>Ga0194133_10010084_pt1 | contig 10699 bp, 11 predicted proteins | sample TA2KigOf40mmetaG_FD_155448 | JGI IMG/M metagenome (GOLD analysis project Ga0194133, IMG submission 155448) | Freshwater microbial communities from Lake Tanganyika, Tanzania - TA2015055 Kigoma Offshore 40m | ecosystem: Environmental > Aquatic > Freshwater > Lake | place: Tanzania: Lake...
ATTTTTCAATTTTTTTCCCTTTGGGTCAAAAAAAATCGCTTCGGGTCGGGTCAGAAAGTACCCGGGTCAAAGCCGGGTCGGCCTCTTATTTACTGCGGGTCAAAAGTAAGCTCGGGTCGGGTCAAGGCCCATCTCTAATGTTCACTCAGCAAGGACTATGAAAAATGTGTTTTGAATAGGCTTCTCTCCCTTGATAACACCAATGAGCTGATTGAAATCCACCAGCATGGATTTAGGTAAAATCATTCGACAGCCACCTGTGCCCTGGAGCTAAAAGATAAAATACAGGAAAAAAATTGACAACAAATAAAGAACAAATGCTAGCTCTACAGTCTGGATTGAACTGCGGCTATTTAGGTCACGGGGTTAGGTTGGGCGGGGTTTGGTTAGGTAAACAATAAAATACCCCTGCAGGGTTAGGTAAGGGGGGTTTAGAGCACCAGAGGGTTAGGCTCGGGGATAAGAGCCCTTTGGGGTTAAATGGGGGAGGGGGAGGTTCGGTTAGCAATAAAATAGGTCCAGATGTACTGGGTAGGCGAATTGGGGTAGGGATTTTGATCGTCTAAGGTACTGAGTAAGCGATTTCGTAGGTAGGCTATTTCGTCAGGTAGCTAGGCGAATTCAATGTTGGAGATTTGGGGTAAGCGATTTCTCATATTATCCACCCTGTCTACACTTAACTGACATGGAGGATCAGGTGGAGCATTGATCATCTCAATCACCACGGCTGTTCAAACGGGTCAATCAAAACAGTTAAGAATTCCAGACTTGAAAATTGAGTAAACCAAGATTTTAATCATTTTATTGAATTCTTGACTTTTGTTGACTTAATTTTTGAATCGTTGATTAGAAAGCTTTTGTTTGCCATAATAAAGGGCAACCGATGTCTATGAGTCGCAAGGGAAAAATGTCAGTTGTTGAAATAATGTTCAATGTTGCTACGCAGATAAAAAAGAAACTTGGACTAAAGGAGCAACTGTGAGTTTGAAACTTTCATGGTGGACGCTGCTCTACTTAACTCCAACAGTTTAGACAACAATTTAAAGTGTTTAACGAGTGGAATAGCCCTTTTGAAAGAGAAAGCTTTGCCGTCAAATTTTGTTAAAAATACTCCATGAAAAAAGGTTGAATTCACTTCTTCCCTAAAATGGCTTCATATCAAGAATTCATACAACAAACTGAAGACAGGGACGGTGTAAGAATGTCCTGGAACGTTTGGCCTTCGTCAAGGATGGAGGCAACGCGAATGGTTGTTCCCTTGGGTGTTTTATTTACTCCTATTAAAGAAAGGCCTGGTATGTGAATATGAAAATGAATTTCGCTGATATTAGAAGTAAAATAGGTTCTGTTAAATTTATTTGTTAGACCTTCCTCCCATTCAGTACGAACCTGTGGTTTGCGCTCGTCAGAGTTGTCGAGCCATTCTGAATCCCATGTGTCAAGTGGATTTCAGAGCGAAGCTTTGGGTCTGCAACTTTTGTTTCAACCGTAATACTTTCCCACCTCAGTATGCTGCCATCTCTGAAACAAACCAGGTTTCTATAAGTTAGCCAAATTTGGAATGACCAGTTTTTAATTTTGTATGTGTTATGAACTCTTTTAAGCCGGCGGAGCTAATCCCTCAGTTCTCTACCATCGAATATACTATAACACGAGTTCCTGCTGTTCAACCAGTATTTTTATTTGTTGTGGACACATGCATGGATGAGGAAGAACTATCAGCACTTAAAGAATCGCTTCAGGTGATTGAAATAATCATAGGCTCAGTCTGCTTTCTTTTATCTGCACAGACTTGTAGCATAAAAATGATTTTGACATTTATTGGACCAGCAAAAAGATGCTACGAATTATTTGCTTTGATAGATGTCCTTGAGCCTTCTTCCTTCACAAGCAGTTGTGGGACTCATCACCTACGGAAGAATGATACAAGTACTTTCCTTCTCTAGATACAATTTGCCAGAAGAAATTCATCAAACACTATAAGATATTATCTTTTTTAAGGTTCACGAGTTGGGATGTGAAAGCATTTCGAAGAGTTTTGTCTTTCGAGGCACAAAAGATTATCAGGCAAAGGCTGTTCAAGAAATGCTTGGTATTGGGAGAGCAGCAATTGGAGCGAATCAGCCACAACAACGCAACGGCCCTCAACAACCGCCTCTCCCTTCGTCCAACAGGTATCCAAATAATCAATAAACTTTTATAACAATGAAAAGCAGAATGAAGAATCATAAGTATAATTCAAAAGGTTTCTCCAGTCTATTCATAAGTGTGATATGAGTTTGACCGATTTGCTTGGCGAGTTGCAGCGAGACCCGTGGCCGGTGGCTCAAGGAAAACGACCTTTGCGATCAACTGGAGTAGCATTGTCTGTAGCTGTTGGGTTACTAGAGGTAGTTGTCAAAATATCAAATATATCATATTTAGTACTACGTCCGAACTCATTCATTTTGTTCATGAGTAGGCGTCGTATCCCAACTGTGGAAGTAAAATAATGCTTTTTGTTGGGGGTCCATGCTCACAAGGTCCTGGCATGGTTGTGAACGATGAATTCAAAAATCCAATTCGATCTCACCATGACATTGAAAAGGACAACGCTAAATATACAAGGAAAGCTTTGAAATACTACGAAGCATTGGCGGCAAGAGTTGCAGAAAATGGCCACGGTATAGATATTTATTCTTGCGCACTGGATCAGACTGGTCTTATGGAAATGAAGTCGTGCTGCAACAACACAGGGTAAATCTAAAATGTTAAGAAAACTACTTGACAAGATTCTTTCGCTTGAAAAAAGTTATTTCTATTTTAAATCTTAAAGATTGATTTTGTCCCTTAGAGGTCAAATGGTAATGGGAGACAGTTTCAACTCTGCTCTGTTTAAACAAACATTTCAACGAGTTTTCCTGAAAGATAATGGAGGAGAGAATTTCAAGTAAATAAAGATTTTTCAGAAAATGATGGAATTTTCTCAAATTCTCAAATTTTGTTAGATTTGGATTTGGGGGATCTTTCGAGGTGAAATGTTCCAGGGAACTAAAAATATCTGGGGCCATTGGTCCTTGTGTATCGGCAAATCGCAAAGATACCTCGGTTAGCGATGTTGAGATGGGTATAGGAGGCACAGTCGCATGGAAATTCTGCTCCATCAACCCTTCAACAACTATTGGAGTGCTTTTCGAAATTGGAAATCAACATGGGGCACCAATTCCTCAAGGTGGACGGGGTTGCATGCAAGTAAGTTTGGAAAGCTTAGATCGTCGACAAAAACGACTGTTTTATTGCTCTCAACCAATCAAATTTTTAATCGAATTATTTATCATGCTTTCATATTCTACTGGAAAGCCTGCCAATACTCATCAATTCTACAATAGAATAGTTTTGATAGATTTTGAATGAGGGTCGAATTCAGTTTTTGTTTTACATAAATTGATGATCAACTAGAACGAAAATGTTAAATCAACAAATGAAATTGCTTGAAAAATTGATACGATCCAATATTTCTCTTCTCTCTTGATTTTAAAGTTCATCACCCAATATCAGCATTCCTCTGGTCAACGGCGAATTCGAGTAACAACTTTAGCACGAAATTGGGTTGATCCAATGACATCTCTTCCACACATAGTGGCCTCCTTCGATCAAGAATGTGCAGCTGTTATCATGGCTAGGCTTGCTGTTTGGAGGGCTGAGCATCAAGATGATGGTCCCGACGTTCTTCGCTGGGTGGACAGAATGCTCATACGACTTGTAATGATATCAAATTTTAATTAATTAAGTTTTTTTTAACAACCTTTTTCGAAATCGATTAAGCGAGATTTAAAATATTTTTAGAAAAGAGAATTTAAGTTTAAAAAGAAAGTTCGATTGAGTTATCTTCAACTTTCACAATTTTCTTTTTTGCTTTAGTGTCAAAAATTTGGGGACTACCACAAGGATGATCCAAATAGTTTTCGACTCCCGGAAAATTTTACTCTTTATCCCCAGTTTATGTTCCATTTACGAAGATCACAGTTTTTGCAAGTCTTCAACAATAGTCCTGACGAAACATCTTTTTACCGGTAAAATTTTGAAAAACTAAAAAGTCAAAGTTTTGAACGCTTCTTTTAACAGAGCTTGTCTGCTCCGGGAGGATCTTACAAACTGCCTCATTATGATTCAACCCATCTTATATGCCTATACTTTTAATGGTCCTCCAGAACCAGTTCTTCTCGACACATCGTCTATACAGCCAGATAGAATCCTTCTTTTGGATACCTTTTTCCAAATATTGATCTTTCATGGCGAGGTGGAATTAGTATCACAATAATTTTTTTTGAGCTTTTTTCTTTTTTGAAACTAAACATCAAATCTCATCCAGACTATTGCTCAATGGAGGGCTGCTGGATACCACGAGCAAGCTGCTTATGAAAATTTCAAGCAGCTTTTGGAAGCGCCTGTTTCCGATGCTGCAGAGGTTCTTCAGGTTTGAAATATTTTCGATTGGTAGCTTAAGCCAGTTGAGTAAAAATCTTGATGTTTTAGACTCGTTTTCCCGTTCCACGATATATTACTACCGAGCAAGGAGGCTCCCAAGCAAGATTTTTGTTGTGCAAGGTCAATCCGTCTCAAACACACAATAATGCTATGTATGGATCGGTACGATAAGATAAACTTTTATATTATTATGAAGACAAATGTTTGTACTTGAATTTCAATTTTCAGGATGGCAGTGCCCCAGTTTTGACAGATGATGTCAGCTTACAAGTGTTTATGGAACACCTCAAAAAGCTGTCAGTCACTTCACAGTCATAGTACCATGCCGCACATTAATGGTTTCACCATTTTTACTCAGACCTTATGATTTCGAGTTTTTGACTCATCAAATTTTAATTCCCATAAAACAGTTAAGAAGATTTGAAAAAAATCAATTTGTATATTGGCTTATAGCCATACTTTTTTTTAAATACAAAATAAAGCTTTATATTTTGAACTGTGATTTTAATTTTACATTTAAAGTAAGGGCTCCTTTCACGACGATGACATGGTCAGTAAAAGTAAATTTTTTTAGAACTTCTAGCAGATCCAAGGAATGACACTGTTGTCAGCTTTGCTGCAGTAAACAAACCAAAGGAAGCCGACGAAAACTGTGAGAGAGGCAACCATAACGAAACACCCGAATAGGAGCTCATCACTGATGCGGCCTAAAACGGAAGTCCACGGCAAAATTTCAAAATCCATTTTTATGTCCACAGATTCCTCTCAAACTGGATTTTCACAAATTTTAGGCTAAAATGAATTTTATTCTTAATATTAGATGAAGATTTTATTCACCGAAGCATTTTTTGAGATTTTCAACTTTAATAAAGCTGACTCTATTGTTTTTCTCTCCTCAGCCATTAATCTTAATCATCTCGGAGATTATTGCGTGGGAAGAGTCTCAAAAATAACCTGAGTAGTGTCATTCTGACGGGTTTTTATATAAAGTGATCGTGCCGAGGAAAAGATATAACTTTTAAAATCAAAAATCTGTTTGAAATTAAACTGTACTATCACCAATTGCATTTAAACTGCGGTTGAAATGTCTTTTTCAGGATAATCCTGATCTGATCATTATTCAGTGATTTGCCGGACCATTGTTGTTTAATTTGGCCAAGAGCCTGACCAATCCAATTCTTGGTAATTGCTCTTCCAATTGCGGTGGTTGATGCAGCATAGGCAAACAGCAGACCTGGTGATCTCCTTTTACAGTAAGTATTGGCAAAGATAGAGATGTAGAGGGGAGGAGGATTTTTGAGATCCAGATTTTCATCACGAATGCAACGCCGGCAAATGAACATTCATAAAAAGATGCCTTGTGTTTCAATGTTATTAATGGAGCAAGATCAATTGACATAGTGAATGATGCTTCTACAAATTGCTCAAATTGCTTGGAAAACTTAGTTCAAATCTGAGGCTTAAGTCACTTACTGAGAATCTATACTTTTACCCACCACTGGATACTGTTTAAGGATAGGCGTGCTCAAAAGAGGGCCGAAGAAAATTGAAGCTGTGGGTTACATCATTATATTATCACAACACTACAGAATAACAGTATGAATGTTTTTCAAGTGACACATTCCACTAATAATTCACTTTGCAAGTTTTCCAAACTCCTCAAGAATTTCATTCGCATTTTTGTTTGTCAAGTCAACGGATTCTTCGCGGCCGTATCCAAACCTAATGACAATAAAAAAAAGATTAATCTCATACTTTTTTAAAATTCTGTTTTATGAATGAGCACTTTTGAAGTTTATGTACTACTTACCTCGCCCATAATTTAGGATTTATCCCACTGCATTCCCTCACCAATATGGGAAACTTTGGGTTGGCAGCTTTTATTGGTATGTAGTGCTTCTCGACGAAATCTCTGACTCCAGCACTTAAAAGAAAAAACCAGCCTTTATGAGAATTAAACAATTTCCAATATTCTCAATATACAGTACCTTGCCGAGGATTTTTGACACAAGTGCAAACGAATTTCCTTAAGTGCAGATGAAAATACAATTGCTTTGGAGGCCATTCTAGTGTAAACCCTGAAACGGGATACAAGTGATTTTTTTAAACCTTAGTCCTTAATTCGTTTTTATGCAGACGCAATGGCAGCTACAATAACAAGAAAAGTCAACAACTACAAAAAAATAGCACAGACACCTAAATGCCAAAAACGTTAGCCCTCATATAAATCGGTTGTCATATTAATTTATAGCGACATCTAGCGGCCAAAGTAGGAAACTTACATCAAAACAACTCAAGTTTTTCGTATTAGTGCATATCCTCGCTTCTTTTCTTTCACGCTGACAATTGCATGGTAAGTCTGAGTTGGTGACATCTAAGAGAAAAGTCAAAGTAAATTTCCGTTCAACTCGATTTTGCTGTTCAAAAAAACTTTTAAGGTGCTTTTTAATTCAATGTTTAAAAATCGTACCTAAAAAGCTGATAGAGTTAATTGAACAATGTTTCGATTAAAAACTGGTCCTTTTTTTCTTAAGTTTGTCAAATTTACAAGGTTTCTCTGAATTAATTTGCTTTACCTTTTTAGGATTTCTTACTCAGGCCCAAAGCCCGACAGCTTTCATGTCTGCTCTTTCTTTGATTTTCTCATTCAAGTGACCCTGTAAGGTATAGTAACTGAAAAAGATTTATATCTTATTGAAGTGATGAAAGCCATCAAGTCCCAAATGCTTGGGATATTAGTTGTTACAGTGAATCACAGCTGACTTTTTTGCCTCAAAAGGTACATTTTTTATTGGATCCCAGGCTTCAAAAAAGTAAATATGGAAAGATATTCATCTGACGGTAAGAAACAGTACAAACAGATTTAAGTTTCTTCAAATTTGAAAGCCCTTGGATTGATTTTTAAGGGTCGCGAAAGCACCGACGAAGCTCTCGTGATCAAGAGTCTATTTTGCCTCATCACACAAAATCTAGGTTACACGACTTGTTTCGTGGTGTTGAGAAAGAATTTGAAGCACTCTATGTTGAAAATGTTCAACTAAGAGAACGTGTTGCTGCATTAGAGAGAGGAGCTCAGGTAAGTTCAACGGTAAAATGCTCAAAAAAGCAAATTTACAATCTATATCAGTTTTTCTCACAGTCAGATGTGGATCCCTCATTATTTTGTGCGCAACTATCCATGGCAGGAATTAGCGAAAAAGATCTGAAAGATGATCACGATGATAAAAATGTTTTAAAATCATTCACCAAAAACAAAGCCTTTAAAACAAGACATAAATTAAAAGCACACACTTCCAAAATTGTATCCAGTTTTAAAACGCCGACGCTCGTTTGTTCACTTTCAAAAGAATATAAGGTATGATTTCGAACTTGATTTTTTGCTGATCATTATTGAGTTGCAATTTTGAAAACCCTCCTTACTGGATTTAGGGACATCGAGATGGAGTGTGGGACATTGGCATTTCAAAACTTTCTTTTCCTCTGATCGGCACAGCTTCCGCTGATAAGACAGCTCGTATATGGGGAATCGATTCTGGGAAGTGTCTAGCAGTTTATGCTGGACATACTGGTTCCGTCAATTCTATTTCATTCCATCCAACACAAGATCTTGTCATGACTGCTAGCGGAGATGGGACAGCCCATATTTGGCAGGCTGCGATCTTGCCTGAATCTTTAGGAGGTAAAACTCTTCTCTTTTTTGCAAAGCAGTTCAGGGGTGGAATAAATTTTTTTAGTGATAGGTGTCTCAAGTGAAGAGTCGGCAGAATCAAGCGAGGAAGAAGTCTTAAATAGTGGACACAGGACGAGTGCTTCTGTGCCTTACCATCACACAATAAGGCTTCCTATCAATACTTTATCGGGGCATCAGGTGAGACTTGAAAATTACCAGTATTTTTGATTTTTTGTCATTTCTAGTGTCTGGTGTTTCCATAGGGAGTTGTGATTGGATGTGCATGGTTAAACGAAGATTTGGCAGTTACAGCAGGATGGGATAGGTATTTTTTTGATTGAGCTTAAAACTTTTTTGTTTCATTAAAATACAAAAATTTAATTCAGGCTGGCAAACCTTTACAATGTTGAAACTGGAGCTCTTATTCAAACCCTAGCTGGGCATGATAGTGAATTGACACATGTTGCATGCCACCCAACCCAAAGGCTTGTGGCAACCAGTAGTCTTGACACAACTTTTAGACTGTGGGATTTCAGAGAGACAATCCACTCCGTTTCAGTATTTCAGGTTCGACCCATTTGTAAACGTCGAACCTGATCTTGCTTTAATTATATTTCCCATTTAGGGTCACACTGATTCTGTTGGCTGTGCCTTTTTTTGTCGTTCAGATCAGATAGTATCTGGATCGGACGACAGGTCCGTTAAAGTTTGGGACCTTAGAAACATGAGAGCTCCGGTCACAGTCTTCCAAACTGCCGCAGCCGTAAACAAATTAGCAGTCTCTCCCACAGGTACCCTGTTTGGGTTTACTTTACTTGATTGAAGAGTTTTTAAGTAGTCGATTTATACTTTTAGGATTGATTGCGGTTCCTCAGGATAATAGGCACGTTGTTATTCACGACTTGAATGGCCACAAATTATCCAGACTCCCCCGAGAGCCATCCAAGTCGCATCACAGAACAGTGACTGCTGTTTGCTGGGGACCCGATTCATCTGTACAGGGTATAAATTGTTGGAAACATATCTTATACTGTTGCAACTTCAAATAAAGGATTTTTTAGGCCTAAACAGTCAGCCGCAATCCAGTTCAAGTAATGAATGGCGTTCTTCACGTCCCAATCTTTTTACTGCTGCTTTTGATCGCTTAGCTTTTGGATGGAATGTGAGAACTGGGGCCAACAAAGACGACACAGTAAAAGTTAAATTACTGAAGGAAAAAGAAAATATTAATTAGATAAGATCATTGTACCTTAAATAAAACCTCAGGTGCTATTTTCCACTTTGTTTCGGTTATTAAATTTTAAATATTCCTTGAATAATAAAAGAGCTATATCACGTCTTTTTATGACACTCATTTTTCACGCCCTCAGCCTCATCCTTGGTCTCTCTTTAAAAATCAGAAGTAAGTGGTAGTCCTGAAAGTAGTTTTTTGGACGAGATACCTCTAGATAATCTGAACCTAGAGCACATAGATTGAGATTCTCTGGAAAGGATTTGTACCAAAGAAAGACTCACCTTTCTCCACAGGATGCAAGGTAGGCTTTGACAGTGTCAATGGTCTAACACTTGGCGCAACCCATGCCGAATGTGCCCATCAAACACGTCTCATGATCTACCCAGCCTGATAGAAAAAATCAAGTCTGAAATGAATTTACACTTAGAATGGTTACAGTCTATTGGGATGCATGCAAACCCTTCTAAAACAGAATGTATGATTATGAATCACTCAGAGGAGATCAATTTTGGAGATTTCAAAAGTACAAATACTATGAAAGTGTTGGGCCTACATTTTGATCATAAATTAAAATGGGATGTTCAAACTAACCATGTCGTGAACAGTCTGTTGTGCATGCACTTAGAAAGGTCTCAAAATTTATGACGAGAGCAGAAATGAGAAGAATTGTCACGGCTTTCGCGCTACCTGTGCTTTTTTATGTATTGGAATTATGGTTTGAACTTTCTAGTTTCAGATCCAAGGCAAGAATTCGCTCAGTTTATTACTCCATCATTCGACTAATGTTGAAAAGAGGCCATTGGACGTCCAGACTGACGTTAGACAAGCTATCAAAAAGAGCGAATTGTGATCAGTGGTGTGAATTCTCTACCGCAAAGATGTTCGCGAACATCTATACCTTAAAGAGCCCTGTGGGTCTGTATCAATGCGTGCGAAACAACTCCTACTACAAAACAAGATTTCATGGAAGAGTCTTCATGTTCTCGACTGCCGCCTCCAAGGTTGGACAGCAATCAATTTCAAATCGTCTACGGGATATATCATTTAAAGTTGATTTCAATTGGTTATTTCTTAATTGTAAAGATAAGCTAAGAGTTTGTCTAAAAAAGATCTTTTTCCCCTACATCTCCTCATCATTTCCACCTGCATAGCACTTGGTTTGTTTGGAGGTTTTTTCCCCCTGGTAGGGCAGTTATCTTCAGTTTCTTTAAAAGCAATAGCAAATGACAAATCCAGGTTTTTCCTCCTCAGTGGTGGCAAACCAAGGAAAGTCCCTAGCTACTCACCCCACCCAAAAAAGTTGAAAAGTTGTAATTGTCACTTTTACT
>Ga0194133_10010085_pt1 | contig 10698 bp, 11 predicted proteins | sample TA2KigOf40mmetaG_FD_155448 | JGI IMG/M metagenome (GOLD analysis project Ga0194133, IMG submission 155448) | Freshwater microbial communities from Lake Tanganyika, Tanzania - TA2015055 Kigoma Offshore 40m | ecosystem: Environmental > Aquatic > Freshwater > Lake | place: Tanzania: Lake...
GAAGCGGGTCATGAGCGCCTCGAACTGCTCCTCTGGCACATGCAGGGGCACCAGCACGGCGTCCACACCGCGCCGCTGCAATTCCCAGGTGATCATTTCAGGCGAGCGCACTTGCGCAATCGGATCCCCCACGTTGCCGAACATGCGGGTGCGGCCTTTGATGAAGTCAACCTAGCTCATGGCCGGCGTCCGTCAGAATTCCCGAGGCGCTGCACCAGCCAGCGATGAACCGCCGCAGCCAGCACGTCCGAGTTGTCGTCCATCATCAGCTGGTGCGAATTGCCCCTGAGGCCAAGGGCAGGCAGGTTCCACTCATCGGCCACCCCCCCCTGCGCTTGCAAACGCTCTCGCCAGCCTTGCAATCGCGGGACCACCTGAGACCACATGGGATGCGCCTGTTCGAGATAGTCGCCCCAAATGAAAAGATGGGGTATCTGCCGCAGGGCCCCGAGGGCTTCGTCGCTGACCGGGGTGAATCCCGAGGGCTCCAGCGCCACCACTGCCCGCACCTGATCGGGTAAAGCGCAGGCCATTTGAAAGGCGAAATTGCAGCCCTGGCTGTGCGCGATGAGGACGAAGGGGCCCCGTGACCGAACCAGTTGCGCATAGGCCTGGGCGGTGGCGGCATCGTTGGTGGCCCAGCGGGGCACCGACTGCTTCATGAACTGATCGAAGGCGGTCACCGGAAAGCGGGTATCCTTGTAGGGTTGTCGCAGTGCAGGGTCCGCATGCCAGGACCCTGCCGGCCCCAGCCGAAATAACTCCCAGGCCTCCTGTTTGCTGCGAAAGATGGGTTCGCCGGAAAAAAATTCAGGGCTGCGCGCCCATGAGGCGCGCCCCCGCTCGACTGCGTCGGCTGTCCACACGTCGTAGCCCGCCCGCAAAAAAAACTCCTGCCAGCCGCTGCGTCCGTCAGGGGTGGTCTCGTAGCTCACGCCGGACAGGCCGCCCCCATGCATCAGGAGCACCGGACAGGCCGAGCGCGCTTGCTCAAGCTGCACATATTGGGCGTACATCTGCTCGATCTCAAAATCCCCGTTGGGGTCGAGCCTCATTAGCGGGGCGCCCGGAGAAAAGCTCACCTGCCGCGTCGGCAAGTCGCTCAGGCGGGCCGATCGCCCTCCAATGTGGAGGCTGCCCAGGCGTCGCACGCGAATCACCGGGTCGAGTTTGAGTGGGCTGGGGTCGAAAAAGTCGGCCATGTCAATCGGTACAGGCGGCCACCCACCGGGTGGCCTTCTGCGTGAAAATGGTATCAGCACGGCCGCTGGCCCTGTTTTACTCTCATGTCATCGAATTTTTCCCATCCGGTCCGCGTTCTGGAGGTGATCGACACGGCTCCTGGGCGCTCGCTGCGAGAGCGCTTGCGTCTGCGCTTGACGGAGCCACCCACACTCAGAGCCCTTGAGGTGCGTATTGGTATGCTGGCCATGAGCATCCTGCCGGCTGACCTGTTGCAAATGCGGGGCCAGTACGGCCTGCAACCGGCCCTGCCCTATGTTCCCGGGCATGAGGGCGTGGCCGTGGTGCTCGAAGCCGGACCCGGCGTAAGCGACATCCAACCGGGTGACCGGGTACTGCCCATGGGCGTGGGCGGACTGTGGGCTGATGAGCGAGTGGTCAAGCGGCGATCGCTGGTGGCTGTGGCCGCCGAGGCCGACCTGCTGCAGCAAGCCATGTTGACCGCCAACCCGGCCACCGCGTGGATTTTGCTTCGGCACGAACGCCCGGTACAGGCCGGTCAGTGGGTGATCCAGAACGCAGCTAACAGCGCGGTCGGGCAATGCGTGCGGCAAATCGCCGATCATCTGGGTCTGCAGGTGCTCAATGTCGTGCGGCGGCCCGAGGCCATCGAGGCCCACTCCAAAGCCCTTTGGTTGGTCGATGAGGGGCAAGACCCCCAGGCTTTCCGTCGCCGGGTGCGGGACCTGATCGGTGCCGAGTCGCCTGTGCTGGCCCTCGATGCCATCGGTGGCCGCGCAACTTCCTGCCTGGCTGCCAGTCTGGCCGATTCGGGCCGGCTAGTGAGCTACGGCCTGCTGAGCGCAGAGCCGGCACAGGTGGCCGCCCACGACTTGATTTTTCGGGGTATCGAGATGCGTGGTTTTTGGCTCGCCCGGTGGTTTGCCGACCCGGCCCACCGGGAGGCTGCGCGGGAGGTTTACCCGGCCCTGATGAAATTGGTCCATCAAAGCGCCTTGCACATGCAAGTCGAAAAAGTCTATGACCTGGACCAGTGGGCCGAGGCGCTGGCCCACGCCGCCCGGCCACATCGAGGCGGGAAGGTGTTGCTCAGCGGGCGGCACTGCCCACCGGCTTGAAGCTGCCACGGCGTCTCACGGCCGAAAATGCGCGCTCGTTCACGCCTCGACAGCCGTATCGCGCGACCAGGCGGGGCCGGCGCGCCGGCCCTGCTCTTGAAGGAGACTGCAGATGGCTGAGGTTTACATCGTTGGGGTCTCGTGTACCCCTTTTGGCAAGAAGCCGCAGGAGAGCTTCAAGCAACTGACCCGGCAGGCCTACACCGAGGTACTCGCCGATGCCGGTCTGGCTGATGGCGGCCTCATCGAGCAGGCCTGGTTTGGCAACTGCGGCATGGGCGCCTTTGGACAGAACAATATCCGGGGCCAGGTCTGCTTTACGCCGCTGGTGCGCGAAGGGCTGTTCCCGCAGCGGGTGCCCATGATCAATGTGGAGGGAGGCTGCGCCACCGCCTCGATGGCCCTGCACGGCGCCTACAAGGACATCTTGTCGGGGCAGGTCCAGATGGCCTTGGCTATCGGAGTGGAAAAAACTTTTGTGCCCGGTGATGCGCAGCGCACGCAGCAGATTTTCGATGGCGGCATCGACCAGTTTGATCCGCAGGAATGGCAGCGTTATTACCAGGAGGCTGGCGAGCGTGCAGGCAAGCCCTTTGACCCAGCGGCCTCCAGCGGCACCCTGTTCATGGACACCTATGCCATGCAAGCGGCCTGGCACATGAGGCACCATGGCACCACGCAGGCGCAGATTGCCATTGGCGCATCAAAGAACCACGCCATGGGCGCCCTCAATCCCAAGGCGCAATACCGCTTTGAACTGAGCGTGGAGCAGGTTCTGGCCGACCGCCTGGTCAGTTGGCCGCTGACCCGGGCCATGTGCTCGCCCATAGGCGATGGCGCTGCCGCCGCCCTGCTCTGCTCCGAGCGGGCTTTGCAGAGCCTGCCGGGCGCCAGCCGTGAACGCGCCATAAGAGTGCGCGCCAGCGTGCTGACCGGCGGCAAATACCGAGCGCTTGATGAGCCCGGCCTCTCGCACCTGGCGGCGCGGCGCGCCTATGCAGCGGCTGCCATCGCGCCGACCGATGTTGATGTGGCCGAGGTCCACGACGCCACCTCGTTCTGCGAAATCTACCAAGCCGAAATGCTGGGCTTTTGCGATATCGGCCAGGGCGGGCCGTTTGTGGGTAGCGGCGCCACGGCGCTCGGAGGGCGTATTCCTGTCAATACCTCGGGCGGACTGGTCTCCAAGGGGCACCCGGTCGGCGCCACCGGCCTGTCGATGATCTACGAGCTCACCGGGCAGCTCCGGGGGGAATGCGGCGCTCGCCAGGTGGCGGGCGCCGACATTGCGCTGGCCGAAAACGGCGGCGGCGTGATCGGTTTCGACGAGGCCGCCTGCGCGGTGACTCTGCTGCAGCGCTGACCCGTATGAACTCCCTCGTCAGCACCGGCTCGCTGCACCAGGCTTTCAGCGCGGCTCGCCGTCGAGCCGGTGAAAAGCCCTTTCTGGCCGAATCGGCGCTGTGCGGCGGCCAAAGCTGGAGCTTTGAGCAGGCCGGTCAGGAGGTCGATGCGCTGATTGCGGTCTACGACCGCTACGGCTGGGGGCGGGGCCACCGCATCGCACTGGCGCTGGGCAATCATCCGCGCCATTTCTTTCACTTCCTTGCGCTCAACGGCCTGGGGGCCTCCATCGTGCCGATGAACCCGGACCACCGCAGCGCTGAGATCTGTCATGCCCTTGCCCTGTCAGCAGCGCAGCTGGTGGTAGCCGTGGAGCCGCGCCACGCAGCGATCGGGCAGGCCCTTGGCGGCCATCCGACCCTGGGCCAACTGCCGCTTGTGCGGGCGGACTTGCTGGACCGGCATTGCCCGCAGGCGCCGCAACTAGTGGCCCCCCGGCACGAGGGCCCCTGGCGACAGGAGGCGGCCATCTTGTTCACCTCTGGCACCTCCGGCCCACCCAAAGGCTGCGTGCTCACCAACGAATATGTCCTGACCGCTGGCGCGTGGTACCGCGATCTGGGCGGCGCTCTGAGCCTTCGGCCCGCGCAAGAGCGGCTACTCAATCCACTGCCGGTGTTTCATATGAATTGCGGCATGACCAGCATCGCCACCATGTGCCTGACCGATAACTGCCTGGTGCTGCCCGATCGCTTCCATGCCAGCACCTGGTGGGAGGACTGCCTGCAATCGGGCGCCACCGCCATTCACTATCTGGGCATCATGCCCCCCGCGCTGTTCAAGCGGGCTCCGGTGGAGGCCGAGCGAAGCCATCGGATCCGTTTCGGCCTGGGCGCCGGCTGCGATCCGAGCCTGCATCCCGAAGTGGAAAAGCGCTTCGGTTTCCCCTTTGTCGAGGTCTGGGGCATGACCGAGACCGGACGCTTCCTGGCCAATCAGCACGAGCCGCGCCAGACACACACCCGCGCCTTCGGGCGCGCTGCCCCGCCGCTGCAAGTGCGCATCGCTGACGATCAGGATCGTGCCGTGCCAGTCGGGACGGCCGGACAGCTGCTGGTTCGTGCCAGCGGCGCAGACGCCCGGCAGGGGTTTTTCTCTGGCTACATTGGGCAACCGCTGGAGACCGAGCAGGCCTGGCGTGGCGGCTGGTTTCACACCGGCGATCTGGTCCGCCAGACCGAGGACGGCATGCTGCATTTCATCGACCGCCGCAAAGACATCATCCGTCGCTCTGGCGAGAACATTTCGGCCGCCGAGGTCGAGGCGGTGCTGGCCGTGCATCCGGCGGTGGCCCAGGTCGCAGTGATAGCCGTGCCCGATGAGCTGCGCGATGAGGAGGTGCTGGCGGTGATCAGCCCGGCCCAGGGCTGGCCGCCCGACCCGAGCAGCGCTGCCGCGCTTGTGCAACACTGCCTGCAGCAACTGGCCTACTACAAGGCGCCGGCCTGGATCGTCTTTCGCGATCAGCTGCCCGTCACAGCCACCAACAAGCTGCAAAAGAACCTGATCTTTTCGAAGGACGGCGATCCCCGGCTCGAGGCCATCGATCTGCGCAGCCTCAAAAAGCGCCCGGCAGCCGAGCCGACGGCGCGACCCTGATCTTGTGGCCGCCGACTTGGGGTACAACCCGATGGTGCTGCCGCCCAGTACCAGCGTAACATTCCACTCTCTGCGTCCTGGCGCGGCGCCGGACTTGAAGCCGAACACGAGCGCAGAGCCGAGGGGGCTGGTCACAGAGGCCGGCTTTCATGATTCCTACAGGAGTGAGTGATGAAACCGTTTCCTTCTCGACGCACCGTCCTGGGCAGCCTGGCCGCGGGTACCCTGGCTGGCCTGAGCCCGGCCGCCTGGTCGCAAGCCAGTGCCTTTCCGAGCAAGCCCATAAAAATTATTATGCCCTGGGCCGCCGGCGGCGGCGGCGATGTGCTGGTGCGCGCCATGATCCCCGCCTTGTCGCAGCGCCTGGGACAGGCCGTGGTGGTCGAGAATCGGCCCGGGGCCATTGGCACCATAGGCAGTCTGGCGGCGGCGCGCAGCCCCGCCGACGGTTACACCCTGGTCTACGGAGCGGCCGACTCGCACTCGATTGCTCCGCACATCCTCAAGCAGGCTCCCTACGACGCCAAGAAGGATTTTGTGGCGGTCGCCCCTATAGGCTTTACCCCCTTGGCGCTGGTGGTGCACGCCTCCCATCCGGCAAAAAATTTTGCTGAGTTCCTGCAACTGGCCAAGGCGGCCCGAGAGCCGCTGACTTTCGGTTCCTGGGGTCTGGGCAGCTCCGGCCAGATCACCATGGAAGCGCTCAAGCAAGTGGCGGGTATCAACCTGCTGCACGTACCCTACAACGGCACTGCGCCGCTGATTCAGGCGCAACTGGCCAACCAGATCAATTGCTCGATCCTGCCGATTCCGGTGGCCGCTGGCCACGTGCAGTCAGGCTCGGTCCGCATGCTGGTCATCACCGCCCGCGAGCGCCTGCCCGGCTACACCCAGATTCCGATCATGAAGGAACTGGGCATTGCCATCGACATGGGGCCCTGGCTGGGTTTTCTGGCTCCGGCGGGCACGCCACCCGACATCGTGGCCAAGCTCAACAGTGCTTTCGAGGCCGTGATGGGGGAAGAACAGGTCAAGGACACCATGAACAAGATGTCCATGGTGGCCGACCGCATGAGCCCGCAGGCCTACCAGACCTTCTACAACAACGAGTTCGATCGCTGGGGCGCCTACATCCGCTCGGCCAACGTCAAGCTCGAATGAGTCTGGCGGGGCCCAAGTCTGGCCTGAAAGGGGGGCTGCGCCCCGTCATCTCCTGGCCCCCCGCGCTCAGGAAGTTCTGGGCTTGTCGGCTAGGCTGCGTCGGCCCTCGGCCACATCGGCCATGAGCGGCAGGGCCGCCGGATCGACCATGCAGTCGCAAAAAAGGGTCCGCTCTGCATCGCGCCCCTGTTCAATGGCCCAGGTCGGCACCCTGCGGACCAGCAACTTGATATTCGCACAGGCCCGGGCTGGAACTGTCTGTAGCTGCGAGGCCCAAAGTCGTGCCTGCTGCAGGACATCGGGTACGCAGGCACCAGCCAAACCGAGATCCAGTAATTCCCTGGGTTTAAACACCCGCGCGGTCAGCAGGGCGTGAAGGGCCGCACTGGTGCCCAGCAGCCGGGCCAGCGCCTGCGTCCCTCCAGCGCCAGGCAGCAAGCCCAGATTGAGTTCAGGCAAGCCCAAGGGGTAATCGCCCTCCTTCACAGCCCGCAGGTCGCAGGCCAGCGCCAGTTCAAAACCGCCCCCCATGGCCACCCCATTGATGGCTGCAACGTAGATCAGGTGGCTTTGCTCGATGAGGTCCGTGCAGCGGTGAATGCCCCCCTTGGGGACCGGCCGGTCCAGTGCGAACTTCTTGTGCCGCTCCACCATCGCCTCAGCTCGCTGATGCAGCAGGGCGACGTCATAGTGGCGAACGAAAACCCCTGGGTCGCGACCAGTGAGCACCACCACCCTAAGCTGCGGCCAGCGCTCACGGTTCTCCAGGCTCTGCAACACCTCGAGCAGTTGCGCCTCCATGGCCTCGTCCATCAGCCCCTGGTGAGGATTAAACAGCCTCACCCAGGCGGTGGCGTCCTCAATGAGACACTCGACTCTCGACCCCTGGTACATCATCATTGCCAATGCCGGAACGAGCCGTCCTGATGCAGCTGCAGGCCTGTTTTTTGCAGGGTCTTCAGGGTGTCGCCGCGCGCCAGAACTCCGAGGTTCACGCCTGCCCGCGCCAGGTGCACACCCAGCCAGCCACCAATCGCCCCGGCGCCGACAATCGCCACCCGGTTGAATGCCACCGCACTCATGCGCGCCACCCGCTGTCGATGCGATCAACCTGACGCACCAGGGCCTCAAACACGTCCTGTCCGGCGCCATGGTGGGGGTTGAACTGCAGCGCGTCGCGCGTGCATCGGGCTGCAATCGGCTCGGGGACCGGAATCGGCGAGCCCATGCTCTGTATGGCCAGCTGGATCTCGCAGGCCCGCTGCAGCGTCCACAAGATCGCAAAGGTCTGCGGCAGGGTTTGCCCCCAGGACAGCAGACCGTGGTTGCGCAGTATGACCGCAGGTCTGTTGCCGATGCTCTGCAGGACCCTGGGGCCCTCCTCGGCGTGGATGGTGATGCCCTCGAAGTCGTGGTAGGCCACCATGTCATGCAGCTGGGCCGAGTAGAAATTGGTCTGCGAAAGACCCCCCTCCAGGCAGGCCACCGCGACACCGGCGGTGGTGTGGGTGTGCATCACGCAGTGCGCGCCATCGATGCCGCCATGCAAGGTGGCATGCACCACGAACCCGGCTGGATTGACCTTGTAGGGCGAACCATCGAGCACCTCGCCCTGCATGTTGATTCTGACCAGATTGCTGGCCGTGACCTCACTGTAGTGAAGGCCGAAGGGGTTGATCAGGAAATGCTTGTCGCCCCCGGTCACGCTGTCGGGCAGGCGCAGCGTGATGTGGTTGTAGATCATCTCGGTCCAGCCAAGCATCGCGAAGACACGGTAGCAGGCTGCCAGCTGCAGCCGGGCCTGCCACTCCTCGGGATGAAAGCGGGCCTGCAGCGAGGGCACGAGGGGTTGAGGTGCGGGAAACATGGCGTATTGACCCGCCGCAAATGTTGATCCAATGTCAGTGAGAGTTTTCAGTCTAGCTGTATTTCATTGCAAACTCAATCGCTGCCTGACCTCCTGCGGTGTTGGGATCGCTGGAAACAAACTCAGATACAAGGCCTTTTCCGCTTTGGTCTTGGGTAGCCAGGTGCCCGGGGCTGGTGGCTTTTTCCCAATCGATTGATGCGGACGTGAAGCCCCCTCGAATTCCTAGTCCAGTCAGAAGTAGAGGTTGGGGAATTGTTTCACACGGTACTCGGCCGGCGCTCGCGCCCCGCACCCATTTCTTCATCGGATCTCCTTGATGTCCACGGTGAATTTTCAGAATCAATGCGAAGGCATTGCGCTTGGGACAAAGGTGGCGATGAACTCGTCGACCTCTTTCGTCAGCTCTGCTGCGGCCAGCAGCCCTTGACGCCAGCGCACAGGAATGGCCTCAAAGCCCAGCCACGCGCCCAGCAAAGCGCCCAGCACCGAGCCTCGGTGACAGTTGTCGCCGCCCGCATTGGTGTTGGCGATCAGCGCGGCCTCAAAGTCATGGGCGTAGCGCGCTGTCAGATACAGAACGCTGGGAAATGAGTCTTCGATGTAGCAAGCCGGGCTGTACAGACCACCCACCACACGGGTGGCGGCGTCCCGGTGACTAGAGGCCTGACCCATCATGGCGCTCAAGCCTTTGCCCAGCCCCTGGGCCTGCGACTGCAGCAGCGGCGTCAGGGACAGCGGAGGCGCAAACACCAACTGCGACAACAAGCGGCAATAGGCTGCAGCGAACACTTCCAAGGGCTGCGAGCGGTGGGTCAGTCTCAGCTGTCGCAAGCCTGCCTCAAGGGCTTGGTCCAAATCGCCCTGAGCCGCCAGGACGACCGGCGCCAGACCCACCAGGCCCCCGATGGACGCGGTGTCATGCCCGGTCTGGCCGGCGCACTGATGTACCGGTACGCCGCGGGCCCAGTTGGCGAAAAAGTCGCGGTGGTAAGACTCGGCATAGGTGTCGTTGTGGCTGCCTTCGGTCGTCATGAATTGCACATACTCGCCCAGAAAGTCGGCAGTATCGTGGCCTTTCATGCGGCACAGCGAACGCAGCACCAGGCGCGCGCACAGCGCATTGAGGGTGTTTTCACCGGCCTGCATGCCCTGGTGGTAATGCCGGTGGGCGGGGCCCCAGTGGTGTTTCCTGCCTTTGAGGATGACTTCGCCCACCACGTCCCCCGTCTGATTGCCCCGGCCAGCACGGGACGTGCTCGACAAGGACATGATCGAACTCGGGTGGAATTCCTTGGGTGCTTGGTAGTCCTGAATCACCCCGAAATCGCGTTGCAGTTCAGACAGCCGGTAGTACCAATGCGCCGGCATGGCCAGCGCATCGCCGATCATCATGCCCCAGAGAGCGCCGCGTACCCGGTCGGCCGTGCGTGGAGGCGGGCTGGAAAGTGATGGACTCATGGCTGGCTTTGTTGTGGGCAGATCGGTCTATTAGAACCGACCGCACACAAAGAAGGTCAGATCGCCACCATCTCGCGCACCCCGTTGGCCTGCATCTGGCTGCCCAGTCCCCGGGCGATGAATTGACCGCGCTCCATGACCAGGTAGTCGTTGGCCAGTTCCTGGGCGAAGTCGTAATACTGTTCGACCAGCAAAATGGCAATGTCACCGCGATCGGCGAGCATGCGAATCACACGTCCAATGTCCTTGATGATGCTCGGCTGTATGCCCTCGGTCGGCTCATCGAGGATCAGCAGTCTAGGCTTGGCTACCAGGGCCCGTGCAATGGCCAGTTGCTGCTGCTGCCCGCCCGACAGATCGCCGCCACGGCGTCCGAGCATCTGACGCAGCACGGGAAACAGATCGAAGAGTTCTTCCGGGATCGGTTCGCGGGCGCTCTTGTAGGCCAGTCCCATCCGCAGGTTGTCCTCCACGCTCAGGCGGGCGAAGATTTCGCGACCCTGGGGGACATAGCCAATGCCGGCCCTAGCTCGATCGAAGGGTGTGGCGCGGCTGAGGTCTTGCCCGTTGCAATGAATGGTCCCGCTGCGAATGGGTACCAGCCCCATCAGACTCTTGAGCAACGTGGTCTTGCCCACGCCATTTCGGCCGAGTGACCTGCCCCGGGCTATTAGGTCCATCTGTAGTGAGAATCTCAACATGGCATCAAGGAGAAGGACATGCCAAGGAAGAAGACCTCACCCGAGCGGATCATTTCGCTGCTGCGGCAGATTGAAGTGCAAATGGCCAGTGGCGTGACATTGCCACAAGCTTGTAAGCAGGCTCAGATCTCAACGCAGAGCTACTACCGCTGGCGACAGGAGTTCGGTGGCTTGCAAGTCGACC
>Ga0194133_10010086_pt1 | contig 10698 bp, 8 predicted proteins | sample TA2KigOf40mmetaG_FD_155448 | JGI IMG/M metagenome (GOLD analysis project Ga0194133, IMG submission 155448) | Freshwater microbial communities from Lake Tanganyika, Tanzania - TA2015055 Kigoma Offshore 40m | ecosystem: Environmental > Aquatic > Freshwater > Lake | place: Tanzania: Lake Tanganyika...
AGTCTAAACTAGTATCCTTTGGCGTGAAGGTATTCCCCTTCCTCTGTAGTTCGACCGTATCGTCGCACCAGTCCCCATCGTGTGGGAATCCCTTCATTTTGTTCGGATCCATATTCCACTGCGGCATCCAATTTCCAAGAAATCGCGCTGCAAATCCACTTTCATTTTGAATAAAAATTATGGTTCCGCCCTCATGTGAAAAGTTTTTCGTTCCGATTGAATTTGTAAAAATTTTTGCAGTTCTATAAGAATTTAATTCCAGAATTCTTTCTCGCAATAATTTTACGCACTTTTGTACTGATCCACAGTCTCGATAATGAATTTTTAACCAATTTCTTTGATCATCTCTTATTAATTCCGGATACCTAAAACTTTTCATTGCCTGACCGTATGCAATCCCTAACGAGGAATCCGCATCATTCACCTCGGGGTTACTACATATAAATTTTTCATGGTTAGATCTTGCTTTACTGCAGTCAAAACTAGCAGAGAAAGCAGGTCCAACAAATATAAAAAGTGCCACAAAATAGAAAAATTTCATGTTGACCCCAGTTTAATAAAACTCGCTCTTAAGTTCTGATCGGGATATCAAAAGATATATGTTGCTCGATGTTAGACCCTCGGGAGACCATTCGATTAAGAACGCTCCCAAAGAGAAGAATGTTTTTTGATGATTGCCATCCCATCCTCCATCCATACCATCCTCAACTCCAATGCTTACGGAGTTGACAGTGAATCAAGTCTACGGATACCAGCGCGTTTCATCAATACAGCAGACCGAGGGTAATTCCTTAGAAGCACAGGGCAAGCAGATCCAGGCATACGCAGCATCTAGAGGGTGGGATGTTCCTGATGAGAACATCGTCGTCGAGGCAGGCATCAGTGGAAGCATTGACTTCAAGGACAGACCAGAGGGGTCTCGCCTGCTTCAAACAGTCCAATCGGGTGACACCATCATCTTCACAAAGTTGGACCGTGCATTCCGCAATGTTCGCAATGCGTTCAACACGCTGCACGATCTACGGCAACAAGGTGTCCATGTTCACTTCTTGGATCTAGGTGGCGAAGTGACTGGCAATGGTGTTGGCGCCATCGTCTTCGCAGTCATGTCCGCGTTCGCATCGTTTGAACGAGAACGCATCGCCACACGCATTCGTGAAGTCAAGCAGATGCAGAAGATGCAGGGCAAGTTCTGTGGTGGTCGTCGTGCGTTCGGTTACCAGATCGTTGACGGCATCAAAGTTCCCAAAGATGACGAGCAGAAGGTCATCCAGCACATGAAAGCGATGAAGGGTTCAGGTGCCAGTCTGCGTGACATACAGGCATGGTTGTCTGCCTCTCAGGGTCGCACCTTCTCCCGCATGGGTGTGCGGGACATTCTGGGGCGTGCCAACTTCTAGAAGGGGCAGGCATCTACCTGTGAATCGCCACACATTAATCCATGTGTATTTTTCACAGATGCTTCGCGAAAAGTTGATTCCGCCAGGGTCGAATCTTGTTTGAGTCGTAGCAGGAGTCAAAGGAGATCATGTCAAAGTACCTTGCATATGCTTGAAATGCATGATGTTTGGCGTACCTCGTTTCGTAAACCCCACCACTTGGGGATTGACCAAGACCCGATGCAACTTGATTCTCTTGAACGCCGTGGACCGTCGCAAGATGATGAATCACCGTGTGCCGTAAGGAGTGAAATGAGGTTTTTTCGGTGTGAATGCCACAGTGACTGATCTTGTACGTTCTGTTGAACCATCGCTGAATCGCGTTGCCGTACTTGTTGACACCGCTTTGGTATTCAAGTTCTGGAAAGATGCGCTTTTGCTTTCGCCCGACCAGTTGTGCATATTCCAGGAATCCCAATGCAATCAATTTTTTATGTATGGGTACTAGGCGAGCATGATGAGGACGTTTAAGCGATTTGTAGGGCACATCTAAATTTTCATTGAAGTCGAATACCCAACGCCCGCTCTCTTTCTCGATCTTGATATCGTTGATGCTCAACTGACAAATTTCATTCAGTCGGGCACCCGAATATAAGGCAATCAATGGCACCCAAAAACGTGATGCCGTTCTATGTTGCCCGCGTATGTAGTCATTACTGTTGAACAACTTCCCAAGTTCTTCACACGTGAAAGCAAGTTTTTGATCTGCTGCCCGAGTCTTCGTAACTTTCACGCTTTTTAGAGGAGCATCAAGATCAAATGATGTGAGATCCATCACCTTCAACCAACGCAAAAAGGTACCAATCTGACTGCGGTACTTGTTTACAGTGATCGGTGCCATGCGGTCTTCATCTGGCGTATCGATGTTCAAAAAGTCTGATGGACTTAAGTACTCGTACTCCTTCTTCTTGTTCTTGTTTGCGGGATAGACAAGAAGGACCTTCACCACATCAGCGATGTGGTTCTTCGTTACCTCATGTACGCCAATGTTGCCCACCACAGAAAGCAAAAAGGGAAAGAAGACGTCACGGTAACTGCTCTCCATGCCTCCCTCTGCTTTCCAACTGCCACGCTGTGTAGCGATGAAGTCTTCAAAGGCGTCCTCCAAACATACGACGCTCTCAGGTTCAGTTTTCGAGAATTGAGTGTTATCGACTGTCGATCTGAGTAGAGCGGTCAGTTCGGCAATCTGCGCAGAATACGGATCTTGACCAGAATCCAGTTGACGAGATGAATGCAGACGTGCCGCTGCGTCGAGTAGATTCGATTCGCAATCGGTGGTGTCGTCAAGGTCATCGAGGAACAGTTTGCTAAGTTCTTCGAAGGAAGAGCAGCGAGATGCTGCTGCAAGATACCCTTGAAGCAACTTCATTCCACGGTGATAGTGCTCTTCAGTCTTGAAGAACTGCTGTGCTCGCATATCCCACATGGTGGCAATCCTACGCGCAAGTAGCAGTGCTTTCGACTTCTGCTTTGTTCGAAGAGACAACCTGACCATCGGCGCGATGGTTTCGTCACTGCTGGTCAGCGCAGCGGGTATGCGTCTCTGAAAATAGAAGACACCGAACCGATTCTTGGTCAGAAAGGTCGGTCCTGAACGAGTTCCCATGTATCACACCGATGTAACACACCAGCGAGATACAACGACAGGTTGATACAAAAAAGATCGTTGATTTTAAACGATTTTTTTCTCAATTTTGGTCGGGGTGAGAGGATTCGAACCTCCGGCCTCTACGTCCCGAACGTAGCGCTCTACCAGGCTAAGCTACACCCCGCTGATATGACCCTCTCGCCAAGCAGGCTCGGCTCGATCACGGTGTCAAAATTATAGCCAGCGGGCTCAAGCCGCTCTTCAGCTTGGCGATAATTGCGGCCGCCGACATGACTTCTCATTCCAGCCGCCCCATAACTGTGCCGATCGCAGCTCTCAACGCCCGCCTGGCCGAAGGCCGGTTGAGTCGCGAGGCCCTGGTCAGCCAGATTTTGGAGGCTGCGGCGCAAGCGCCCGCTGCTCATGTGTTCACCCGGCTGTATGCCGATGGGGCTCTGGCCAGTGCACGCCACGCGGATGCTCAAGCCAGAGCAGGCGTGCAGCTGCACCCGTTGGCGGGCCTGCCGGTGTCCATCAAAGACCTCTACGATGTCGCCGGCGAAACCACCCTGGCCGGATCCAAGGTTTGCCAAGGCCAGGCGCCGGCGGCCTGCGATGCGCGCACGGTGGCCCGTATGCGCGCCAGTGGTGCGGCCCTGATCGGACGCACCAACATGACGGAGTTCGCCTTCTCCGGCGTGGGCATCAATCCGCACTACGGCACACCGCGCAACCCGGCCGACCCGAAGGTCGCGCGCATTCCTGGGGGTTCTTCATCGGGCGCCGCGGTATCAGTGGCGCTGGGGCTGGCGGTGGCCGCTCTGGGCTCGGACACCGGTGGCTCGATACGCATTCCCGCGGCCCTGTGCGGGCTGGTGGGCTTTAAAAACACGCAGGATCGAGTGCCGCGCACCGGCCTGACCGAGCTCTCGCGCAGCCTCGACACCGCCTGCGCCATGACGCGAAGCGTGGCCGACTGCCTGCTGGTCGATGGCGTGCTTTCCGGGCAGCCCTTGCAGGTGCGGCCGCGGGCGCTGTCGACGCTGCGTCTGGCGGTGCCACAAACCATGGTCCTTGACGCGCTCGAGCCCCCCGTGGCGCAGGCCTTCTCGCGTGCCCTCACCCGTCTGTCCGCGGCCGGTGCGCAGTTGGTCGACCTGCCGCTGAGTCTGCTGGCCGACATACCGCGCCTAAACGCACCCGGAGGCTTGTCACCGGTCGAAGCCTACGTCCAGCACCACGAGCGGCTGGCCAAAGACCGAGAGCTCTTTGACCCCCGGGTGGCGGCGCGCATCAGCCTGGGCGAACCCGTATCGGCGCAACAGTACATCGCGATGCTTGACGCACGCCAGCACTGGATCGCACAGATGGAGAAAGCCCTATCAGGCTTCGATGCGATGATCTACCCAAGCGTGCCACTGCTGGCCCCGCCGGTGCAGCCCTTGATCGACTCCGATGAAGCCTTCTTCAAAACCAACGGCCTGCTGCTGCGCAACCCCTTCGTCATTAACTACCTTGACGGCTGCGCTTTTAGCCTGCCCTGCCAGGATCCGGGAGAGTTGCCGGTGGGCCTGATGTGCGCGTCCAGCCGGGGCGACGATGCGCGTCTGGCTGCGGTGGCGCTGGCCCTGGAAGCGGCTTTGGCCGCCTAGGCCGCCGTGCTGCAGCCCTGCGCACGACTTTAAGGATGCTCAAGTGACGCCGCCCCCGGATTCACTGCCCCCCCCTGGGTAGCAGCAAGGCCTCGCTGAACTGGACCTCGTGGATCTACGGCCTGTTGCTACCCCTCGTCTATCTGGTCGTCGAGCTGAGTTTTTCCAACGAGCTGATACACACCCTGGGCGATCACTCGCCAGATGATGTACTGACCGGCTTTGAGTTCTGGGGCCGGGCGATCTCGGGCTGTGGCTTAGGCCTCCTGATTCACCGCTTGATCGGTCCGCGGCTGCCGGCTAAGGGCGCGATCTTCGTGACCAGCATCGCCGCCGGCATCGTTGTCATGTGGAATGTGCAGAAGACCTTGATCGACTATCTGATCGATGTGGCCGAGCCCGCAGACAAGCGGGCCGCTTTGGCCCTGGTCTGGGTGGCGCCCACCGTGGGCGATGGTCTGCTCAGGACGATGGCAGGGCAGTCTGTGACCCTCGCCAAACCCGAAGGCGTGAACAAGCACATCGTCGTCTCGCTGTTTCCGGCGGCCGCCCTGCACGCCAAACAACGCGACGAGCAACTGGCGCAATGGGTGAGCGGAGTCGGCAACTTCGGCGCCCCGGGGGGCATACTCCTGGGCGCCACAGCGGAATTGGAAGACCGCGCCTATCGGGCCCTGATCGTTGCGCCCCTGGTGGTCGGCCTGTCGCTGTCGTTTGCCCTGCTCAATCTGAGCGTGGCTCTGTCCTTTCTGATCGGCCTCTACAGGCCGCGCTGGCGGCCCTTTGCGGCCACAGCGATGGTGGCCCTGCTGATCGCCGTATCGCTGAGCCCGCGAAATCTGATGCTCCATGCCGAGGCCTACGAAAGCAACCTGAGAGCAGCCCTCTGGGCCGAAAAACCCCTGCTGGCCCTGATCGTGGAGTGGTCGGCGCGGGCCTCAACCCAATGGTCACCCGCCTCGGAGCTGGTGCACCGCCATCTCTTGTTGGGTTACTCGTTCAAGCCGGTTTTGTAACGCGCGCCTGCCCATCAGACAAGCTCGCGACGGTCTGAAAGCCGGACTCAAGAAGTGGCTTACTGCATTTCAGGGCTCAATCTGCGCTCGCCATACGCCTTGATCTGTCGTCAACCAAACGAAGCGGCTGCCCAGCACTTACGCGAGGCTAGGGTAGCTGCGCGATAAAAACTGCTGCACCTCTTCGTCGGACGGCGAACATTCAGACTGCTGACTTAACCGACACGATCTGGCCAATGCGCTCGGGAACTTGCGATTCAAATCTTCCGTCAAATCAGAGATCATGGCCTGGGCCACATGTGGATGGGTAAGGCCTGAGGCCTGGGCAGGACTTACCGGGACAGACGAAAAACCGCCCTGCACACCCAGTGTCGAAAACAGCCCGCGTCGACCTCCACCCCAATCCAATCGCGCCATAGCCCCCATTGAGAGCCCCTGTATCGGCTGATCAGGCGTCGGTGGCCGACCCACCGACTGTTCCACTCCTTCTGTCTCAAGCGCAGCGTCAAAAGCAGGGCGCGAATTGGAGGGCGCCGAATCGACTGGGGCAAGTTGCCGCTCATCAGCGGCTGACCATGTGGCTGCCGACAACGCCTGTCTCGATGACCCAGATCCGAGGTCTACCCCCATGACCTCGACCTGAAATTGAGTCCCACGCTGAAGGCTCAAGGGAATGGGTCGAGCCGACTGCTTAGAGGCGGCCCACAGGTAAAAGAAGATTAGATGGAGCAGCAGCGATACCGCGAAACCTGCGACAAGGTCAGGTTTCAAAAAAACATGGCCTGTTACCAGGCCATGTTCAGGTAGTGAGGCAGAACTCACTTACTGGACCACCCCATGAATCACTGCAGGCGCACGCTTGAAGAGGTCGAACGAAAAGGCGCCCGGGTAATTCTCACTAACGGGATTACACGGATTGTCTTGATCAGTATTGTCGGCGCAGGATGTCGTGGTGATCCTGGCGGGTAAATTACCCAAGCTGCCCATACTAATTCCACGGGAGGCAGCTGTCCCAGTGTCAGGAGCAAAACGCAGCTCACGCTCTAGCCATTTCACATACTTAACCGATCCATTGATGGTGATAGCCGTTCCATCCGCGATGTCAAAGGCGGGCAGCCAGCGGGTATCGGCGCTACAGTCAGTCGGCTCATTTATGATAGGGTCTACGCATTGCCCCGGAATACCTTGAAGATTGCCAAAACCACTGAACTGCAGATTCATCAGGGCCCCCGAATAGCGACCGTACTTGGCATCCGAGGGGACTTGGTAGCTTGCATCCATTGGCGGTGAGAAAGAAACCACAGTAGAGCTCTGCATCAAGAAAGTGGCGCGGTTCCAATCCTGGATGCCCGTTTCAAAACGATAAAACTCATCCACCTCACTGGACTTCCAGTCGCAATAGTTCGTTCCCCCACCGGCCCCGTCACAATCCATAGCGCCACCAGACACAAATCGACTGGCGTCAACCAGAGCACAAGAGCGTATGCCCCATTTGAAATTCGTACCGTCCAAGGCCGACGCGCTTAGATTGGCAAGCAAGGCCGACCCCACTTCCGCGCCCGACTCGGACAGGGTGTAAGCCGCTGAATCCCAGGTGTAAGCGACAGGATTGGCTAGGCCGATGGCGCGGTTATTGAGAATTGCCGAGTCCGCTTGGAAGGGAGATGCTGAGGATGGGTTGGCTGCGAAAGCAGTCAGGGCGGAGACTGTCAGGCAGTCGGCAACGCATTTGAGGTTTGCCGGCACCGAGTCACCCGGCTTGACCACCGTCTCCTTCAAGTAACGCACCCCGTTGCTCCAACTCCCAGGGCTCCCGGAACTCAAAGTCGTTGCAGGAATAGCCAAGGACCCCAAGGATTGAGACCACCCACTAACGCCCACAGGATTTAAAGTTACAAGTTGGGTCGCGGTGAGCGGAATCGTCAGACTGATTGCGCTGGTGAAACAGCCAGTATTTGAACAAGCCTGCGAACCGACGATCACAAATTGCGCCGCATCAGCATCCCAGTAGGCCTCATAGTTCGTGTTGGCAGACAGTCCATTGCCTGCAGACTGATTGAAAAACTGGAACTTGTTGTTCTTGATTTCATCAAGCGTCTTGAAGCTACGGGCAACCTTCAAGAGTTTGCCGCTCGCCTTTCGAACGGTGTACTCCGCGCCATTGTCGGCGCGGGTCACGCGTGCACCGTCGTTCGGCGGAGTTCTAAACCAAATGCCCCAGTAGCTCGCAAAACCCCAGTCCCCTGAGGCATCCCTGACCGAAAACCCAGGCGAAGTCAAATCAAAACGGGATCCGTCGGCGTTATACACCCCGTAGCGCCAAACCGATTTGATGGCATCCACCTTGCTGCGTTTAAAGCATCGTTCAGGGACAGAGACCCCTCCCTCGGTTCCTGAGCGACAAAAGTGCGTCGCGTTGAACCCAAACACATAGCTGGCGTCATCCTGCGTACCGTTGTAATCCGCCTCAACTGCCCCCGAGCCGGAGCTACCCGTAGCGCTGACATACAAACGCGCATCGTTTGTTTGACCGGTACCCATACCGCCGATCTCGGCATATTGGATGCCCGAGGCTGAGGCAGAAATCTTCCCCGAACCACCATGCTGCCAGCCGGCAAGGTTATTCCGTTGACCGTTGTATTGTCAGCCAGGGCCAGGGCATAGTTGAAGGTCAAGACTCCATTGGGAGCAGACTCACTGGCCGCCTCGCTCTGCGTCATGTGAAAGTACACAGGCATCCGCATGTCGTCCTCCTTGAGGTCGACATGCCCTTTGGCGATCTGCGGGGAACTCGAGGTCGATCGCGTCGAGGTCGCGCTCACCGATGAATAAGAGACAGTCCCCGTACTTCCGGCGGCGGTGCTTTTGGAGGAATCTGTCATGCCCTCGTTGTCACATTTGACCCCGTCGATAAGCGCGACATAGGTGCCACGGTTGACCATCGCATCGGGTCGAGTATTCGAGATGAAGCACAAAATCTGCGAGGGGTTACTGACTTCACGGGTGGCCTGATCGGCGGTGTATTCGGACTGCGGGTCCGTCACATAAGCGCCGCTGGTGGGCGGCGCAGCAAACACGCAGGGAAGCAAAATAGGGGTGATGGCGATCAGGAAGGCTGTGTTCTTTTTCATGATCCGGACCTCACTTCGCCGAGACCGCGCTTACGCTCGAGGGGGGTTGAAGGCCGGTGACACCGGCCGTCGAGCCGCCAGCCCCACCGCCCCCACCACATGCGCAGAGGAGGAAAAGAGAGCCTAAAAACACAAATCCTCTAAGCAGTCTGACAATCATGGCCACTCCTAAAATCAAACAGCCGACGCTACGGAGGGGCCGCAAAAAGTCAATTCAAACAAAGAGGGAGTTGACTAAATCGGTCAGGAAAGAAAGCTTGTGCGAGGTGCAATAGTACCGGGCTAGGGGTCACTGGAATGACCGTCCATCCCAAGCAGCACGCGCCCACCCTCGACCCTCACCGGCCAGGCGCGGACGGGATCTGTTGCCGGACCGCAGATGACCGTGCCGTCGCGCAGGTCAAACAAGGCCTGGTGGAAGGGGCATTCGATCTGATGCCCCTCGACAAAACCATCGCAAAGCTTGGCTGCGCCGTGGGTGCACTGGTTGTCGAGGGCAAAAACGGCGTCTTCAAGCTTGAAGAGGGCGATCTCGTGGCCGGCCACATCCACGGCGATGCCGGCACCTTCAAACAAGTCGGCCTCTGCGGCCACATCGGTCCAGTCGTTCGGGCTCATATCGGATAGATGATGGAGTTGGGAATCATCTCGCTATCAAAGACGCAAAGACGCTGGGCAAACTTGAGCCCTCCGGCGGTGCGCTCAATCTGATCAATGTAGCGTCCTACATTAAAGACTGTGCTTTCCTTGTCGTTTTTGGTGCGAAACACGGCGTAGTTGGCCTGGCTGTGGATCAGGCCTGCCTCGACCTTGCGCACCACGGCAGCGCCCACCACATGACGCTGGTAGTAGGGGTCATGAAAGATGGTCTGCGAGATGCCATAAACCCGGTCAAGCAGCATGCCCTTGCTGGTAAAAGACAGCGTGGCCAGGGGAAAGCCCCGCTCATGGTTTTCGCGCGATTGCAGCTTGTAGACGCATGCGTCAGTAAAAAAATCGGGCCACCGATCCCACTGGCCGGCATCGAGCGCCAGGGCGTAGTCTGCATACAACTGCTGCAGTTCCAGCCAGGTCTGGGTATCGACGCTCATGACGGCTCCATGACCTTGCGCCAGTAAGCGTACATGCCACGGATCAAGGCTTCAGTGACCATGTGGTCGGTGTCGCCCACCTCGCGCCCACCGAGTTCGGCCAGTGCGCGATACTGCCGCCGGGTCTCAAAGGCTTCCTGAGAAAACTCGATCACCTCACCATCGTCGGCCGACACAAAACCGGCCGGACCAAATAGATTGGCCTGACGCAACCGTCGCTCGGTCATTTCTGCAGAATCGTCTTCAAAGCCGAAGTGGGTCCAGACAAAATCGAATGCGCCTCGTCCATCGGGCTGAATATGCCGCGTTGAAACACTGTTGACCTGTTGCTGAAAGATAACGCTGGGAAAGAGCGTCATCATGACCGCGGTCGGCCCACCCCACCAGGGCTCGGGCACGATGTCCAGAAAGCTCGGGTCATTGAGCGTCATGCTGTCCTTGAAACTGCTGACCTGTGTCACCTGCGCTTTGTCGCCGCTGGCCTGTCCCGCGGTACCCCGGGTGGAGATCATAGCCGCGTGCCGATGGTGTGCATCCATGCGCAATTCGCTCTTGTTGTCGGCCCGCCAGAGGCCGAAGGTGACAAACCAAGTGTGCAGGAGCCCGGGGTGGTAAGGGTCTTTGATGTTCTCCTGCATCAACTTCCAGTTACCCGGTATGCGCTGTCGGTTGTAGCCCAGGATCTTGAGCGTTCGGCCGTTGAACAGCCTGTCAAAGTAGCCCAGGATGGTGGGCCCCATGAAGTCTTCCAGCGATTCGATCTGATGGTCGAAGGATG
>Ga0194133_10010089_pt1 | contig 10696 bp, 2 predicted proteins | sample TA2KigOf40mmetaG_FD_155448 | JGI IMG/M metagenome (GOLD analysis project Ga0194133, IMG submission 155448) | Freshwater microbial communities from Lake Tanganyika, Tanzania - TA2015055 Kigoma Offshore 40m | ecosystem: Environmental > Aquatic > Freshwater > Lake | place: Tanzania: Lake Tanganyika...
ATAAGGATTTTTTCCCAATTAATATTAATTAATTAATTAATATATATAAAACCCTAACGTCTGTCCCGTCACGGGGGCGGGAAGGGGCGTGGCAGGAACGGGAGGGGGGGCGGCTTAGCCGCTCCTGAACGTGCTAGTTTTTAATAAAATATCACACTTTTATCTTGATTTACCTTGAAAATACTGTGTATTTTATAAACATTATGTGAAGAAGGGTACATTTTTCATCACTGACAACTTCTAACCCATGGTTTTCCTTAAATTTTACTTCAGAAGGGGTTGTTTTCAATCGGCTACATTTGTCAATGCTATTGTTAAACGAGTTCGAAAATTTGTTGCAGCCTTTGAAGGGTGTGAGAAACTTGCCAGCTGAAGGCCGTGAAATTCTCGTAATGAAGTAATTTCAACTCAAGACCTGCTTATTTAAGGATTTTCACCCTTTTTTTCATTACAAAATGTTTTATTTTGTATCTTGATGGAGGTTCGTAAGATAAGCTTAAAAAGTAAAGAAAATTTACTCTTGATTTAAGAAATTATTTTTCATGTCATTTATTGGCAAATCTTTCAATGGTATAAAATTTTACCTGTGGGTAAAATTTAATCAAGTCACAAAGACCAAAATCCTTTGATATATTAAGATATTTGCAGAGTCATTATGAAATTATATCAATCGAAAGCTTAAATTTAGTGCAAACAAGAATTTCTTTATGTCGGCTCAATGTAAATTTCAACGCTAAATAAAACTGTGAAATCATTTCAACATAAATTAGTCCGACCAAAAACTCATGTGTTAAAAGAACTTCCTGCCAGAAAAAAAGCAAAACTCATTCAAATTTTTGTCATCTGTGAAAAAAGACCACTTTAAACTATGATTAATTTAATTATGTTTACAGCAGATTTCATGGATTCCCGCGAATTAAAAGTGTTTCATTTGATTTAAAAGGTATGAATGATTGCTTTTTGAGTTTTTTCGCTCTTTTTTTAGTGTCGGTGGTGCCTTTTGATATGTCTGCATGGCCATTTAAGATGAAAATGAATCTTGCCACATAAACCGAATTGGGAGTGACGAGCCGGCAATTGAGTCTTGTCATATTTCAATTCTTACATCTTATTCATCTGGAATGAGGCTATCAGTCAAATGTAAAGCACAGACACAAAAAGAGTTTAATTTTTCATGAAGGAGAAGTCTTTTAGGTTGTTTTTTTTTGTAACAAATTGAATGAAAAGGTATTTTTTAAAATTTATTGTACGGCATGCATAGTTAACCATTAAAGTCACACTCTAATCTGGCTGGGAATTTTTTTCAAATTTTTTGTGGCAATCTGGGGTCAAAGATTGCCTGGAGGTTCCTGCCGGGGTTTGAACCCACGATCCTCAGACACCCAGCCAAGTACCATTTTTGTGTGCTAAGGTTAGATGCCGACAGAAACATTGAGAAAGTTTATTACTTTTTTTTTATTAACACCTCTTCAAGTCAATATAAAAAAAACCAATCGTTCATTGCCATTAATTCTTTAGGTCAGTTTTTTTTACTCTTTCAAATGGTGTGATGGACAGGAACGACTTCACTTTCGATGCCAAGATAGAGTCAATACAAATCGTGTGAAACTCCTTTGTCGGCAATTGCACATGTTAATAGTCTTCATTTAAATATAGAAGCACACACGGACTCAAAAGTTTTTGTGCACTGTACCAAGAAATGAAATATATCAAAGGAGTAGCAGATTTGCCGGACAGATTAGACATCATTTCACACGGGACTCCAGTTGAAAGTAACGTAGCTCAGTAGTCATTGGAAAAAAAGTCACATTGGCATGTATTGAAAGCTAAAAAAAAGTAGCCTTTTTCATTTTCCATTTTTGAATCAGTTAATAGTGAAAAAAACATCCTTTTTTGTCAAGTTTTATAGCTTTATAACATTTGGCGTGTTGTGACTGGGCGTTCACAAAAATGATCGACACAAGCATTTTTCTCCGAACCACCAAAATCTCATCAAATGCAAAATTACAATTGATCAACAGGTTGTTTTCTTTGAATTGGTTTCACGGAAATCGTGAAAACTTTTAGAAAAAGAAACTGTTGGAAAGAATGAGTTTTTGAAAGACAACTCAAAGTTCCTTTTTTATAGGCCTTAAAATGACTAAAAGTTGTTTGAAGTTAATTTCAATAATTAGTTGTAATAACTTTTTGTTTATAGGGAATATTTGAGGAAAATTCAATGTGCAAAAAGAGGTTTTCCTTGGCTTCTGAATTTAGAAAAATCTCCCGAAACGTTTAAGAACCATCTTCAATAATTTGCTCAATTTGTTTGATGGTTGAGGATATTTCTGGACTGGTGTGGAAATCTCAATAAAATACTTTTGAATCGATTTTTGCTCTTTTTTTAACAACATTGGTTGAACTTGAAGAGGCCCTAAGAGCTCTTCAGTGTGGCCGGTGGAAAAATTGTAATTTTTTTTTGAAAAATATAAATAGGTTCTTTCTCAAACTTTGTCAAATAAAGTGGTCAAGGGATTTGATTGAGTAAACAACCCTGGACCTAGCTCCCATGTCTCAGCCAATAAAGATAGCTCTTATTAGGGAACCTTATTATTCTAACACTAAATCAAGTGAATGAAACTTTATTACAGATCTATATAACAATCTTTGGAGGTCTTTTTCTGTTATCCAACCATGATTTTTATCATTTTATTTCGAACATTTTTGATTATTTTTTCATGGTTAATTAACCTAGAGAGCTCCCTGACTTAGATAGACAAATGAAGGGTACCCCAGGGGTCAAAGGTTTGCCCAGGCCAGTTGCTACAAGAATTGGTTACGGCAACCCCAAGTCATTGTAGTTGGATCCTACCCTGCTACCGTCTTAGAAAATAGTTTCCAGGCAGGTACAAATATGAGCAATTTTGCAAGTCACTAAAAACTAAAAAAATATATTTCAATTAAAAGTTAATATGATATTTAAGAAAAGAAATTACGAATAGAATGTGGTACATTCGTACTTATTTGTTTGTGGGAATTTCGAGTAAAAGTAACTTTGAGATGAAAGGTATAATGATCCTACATTTCCAAAGATCAAACATCAAGGTTTGTGTTGGTCATTCCTAATGACGTGAATCAGAATTAGTCTAAACTCTAAACATCAAAGATATTTTTTTATTGGAAAAACATCTCCAGATATTTGTGAAAATGTTTTTGACACCCAAATAGTAAAGTAGAAAGTGAATAAATGTGTGTACAGGTCACGCATGGTGAGCTTGTTGTGATATGACGTGAGTAAAAGAGATCCCAGAACAAAATTAAAAATCTTGGTTCAGGGCCGTTTTTGAGAAAGTTTGTGGAGTTCTACAGAAACATAAGACAGCCTACCTCAGTTTCTATGGACCAGATCAACTCAAGTCAGTGAGTTCATTCCACAATCAGACTTTAAAATTTCTCATTTTTTAAAACGGATCGCGAGTCGATTTCTCGTAGCGTCCCGATCAACATCTAGTAGCTCGTGCCATTAACTTATTTTTTGAACACTATTCTAAAGTGATACACTTTTGGCCTTTTTTAATGTGGCTCGAGAATCATCTTAGTGCTAGTCAATGAATGCATCGGAGCCTCGGTGATGAGATCCGGTGCTCGCCTAGTGTCTGGAGGATGGGATGCATGCTGGTGCCTCGGTGATGAGAACCAGCCTTAGCTCCCCTGAACCATCGAATCTCGCCCAATAAAAGACGCTGATACAACAACGCAAGCGAAAGACGTCGATACAAACTCGCGATTGTTTACAGACGATGTCAGAAGCTAAAACTAAAAGAAAAGCAAATTCCCCCTGCGTTTCTACCAAAGCCAAAGCTGTTGTACTTGAAGATAACACTGTTTTTAACTCTACTCAGTCTTTGAACAGTTTAGTTCCTGATCTATCAGTAATGTCCACCAGTGTCAGAGATGTCACCTTTCGTATTGAAACCAAAGATGGTGAGCCCTTTGTTGGAGGTCTAAGTCGCCCGCAAGCGTACCACGTATGGGAAAAAGGACTACTGAAACCTGGGAGTCTGCTCTATGGGATTGCTTTGGTGCAATCAGACAGGCCATTTTTGATCGACTATAGACTCCATGAGGTAATTGAGTTGGATGAACTTCCAAAAGAGTTCACAGTGAGCATCGACGGGGCCAAATACACTGGAAAGTTCCTTCCGGAGAGACCGCCACCCCCGAAACTAGGTGAAGAAATAACAATCACAATCACCAAGACCAGATTTAAGCTGGAGCCTCAACAAGTTGATTCGTGGATCTCCAAATTTGGAATTATCGTCAGAAAGTCGGACTTCAAATACGCTGATGACTTGGCGGCCATTAAAACAGACGACATCGAGTGCAGTGCAAAACTGAGGAAGCACATACCTGGAATCATCCCGGCCTATGGCAGAAAGATGAATGTGAGATACCCGGGACAACCATTGCAATGTGGAAAATGCTTCCAGAATGATCACCTGAGGTCAAAGTGTACGAATGAAACTATACCCTGGGCAAGTTATGTGTCAGTCTTCATCACGGAGGGCATCTGCGACAAGGCGATGATTGGGAACTGGTCAAGCCTGCTGACAGAGAGATCCAACAACTAATTACAAGACAGAGTGATCGTTTAAACATTTCAAATTTCAAACATTTTTAAGTATCTAATTCACATCAATCGTGCATATTTTATTGTTTATTGAAGTCTTTTTTAGTGAAAATCAAATCCTTGAACAGAAAATTGACATCCTATTCCTGGCAGAAGTGGAAATCAGGTCAGAATTCGACTTAGGTGTTCTCTCTATCCCTGGTTATGAATTAATCCTGTCAGAAACAATTAGAACTAGAAAGAAAGCGAGACTTCTCTGCTTCAAAAAGACTCCCTTCAAACATGTAACAGTGGGAAGCGGACTAGATGACATTATCATGGTTGAACAGGGGAATACGTCCATAGTTGGAGTTTATCGGGGATTCAAATGCTTTGATGGGGAGACCGAATCTTCAAACTTTAATCGGATGCTAGACACATTAAACACATGTCTACAAAGGGGCAAAGAGACCTATATCATAGGTGACATGAATGTGGACGTGACTAGAATAGGGTCTAAATTTAGGGATGAATTGGGTGAATGGTGTGACAAAAGTGATCTCGTTTGCACAAATGTGGGGATTACAAGGATGAGATGGGTGAATGGGGCATTGCAAGAATCTTGTCTTGACATTCTTCTTTCAAACAGCAACAAATTCCAACTAAATAAGGAATTCTCGGATCTGAGTGACCATGCCTTAGTGTATCTAAATTGTCATGCTTACAACCCCATAGTTAGAGAAAAACAAACCATTGTAGTCAGAAACTGGAACTTTGATCGTGACGAAGCTAATTCTTTCTTGAGAAAAATTTTGACATCCAAGCCATTAATGTACTGTGAAAATGTCTACGAGTTAGACTACAGAATAAGAGCTGGATTGATATTGACTCAAAGGGAGTTTTTAAAATCTCGTTCATTCACCATTAAAAGTTCTAATGATGTGACATCTCCACTCATTGCTAAGCTAAAAAATCTTAGAAACAAACTAAGGAAAAAGTGGTTGAAATCTAAGGATGCTTTTGACTGGGTGAAATTTGTGAGAGCTAGTAGGAATTTAAGGAAAGAAGCCAGGAAACTAAAAAGAAAAATCATAACAACAAAAATGGGTCGAAGCACAAAGGACTTTTGGAGAGAGATAAATAAATTGCAGGGTAAGGGATTAAAGGGAGTGGGAAAGATTGAGATAGACGGGAAACCTGTAGAAGACGAGCGAGAAGTAGCTGAACGGTTCATTGAATACTTTATAGAGAAAATAGAAAACTTAACACCAAATTACATCCCGTCGACACCTGAGATTCTTAAAGAGAGAGTAGAAGTTCCAAGTTTCAACCAGGAAGAAATTAGAAAAGCCCTAAAACGTCTCTCAAGTAAAAAAAGTGCAGGGATGGATAATTTATTGGGCTTTTTTGTGAAAACTATGGCGGAAACTATCACCCCTTATCTAACACATCTGTTTAATCTAGTCATCAAAACTTGTAATATTCCAGAGACCTGGAAGTTAGCAAAGATATCGCCCATCCATAAAAAAGGGGAAGTGAGTCAAATAGGAAACTATAGACCAGTTTCATGCCTCCCGACCATAGCTAAGGTGTTTGAGTTGTGTCTGCTTCAAAGAATAGAACACCTTGAAATGGATGACCTAGTTAGTACGAGCCAACATGGATTTAGGAAAAGTCACGGGACGACTACCGCAGTTTGTGAGGTGATTAGTCAGGTCTCAGAGTTGAGGGATAATAAAAACATAGTAGGAATATACTCTGCAGACCTTACGGCTGCGTTTGATTTATTACAAAAAGAAAAGCTGGTGGAAATAATGCTTAATAAGGGCATTCCTCTGTACCTAGTGCGTGTGTTGCACGAATACTTTAGTGGTAGAATGGGATATGTTGAGATTGGAAAGTCAAGATCTTGTGTGCGTGATATAAAGACAGGATGTGTCCAGGGAAGTATCCTGGGGCCCATCCTGTTCAATATATACATGAGTGAATTGGAAAATGTAGTATACCCCTGCAAGGTAGTATCATACGCCGACGATGCGTACATCATTGGAGCCGGCACTAATGTAGAAACAGTACAGTCCCTGTTATGTCTGACGCTAAAAAACCACTTTGACTGGCTAGATACTATTGGAATGAAATGTAATCTGTCTAAGACAGAATTCATAGTAATAGGCGTACCTTCAATGAACATAGTGGTCAATAACATTGAGATCCAGTCTGCAAAATCAATGAAGATGTTAGGCATCTATGTTGATGCATCGCTTAAATGGGATACTCTCATTGAGAAACAGGTGGCCAAATGCAGATCGTACATCTTTACGCTAAGATACCTTAGAAAACATCTGTCAGTGAAGGAAACGCTAACAATAGTAAAAAGTCACATAATATCAAGGCTTACGTATGCATGTCCAGCATGGTCACACAGTCTGAGCTTCAACCTAAGGGCTAAGTTGAGATCAGTGTACTACAGGGTAATCAGGGTAGTGTTGAGGGACTTTGACTTCAAATTGAACAGAACGGGATTGTTGCGGGCGTCTGGCTTAGAAAGCATCGACCAAATTCTATTCATGAGGTCTTCAGTGTTCCTGTTCAACCTGATACAGTCTCTACAACCAACTGAGTTAGCTTTGAGAATGCTAAGTAAAATTTACACCAATGAGAGAACACCGGGTAGACTGACTTTGTTTGACACGAGCAGGACTAGGGTGGGAACAATGTGTATCACTAACTCAGCAAAAAATCTGATTGACCAGTGGAATTTTGACTGGCTAGAGCTCTCAACCGTAGCTTTTAAGAGCAGTCTTAGGGCGCATTTCACTCAGCAATAACCAAAATGGACTGCAATGCAAATATTACATGCCGATCACAGTAAGCCGGAGGTTTTTTTCCCCCGGTGGAGCAACTCCCCCAAATTCAAAAAAGAACCTTCTTAGATTGACCAACCATCGAAAAACCGGGTTTTTTACTCCGAAACAGACAGGTTTGCTGTGATAAGACTCCAGGCATATTTTTCCCTTAAAGTCCATGAATGTCTAAGTTTCTCTGTTAGTTCGTAATTTCCTAATAATGCAAGTAACAAAACTTGTTAATTGAAAATGGAAATAAAAATATTCTATTCTATTCTATATTAAACACATTGATCTTGGGTCAGAAATCCCAACACAATAATGTCTGATGCAGTTTTAAAACCCACTGTGGAAATCATCTTTGAAGGAGTCACCCATTTCACTAAATAATTCTTAATAATTTTGCCAAGGATGTTTTTAGCAGCTAAAGAATGTCAGACCAAAGTATAGAGACTGGGGTTCAATCCCCGGTCTGGGCAAAATCTTTGACCTCTGGATTTGCCTTAATTAATCATTTCCAGTAGATAATTATATCAGTCAGGATTGCTTGTTGTGCAGAAACTTGATTAAAAATCAATTGCCACTTAATCTTTGACTCTTAGTTATAAAAAAATACAATCAAGTGACTGCGAAACACAACTTTCAGTGACAGGAATTGGTGTGTAAAGTCAACACCACTAGGTGTTAGAATAATCAGTTCCTTAACAAAAAGCTATCAATCAATCAATCAATGGTCGTTATAAGATGGTCAGCATACGAAACAGCTGAGAATGTATTTTCACTAAATGGGATATAAAGCAAAACTTAACTCACTCCATTATAGACTTTTAAGATCAGCAAGTTTAGACTGTAACTGAAAACTCTCTAAGCCTGACCTAACTAGCAGATGCAAACACCCAAACCCAACCGAATGAACAAATTTCCTTTAAGTCTCTAAAGTAATTAAGACATTCAGAGACTGTAAACCGAAACAACTTCTAAATTTTCTAAGTATCTTTACTATGAGGAACCTAGGAAACCTGGTTTAGCCTATTTCTATGACAACTCAACAAATGTTAAAAGCAACCATGGGATGGACTAAACCTTGGTGTTGATTGCATCAGAGTCCTATATCAAAGTACTCTTTCTTTAGATATCAACATAATTACCAATGACAAGATTTCATAACATAATTTATTGCAAAATCAATCAAAAAAATATCATTTCCATGTCATACTGCAACTTTATACTCCATATTTTGGTAAAGTTATCCAACAGACTAAGTGTTTTAATATCATGATAAAGGTGATTAAAATGCTTGATTTTTTATTGCTTAAGTCAAAACTTTGCTAGATAGTGGTACTAGATGGCATTAGATTACACCTTTGTTGCCGATCCACGGTCATCCTGAGGGTCAAATTTTAGGGCACTGTGATTCAGTGAGAACATAATGAAAATAATAACAGTAATCTTGTGCTGTATAGACTTATCTTATGTAATTGCGTTATCAACAATTTTATAAGAGTCTTGTCGTTAAAGTTTATAGCCACTTCAGGTTACTATTAGACCTGACAAAGGGTTTCCTTATTGATTTTTTTTCCAATCCTGAGTTGAAAAATTGCTGGAATGGGGTGGGGTTGAGCCCACAACCTTAGATCTTAGTTCTGAGTCAGGTGCCTATGACCTCTCAGCCACGTTTTTATACAAGTTTTTATTTGACAAATATGCTCTCTGATAGTTTTTTGTATCGGAATAACTCTTTTCCATAAGTCTTAAGATTTTAAGCGAGATGTAGAGATATTATCGAATCACCATAAGGTAGTAATTTTTTGCTAAAAATAATCTTTTTAACAAATTGTTTGCCATTTTTCACACATATATCTAATTAAATCTTTAGCTATTCTTACCGAATGAGGAGGCGGTGGCGGTGGAGGCAAAGATGAGTGAGGACCATCAGGCGGATGATATGGAAAAGGGGACATCAAAGGATACCCATTAGAGTAGGGAGACCCTGGAGAAGACTTTCCTGTGGAAGAAAAATGAGTTTTGTCGGTCAATGTGTTAATGGCATCTTATCTTTTTCAAGCCAGAACTAACATCATTTTATATTTCCCATTAAGATCGAAAAGATTTTAAATTACGGATTAAAATTTCTGGTTTTGTTCCATTAAAAAAAGCACCATAAAATTAAAATCATTCAAATTGAAAAATATTTTGATGTCTATTTGAGACTTACATTTATGCAAGCAAACTTGAAATATTCAGGTTGCATTGTTCCGATATGAAAACAATTTTAATTTGTCCCTTCTCAGATGAATCTATTTTTCAGCTATTTTTATTGCCACACCGAATGCCAAGCGAGTTATGCCAGACTCATAGTTTGCAGCATCAAGAATGTACATTACTTGCAGTAGTTTTTTAGCCTTTGTAGTTTGCCGATGATTTTAACCTGACCGCCTTTTGTTTAGAGCAAGGCAATTTCAAGATTATTAGGATAGGAAAAAAAACTGAAAAAAAGCACTATTCATTTCTTTTCCATACAAACAGATGTTTCATCTTGAATTTTGAAATATATATATAAGATCATTTTCACTTTACATTTTTTTTCATCAAAATGAAACTGAATAATTTATTCATGAGAAACTTCATAAGTGAATTTGAAAGTAAAGCAAATCATTTCACCTTTTTTTCTATCATTAAATAATTATTGGAGTGTTTTTTTAAATAGTTCTTGATAAAATTGTAATCCAATTAAACTTTTTTTCTGTCAGGGGATATGCCTTTCTGTCTAGCTATCTTTTCAATTAGCATAACTCACCAAAGTGGGGATGAGTTGAGATTAGTTATAACCCACATTTTTCCTTGTAAAATGAGTGAAAATCAACCAGACTAAAAATAGCGAGAGGATATCAACAAATCCTTATTTGAAAATGAATAGTATATTTTTGTACAAAATAGTAATTGGTCCCTCAGGCTTAAATTTCTTTTTTTGGTAAGATTTTCTCTAGAGAGGAATAGATGCGGCGGTAGAAAAATAGTTGCCTTTTTTTGCTTTTGAAAGTTTAGAAGGCAGACTTGACTTTTTAGTCTTACCAGGTTCAATTCTTGCCAAACACTCTTGCTTAATTGCCATCTCGGTTTCGAGAATGAGTGAAGATTTTTCTTCCAAAAGAGCTGCTTGCAATTCCTCATGAGCCGAAAAGTCCTTGTCGTCATCGTCCCCTTCATCTTTGAAAATTTTTATCTCGTCTGAGGATCCAAAGTCATCGTCCTTCAAATAAAA
>Ga0194133_10010090_pt1 | contig 10695 bp, 16 predicted proteins | sample TA2KigOf40mmetaG_FD_155448 | JGI IMG/M metagenome (GOLD analysis project Ga0194133, IMG submission 155448) | Freshwater microbial communities from Lake Tanganyika, Tanzania - TA2015055 Kigoma Offshore 40m | ecosystem: Environmental > Aquatic > Freshwater > Lake | place: Tanzania: Lake...
TAGTCCGTCAACTGGGCCGCAGACAGGGCTGAGACCTGGTAGTCAAAGTGTTGCCCGATGCGACGCATGGCGCGGGCATAGGCATCGATGGTTTTGGGGCGCAAGCCTTGCAGCTGCAGGTGCTGCAAGTGGCGGCGATAGAGTGAGGCAAAGGGTTCGGGGTAGCTGGCAGGGTTGATGCCGCTGACAAATTCAGGCATGGCGTGTTCCTCGTAAAAACTGTAGGTTCACATGCGCCACAATCGGCACATGTGCCTCTACCTTACGAGATCGCAAGATCGAGAATCTCTCCGCGTAGCGGCTTCGTCCAACCAGGGTGTTGGTCGATGAAATCTCTTTGCTAATTCCTGGTACAGATTTATTATCAAGCATGATTAAATTCTTACCTTTTTTTGGATTTCTTTTTTCAGGTGTTTTTTGATAGCAAGGTCGCGAAGAGTTGCTGCGGCGCATCATTGCCTTGCTGATGATTTGGGACTATGGTTCGACCACCATGGGATGTATAAACTAGCTGGAGTTGAATGATGAAGAAGTTGATGTCGCGCCTTTTTCTATCCTTTTCGATTGGCTTTTCTCTTGGGATTTTCAGTTCGACAAGTGCAGCCCAGAATTGTCCCAGCGCAAATCTGAAGTACTGGCAAGCTTTCCCACCAGGTGGTGAGTCCGATCTTTCAGCGCGCCACCAACAGACTGTTCTAAAAAGACGCTGCCCTTCGATCGATATCATTGTTCAGTACAAGCCTGGCGCTGGAGGCGCGCTCATGTGGAGCACAATGAATAGCCTAGCTGGAGATGGACTGACTGTGGTAGGCATAAATCTGCCTCACACCGTTCTTCAACCCATGGAAGGATCTGTGCAATACAAAACAGAAGATATAACGCCAATATTCTGGTTTCATTACACGCCCGATGCGTTAATCGTGCCCGAGCAAAGTCCGATGAAATCTTTCGCAGACTTTGTTAAAACGGCACGTGGGAATCCCGGCAAACTGAGTCTTGGTGGATCAGGTCTTAATTCGGCTAATCATGCAGCACACGAACGACTCAATCGCGATTTTTCACTTAAAACAAACTACGTGCCATTTAAAGGCACTGGTGATTTGGCTACATCAGTGATCGGTGCGCACATCGACGGTGTGATGTCTTACACGGCTTTCGCAGTGAATAATCGGGGAAAGGTCAGGGCGTTAGCCGTTGCCATGGAGAAAAGACATCCTCTTTTGCCCGACGTACCAACCTTTAAGGAACTGGGTGTTGATTGGGTGGACGGGGCGTTTCGGGGTGTTGGTGTGCCGAAGTCCACGCCGCTCGAAGCGCGGCGTCGTCTTGCTGAGCTTTGGGCAAGTCTTAATGCAGAGCCTGAAATGAAAGAGCTCGCAGCAAAAAGTGGATTCGAGCTCGTCAATATTGGTCCCGAACAAATGGATGTTTTCATGCGCGATCGTATTCGCACGTATTCTGAAGTCGGCAAGCAGATGGGTTTGGGTAGCAAGTAAGGGATAACTCGACTGATTCCTCATTGATGCAGCGAGTTGCTCATCTCAGCCAATTTTGTTTTGCCTATTAGCGCAAGCGTTATGCTTACATCGTTGGTGAGTGTCTCCCACCATTTCGCAAGTCCTGATTCACCGCCAGCAGCTGCTGCATATTGCATAGAGCGACCCAAAAAAACAAAGTTTGCCCCCATTGCGTAGGCTTTAACCACATCTTCGCCACTGCGAATACCACTGTCATAAAATAGAGGATAGTCGGGGCCAATCGCATTTCTTATAGCGCGGAGTTGTTGTATCGGTGGGGGTAGGGCATCAAGCTGGCGTCCTCCATGACCTGAGACCTGAATGCCGTCGACCCCTTCCTTTTCGAGGCGCAAGGCGTCTTCGACGGAGGTAACCCCTTTTGCGATCAGTTTTCCTTGCCACCGCTCACGGATTTGTCTCAGCGTGGTCCAGTCTGCTTTGCCGCGACTCTCGGTACGGTCAAAGTGAAAACCCTCTGCTTGGAAGTTTGCCATTTTGGGCATGCCATGAATGACTTGACCCAAGGACCAGCGCGGGTGAGTTAAAAAGTCCAGCAATTGCCTGGGGCCAACGCGAAAAGGTATGGTGAAACCATTACGCTGGTCAAGAGGTCGATGAGCAACTTCAGGCACATCAAGTGTTAGTACCAAATATCGGTAATCAGCTCTTTTCGCTCGTTCTAGTAACTTGAATGTTTGAGTGCCGTCACCACTAAAGTACAGCTGAAACCAAGCCTGTCCTTCAGACCATTCAATGTACTGTTCAAGCGATGATGAAGCAATGGTCGATATGCCAAGAGGTGTCTTGTATTTCGCCGAAAGCCTCGCAAGGGCGCGATCGGTGTTTGGTGCTGCGAGGTTGCACATGGCCATCGGACTGACCCCGAAGGGCGCGAGGCACTTTTTACCGAAAACTGTAACTGAAAGATCACGATCGGCAACATTAACCAAGACGCGTTGCTGTAGCCGAACCCTTGCGATTGCAGCAAGGTTTAGATCTTCGCCACAACCAGTTCCAGCCGAGCCATCGATATAGTCAAAGACCATGCGTGGCAGCCGTCGCTTGGCTCTGGCTCGGATCTCTAGGTAGGGCGATAGTCGATTTGAAGTCATGCAAGAGCTCGAGGCTTAGTAGAGGACCGATCGGGAGAGTTGAGCTCGTTATAAGTTGTGATAGTGACAAACGATGCGTTTGTTGAATTTAGTCGTATGTGCAATCGTCAAACACGTGCCGCTCTCTATCACTAGTTTTCAACGGTTGGGAGCGGTTCATGTAAAAAGATAAAACGTAAGGACATTTATATTTTAATCAAATAACTTTCGAAGATTCCCACATGGACTGTGGCCAAGTCAGCTGCATCTGGCCAGAGCGCTTGCGCTTGAAAGCCGACATCGTAAGTTGGCTCATCGTCTGCACTTAGCCCGTGTGCATGAGCATCGGGAAATGGATAGGACGGTGAAATGCCGACAACCACACCGCACTTTCCTCGCACGTAGCCAGGTGCTCGGACATGCCCCGGCACATGTTCAAGTCGAACCATTACCTTATCGCCAATTTGAAGCCTTTCTCGATTTTCCGCATTTATCCGTCCCGGGCCGATGGTAAGGGCGAGAGGAAAGCGCCCCTTAGCGCGTTGCTCAAGTTCTTCTTTTGAGAATAAACCCTTTTCTACACAAAGTGTTGCAAGTCCAGTTAGTGATCGCTCGTAATAACTTGCGGCAAGGTAATGCCGAGGTTCCATGCGCTCAATGGCATGGCGGTACTCATCCATGTTGAAAACCCCTTGCCTGACAGCAAGGGAATAAAGCGCATTCACTCGCTTTTCCCAGTCCTGATGGTAAACGGGCGCGTTTGGACCAAAGCGGATGCGACCAAATCCTTGTCTGCCTCCCATGTCGTGCATGCCATCCATCAACCGACTTCCTTTATAGTCTGGCAACGCCAATCATGGCGTCTTTGCTAACAAGCGCTACAAGAGTCTCCTCGCTCCAGCCTTGACTGTGCGCAGGTTGCAATGGCAACACCATGTAACGGGTATCGGCGGTCGTATCCCAAACTCTCACTTCCACCGAATCGGGTAAGTCCAAACCCATTTCCCGCAACACCGTTCTTGATTCACGAACAACTCTAGCTCGGTATTCAAGATCCTTGTACCAGTCCGGAGGAAGGCCAATAATTGAAAACGCCGTACACGAACAAAGCGTGCAGCAAATGACATTTTGAATCGTTGGGGTGTTCTCGAGCACGACTAGATGCCGGTGATGCGGTGGCATCGATAAACCGAGTTCGGCTACAGCTGCCTTTCCGTTGGCAAGCAAGCGCTGCTTAAACGCCGGGTCAGTCCAGGCTTTTGCAACAACCCGTGCACCATTTTCCGCGACCCACCGTTCTTCGACAATTTGCTCGAACTCGTCAATGAATGCTGCCGGCTCCATGCCTCGCTCTTGCATGAGCGATTGAATGGCATCGACTCGTTCTTCAATAGACGCAGGCTTTTCGGTAGGATCTGCAGGATGGCTCATGAACTCTCCGATACCTTATTAAACGATGATGTTTGACAGTGAGAAGTGACCAACATCATCAGGGAATGCCCAACAATTGGCCTTCGGCTTGTCGATGACATTCCAACCGCGTTCTCTTTATCTTGAACGCACACACGCCAGCGAAGTGAATCTCTTGTTTACGAAGCTACCACGATCATCTAATGAATTGAAACTCAAGGTATACCGTCGGCAGGTTTTACCCAGTGTCACCGTAGGCGCTGGTCTAACACTATGCCGTTATCCTCCATTCATATCCGCACCTGCGACACTGAACCCCCGTTGTGCAATCACTGCGGTTGCCGGCAGCGAGACGCAGGCAGCCGTATGCCTTACATTGAGGGCAGTTAGCCTGGTGAGCGATGGCTTCGGCTCGCATTAGGAGGTAAAGATACCGCCTAAGGGCCCACGCACCAATGGCCGCACAAACGGCCCCGTATAGTGCAATGGTGAAACCCTCAGCCGATGGCAGGGCTGGCATGAGCTCGAGGCATCCCATGAATCCGACAACGGCTAGTACCAAGAGTACTAACTGCGCGTGGCCGGACATTAGCTCTCGCTCGTACCAACGGCGAAATCCGATGGTTCGAATGCCTTCAGCGAGGCTGGTGTTTAGCAGGTGACTACCTTTTGATTTCATGTCGAGGAGACCATCCTAGCCTACAGCCATAACGCAATCAATCTCGGTTAATGCATTTGGCCTTACCGGATCGGGGCAATGCAACGAAGTTTAGAAGCATTAAGTTTTGGGGCGTGCGGACAAATCGTTTACTTGTGGGACTGCATCAGATGAAGCTACAGCAGCTAGTTTGGGTCGGTGTATCTTTAGGTGGCGGCGAGCATGAGGCGAGATGATCCGGCTAATCTGAATCCGTCTGATCTTTCGTTGAAATAGCGTTGGTTCAGTTCGGTTGGCGATAACGGACTTAGTGTCTTAAAGCCGATTTTTCGCATCTCAGCGGTTAGTTCTTCTGTGCTGAAATGACTTATCCAGGGTTCATTAACTTGTTCAACCTGCTTGGCAAGCTGATCTCGGGTTACCCGTTGGGTTACTGTCAGTTCAGTGTAGGGCAATGAGTAATCAAATACGATTTCGCTTCCTGCCGAAAATTGTTGGGCAATAACAGCTAGCGTCTGAAAAACGGCAGCCTTGGAGATGTACATTGTTACGCCCAGCCAAGATAAAAAGGCTGGCTGATTGAAATCGAATTTGGCCTGTGCTAACACCTCTGCCAAGGATTGCTGTTCAAAGTCGATCGCAACAAAATTTAGGGATTGCGGTACAGCGGTCGCTGCATCCGCTAATTGTTGCCTTTTCCAAACTTGTGTGGCCGGATGGTCGATTTCAAAGACCCGAAGGTCATCAAAAGGGTTTCTGTACGCGAAGCTGTCCAAGCCAGCTCCGAGTAGGAGGTATTGTCGTATCCCCTTGACGTAGGCCCTCGCTAGTTCATCTTCTGCGAAACGACTCCTCGCAACTAAGGCGGCTCGCAAGAATCGGGAGACTGGCGACCGATACTGTTCTAAGTTGAGTCGGAGGCTATTAAGCTGTTCGTCTCCCAAAATCGTCATCGCGAGCGGGTCGGCAAAAACGCGTGGTCGCTCTAGGAGTTGATGAGCGGCACGCTGCATAGCTGCGCCCATCGCCGTCCGACTAGGAGCTTTAGGTGTTAGCGCGTGGCTGCTAAAAGCGCAGCACGGGAGGCACGCTAGCTGGGCTATTCTGATGAATCGTCGTCTACTGCGATTTATGACGGTCGAGGCTGTAGGGGATCGCAAGTTTCTCATGTGCTATGTAACATAATTTGTATTTGTTTAATCGATCACCGCCATCGTCTGCCGTACACTCGATGGCCGTACCAACCACCGGTAAAGCCCCTTGGGTAGTAGTTGTAGGCATAGGGGTAGCCATAGATAGGTGTCAGGGTGACTGCTGGCGCAAGGTAGACGTAAGGGTAGGCTGTTGCATAGCTAATAGCAGGTGCTTGCACAGTCGTTATAACGGGTGGGGCGGTGTATTGAGGGGCGATGGTCGCGACGGGCGGAGGTGGCAAGACCGCGACGACAAGGTTGCCATCGGCATGGGTGCCTTGTACTTGCACCGTGATGGTCTGGCCGGGTTGTTGGCCGAGCATCACTTCATAGTCCTTGGTTTCCCAATCGAAGCGGACTTTAAACATCGGTACGCTTTGCGTTGTGGCGTAAACGACGCATTGTTCAAGCGGGGTCGTGATCACTCGAGTTGGTTGAGCCTGCTGAACAAGTGATGCGCCAGCGACAGCGCCAAGGACAGTTGCTACAGCCTGGCCTGGTCCATGCGCAAGCCCGCTTCCGATTGCCCCACCAACCACAGCTCCCGCTAAGGTTTCAGGAGCACTCGGTGGGGTCTGGGTTAATGAAACGGTGGCGCCACAAACTCGCTGATCAATGACTTGTTGCACGGCCACCGTTTCAACCGACTTAACGGGAACCTGATAAAGCGACTGAGCATGCGCTTCAATGGATGTGAACAGTAGCAGCGAACCCAATGCATGAATGCACCGTGGACGATTCATAGGCATTTCGGTTTACCTCGAGCCGTTGTTATTGAAAAGGTCGCCAACCATATTGTTCTGAGCATGGGAGGAAGTTCCAGCTCTATAGTCAAGGTGTAAGCCTGACAGATCCGGTTGTCGCAGGCAAGAGGATCTATCTTCGACTAATGAGTCGCGTTAATTGGTAATCTGCCTCTAGGTAATCCTCCCGTTTTGCAAGGGAGTCAGAAGCTATACCGTTATGAGAAGCTATCGTGTCCCGTTCCGCAGTGACCTAAACGATCAGATAACGAATGCATCGCGCCCCGGGACTTAGGTTGGCGGCACTGCGGAGACTTCCGAAATCAATCGGGACATTGCCTTGCCAGGCAAGGACATCATTCATTGCTCGAATGATCCGATGCTAGGCGGCGACCCAGCGAAGATGAATCCCGAGGATCTCCTGATTTCAGCCTTATCGGCTTGCCACATGCTCTGGTACCTGCATCTAGCGAGTAAAGCCGGGATCGTCGTTACTGGCTACCGTGATGATCAAATGGGCCATGGGGAGTCGTTAGCGAATGGAGCAGGGCGATTTTTTTCGGCGGTGCTCCGTCCGACTATTTCGGTCGTTGAGGGAACAGATCTGATGATTGCAACGGAACTGCACCAGAAAGTTGATGAGTACTGCTTCATTGCACGATCTGTGAATTTCCCTGTGTACTACGAGCCAACCTTTGATGTGGTCGCATGCTAGCTTAGTCAAACAGTGAGTTGAACCGATCGGTATAGATAGCGAATCGGTTTCAAAAGTCGATGTATCCTTTGCCGAAGTGGATGATGACTGCGTCTTTGTTTCGCAGCGTGCCCAACGGGTATGTCGCGCACATGATTCGTCATGGTCTATGGAATAGCAATGGAAATGAAGCTTGGTTGACATGCTTCGAAGCGAGGAGGGCGTTGGTCAACTGCCCATAGACTTGCTTACGCTATCACTCGTTGATAGCATTGGTCCGTGAATTCCAGACACCGAAAGACGCTTGCCGCGATCTTCTCCCCAGAGTGTCGGAGTGAGGTGGATCTATTTTCTGAGTCATCGTTCTGGGAAAGACAATTGATGAGTCGCCATTGTTCGATTCAAAGTGCTTTCCTCAGACCGATTGCAAAGCTAGATCATTCGGTTTTTCTTTGGCAAGGCCTTGGCAGATTCGTTCTTGCATCAAGTTTGTAATATTAGTTTTCAGGTCTTCCGAAACGAAGCAGTTTGAAGGACTCCCGCGAATTTTGGGAGATTCCCGTCGAAAGCAACATCGGCATGGATCAAGACCTTGATAAGCCTTTCAGCGGCGACAACATCCTGGTCAAAGGTGTTGTGCGGGTCTGGAAAGCTGGTCGGGTCTGCCTCATGAACGACATGGAACTCGACATTGGCGCTGGTGTCGACGACAGCTACTACGACCTTGACGAAACGAACTCGTAGTGACGTTCGATCCCGAGAAAACCAAAAGATCACCCGTTTACGCCCATTTTAAGGTCGTACGGCTTTTAAATGGGTGTTAATGGGTGTAATATTGGATGCATGCTACGTTCAGACACTCTCCAGATCACCCCCGAGATCCTGAGCCTGATTGCCCGGATCGACGAGTTCAAAGGCGCTTGGCGGGCCTTGGGCACGCTCGCGCCCGAGCGTCTTTCGGCGCTACGACGGGTGGCGACCATCGAAAGCATCGGATCTTCAACACGCATCGAGGGCAGCAAGTTGACTGACCGGGAGGTGGAGCGCCTGCTCTCCAACCTGGCCATTCAGTCTTTCGACACCCGCGACGAACAGGAAGTGGCTGGTTACGCCGAGCTGATGGATTTGGTGTTCAGTTCGTGGCAGGACATTCCGTTCAACGAAAACCACATCAAGCAGCTGCATCAGATCCTGTTGCGCCACAGCGAAAAGGATGCGCGCCACCGGGGGGCGTACAAGACCAACTCGAACAGCGTCGCCGCTTTCGATGAAAACGGTACGCAGATCGGCATCGTCTTTGAGACCGCCACGCCATTTGACACGCCACGGTTGATGGCCGAATTGGTGTCATGGGTGAACAGCGAGAGAGAAAATGGGTATCTGCACCCCTTGTTGATCATCGCGATCTTCGTGGTGGTGTTTCTGGAAATACACCCCTTCCAGGATGGCAACGGACGCTTGAGCCGGGTGCTGACGACCCTGCTGCTGATCCAGGCCGGTTACGCCTATGTGCCGTACAGCTCGCTGGAGAGCGTGATCGAGCTGAACAAGGAAGCCTATTACCTGGCGCTGCGCCAAACACAGGGCACCATCCGCACTGAGGCGCCCAACTGGCAGCTGTGGCTGGTGTTCTTCCTGCGGTCACTGGCCGAGCAGGTTCGGCGTCTGGAGAAGAAGGTCGAGCGTGAAAAGATCGTGCTGGCTGCGCTGCCCGAACTGTCACTGCAGATCGTGGAATTCGCCAGAGAGCACGGGCGCGTCACGATGATGGACGCTATCAAACTGACCGGAGCCAGCCGCAACACCCTGAAGCAACACTTCCGTGACCTGACCGAGCGCACCTATCTGGATCAGCACGGCAGCGGACGCGGTGTGTGGTATGGGTTGAAGTGACGGAGTCAGTTCAGTTCCGGATTTGGGAATTGAACCTGCGTCCGAAAAAGGTATCCGAACCACGCTCTTGGATAGTTTGTAATCTCACGCCAGGCAGATTTCGAGAAGCCGTCGTGGACCGCAAATTCGCAACCACATTAGGCACCTCGGTCCCACCTCAAGCGGCGTTGGCACTTTATTTGCAGGAGCATTCCTATGACAGACACTTGAGGACGCTACGGCGGTCTCGTGCGGAACGAGTGCGCCAAATGCAGGACGTAGTAGAAAAATATTTCCCTTCCAGCACACGCCTCAGTCGACCGCAAGGCGGCTGCGTGCTGTGGGTACAACTACCAGTGCGTATTCCACGCGTAACTGGACAGCGACTCCACGAGGATCTGGACAGTGATTCCATGAGGATCTGGACAGCGAGCAGACCCTGCGATTTCGGGCCAGTAAACCGCTGCCAAATCGTCGAGTGAAGTGATGTGGCCTTTATCGTGTGCAATACCAATTAAGAGCGCCGTAACCGTCTTGGCCATGGAAAACGAGCGCATGGGCATATCTGGTCTTCGGTCATATTGATAGCGCTCGGCCACAACTTGCCCGTCTTTGAGAATCAGCAAGCCTGTGGTTTTTGTCTTGTCCAGAAAGTCATCAATCGACTGGCTAAATAGGCCCCAGCGCCAGGTGACAGAGGGTGGCGAGGGGTGATTGACCAAGGCTGACGGCAACTCTGCCGCATTCACTGGGACAGATCGCTGCACACGATGATTGTCCGACCATGTTCCTACGCGGCAAGACATGCGCGTGATGGCTTCGATACAGGATGGATAGCTATCCTTGCGCCCCATCCGTTCCGCATCGGGTCCATCGGCACGCATTTGCAGTACCGCCGTCGACGGAGCTGCTGCTGCGCTGAGACATAAGAGTCCCAACACCCATGCAGCGATAACAGGTCGAAGTACCTTCATGCTGTGAGGATGGGGCGTAAGAAAGATGTTGGAAATAGCCTGAGTGGCCAACTTGGTCCTGCCAGGATCGGAAAATTCGCTTACATCCGTAGTTACATCGGAGACCGATATAAATAAAAACGACAAACTTTTCGGACTTTGTTTGTCAATTAACTTATTGTTTTATATAGGAAATATTCTGGTGGCGAATCAGGGACTCGAACCCCGGACCTGCGGATTATGATCGAATCTAGCTCTAATAAATATTATATAAATCAATAACTTATATCAGAAAAGGTCGTTTGTGAGAGCTGGACCGGCTTTTTGAGACAGGTCGATAATTGATAATAGGTCGCTGTTCATGGAGGCGCAAAGCGCCAAGGAGCACGACGATGAGACGACCAAGAAGAACGTTTTCGCCCGAGTTTCGAGCCAAGGTGGCGATAGTCGCTTTGAAAGGGGATAAGACGCTGGCTGAGTTGGCTGAGCAATTTGCACTGCACCCAAACCAGATCATCCAATTCCGCCAATATGCGCTTGAGCATATGGCTGAGCTTTTTGACA
>Ga0194133_10010092_pt1 | contig 10694 bp, 8 predicted proteins | sample TA2KigOf40mmetaG_FD_155448 | JGI IMG/M metagenome (GOLD analysis project Ga0194133, IMG submission 155448) | Freshwater microbial communities from Lake Tanganyika, Tanzania - TA2015055 Kigoma Offshore 40m | ecosystem: Environmental > Aquatic > Freshwater > Lake | place: Tanzania: Lake Tanganyika...
AAGACAAAATCAACATTTTGAAAAGCTTGACTTTAAAAGTCTTCTTAGCTGAGATGTGGCTGCATGAGTGCAAAAATACTGATTTGAAATTTATTCCTTTAGATAATTGTGGATATTCTACATTTGGCATTATTTCTCACTTCAAATATTTTGCTGCCCAATTGGTTCTCACATGGACTTTTTTATCTGACTTTGATTCTGTCAAAGTGGGTAGTTTAGAAAAAGGCACATGTTTGTTTGTGGCTGACTTTTCAAGACTGGAACCATTGGTAAGCACAAATTTGGAGAGTTCACTTGCAGGTTGTTTCTTTGGGGTATCTTTGTTGCTTGAACCACCAAAGTCTGGTAGACTTCTGTAGGATGGAATAAGTTTTGTACTGATTGGATGATGATGCTTTGAAATGACATTCTGGGAATGGGTTGGAATACTGGCAGATGGAACCTAAATTAAAGAAAAGTTTATTTTACTGGAATCATTGCAAGAATAGGTTTATTTTCAAATAATAGACTTCCAGACACTATCCTCTTGCAAAAGGGCAGTCCTTTTACAGATGTAACTGGATATATGCCAAGTCAAACCTCGATCATGGAAACTAAACGAGATTGTGAGTTAATGGAATGTACTACTCGTATGTTATGATATTAGCGAGTATGTTGTTGTGGTCTGAAGAGAGTGGGGATGAGAGAATGCAAGGAAGCCCAATGATCACCTTGCCGATCAAGAAAAGAATCAATACTGAAAGGTTAATAGATTGAACAGCATCCCTTCAGTTCGGAGGGCTCGTTTCAGAGTTGTGACCAATGAGGGTTATTGACACGGAGTAAGGAGCAAGTATACCTTGCATATAAATGCTGTCTTGGTAATGAAAGGCATGGGAATGAAATATCAGGTGTGAACCTGTCTTGAAATGAGTTTAACAGAAATGTGATGAAAACAGAACATTAACACTAAAATATCTTGAAAGCAAAATTAAAGAAAAGAATTAGGATTGAGCGCAATTTACAATAATATAACATGAAAGCAGAATGTAAATGAGATGCATAAGGCATATTTGTAAAGCTAAATCAGCTAAATTTGGGAATAGGTCGTTTCGCCTTAAGATGTTTTGTCATAGATGTCTCATCATATGAGTCTTTTTGTCACATGACTGTTGGTCATATGTCATATGGCAGTTTGCCATGTACTCCTTTTCGTCATAAGACTTTAAGTCATATAATCCTTTTAGCCCAAAAGTCGTTTCCTCATAGTAGTAACAAACACGGTCTTTTTTTCAAAGAGTTCTTGGTTGAGGCCAGGTTGGTTTAGGTTAGCAATAAAGTACTTTTTGGCTAGTTTGATGGATATGAGGTTATGAGGGGTTGGTTAGGTCAGGTTAGGCAAGGTTAGGCAGTTAGATCAACAGGGCTCATTTATGATGAAAAGACACCATATGATGAAATGATTTTTGGGCAAACTGGACAATATGACAAAATGACATATGATGAATCGTCTTATGATAAAAAGACTCATATCACATAACGTCTATGACAAAATGTCATATGACGAAACATCTTGGGGCAAAATGACATGGTAATGCTAAATTTACCTGAAAGTCAATGAGATCAACAGGTCCATTGGGTCTTCTTCTTCCGCTTACGCTCAATTGATACATAGACGAAGATGAAGAAATGGGAGACTTTGCATACCTTTGTCTTGCTTTTGGACTGTCTGTCACAGCCTGTTGTTTGGTTGAAAAGCGTACTTTGGGTGAAAGGTTCAAATCTTCATCAAAGTCTAGTTTTTCCACTGGTGGGCCAGCATTTTTGGCTATCCTTCTACCATAAATCATGTTGAATTTTGCTGAGCCAGGAGAAAATTCCAAAATTTTTGAATGTCCTCTGTGGTCATTGTCACTTCCAAAGTGGTGGATATGGTGTCCATGATGATAAATGTGGTTGTGATGGTAACCATGAACAACATGATGGACTGGGAAATTTCCACTGAGGCCTAGTTGAAAAAGGTAAGATCACTTTTATAGTTCGCCTTACAAAATCATTCATTAAAGGAGCACTTTAATCCAGCCAGGAATCATAGTTGGACTTTTTGGGCAATCTTGGGTCAAAGATTGCCTTGAAGTTCTGGCCTGGGTTTAAACTCACAACTCTCAGATCCCCAGCCAAGTGCCCTGACCATCAGGTCATGGCAGCCCCTAAAGCAATAGACGGGTATTTTTTGCACAAGAAAAAATACCTAACTGCCAGCTCGCAAAGATGTAAGACTTAACTAGTTCAAATTAAAAGCAAGAGAAAAGTTTATAAAACAACATTTTTAGCTTAATTTTTGAACAAAACATTAAGTTTTATAAACTTTTCTCTAGCTCTAAAATTGTAAGAGCTATTGAAGATGTAAGTTGAAGGCTATTTTTTGCAGTTTTTGGCATTTTCATCATTTTTATTGCCATTTTTAAATGGCACTGTCGGTTCATTCAGATGCCAGAGCAGCCTTTGAATTACCTCAACTTCTAGACATAATATCAACAAACTTAAAAAACATAAAATATGGACAGTGAATTTATCTTTCCAAAAATCTAAAAATATGCTTTCTAGCATTAAAATTCAGGCAGGAAAGGGCAAAAATTTATAGCTAGCCACCTGGACAAAATTTCAAAAAAATCCCTAAAAGTTTTAGACAATTAAATTCTCTATATTCAAAAAACAAAAAATGAGAAAAGAGGGAGGATATGTAATTCAAAGTTTACACCTCCCAGCCCAAACACGGACATCACAGACGGACAGACATCCACTAAAAACCGCTAGCCTAGTGAAATTTCTAAACTCGCCTGGTGCAGTATAGACTTCAGCGATGAATTATACACAAGGTTTGTTGGAGTCAGTGAAGATCATTATTACCCTGGCTGAGGGTTCACCCTGTTGCTGGCATGGCTGGGGATTGAACCCACAACCCTAGATCTTAGTTCTCAGTCAGGTGCCTTAGTACTCTTGACCATAGCGACTGTTGGGCTATTGGCTGACTGGGTCTGCAGATAGTTAAAGTCAAAATATCATAGTATGCGCTCAATCCAAGTTATCACTTACTTTTCTCTTAACAATATTCGAACGCCAACTCTCATCACATTCCCATTAAAGTCATTTTGAAACAGGCTGCTGTTATAGTTTCTCATTCCCGCCTAGTGTTGTTTCTATGCGCAAATGATTTACCCCCTTCTCTGTAGCGCTCATTTCTACTCCCACCATTTTGCATAAAAACCCTTCACTCAATAAACAGTTCAGTGTTGATTTTTTTCTTGATTGCGGGAGGGTTCATCACTTGATTTTCATTTCTGATCTCACGCTCTCTTCAGACCACAGGATCAGACTCGCTAAAAACAACATAAGTTTCACCTATTCCTCCATTCCATGTTTTGAACTGGTGCTTTTTGTGGGTTGGAGAGTTATTGTTATTGTTGTTTGCATAAATACTGTATCTTCTTGGCGACTGGTTGTTCTGGATTTGTCCATCACCAGTTATTTCCAAATTAGGCAGTTTCTCTTTTACAGTGGCAGTTGGTGACATCAGAATTACATTCTGACCTTTTCTTCGGTGTGAAACTCGAGACTTTGTGTTTCTGATAACAGAAATAAAAGTTTTTATTAAGAGATTGTCATAGTTACAAAAAGTTTGGAATCACCTTTGAACTTGGGTATTTTCAATACTATTTCCACCTAAACTAAATGTAGATAGGAGATCATTGATTTCATCTGTGGAGGACTGATGACTTAGAGAAGATGCCTTTCCATTGATGAAACTAGAATTATTGTTCTTGGAGTCTTCAGGTTTGGGTTCTTCTGAAATTGGAAAGCACTATTTTATTTCCTTTCTTTGGTTGCCCGACGGAAAATAAGGCAACATATGCATGTATAAATTTATTAATAAAAATCACAGGTGTTTTCACTTTCACGTGTATTATGGCGGTTTACGACATAAAAGACACCGTAAGGATGTGTAGGCACTGGAAAGTATCTGTAGGCACCTGTGTACAGGAAAAACTCAGGTTGATACACCCAAAAATGGGCATACAGTCTGCCTTATTTTTGGTTGGGTGGTGTGTATACATAGATAGCATTGGATCATAAAGCGCAAAAATAAGTGTGCTAGGGCAGGTTTTTAGTCACAAAAGTTCACACTCTACGAAAATTAAAGAGTGTAAACAAATGTTACAAAGTTTGTACTTTCCACACTTTTCCTAAGTTTGACCTTTTTAAAGTTTTGGGCTTACCTTGGTTTGAAATTTGAACTAAATTTATAACGAGTTATTTCAACGTATCTGATATATATTGAATGGGGAATACGAGAACTCGTCCAATCTGAACTCGTCGAACCAAACCCGTCGAACAAACAAACTTGTCGAATTATGAACTCATTGAACTATGAACTTGTCGAATGAAAAAGAGGGGAGTTGGTTGAGTCAGGCTAGGTTAGGTTAGAATTCGATGAGTTCGTAATTTGACAAGTTGTACTTCGAAGAGTTAGTTTGTTCAACATGTTTGTTCATTCGATGAGTTCATTCGTTCGACACGTTCATTTGTTTGACTAGTTTATAATTCGACATGTTCGTTTGTTCATTTAATTCATAATTAGACGAGTTGTAGTTGACAAATTCGCTATGAACACTTAATGAAAATGTTGCATCCAAGATAAAGCTATTATTTTTGACATTTGAAATATTGGCAATGTATTCCATACCATCGGATAACAATAACAAGAATCTTGCCACATGTGCACTTTACTATTTGCTGCCCAAAATAGGGGAGTACATAGCAGATGGTAAGTGTTTCATGCCTTTTATCTTAAGAAATGAGATGCTTTGGTTTTCAGTAACACTTGTCGAGCATCTTATTCACACACCTTTTTGAGGAAGTGGATGAAATCAAAGCATGAAGTACTCCACAAGGTGAACAACAATTGATAGTTAAAAGAACGTTACATACTTATGGTTGTAATGTACATATCTATCATTTTCCGTTCTATTCAGTGGACTCCTATCTGCTAGATCATGAAACCCTCCCTTTATTTTGTTGGAGTGCTCTCACGCTATACAGCCTTTATAACTTTGTGATTTCTTGACTATCGAGAGACTAGCCTTGCAATTGTAATTTTTGTTGAAGACAGCTAAGATATACAATTGGTTGGAAAGACACGTGACTTTGGTTTATGGTGGACTTGTTTACGATAGTTGAAGCAGCACAGTTATTATAGGGGCTGTATTTGAATCGTACAGGTAAATAGAGAACAAGTTGGTTGTGCGCTGTACCCATACAATGCTAATTTAATACTCACCAGTTGAAGATTGGTGCTTTATTTGAGTTGGCTCTCTTGAATAATGTGGCTCTATTTCAGAAATAGGTAGTGGTATCCTACCATTGGTTGTTCCTAAGGCTTGAGGATTTGTTGTGCCTTCTTATAAAAAACAAAGCTTTCTTTAAGCACATGAAAAATAAATAGCTTACTGTTTTAGATTATTACCTTGAGATGTTTCATCAGTAACCAAATGTAAAGCCTTTTGCCCCTTTGGTCTAAGAGCCAAAGACAACTCTGTCCCATTTTCTGAAAAGTCGTTAGTAATGAATAGTTTTATAACTCGACAAGCCACCCGGGCGGTGCACTGAACAGAAAAAATGATGCACGGGTCCTTAGATGATAACCAGTTTTGCAGCTTTACACCTTTCGTTGGCAAACATACGTACAGAAAACAGACTTTCCATTCATCTCTATATGTAAAAAAACAGCATGTACGTACCTATGTCCCTCAAACCGCAGCACCAATCTCCACCAAATTTTGTATAAAACTCCACAACAACTCAGGGAAGGTTCTTAACACAATTATGACCCCGCCAACCCAACCCCCTAACCCTGGGTACCCCAAGCTCCAAAACTGTAGCAGATCACAAGAGAAAAAACTTTGTGGAACGCAAAATGTTTGGATGGGTACCCCTTAACTGTTCAGTCAAAAAAAATTGTCCCGGGCAGCGCTGGGCTGCCTGGTCTGATAGTATATATATTACAAAGTGATTACCTTGGTTTGAAGGTATGATTTGGCCATGATCTGAAACTGGTGCTGGTTTTGCTGTCCTAAAATAGGAATGCTTAAGGGCTTCCTGGGCAGTGCTTCTCCATGATGGATTCCAAGAGAGTAAAGCATACAAAAATGAAACTGCTCTGGCTGAAGACCGAGATCCCAAAACCTTTAAAGTTTAAAATGTAAATCAAAGATTAAATCTAAATCTGTTTCTTATTAGCAATTCTTAACCTGTGAGAGGTGGGTAGGTGAAAAAGTTGGAAATCTGAATGTCATACTTGAAGCCAGCTGATGACCTTCAGGCCAATCATTTTTGCCTTGAAGAAAGATTCTTTCATTATTTCTGAGTAAAATTATTATTTTTTAGTTGGAGCGTTTAGCAAATCTAGACCGTGAGGATGCTTTATTTCATTGCTGGAAATCATTTTTATTATTTTTTTGTAATTTTAGTGGCAATACGGGTCAAGGGTTGCCTGGAGATAGGGGCAAAGATTCAAATCCATGACCCTCCGATCCCCAGTCAGATGCTATTGCAATATGCTACGCTGACCCCCTATTTATACTTTTATCAATTAAAGGATTAATTTTAAAGAGACCTTACTGAAAATAAGACACACTGTATGCCAACTTTCAGGTGTATCCAGCCGCTTTCAGGTGTATCACCCATGTTTACACAAGGCACAATGGAATACGCATGCTAATGGTGCAAATCTCATAGTAAACTGTCATTAAACACGTGTAAACACCTTAAAATCTTAGTACTAGATTCAAACGTGCATACACAGCCTTGTTTTTGGTAGAGGAGAGAGGTTGCGTGATGCTTTTTTTAATGCCTATAGATCCTATTTGGGCTATCCACTTGTATGCTACTGTTTCATTAATTTCAAGCTAATTCTGAGGAAAAGTTACCTGGTGTTCCCAGGATGGAAGATATTTTGTAGAGCTGGTCAATTTCAGAGGTACCTATAATGACATTTCTTTGATAATAATAATGATGAAGTACACTTGAGACTCAGATGATGATTTATCAGATCGCAATATCACAAAGTCACTGCATATTACTATCACACTGTCTGGGGTACCCTGTCAATTTTTTCTCAAATGGGGGGCCAAAAAATATCTGGCATGGTCATGGATTCATCCCAAAAGCTCAGATCTCAGCTTTAAGTATGATGTCTTCAACCACTTCGCCTTGGCGATGATGATTTTCTAAACATTTGATTTGCTCCTAGAACCTCACACCAATAACAAAATCTTGAAAACCAGTTAAACATAATCAAAGGTGCTTTTTATACTAGTTGGGAATAATCTTATAACTTTTTGCCCTGACCAATTTCAAGGCTAAGGCTACCAAGATATGTTGAAGAAATTCCAAGAGCCAAATTGAGTAGTTCCCTTTTTTTACTGTTGGGTAAGGCAACCCTATTGAGATGTGTAAATCACCTGGGAATAGTGGCCTTTTTGTGTAGAGCTCACTCGTTATACATCCAACAGCCCACATATCAATAGGAGAGCTGTAGTTTGTTGATCGAAGTAAAACCTCCGGAGATCGGTACCTGAAAATCATTTGCAAACCAATAATATAAATAGAGCCAGTTAACCCCTTTCATTCTCAAATTCCCTTATTTGTATGGTTTTTGCCACGTAAGGGCATATTGCCCCCATTTTGCCACTCACAGTGAGCTTGTGACTAAGCGTAACAAAGTATTTAAGTTCCCAAATGAATAATGATACTATCTTGTTTCGCCTAATCTAAGTTCGCCCAATCTAAGTTTGCCTACTACTTTTAGCCCAATGCCGTTTTTGCCTAATGCATGTGCGCGTGCGCGCACGGCGAAAAAAAATATTGCTAACCTAACCTGCGCGCGAGCGTATACCTAACCCTGCGGGGCACGCGCGCGCTCGTTGTACGCGCACGTTCATCGTACGTGCACGCGCATTAGGCGAAACGGCATTGGGCGAAAAGTAGTAGGCGAACTAAGAATAGGCGAAACATGATAGACCCATGAATAATATGTCACAGGCTCTTTGCGAGTGCCAAAATGTGACATATCCCCTTTCATGTCAAAAAAACATACAAATAGGGTGAAAACAAGGAAAAATGAGAATAAAGGGGGCAGACTTGGCCACTCTTTAACTATCTATGTTTTGATTCTTGTTTGGCGTCTGTCATTTGTTGTTTTTAAGTGTATAAAGTTTACAAATATCTATGTATATAAGAATGTTAGTCTGTCTGTTTGTCGTCTGCCTCTTGTCATTCGTCATTTGTATGTGAGCTGAACTCAATAGTGGGGTTAGTTTGAATTTAGCGCTCGCTCTCAGGAATTCTGAATTTGAATTTTTACAGCCTAGCCTAGAAGAAAAACCTCTCATTTCTCAGCTCCTATACAAAATTTCAAAAATCTGGTTGGTGATTTTTTGACATTAAACTAAGGAATCTATATGAAAAATTTCAGGCCTCCATCTTCCAAACTGTGTGAGAAGTTTGAGGCAACAACATGAGGGACAATGTTATAAACCATGTCGATTTGTATTCTGGATGCTTTGCCTACTGTCATTTTTCCGATGGCAATTCATCTACTACGTCATTTTGACTACTATCATTGCTAACCTAACCTAACTGTAGGCAAAATGGCAGTAGGTGAATTGTCGTAGTAGGCAAACCATCGAAGGCAAAATGGCAGTAGGCAAATTATTGTAGTAGGCTAACTGTTGTGGGTATAACAACAGTAGTCAAAATGACAGTAGGCAAATCGATGATTCTAACCCACTCTCTTATTTGTCGAGATAATGCTCTGTGTCCCAAGCTCCCTGTGAATGCCTGTTTGTCTGTCTGTTTATCAATTGTTGTTTGTCGTCAGTAATTTATCATTTGTTTGTGTTTAAAGCTTACAAATCTCTCTCTATAAGAATGACGGTCTGTCTGTTTGTTAACCGTCTCTTGTCGTTTGTCATTTGTATGTGTGTAATGCTCAAAATTGGGCGAGGTCAAACAAACTCTATGTTAAAAGAATATGGTGAGAAGGGTTGGGATAGTCTGTCAGACCACAGACCAGCTAATTGGCAAGAGGAATAGGTTAAGAGCGGTTAACAGACTGAGGGTCAGAAAAGTGGTCCATACCAGCAATTCCAAAGGTTTTTAGAGAGTATATGTATTGGGTTGCAAATAAAAAGTATTACAGTTTAATTACCATCTAGTAGAGACATAATCAGTGAAAGGAGGCGAAGATCTTATCTCACGTGCCAAACCGAAATCTGCAATTTTAACATTTTCAGGTCCAGTTGCCAAAATGTTTTCAGGCTTTAGATCTCTGTGGAAGAAGCCCAGTCTGTGCATGTAGGTCAAACCCTGGAAAAGTTTGAAGGTAATTGAACTCATATTTATCACATTAGTTTTAGCTTACATTCAGGACTTGTTGAATGACTCCTCTAATCCAAAATTCAGGAAATGGCTCTTCTTTTTCTCTCATCAGGCCCAGAAGGTCAGCCTTGATGTACTCGAAGATAAAATAGAGACGGCTATTCTCTCTGATCACTTCTTTTAACTTGATAACATTAGGATGATGAAGTTTTTTCAGAGACTTCACCTCTCTCAAGTCCATCACTTCATCCCAGGAATGGTACTTCCTCTTCATTGCCTTTATGGCTACCCTCTCACGGGTCTCCATGTTTGTGGCAAGATATACAAGACCGTAAGTGCCATCACCAATAAGGCTGAGGATTTTGTAACGTTTCAAACCTTGAAGAAATCGGATGACTTTTGGGAAACTTCAATTGGAGTAACAAGTTTTTCACAAATGAGTTTTTCCCAAAAATGGTAAAACGAGATTTTTCAAAAACATTTTCCTGAATGCATTTTTCCCGTAAGAAAATATTGGCTAACTAACATAACCCATAAATTTTTGGGGAAAATATGAGTTCTGGTAAAACTCGTTTGGAAAAACTCATCCCTACCAAAAATAAGACAATGTTTTGTGGCTTTTTTCGTTACAGAGAAAAAAGGGTGTAAACGGGTATGTTATTGCCACAAAGGTGCCTTTTTACAACATTTTTATATTACAGCCTAAATCCACACTCGTTTACACCCTTTTTTCAATGGTGACGCGGCAATAAGATCCTCGTTTTCACCCTTTTTCCAAAAAAGGGTGAGCTTATTTTTGGTAGGGGTATTCAACTTACCTTTGGGAGCGTGATGTGGAGAAGACTCTGTATAGATTCCGTTGTTCATCAGGGAGTTGCTGAAGCTATAAAAGATAGATGTTTACAATAACCTTGTCTGATTTGGATGCAGATTGTGCATAACAATATCAGGATTTCCTCCTCTGCTTTTGAACAGACAGCACATCCTGAGGTCTCTCCTTTCAAAAAAACAGACTTTTGGGATCTGAAAATAGCCTATTACACTGCAGAGGGACACTACATCTGCAAGCTAAGGAGGCTAAAGACAGTCTTTTAAGGGAACCACTGAGCGCTTAAACTATATGTTAGATGACTTTTAGTTTGAAAATAGATATTTTATTAAAAATGTTGCAGAGTGATTTGAGTTTTCTCAGAATATAGCAATTTAAGATTGTCTAAGCCGGCCCCTGTTTTCCATTTTTCTCCCCGTATTTGCCTTTCCCCTCCCTCTGTTTTTCC
>Ga0194133_10010094_pt1 | contig 10693 bp, 9 predicted proteins | sample TA2KigOf40mmetaG_FD_155448 | JGI IMG/M metagenome (GOLD analysis project Ga0194133, IMG submission 155448) | Freshwater microbial communities from Lake Tanganyika, Tanzania - TA2015055 Kigoma Offshore 40m | ecosystem: Environmental > Aquatic > Freshwater > Lake | place: Tanzania: Lake Tanganyika...
ACACCCCGGCCCTGGCTGGCTTCACCCGCACGATCCTGCCCATGGAGGACGGCGAGGTGGCCCTGCTCACCCCCCTGGGCATCGAGCTCTACGACGCCAGCGGCGAGCGGGTGCAGCGCACCCCCACCCTGCTCACCGGCACGGAACACGTGGCGGACAAGCGCAGCTTCCGCCACTTCATGCTCAAGGAGATCCACGAGCAGCCGGAAACCGCGGCCCTTTGGGTGGCGCGGCACCTGCCGGAGGCGGGCCCCCTGGTGGCTTTGCCCCTCGATGAGAGCGTTTACGAGGGGGTGCAGCGGATTCAGATCTTGGCCTGCGGCACCAGCCGCCACGCGGCGCAGGTGGGCGCCTACCTGCTGGAGCAGCTGGCGGGCATTCCCACCAGCGTGTTCTACGCCAGTGAGTTTCGCTATTCGCCGCCGCCGCTGGCCCCCAACACCCTCACCATCGGTGTGACCCAATCGGGCGAAACGGCCGACACCCTGGCGGCCCTGGCCATGGAGCAGGAGCGGCGCCGCGCCGTGGCCGATCCCGCCTTTGCGCCGCTTCTGCTGGGGATCACCAACCGCCCGGAGAGTTCACTGGGGCGGCTGGTGGATCAGATCCTGGACATCGGCGCCGGCATCGAGGTGGGGGTGGCCGCCACCAAAACCTTCCTTGGCCAGCTGCTGGCCTTTTATGGACTGGCCCTCGCGTTTGCGGAGCGCCATGGCGGCGGTGCCACGGGCCACGGCCCTGAGCAGCTGCGGCAGCTGGCGGCGGCCCTGCGGCGCTTACCCGAGCAGCTGCGGGCCCTGGTGGATGACCACGACCGCCGCTGCGAGCAGCTCGCCCATCTGTTCGCCGACACCCAGGATGTGATTTTCCTGGGGCGGGGTATCAACTATCCGATCGCGCTCGAGGGGGCCCTCAAGCTCAAGGAGATCAGCTACATCCATGCCGAGGGGTACCCCGCCGGCGAGATGAAGCATGGCCCGATCGCCCTGCTGGATGCGCGGGTGCCGGTGGTGTCGATTGCGGTTCCGGGCACCGTGTTCGACAAGGTGCTCAGCAACGCCCAGGAGGCCAAGGCCCGCGATGCGCAGCTGATCGGCGTGGCCCCCGATGGCCCCGATGCCGAGCTGTTCGACACGCTGCTGCCGGTGCCGGTGGTGGATGAGCTGCTCAGCCCCCTGCTCACGGTGATCCCGATGCAGCTGCTGAGTTACCACATCGCCGCCCACCGCGGCCTGGACGTGGATCAACCGCGCAACCTGGCCAAGAGCGTCACCGTGGAATAACGCCCGTTGGATGTGCTCGTCTGCGATCCGGAGGGGCTGGGCCTGGCCCTCGAGCAGTTGATCAAGGACATGTGAGCGGCATCTCCCTAAATCCGGGAGTTTGGTTGGCATAAAAGCATTCTTATAGAGGTGCCAGGCTTTTGCTCTCCATTGCCTGGCGATACACTTCCACGTACATTCTCGCTACCCGCGCCGTATCCCATAGCCGCTCTGCCCGTTGCCTTGCAGCCATCGCCATCTGCAGGCGCCGCTGCGGGTCCTCCAAAACCCAACGGATCGCGGTAGCCAGCGAGAGCGGATCAAATGGCTGAGCCAGCGCGCCTGTGATGTTGGGATCAACGATGTCGACAAGTCCGCCACTGGCGAAGGCCACCACCGGGGTGCCGCAGGCATGGGCTTCAAGGCCGGTGTTTGGCAGGTTGTCCTGGCGGGAGGGGATCACGAACACATCGGACGCGGCATAGAGAAGTCGCAGGCTGATGTCGTCGTGTAGATAGCCGCTGTAGTGGATAGGGAAGCCGAGATCTGGAAGGTGGACCGGCCGGCTCTGGCCGAACACCACCAGCTCCAGTTGCTCCAGCCTCGTGCCGGCCACCTGGCTGCGCAAGAGCTGCAGCGCTTTCAGCAGCAGATCCGCGCCCTTGCGGGGATCGCTACTTCCGCCCATGGCGCCGAACAACACCAGGGGTCTGTCGGCAGGCAGGCCTAGCAGAGCTCGTGCCTGGACCTTTTCGCACGGGGCCCACACGGCGAGGTCGATTGGATTGGGAATCACTGTGATCCGCCAGTCGTACATCAGCGTGCTGCGGCGGGCGCAGGCGGCCAGCCAGTGGCTAGGGCACACGATGTGAATGGGCCTTTGCCACGCACGGCGCTTGCGCAACCAGGTGTGTCGGTTGAGGTCAGGCCCAGCTTCATGGACGGGACGACTGGCAGGGCTGTAGCCTGCAGCGAAGCGCTCATCGCTGCTTGCAGTTTCGCCGTCCAGAGGTGGGCTGGTGTAGTGCTCAGCTCCGCAGAAAGCCCATTGATCGTGGAGAGTCCACACCAGTGGCATGGGCAGGCGACCGATCTCCTCGATTGAGAGGGTGCAATCGCCCAGCCAGTGCAGGTGTACCAGATCGGCCTGTCCCTTGCGGTGGTGTTTCTGCAATTCGGCACCTAGTCCGGTGGCGGGCCAGGCGATGGAGTGCGATGTTGGGTTGCCGGTCCGGAAGTCGCGGAGGAGCTGTTGCGCGAGGCGAGGTCGAATCCGACGCCGGATCGGGTTCTGACCGGAGGGTTGGCCGCTGATCACGGTGGCATCGTCCGACGACTGGCTAATCACCCGGATCTGTGAACTGAGGGCATGGGATGCACCGTGTTCCACCAGGCTGCGATGGATGCGGTAGGCGGCGCGAGCGGCGCCACCGCTGATGTCGGAGGCATTGATGTGGAGGATGTTCAACGCTTGGGGCTCACAGCGCTCAGCAGCTTGCGTGGGTAGTGCAGTGGATGGGTCACGGCTAGCTGGACGCAAGAGCCCAAGGGTGTGATGTTTCGTGCTTGCCATTCACGCCAGGGGAACAACAGCTGGCTGCGTCGCTCCATTGCTCGTAAGTTTCTCCAATTCGGCGCTAAAATTTGAGCACGGCGATAGCTGGTGGCGTGGCTGCCCTCGCAGGTGCCGAGTACTTCAAGTCCTAGGGCTAGGCAGAAGTCATCAAAGCTGTAGCGCAGGTGGAATGTGCATGGCAGGTGGCAGGCGATTACAGGAAAAAAGCAATTGGCAATCATTAAATGTCCGTTAGGGCGCACCGCATCCACCATCGCTGCGAGGAGAGCGATTGGATCGGGAACATGCTCAAGTACATCAGTACTAACTAGCACGTCAACGCTCTGACTTTTGAGTTCCTTTATGAAGTGGATATTTTCGAATGGTCTGCAGCTCTCTACACCGTGACGCGGAGGGTAAGGCTCGCAGATGGATACCTCAGCCTGGGGTAGGGATGCCGCCAATAATCGAGCTAACGTACCAAAACCCCCACCTAAATCTAGAACGCGCTTTGGAGCCAGCGCTGCGACTTCTTGTGTTATCACCTTCCGATGATTCATCGAAACGGTGTGCTGCTCGATAAACATGCCGTTTAGTAGCCATACCGGATCGCTGTAAAAGCTAGCCAGACGGCTGGGATCTGGTTTGCGATTATCGCAAGCACAACGTTCCCAAGCCTTGTCCATTAGCCACCAGATTTGATCCAGGGATGGATCGGATCCAACTAAGCCGAGATGTTGCTCGATCGCACCCCGCTCTTCAGGCGTGAGGCTGTATTTATTCGGATCGATCATCTTGTAAAGGCTCTAAATTGATTCAAGCGTTGGCGCAATTGTACTTTTAATTGAGGGAAAAACGTGCGGCTTTCACGCATGCCGGTACCTCCGAAGTGATTGTCAAAGCTATAGCGGTCTGCCTCGCTATCCCTTAATAGAAAACTTGGATGATTCACCTCACCTATACCCTCATCAATCACCGTAGGCTCGGCAAAACTGGTGGTATGGGTAGCGTCCTTGCCAAACCCAACATTGCTTATCAGATTTCGATTGGGCAGGGCAGTAAGCCCCCCGTTCAATAGACAGGTGAGGGTCCAGCGGTAGGCCCAGCTGTCCGGTTCACCTGTATCAAATAATCGCTGCCAGATTCCGCTCCAATAATTGCGCTCCAGCGGGTCTTCAAAGATGGATCCGAGAAGACCTGAATCGCGCAAAATGGGCCATTGACTTAATTCAGCATCATAGTGCTTCCAGCAGCGGCGCCAGCTGGCCCAGCCCCAGCAGTGATTGTAGCGGCTGAAGTAGTAGCTACCATCGCCACGCCATTGACCGTTTTGAAAATTGTTGCCGCTAATGCACCAAACTCGTTGGTCGTGTCGGTAGCGTTGCAGCAGGGTAGTGCAATATGTGAAGAAGTCGGGATGAGGAATGCAGTCATCTTCCAGGATGATTCCTTCATCTACGTGCTCAAAAAACCAGTTAATGGCTCTGCTTACACCTAGGCAACAACCCTGGTTGGCGCCTGAATAAAAGCGCTCGACATTGCATGGCCAATTGATCTCATTCTTTATTATTTCGCGTGTTGCTGCGACTTTTTCAACTTCGCCAGGACGATCTGGATTTGGGCCGTCGCAGGCCACATACAAATGTGTTGGACCCAGCGGGCGAATGGCATTCAGCACAAGCCGCACAGTGTGCGGACGGCGCCACGCTATGAGGAGTAGTGGTGTTTCCTTAATAGTGGTTTGGTGTGTCAACTCCAAACGTGACTGCTTAGTGAGTTCATCCATAATTGGGGCAATATCGAAATCCATAGCTGTTGGCCATCGGCGAAGGTGGGATGACTAATGTTGTTAAAGATTTCCCATGCTTTAACCCCCTTTCTGATGTACGGGGTATCATTTAAATTTTTTAAAGACTCTTCAATAGAAGGCCTAAGCGGACCTCTAAACCATTCATGAACGGGTGCATTCCATCCAATCTTGTCTCTGCGTAGACGAATATCGTCGCATAGAACCCCTGAGAGTGAATCACGTTGTATTCTCTTTGTAAATGATCCTCCAAGCTTGGCTTGCCAGGGCAGTGAGAATGTATAACAGACGAGTCGCCAGTCCATAAATGGCATCCTAATTTCAAGCCCATTCGCCATCGAGTAACGGTCGTAATTTCTTAGCAGAGTTGGAAGAATTGTCAAATGAAAAATCTCGTAGAGCACTTGAGAGAATAAATCCATGGCTTTGAAGTTTTCATGATTCCTCATCTCAAGTCTGGCCTTGAAAAGCCTGCTCGAAAAAGCGTCTAGATTATTTTCGGGTTCATATTCCCTGGAGAGAAGACTTTTCAATATTGTCCGGGGAAAAATTTTATGCTTTGCAAGTAAAATCTTGAGGTGAATTCTAAGTCTATTCTTGATGCTTTCTTGCTCTTTGCGGGAAAATACTCCGGTCCTCGTCGAGGCTTCGATTGCTATGATTTCTTGATATTCATTATATGAACTTGCGCAGTTTAAGGCTGCATTTAGATGGCCATAGCCGCTAAAAAGTTCATCCGCGCCATGCCCATCTAAGGTTACACTGACTCCGAGGCTTTTGATTGCCTGATAAGTAGCCAGCATCGGGAGAGGCATTGTTATGTATGGATCTTCGACCTGTGCTAGTGAATGCAGCAAATCCCATGAAGATTGAATTGGGTTAACTGCCACAGAATTAAATGCAACCCCGCAAGACTCTGCGACTCTTGCGGCCCAAGCTGTTTCGTCCAGGGAGCTGCCAGGATACGAACAGCAAATACCATGTTGCCAGTCATGAGTAATACGATCCTGATTATGTTGCTCGCATCTTCCTATTTGTGCCATTACTGCCAGCACCGAGCTTGAGTCAAGGCCGCCACTTAGCGCCGTACCAATCCGCACATCAGAGCGCATTCTTAATTTTACGCTATCAGTAAATAGTTCACCCCATTGATTCACAAGAGTAGGATATGCGCCATCTTTCCTATTGATGTGGTCCAATGTGTTCCACCATTGTGTTACCTCTAGCTTGCCGTTACTGAACTCGGCATAGGAGCCACCCGGGATTCGCGAGATCCCATTAATTGAACAAAGATCCGAAAATTCGTAATCAAACGGGTTCGAAAAAAATGATTCAATATTTGTTGAGGGGTGCACTGAGTTTAGCAAAGGTGTTAATCCCTTCATCTCAGATGAAAAACCAAGCGCACCGCTATTTATCTTTATATAGTAAAGCGGTTTGACTCCAAATCTATCACGGCAAAGTGTAGCCTTATTTTCTAGTCTGTCCCAAACGCAGAAAGCCCACATTCCATTGCATTTTGAAAGAAAATCTATCCCCTCGAGCGTAAAGCCATATAGTAGAACTTCTGTGTCCGTCCTTGATCGAAAGCTGATCCGATATTTACTTATTAGGGCATCTCTTAGCTCAATATAGTTGTAAATCTCGCCATTAAACACAATCACATAGCGGTTGTCTACAGAGTGAAATGGCTGTGATCCAGCTTCAGACAAGTCTAGAATAGATAGACGAGTGTGACACAGAGATGCTGGAAATTCATTGATTGGTGAGAGCCAAATTCCATCTGCATCAGGTCCTCGATGTTTAATTTTCTCGAGCATCATTTGCGATGCTGCTTTGTCTCGTTTTCCAATAATTCCAGCAATGCCACACATTTTATTTCCCGCCAAGGAAAACAATAGACCAAATTTACACTAGCTTCGTTTTGGAGGGCTGAGGGGGCCCTCTTCATTGGTCTACGCGCAACGAGAGTGGCAGGTCATGCAGCAGCTGTGCGAGCTGCAAGGCCTATTAAAAGACCGTCCCACTCTTCCCGGCTGAGGCGTGGGGCCTGCGGTGTTGTGCGCGAGAACCGAATTTGCCCCTTGGCCTCCCAGCCGCCATCGCGCCTGCAGCTGCAAGCGCCCTGATCAGTTTTCTCAAGGCGCTCCTGGACTCCCGGATGCGTCGTGGCTTCCGCTTCCCCCAGTGGTGGATGCTGCTGGTGGCGATCCTCTAGATCTTGCGGCCAGGGTTCGCTGGTATGGATGGAGCGTTTCGCCAAGCGGCACCGGCAGACACGCACCGAGCTACTGGACACCGATTTCGGCAAGTCGCCATCGAACTCGACGGTACACGCATTGTCGTTGTGTTTGATGGGATATTCCCATCTTTTTGGATTAGATAGTCTGCTGATCGTAAGAAGCCCGTCTTTCAGTTGTCAGCTGTGCCTATGTATATCAGCGTAAAAGAGGGTATTTACTGCTTTGGCATATAATGTGTAGCCTATCGCATGCATGTATTGGTGTAATTCAGACTCCAGCACGTGAGCTATATCACGCATGTCAAGTGCTTCTGTAAGCACGTATGATGGCCGATAGCGCGTCCAGTCGTTTGACCGAAGGACTTGGAGATCAAGGCCTTCAACATCGATAGTCAAGAAATCTATTTGTTGATTTTTCATTAGATATTGGCTAAGTACGTCGCTTAAGCGCTGTACATAAACTATATTTTTTGATATAAGGGTAGAATTAGCGCTACTGGCGACTTCTTGGTTAAAAGTATTTAGAGCTGATTCTTCGAAAATATAATAAATAAGTTCTCCCGGGTTGTCTGAGATGCCTGTCTCTAAGTTGACATCTCTTTTCCGTATCGAGTCAAAGCAAGCCTTTGATCCTGGAATTGGATCAATATTAATTCCGTTCCAGCCGCGCAAGTAAAATTGGTAAGTATTTGAGAAGCGTTGTGGGTGGTGAGATCCAACATCGACATAAAATCCTATAGGTTTTTTCTCAAATATTCTGTGCAATATGGCATCCTCTCCCTCTTGGGAAAATGATAGCTTGTGATACGCAAATAATTCCTTCGAATAACAAGAAGCCCCGCCTATTAGTGCATCATAGGCATTTTGTAGGCGGCTAAGGGCTGAAAGCAGTTTTTTTGTAACCATCCTAGGCTTCTTTGACTAATATTTGCTGTTTGCAGGCAGACCATGCTGGCTTTAAGCATATTACGCAAGTGTGGCCAGACCGTGCTGCTGGGTTCACATAATAGGGAGCATCGATAATGTCAAAGTTACAAACAGACCCCTTCGGCCAATCAATTTCTGTACCACATTTAACGAGTCTTACGTTGACACTGTACCGTCCCGGGGCCAAGGGAGCTCCCTCTATCGTCGCGAATATTTTTTGGGGTTGTGATTCGCCTTTGAGAACAAAAGTTCTATTATCAAAATCGCTGTAGACAATCGAGACAGACTGACCACTCTGATCATGGATTGAAAATCCGACCGACAGATCTTTCACAAAAACATCGGAGTACAATTCAAAGCAAATTCCAAACGGATCACCGAGTTGAAATGCAGCTGTTTCGTTGCCTTCCTCATCAACAGGGTAAACAGCGGAAAAGCGAGCCTCTCCTGTTCCGGACCGTGCGAGTCGAGAGATGTCCGATCGTTCAGCGGAGTTTTCTCCGATATCAAGATATTTGCTGACCACATCACGCATATCACCTGAATGCATCACTGATCCATTGTGCAAAAGAATACCCCTCTCGCATAGGGTTTGTATTGCAGCCATTTGATGGCTCACAAAAAGCACAGTTCTCCCTTCTCTGTCTGCAACATCTTCCATTTTCCCTAGACATTTTTTTTGGAAGTTAGCGTCGCCAACTGCGAGCACCTCGTCGACGATCATGATATCAGGCTCTAAATGTGCCGCCACGGCAAAAGCTAGTCGAACATACATGCCGCTGGAATAGCGCTTTACGGGTGTATCGAGAAACTTCTGTACTTCGGCAAAGTCAACGATCTCATCAAATTTTGACTTGATTTCACGCCTCTTCATGCCCAGGATTGCCCCATTTAGGTAGATGTTTTCTTGACCTGTGAGCTCGGGGTGGAATCCTGTTCCTACTTCAAGCAGGCTTGCCACCCTTCCGAGTATTTCAACCCTGCCAGTGGTGGGCTCGGTGATGCGGCTGAGGATCTTTAGCAGGGTGCTTTTGCCGGCACCATTGCGGCCGATGATCCCCACTCGCTCTCCCCGCCGGATTTCGAAGTTCACATCTTTTATAGCCCAGAACTCTTCTTTGCTGTGAGATTGCGTCCGCACCATTTTGTGCCTGGACTTTTGCAGCTGTCCGGCCAAGGTAAATGGATTTAGTAGTCGAACTGCTGCCTTGGAGTGGCGAGTTATCACATCCCGTAAGGCCTCATACTTCTCGTTTGACTGATGATAGAGATCGTACCTCTTGCCTAGGCTCTCTACCCTAATAAGCGTATCTGAATCGTCCATTTCAGATAACATCAGCGAACTGCTTTTCCATTCGACGAAACTGTCGGATTCCTGTGACCAAGAGCAAGGATGTTGTCGCCAGCGACAAGGCCAAGCCCATTAAGTTTACAGCTAACCCCTTTCCTATGATTGCCCAGCGAAACCCTTCGATCACCCCCACCATCGGGTTTAACGCGTAGAGCAATTGCCATTTTGTCGGGACTATTGAACTGGAAAAGCCTACAGGGCTTACGTACAGTCCGAACTGTACAATAAAAGGTACTACATAGCGAAAATCTCGATACTTTACGTTTAGGCTTGCAAACCATAGGCCTACCCCCATGCTAACTGCAAATGTCAGGCCAATCCATAGTGGCATGGTCACTAGTCGCCAGGTAGGCAGCCATTTAAACCAGATCATTACGGCCGCTAAAATACCAAACGAAATTATGAAATCTACAAAATTAGTTATTACTGTTGCTGCGGGTACGATTAGGCGTGGAAAGTATACCTTGGTGAGAAGATTTGCATTGCTGATGAGGCTGTCCGCGCAGGCGCTGAATGACCCGCTGAAGAACTGCCACGGCAACATCCCCGCAAGCACCAGTACGGCATACGGCGCATCTCCCTCCGTTGGTAGTTTTGCTAGTCGACCGAATATCAGTGTAAATATCACCATAGTCATAAAGGGCTGGATTAGGGCCCATGCCACCCCAATAAAAGTCTGTTTATATCGAACGGCGATATCTCGCCAGGCCAGTATCGCGAATAGTTCTCGGTACCGCCAAAGGTCTTTCCAGTATTGTTTTTCGATTCCGTTTGCTTCTAGAACTAGCCATTTCTGTGTAGAGCCACGGTGGATGGCTTGTTGCCTGTGAGTTTTCTGCATTGGCGGTTCGTGCGTAGAAGTTATCCCCATTGAATCTCGGCGACCGAAATAGGGGTAATTTATGCAACAATCTATGGCATGGCAGTTAGCTGTTCTTCCATTGTCTGCTTAATTTGAGTACTTTGACATGCCCCCTCTGGTTCTGTTCTCCCGTAACGGTCTTCGAAGCGAACGATGTCGTCTTCACCAAGGTAGGGGCCGCTCTGCACCTCGATCAGCTCGACGGGAATCTTGCCGCGATTGGAGAGGCGGTGTTTGCAGCCCAGGGGGATGTAGGTGCTCTGGTTTTCGCCCACCAGCTCCTCGATTCCGTCTTTTTCCACCACGGCGGTGCCCTGCACCACGATCCAGTGCTCGGCGCGGTGGTGGTGCATCTGCAGCGACAGGCTTGCCCCCGGATTCACCACGATCTTTTTCACCTGCCAGCGCTCCCCTTCGGTGACGCCGTCGTAGGCGCCCCAGGGGCGGTAGATCCGGCGGTGGGCCTTGCTTTCGCGGGCCCCCTCCCGCTCCAGCAGGCCCACGATGGTTTTCACGTCCTGGGCGCGGTCGCGGTGGGCCACCAGCACCACGTCGTCGGTCTCCACCACCACCAGGTTGTCCACCCCCAGGCCCACCACCAGCCGGTGCTCGCTGCGCAGGTAGCAGTTGCGGCTGGCCTCGCTGATCACCCGGCCCCGCAGCACGTTGCCATCGGGGTTCTGGTCG
>Ga0194133_10010095_pt1 | contig 10693 bp, 11 predicted proteins | sample TA2KigOf40mmetaG_FD_155448 | JGI IMG/M metagenome (GOLD analysis project Ga0194133, IMG submission 155448) | Freshwater microbial communities from Lake Tanganyika, Tanzania - TA2015055 Kigoma Offshore 40m | ecosystem: Environmental > Aquatic > Freshwater > Lake | place: Tanzania: Lake...
TATCGAGTCAAGTTGGAAATGGGAATTGACTTGTTTGAGGAGGACAACGCTGGGACTTGACTGGGGATCAGAGGGTCCTGAGGTCTATACTATGCAGAAACCTCCAGCCAATCTTTGACCCCGGACGCCACAAATACTCCCTATTAGATTAAAAAGTGTACCTTTAATGATTAGCTTTGCAAGGTGTACCGTAATTAAAATATTTACTTAGAAATTTAAAAAAGGAGGAGTGTCACAAGTAGCTGAATAAAATAGATTTTTATTCAAGCTTGAGCTCTCCAAGGGTTTATATTAATGGATTTCTGAAGTTGTGATAAAAAAATCAGCAATTAAAGAACTGGTATTTGTTGCTCATCTCATTGAGATACTTAGTACTTAGACAAGATGTTTACTTCACATTTTCTTTGGCCAAATCAGACAAAGTTGATACTCAGTTGGACAAGTTGTTTGATTGTGAGAGGGAATCACAGTCTGACAAGAAATTCTCTCAATCGAAAATGATTCACGAAAAAGTTTTTTTAATTCTTTGGGAAGTCAGTCTATTTTTGCTGACATTTCTTGGTCCAATTTTTTTCCTGCTTCTGGCCTACATTTGTAACCTTTATCTTTTATTCAAGCCTTTTATTCTCTCAACAATAACGTGGTCTTCATATCCAAAGGCATTTCACAAAGCAAGAAAGGATGTAGCAAGGTAGAATCTGTCGAATCAATCATTTAGCCTTTCTTTTTTGATCATATTCCCTCACAAAATTTGTTTTGAACAAGTGAAAGCCTAAGATAAGATGTTGAATATTAAAAAAGTCAATGTTTTTCAGGTACTGGATTTGGCATGGAAAATTTTTTCACGCGCACAAGTTTTATGGTCTTGAAAATATTCCCAAAAAGGGCCCTGCTGTCATAGTCTACTTCCACGGAGCAGTTCCCATTGACAATGGAATTCTGATTTCTACAATGTTGATTGAGCGAGACATTATAATCAGGTAAAGAGAAGCAATTGTCTACTAAGGATTTTTCTTCTAAAGGATTCTTCTTCCCTGGGTATACCTGATCCTGAGACAAATTTAAAGGGATTTTGACCCACAGTGGGGGAATAATTGAGCTCCTCACTTAAGCTTATCTAATTAGAAAATAGCTCAAACCTGATCTCAGTGATTTGATCTTTCAAGCAATCTTTCTTTTGCATAATTTCATATGTACTTTTAGGTTCTTGCTCTCATTTATTGAAACATGATAAATAGGTATATCTAACTTTGAAATGAGCCGTGACCTGACCAAACCTGATCCTACTTCTGACAGGCATTAAAGAAGGGTCTGACCTGACTTTGACCCGGGTATTTTTTGACCTGATCCAACTGAAATTGAAAAATTTGGGCATTTTGGGGGAAATTTTCCACATTCAGAGGTGGCTGACCTGACCCAACTGGCCCTGACCTGACCCAACTGGCCCTGACCTGACTCAAGCAGATAAAAAATTAGCCGACTGGGGTCAAAAATTTTGATCAGGATCCATAACTTGAGAAAAGTAATGAAAGCTATGTAATATCTTAATATCAAGTAAAATAATTATCAAATCAAAGTGATAACGGTTAGTTGAGCATGATTTGAACCGGAATCTTTCCAAATAATGCTTTAAGGTTTAGGAGAAAAATACAATATTCCAACTCCTTTAACCTTTGTTTTGCTCAGAATACTTTATCCGTAACTTCTCATTACTTAGTTTTCATTTAATTCAAACAATTTTTCCTTATCTTTTACTTTGAGAGATAAAAAATAATGAGCACTTATTGGACATTTGGTGGAAAACGAATTGGATTATAGAGACAGATATGTTCATTCATTCTGATTGATCGACAATTTTTGCTAACGAACTGAATTTTCTAACACCTAATGGTGTTGACTTCGCAAGTCACTGAAAATTGTGTCTTACAGCAACTTGATTAAATTTTTAAGTTTGAATATAAGAGTGAGAGTTGATTTCATCAAGCATCTGCACAACAATCAATCCTAACAGAGCTATTGTTCTGATCAAATGATTGATTAAGGTAAATCTAATAGACAATTTTTTGCTCAATATTTCAGTTCTCAGCTGTCTGGTTTTTTTGTGTGAACAGAGCAAATTTTGGCATTGTAAAGCATTGCAATCCTGTTTGAGCTGTATTTATATGGGCTTTATTTTCATAAGCTCTTTTCAATTGCATACCTTTTAACAGATAATCTCAAAGATCTGGGAAAAGTAAAGAATTCATAAATTTTGTGAGTTTGTGAGAATTGATGTTGGTTACAGATCGGTTGTCGACCGCAACTTAGTTCAATTGCCAGGACTTGAGATATTGGTGAAAGGATTGGGATTTCACTCCAGCTCCAGGAAAAGATGTGTTGAGTTGCTGAGGCAAGGGCACATCATAGGTGTCGCACCAGGTGGTGGCTATGAGGCTCAGTTGGGGACAAACAATTATGAGGTAAATTGATTAAAATCTTACTGTACTGTATATAAAAACTTTAAAAAATTTCACTTTAGCTTTTATGGAAGGCCAGAGCTGGATTTGCTGCAATTGCTGTTGAAGCTGGAAATGTCCCCATTATTCCCATATTTACTAAAAATATTCGTGAATCATTTGTAAACATGCAGGCATTCAGAGGTTTCTTTCATTATGTTTTTCAGGTTAGTAATATCGCAGTTCTCTATGTTTGATTTCTTGGTTTATTTTCAAATCTTTTGCTCAAAAGGTCACTAAAATTCCATGTATTCCACTTTACGGTGGATTTCCAGTCCAGTTGGAAACATTTGTAGGAAAACCAATTTTCGCTGAAAGTCTGTCAGGTATATTCGTAGATTGTTTATGATGTATCTGATCAAATTTATCTTACTTAAATGATTGTTTAGATGTAGAAGCTGTTCGAATCGAAACTGTGAAGGCAATGGAAAATCTTATATCGGAGCATCAACCTTTGCCAGGAAGTATAGTCCGGGGTATCCAAGAGAGATTTGATATGTTAGAGAGTCCCTTCCCAAAGCAATTCAACTTGGTAGTCAACATATTGTCAAGATTTTCTCCCAAAAGTTAACAACAGAATTTCATTATTCATTGACCTGGATTACTTTTGCTTACTTTGAAATTGTCAGTTTTTATTTATTTGAAATCTAATTTCAATAAATTGCTAAAATCAAAGTTTTTAAAAATTTTGTTGAACAGTCAAAATAAGATTTCTTTTTACTTTTTACTTTTACTTTATTGAATCTAGAGTATAATTAATTGATCGTCTCTATGCACTTTGAAGACACCCTTTATTGGCAGTGTGCCAGCTGACCACAGAGGTACTCCTTAAAAGATCTCCAAATCGATGAGTTATCTGTTTTATTCTGCTTCATTCTCCTGAATTATATATAATTTTATATATGTATATAGATCAAATGGGATAAACCATTCTTTAACAATTGCATATCTTTTATGGTACACTTTTCATAGGACTGGGAAAAGATTGAAATGGTAGCAATCTGAGGAATCCAAGAAAGTACCATCATATCTTGGGTGTATTGGATATGACTCATTCAATCTCAGAAGAGTGTAACTTTTATTCAACTCATTTTGGTTTATCTTTTCCAGCTAAAATGTCAAATATTTTTTTCAATCCTAGTGGGAAGGTCAGGGTGGTCTGGTGAGTTACACTTCAGAATTCCACCCTTGAGACTCGGGGTTGATTCCAGCTCAGGGTAGTCCACAGTGAATATGACCATTAACAGTCTGCCTTTAATGAATGTAGATTCAAAAGGTGTACTTTAATCAAAAAACTCTTATTAGGCTGGTATTAAACAAAACACAAAAATTTTTCTTTCAAATTAAATCTTAAATAATCATCACTTTATCACCAATCCAGTCAAATTTTAGGTTCATTAATTCAAGTCTATTAGGGATATAGATATGGACCCGAGCATACCTTTGACCTGCAGTAAATAAGAGGCTGACCGGCCTTTGACCCAGGTACTTTTGGACCCTACCCGGAGAGATTTTTTTGATCCTAAGGGGAAAAAAATTGAAAAATTTGACATTTTTAGTGGAAATTTTCCGAAACCATAGATGGCTGACCCGACCCGACCTGGATAAAAACTTTTTGCCCTGGACCCATCACTAATTAGGGAGGTCCTGGCATCCAATTTCAAGAAGAGACGCATCAAAGAATTTTGCTCTAAGGGGACACCTATCATTGATGTAACCAAGTTGAACAAGTCTTGACCTGATTGGCATTTCTTTGCTGCCGTAGGCTTTGATGACGAACCTTAACTTGCAATTGCATATTGGGCCCATTGGCGAAGGTTGGCTCTTAGTCCAATTATGTCAAGCGTGGCCCTAGGGAGTTGGTTTCTCCGGCTCCGTCCAGTGCAGACAACAAGTATGTGGTAGTGGTTGGAAACTCAGAGGATGAGGTAATTAATAGATTTAAAACAACTGTGAGAAATTGAAGAACAAAAATTAGAGGGCCGATATGAACCTACAGGAGGGATGTTAACATCTATCTAAATGAAAACAGAATTAGAAATATTTTCCTGTTTGCAGGGAAGTAATCAATACCTGTTGGCAAGGGTGTAGAAGTATTTGCAGTAGGAGTACTTGATTGAGAAGTAAACCTATTTTCTTGAGACTGAGGTGGTAAATAGCTGTGGCCAAGTGGTCATAGCATAAGGCTGGGTATCTGGGGGTCCGGTTTTCGAACCCCGTCGGCTCCAGGCAACCTTTGACCCTGGGTTGCCAAAAAATAAATAACAAGTGATTCCCAGCCAAAAACAGCGTGGCCATTCATGATATAAAAATTCACAAGTTGCACTTTAAAAGATTAATGAAAATAGCTGCGTGGGGCTGGTGAAGATAGCAAATCACATTTAGTACAATTATTTGATGAAAACTGGTTTTTTGATGTCGTGCAAGTTGATAAATCTAGAAAATAGACATCGAATCTATTTTCAACTTTGAACTTAATATCTTTCAGTAGTAATTATCAGTTGTGTTTACCAATTTCTTTTTCATTTGGCAGCATTTCTGTACTGGAGTAGACACCACTAAAAATTTTCTTCCTAGAATCAAAATTCAGGGAGAAAAGTGCAAAATTTAATAGCTCAGCTCTGAGACAAAAGGATATGTCACTTTGTTGCAAAAAAATTCATTTTTTTCTTTTTAGCATCAAATCTCAGGAAGTAGATGCAAATGACAGACAGACAGACATCTGTAATAAGTGCAAACCCTAAAAAACTAAACTCCGCTGGCGTCGGCATCGGGGTCAGTTTCAGGGTCGTGGTTGGGATCGGCATCGTGGTCGGTGATGGGGTAGTTGTCAAGGTTGGTGAGTATGGAATGGGTATGGGTATTGTAGGTGAAATGACTCAATAGGCTAAACGACCATTAGGCAAACCCCCCATAGGTGAACTGACACAGTAGGCAAACCATCTGTTATGCCAACCTTCGCAGGCAAAACATCCGTAGGCAAAAATTCTGCAAACAAATTGATATATTCCCCGTTTAAAAGAAATGACAATGGTGAAATATTTCGGAAAGTGGTGAGGCAATTTTCCGGGCCTAACCCTATGGGGCTCTTCATCTGGGCCTAACGCTGCAGGGCTCATTGTCCAGGCCTACCTACCAGCATAACTGATAAATCGCCATTTGAGGCTGGAGGGCTAGGCCTTGAAGGTACTGAGGCAACATTATTTGCTCCTGTTCATACTCTTGACCTGCAGTAAAAAAAGAGGCTAACCCATTTTTAACATGGGTACTTTTTGACCCAACCCAAAGAGATTTTTTTTGATCCGAAGGGAAAAAAGGGAGAAAATTGGGATTTTTAGGGGAAATTTTCAAAACCCAAAACCAAACCAAAGATGGCTGACCTGGCTCAGGTCAAAAATTTTTGACCTTGACCCATCACTTTACATTTTAAACGTGATATATTGAATAAGCGAATAAAGTTTATGAAAGAAAGAATATATGCCAATGACTCAAATGGCAAAATTGCCTTGAATCGGCTTGAACATGTAGGTAGGCAAACTAGTTAGGTAAGCAAACTAGTAATATTATGTAGTTGGCAAGCAAACTAGACAGGAAGGCGAACTGGGGGTATATTTATGTTTTCCACATGAGCAAAAACCTTCAACAGTTGAATCTGTGCCTCTTTGGCAACCCAAGTAATCTTATTAATGAAGCAATGTTGTTGTAGGTTGCATTGAGTCATTAAAAATAGTCTTAAAATATACCAATTCACAAGCTTATTCTGAACACTCTGTCAAATAAAACCAGTCTCTTTTTCAACTTGATTAATTTCTTTAGGATATTTTCATTGACGTTTCTTGACAAATTTAGATTGTGCATGTGAGCACTCATCATTATTGATCAAAAAAAAAGCAAAATTTTTACTTTCAAATATATTAAAGTAAAAAAAGATATAAAATTAAGGTTTATGGTATTGAACATGTTGGATTAATGATGCAATTGATGTGAGAGTAAATTTTTTGTGATCAATATTTTACAAGAAAAGTTTTTAATATTTGGCTTAAAATATATTTAAAAAATTATTTCAAAATTCAAATCCAAAGCTTAAAAAATGAAATATTTCGATGAGGCTAGAATAATGATTGAGAAGTACATTAATATTTTCATCTTTGCATGTATTGGTTTTTCCATACTGTTTTTATTGCCACAGATTTCCATCAACAGAAAAAAAAGTATTCATAATAAATTGGTTGAGCCTAAATTATGTGATACTATAATCATTATATTCAAAGTTTTACTAACAATTTTGTTTAAAGAATATTCATTGTGCTAGTTTATTTTCCTTGTTTCATTCCATTTATTTTTGAGGAATTCCTGATATACCATTCAATCAAACCTCATATAATGAGACATGCGATGAGAAGACTTTCACGATCAAAAATATTTTTTTTCAAATTTAGTCATTTATTGATCTGACCAACATCCAAGATGTACGGACTTCTGCTTAAAAACCTTCAATTATACATTGAACAAAATTATGGAGCGAAAAAATGGAAAGAAATCAAAGATGCCATGAAACTTGAACAGGTTGGTTTGAGTCAAATTTTCAAAAAGTTCTCCAATCGATTTCCAAAATATTTTAGGATGACTTTGGGGTTAACGATACTTATCCTGAAGGTCAAGTTATAAAAATGGGCAAGAAGGCCATGCAGGTTTTGAGCTTGAAGGAAGAAGAGTTCTATGAGGGAATGGGAGTTTTCTTTGTCGACTTTACCACAACTTTGGGCTATGGCAAAACGGTTGCCCATTTGGGTAGAGACCTAAGAGACTTTTTGCTGAACTTGGACAATCTTCACGATTACTTAAAATTTACTTTTCCCAAAATGAAGCCACCATCTTTTTTTGTTGAAAGTGAAACAGATACAAGTATACAATTTGGTCACAACCTTTATTTTCAGGCTGCCAATAAATCCAAAAAATTATTTTAAAGGTATGGTTTTGCAATATCGAAGCAAGCGAAGGGGATTTCATTTTTATGTTCAAGGACAGGTAAAATAAGTATCTTTATAATCGATTTTGGGACTTAAAAGATATGAAAAATGAAAAAAATAACCCCGACCTGGGTAAAAAAAATTTGACCCAAACCCATCACTTTATAATACATTTGTATTTGTTTATTTCTGCTTTCCAATGAGGTACTCGTAAAAATTACAGAATTAAGTAGAATGGCATTTTTTGTGCGGGGAAAAATGCCAAGCCCTCCTGAGCAACTAATAGCCCACCAAGTTTAATATAAAACTTTAAATTTAATTTTCTCAGCTCCTAAGCAAAATATCAAAAATCTGGTAGGTAACTTAGGAGGCATCCATAAGGGGATTATGCGTGCCGAATTTCAGCCCTCTGGATCAATGATGTGGGAGGAGGAGGAAGAGGTGATAGACGGAAGGACGGGCAAACAGACGTCAAGCATTCTTGAACAGATCCCTATACAAAATTTCTAACCTTCACCCTCGCTTTGCTTGGGAGGGAAAACATCTTTTTGAAATAGTGTATAGTTAAAATGCCATTAATCCAAAGTAGATATTACACATAACCTTAAGTTGTTAATTATTGTCCCAAAAACAGCCGTTAATTAAACTTAACTATAAAAGTCTCAAGAGGCTTTTCACACACTTCTGTTTTACAAAAATGTATCTCATGATAAAGTTTATTTTACTTAAAAATAGTTATTTTGATCTTTTAAATAGGTAAAAGAGGTGGCTCTAGCTTTGTTCAAGTTGAAGGCCGAAATTAAGTTGAAAAAACAGGTATTTTTATTAGTTTCATAATAGGTAGTTGTCCAAATAAATTGTATATGCTAAATAACGTTCAGACCTGCCAACTAGAGATGGCCCTGACCCTACTCGAGCATGCTTTTGACCCGCAGTAAATAAGAGGCTGACCTATCTTTGACCAGAGTATTTTTTGACCCGACCCAATGAGATTTTTTTAACTGGCTGGAAAAAAATGATCAGGCCACTCAGTGAATATATTGTCATAATATCTTCTATTGAAGTGGTCAAGACCTAAACTCAATGTGAAATATTTCATCTTAAAAGATTGCCTGCATGGCAGACTGTATCAGGATTTACACGTTATCCTACGAAGCTATACCTTACTTTTAGTTATGTATTATAATCCTAATCATTTTTCAGGAAGTTGTTTTTGACACTGTGATATGCACTTTTGATCTAGTCTTTGACAATTGTTCATATAAAGATTGGGTAGAACGAGTGAATAGACGAAAGGAGTCATCTCTACCAGTCAGAGCAGCCATCTTGTTTGAGATGTTTCCTTTTTGCATTCTTTTCCAAGTAATGATTTATGATAAAAATTATTCCAAGCGACAAATAAACAAATGTTGCTTCCTCCAGCCGGATCTGACAGTGACTTGTATTGGAATTGCCCTTCGTCAAGTTATCCAAGGGATTGTTGGTCGAAAAATTACCGCTTACTTTGAACTTGTAAAGCCTCTTATTGAGTTCAAGTTTGAAATCATCATGTCAAGAGTGAACAATGTATTTGAACTTGCTACACAGGTCAAATATCGAAAACTGATTGATAAAAATTAATCCCTACTTTCAAATATTATTGAACTTTAGGAGGAAGTGGATAAGCTTGGAACAAAGACTCAAGTTTCCAGTTCTGCAGCTAAATTCAGTGAAGAGATCAATTTGGAAGAGGTAATTCAAATATCAATCAAGTTGGAATGAATTATCAAAATTGGAAGATAAAGAAACCTCTGATTTCTTGTGAAAACTATTACAAATCATGAAAGAATGAGGCTTCATCTGCAGATTTGGCTCAATGCACCGTTTTTGAAGTCACTTAGTGATCAAACCAAATCTTTTATTAAGGACTCGCTTTCATGTCAGTTGCATGATACAAATTATTGACTTTACAAAAAATCCTGTCGGCCCCTGCAAGCTTTAGCAGTGTAAATGGGCAATATGGGTCTTAATTATCTACTAAACTGAGTAAGTGGATCAGAGTTCAAACTAAAATCTGAAAATGCATCAGCTAATATTTATAGCAAATTGCTCAAAGGCACTTCTTGTAAATTTTTCATGGGGTATTATACGAGCTTGAATTATTGCTATATCTATGCAGACTATTCCTGAGAGTGCATACAAATGAATCTTATGTGTTCTTGTAAATGGAATAGTGTTGACCAAGAAAAATCGCATATGCCGCTGTGATGATAAAATAAAAGTCTGAGGAAATGCTCAAAGTACTTTATTGTAAAATAAAAGAATAAGACTTACACACTAAACTTAAGTCTTGGGCCTAATTATCCTGCACAGTCTCACGTCTAAGAATATTTAAAAAACTAGTTGACATAGTTAGGTGCGTAGGACTACTTATCAAAATAGGAAGCGGGAGCTCATTAATCAAGTGTGCCTGTGAATCAGATGAGAATAGACAGATTGCGTGATAAAATAATAATGGTACCAAGAGCCTTATGGCTTATCGTCATCTATGTATCTATCTATTTTTAATGCTTGAAATTTCACACTAAAATGTATTTCTATTCTTCAGGACATTGACAAAACTCTGCACATCAAAGGGCAAATGATTTACATTCCAGAGTGGCAGCAGATGTTGTTTTTGGCTTGTCCTATCATGAAAGATTTGAATAGTTTGATCTGGTGTGGACTCTTTGTCAACGATTTAAGGTTCCCTATAACTGATTTATTGTTGCCATTTGTTTCATTTCCTTTTTTTGTTCAGCATGCATGATTATTCCCGAGACATTATGTTGGCCACATCACAAGAAATGATAGAAATGAGGATGGCTTTATCTGCAGCAGAGACCAAAACAAATGCTTTGAACTCGCAGCTCAGAAAATTAGATGAAGTTATCAAGAAAACTGATCAACTTTTGTATCAGATGATTCCTAAAGCAGTAGCTGAAAGACTCAGGTACATATACCAATAGCTTTTTCTCACCTTAATGTTCAAACACATTGACAAGGTTTGGAACTTACAACCTTGAAAAATCTGCTTATTGCTAAATTTGATTAATGAATTTCTGATCCAAACAGGAGATATTGTTCGTGTGATACAATACTCAATAACATGCATCACTTTTCATAAGTTTGTACGATTTCTCTGAATCAGCTTATGGGACAAAAAATGTAAAAGAGATTGGTTGTTATCATTAAGCAGTTCAGTCTATC
>Ga0194133_10010096_pt1 | contig 10693 bp, 10 predicted proteins | sample TA2KigOf40mmetaG_FD_155448 | JGI IMG/M metagenome (GOLD analysis project Ga0194133, IMG submission 155448) | Freshwater microbial communities from Lake Tanganyika, Tanzania - TA2015055 Kigoma Offshore 40m | ecosystem: Environmental > Aquatic > Freshwater > Lake | place: Tanzania: Lake...
ACTTGACTGACACTCCAAAATGGCACACACGATTTAAAAAAGATATTAGCTGTATAATATTTCCTTATTTGACAACAAATAAAAATCTTTGTAAATTTATCAAACAGGAACTCCCTTTTCTTTTCTTTCGTAGCGTTTATCTCATTCTTCATAAATTACAATATGATTTTGCAAGAGATTGATACTAATGAAAGGACAGAATATAGAAATCAAATTCATATCACATAATAAAAAAGCCCTTTTTCAGGAATCGTCTGTGTGCATTGTCACTAATGAGTCTTTCAGTCCAGGGTTCCTTCAAGCTATACATGAACTTCAATCTATTTTATATCGACTGCATTCCAATTTTGCCTTTGGAACTGTCTAAGAATTTTCCTATCTCTGGTTCTCTCCGCGTAACAAATAGAGTCTCTCTAATCTTGTCGGCCAGATAGTAAGGTTCGTTGTTTTGGAGTCTTGTGCATATTTTCCCCACTTAGAGAGACTGGTGCTTTTGCATCTTTTTGTCAGCTCTTGGCGGGGAATTTTTGTCTTGAAATCAAATAGGGCTATTCTCAGCGCCTTGTAATGAGCTGTGTTCACAAGGTTTTTTAAGTTTGCCTTCAGGGTCATTTATCAACCAGACCTCTGAACAGTAGTATAATTGTCTAAAATATATTGACTAGTGATCAGCTTCTGGAAATCCTCAAATTTAAACTTCTGCCTAATTTTACATAGAACAGATAGTTTGGAACTACACTAGGTAATCGTTTGCCGTATGTGGCTCTCCCAGGTAAGTTTGTCGTCAAAAGCAATTAAATCAAAGCACCTCTGTTGAAATTACCAGGAAAACTTTTTCCAGCATCATTTCAAATCTTTCTTTTGCAAAAAAATGTAGAAATATTTTGAGAAATGACAAAAAATAGTTGTTAATAAAATCATACCAATTAAATGATAGCACAATTTGATAATCATTTTAAAAATGTTGATTTCTAACATCACTTTTAAATGATTTTGAATAAAAAGAAGACCAACATTAATGAGTTTGAATTGGCTGTTTTTATGCAGAGATTTTTGAGAGGAAAACTTTCTTCCCCTGAGAATAAATTTTACTGACTTTACACTTCCCACTGTTTAAAATGAAATAAATGTGTAACATTTAAATAGCTTCATTTACCTTTTGACAAGATGCAAATCAAAAACAACAGGTGAACAAACAGAAGTACACTTTTTTGCTGAAACTGAGTGGTCAAACGCTCCTGACTGAAAACTTATAAAGTTGTGAACTTGATCCCCAGCAATATTCTGTCAACTATTAAACTGCAGGATTGCAAATATATCGAAAAGGCTCTCTAATTCACTGCAATAACGATCTGCAATAGTTTTTTTATTAAGGTAATTAAATTGGGTATAATCATCGCTTGAGCCATAAGAAAGGATGAAATAAAGAAATCAATACAAAATTTTCTCTTTATATCTAGGATGGATTTTTTCAAAATGATTGAATGACTGATTGAAAGTTTTTTTCTTAAGGAACTGATTATTCTAACACCTAGAGGTGTTGACTTTACAACAATTCCCGTCACTGAAAGTTGTATATCTCACAGTCACATGATTGTATTTGATAATTATGAGTCAAAGATTAATAAGAGACAATTAATTACTAATCAAGTTTTCTGCACAATAATCAACCTTGATTGAGATAATCATCTACTGGAAATGATTCAGTAAGGCAAATCCAGGGGTCAAAGATTTTGCCCAGACCAGGGATTGATTGGGGTCGCTTAGGCCTAATGGTTATAGCATCTGACTGAGAACTGGGAGACTGGGGTTCAATCCCCGATTTGGGCAAAAATCTTTGACCCCTGGATTTGCCTTAATTAATCATTTGTATGAGATGATTATCTCAGTAAGGATTGATTGATGTGCAGAAACTTGATTGAAATGATCTCTTAAAAGCATTTATTCACATTTATCAACTGAAAATCAAGCGACTTTGAGACACAACTTTCAGTCAAAAATGAACTGTTGTAAAGTCAACACTACTCTCATTGACATGATTTAGTGTTAGAATAATCAGTTCTTAACACAAGCTTTCTTCTTCTTCTGAACCCCAGCCTCCCAACTCTCAGTCAGATGTTCTAACCGTTAGGCCACAGCGACCCCTTTTGATGTGCATATTGAAGAAAAATACAAGGTAACAGTAATGTCTATGAAACAACTAAATCCTATTATTTGATGAATTTAACTCTTTTAAATTACATTTTACATAAAGTAATCAAATTTAGATCGACGTCTAATAAAAAGGTGTTGATCTTCAGGACCATAACCAGAGTCCTTGACACTGAAAAGCATCCTTTTGAGTGGAGGACTTGCTACAACCACTTTGAGCATTTGGTCAAGGCGGTCAAAATCCACAATCTCTATCATTGACTTCCTTTCAATAAGTGGAGATCTCTGGCATGATTATTAAAAAATGCACGAAAATTAAGCTTTTGTCAATTGAAACATTAATATCCATTTCAAGAATTACCTTTTGTGATAAGTCTATTGGGAAAAGCCTTTCGACCATAAAGGCAATTCCAGAAAATTGCCTGCATTAAAATTTAATGTAAAGTCAAACAAATTGGTTTAATAACAGGAGACTAATTTGGAAATTTTTCAGTGCCTCAAATCAAATAATGTGTCAACATGTGGTTTTAAAATGATGTCCAAATAGGTCCAAAGGCTTTGCTGGTCATCACAAGTAAATTGTCTTCCAATAACTTCTTCTAATGCTGTTATTATTGTCTTGAAACAAAAAAAAATTAAAATTATCAAGAAACAAAAATTAGTACATAAAATCTTACCTGTTCATTCAATTTTCCTGTTCTAAGACTTTTCAGATCACTGAATATCTTAAAAGGTATAATGGCTTTATATTTACAAATAACAAAGTGATGAATAAATACAATCTTTGTATGACTGTGTTTGAAAAAAGCAATATAATCTTTTACCTTTGTGTAAGTCTGATTTTTAGCTTTAGAGATGAAAGCATGAGTACTGAGATAGTCTAATGGAGTCAAAGTGGATAAGCTCAAAATATTTAGGGGCAGCTCAAATCGAGATGTGTTAAAGCAGAACTCGAACTGTAAATCATTCATTTTAAAAAACTCAAAACTTTCTTGGTAAAACACAGAAGAATAAAACCTTTACAAATCTATCCAGAGATCCTTCATCAGAATTTTTGTCATCCTTCATGTTCATTTTAAGATTTCCAGATTCTGGATTATCCACTGCTACATAAATGCCCATTTTAAAACAAATATTTATATACTGGTTTCCTTAAATATTAAGTTAAATAGCTTTTAGCACTTTGTTAACCAAAAACAAGTCATCTGAGATTACCACTCCAAAGCAATTTCCATGGTTTTTGATGTTTTGAGTCATAAATAGTAATTTAGAAATGAGGAATAAATGAACAAAAAACAGATGAAACCTGGTCCATTCAAATCTTGATCTTCATGTTGAAATTCTTCTTTGACAACTAACTTCTCTTTGAATACAGCAACCAAAACAAAAAAAATGTAAGGAAATAAATATCACATTTCATTGAAAATTTAGCACTCTTTTTACCTTTTTGAATCCTGTCTCAAAGTCCCCTTCTGTAATTGCTGGAATTGAAAGACCACCAAAAAGGGGGTTCTGTGGACCATAAGATTGCAGTTTGAGAAATAATTAAGAAGAAGATAGCTTGTGTTAAGAGCTGATTATTCTATTACTAAATCAAGTGATTCAATCCTGACTTAGATTATAATATCATAGAAATGTCAATTAATTAAGGCAAATCCAAGGGTCAAAGATTTTGCCCAGAATGGAGATTGAACCCCAGTCTTCCAGTTCTCAGCCAGTTGTCAAAGCAATAAGCTACAATGACCCCCTAATTATTTAATTAAGTTGACATTTTAAGAACATAACAAATATTTAAAGCTCAGAAAAACTGACCCTTTCCAGCAGATTAGGTTGAACTTGAAACTTCTTTGGCATCTGCTTTATTGGGATTGAAGGCTCATGAATTTGTTGAGAAATATTTTTGGAAGAAAAATATTCCCAAAATCTTCTTTTTGAAACATCTCTCTGACTCTCCTACATTTTGAAAGTCAATCAAATATTTTGAATCATTTATGGCAGAATAGTACTTTGATTCAAAGCATGGTAACAGTTTTACTTACATTCCATAAAAAAGAAAAGGGATCTTTGGCAAGTATCCTGATCCGTTTGAGTCCCATTCCAAGGACTTTTTGCCTCTGAGTTTTGTTCTTTTTTTGGTTGGGAAGCATCAGGAGTCTCCTAAAAGTTTTTGGAATTTGCAAACATGCTATCATTTCTGTCCTAGCTTGAAAACCACGAAACCTTTGTATTTTAATTTCCAAATCACATTGGCATCTTTGAATCTTTGGAACTTTGTGTCCAATCTCAAGTTGTGCATAAACCACGTTGGTTTGGCTTTGCAACAGAATGCATCTAAATACAAAGGTACATTTCAAAATCCTGTAAATAGCTAATTGATGTTTTAAAAAGTTCCTTTGTATCGGATGGAGAACATCATTATAGAATGGAGAAATAACTTCAGGCATCAGTAGAAGGTCTACAGAGCCAGAGATCCAATTTGTAATTTTCAGATTTAGGCAGGGATCTATGTTTGAAACAAAAAAATGAACTCAGCTTTAAGTTGAAAATTTGTTTGTATATAGAACCTGAAGGACTGTCGATGATTTTGGGATCTGGCTGGTAGTTTTGTTGAAACAATGCATGCCAAACATTGGAAAGCTTACCAACCCTTCTTGGATTGATGGCAATTTCAAATCTTTTTCCAACAACTTTTAAGCAATCCAAATCGATTGGAGAGATATTTTCTTTTGATGGTATTTCCAACAATTTGGCACTTGATTCTTTTTCATGTAAGGCTTGAAGATTTTTCTTGATGCAGAATCCTCGAATCTTTAAAACATATTTTCAAAAAACCTTTCAAAAATATCTGTGAGTTTAAAAGTCTACCTCAAGAGGTTTAGTATCCAATTCAAGTTCTGGTTTTGTATTCAGGGCATCCTCAATATTCCTCAAGTCAGTTAACCATACACAGTGATCAATTCCAGAAGCTCTAACTCTAACATTTTGGTAATATTTTGGCAATCTGGACTTGATTTTGCAAAGAGTCTTTTGGCAAGTTATTTTGTGAGCTTTATGGCTCTCAAGGTTTGTAGAATACCTTGTCAAATAACGACCTAATATCAGCAGTGTGGCATAATTTCTTCATTTATTAGTTTGAAATCTATTTTACTTACTTTTCACCTTGTATTTTTTCTTTTTCTTGCATCTTCGCTTATTCTTATTTTGATTTGATTTTCCAGTCTGGCCAACCATCAAAGCTCTTTGCGCTGGCTCAATGTAAATCCTGTACCAGAACTCATCAACACCTTCAAATGTCCTCTTGTATTCCCATATTTCATCCATTAAATTATAGCAGTCATTCAAATATTTCAAAAAGTCCTCAGGAAACTGGGCATCTGATGTACAGTACCTTCTACCCAACCTCTGGGCATGATTTTCTTCTGCTGAAAAATATTCTGCTTGACAATCCAGCTTTTCCAAGTTTACAGAGATTGGCATCTTTTGTCCATCAGATTCCATTTTTAGAATTTATACATATGATAGCACATCACTGTTACTTCTTCAACTGAATATGAAGAGTAAAAGCACTCCATGGAAATATCATGAATGTTAAACAACCACAAGAAGTATTTTTACTTTTACAAATATCATACCATTTAAATAATGAGAATATTCTCATTTCAAGCCTTCACAACTGGCAGTTGTTTCAGTTATTTATGAAGATATCTCTTGGAAAGCATATATTCATGGTTTCAAAAGGCTTCTCACACAATAAAAGTCAACAAACAAATCTATTCGTTTCGTTTCATCCCCATGTTTGCCTAACTTATTTCAAACCATTTCTTCTAAAAGGTTTCTGTCAAACATGTTAACACTTACTTTACTTACATGTACATAAAACACCAATGTGTCTCTCAAAAACGCAAAAAGTTTCATATCAAAGTTTTTTTAGATTAAAACTTCATTGTAAAAATTGAAATTTCAAAGCAAATTTCAACTAACAAATGATTAATTTGTCTTTCCAAAAATTTGATCATGTTTTATTACATCTCAACAAAAGTTTTATGTCAATTAAATGAAATCGAAGTCTAGACATATCCAGTAATCCGGAATAAGACCTACATTGGTTTTTAATGTTCATTTCTTTTTTAGTAGGTCTAGCTAAATTAGGCTAAAAGCAAGGGCGATGGAAAGTGATGGGGCTTTTACCCTACTACCCTAATATCTCTTGCCAAACGCCAAACCTACAATGACACAACGAGTTTTAGGAAATTATTTTTGACCCTTGACTTTTGCAAAGCAAAATGTAGTCCTTTGGTCAGCCTTAAATTGTACAAAATTGGGGTAGACTGTTTACAAGTAAACATACGAGCAAACCTTATGTGTTCCCGTAATTGAAATAGCAATAACCCGGTAAAATCACTATCTTATTGGAATAAAAGTCTAAGTAAAATCCTCAAATACTTTATTAGAAGTAATGATAAAAAACTTTCATACTATACTTAAAACTAAGGGGCCTAATTATCCTACACAATCTTACGTCTAAGAATAGTGGAAAATAACTAGTTAACACATGTATAGGCCCAAGCCTATTTATCGGCATCAGAACCAGGAGAGCAGTGATCAAGAATGCTAAGGAATCAAACATGGATGAATAGGTTACATGAAAAAAATAATATAATACAAGAAATAATAAAAAGTACTAAGCTCAGGTACAATGATCTTTCGCCTATTGCAAGTTCGCCAATACCAGTTTGCCCAATGCAAGTTTACCAACTACAAACTCATTGTACTATGAACTACGTCGTCGTACAACCCTAACCTAACATAACATAACCATACCTTACCTACCCAAACCTAACCTAACCCAACCAACCCCTTAAAGCATGCTTCCCCTTCCTGACCCTGCAGAGTATGTTTCCCCCTCATCTTTCCCAACCAAACCCCCCTATTGGGCAAACTTGCATGGTTGGCGAACTTGACTAGGTGAACTAGTGTTGGCCAACTTGCATTGGGCGAAAGATCCTAGACTAGAGATGGGCCCTGACCCGACCCGAGCATACTTTTGACTTGCAGTAAATAAGAGGCCTTTGAGCCAGGTACTTTTTGACTCGACCCAAAGATATTTGTTTTGATCGGAAGGGAAAATTTTTGAAAAATTAGAGGTTTTTAGGGGAAATTTTCCAAATCCAAACCCAAACCATAGATGGCCGACCCGACCCAACCCGAGCTGCTAAAAATTGATCCGACCCGGGTCAAAAATTTTTGACCCGGACCCATCACTATCCTGGACCCCCAAGATACTTATGGGCTATTTACATTCATTATTGGTTGTTCAATAACAAAAATGTACAATTAAACCAAAATTACTTTTTAGAGCTGGCAAAAATCGAGTCAACTAATTTATTATTGTTGATTTAAAAAAAAGATTTCAAAAGAGAACTGGTTAATACTGATTCTTTTAGTGAATTTGGCTTAAATTCTTTTCAATTTGTCTTTATTGCTCACCATATGTGTTCTGATAAAAAAAGACAAAATGTAGCTCATCAAATATTCTCGAACTGGAGACAAATTCATTGAATTGCCTGATGCTAAAATAACATCTAAACAAAATGTAAAAGCCCTGGATATTACCATCTCATGGGACTTGCATGTAGAAAATGTAATTATAACCATATAACAAACTAATGCTCTCGCATCTGGCCAGAATAAAGTCAAAAAAAATTTATTTTCCCAAACCTTTTTGGTAAATTTTTCATGTGACAAAAAGTCTAATTTTCTTTTTTTTTCAATATCTTCTATGCATGTGTAAGAAAATTACTGAATAGAATATTTCCGAGCCATTGAAGTTGAATTTCTTTTCATCATCATCTTTAAAGATTTGCTTTCAAAACATTTTTTTTGAACATCAAAAATTCATGCAATTTTGAATGGAGAAAAATTTTGCAGAAAAATTTGCAGAAAACCTTAATGGAAGAAAAGTCATGCTCAGAAAAAAGTGGCTTGTTTTGAATAAGTCTTATGCCATATATTAAAGAATTCATGGTTTTCAGATGCAGAATTCAAATTATATTCATCTGCAAAACTTTCTCCTTGGAATATAATTTATTGCTTACATCCTTTTATCTACACTGATTTGAAAATGCAATAAATTATCTCCCTTTTGTTCTGACAAAAAATATTTGGTACAAAAGTTTTCAAAATATTGCCCCTTTAGATTATTGTGTTGGTTTAGCTTTGCTTTGTCTTAACTCTTCTTGGCTTGGGCTCAGACAATAATGAAAAACTGTACTCTTGCATAAAAAGCAAGGCCAAAAAGATATACAAAACCTCACCACTGGACTACATGACATTTTGCATAAGAGCCAACCTGTCCAGAAAAATGACCGTATGTTGGCCAATTTTTTTTCTTAAAAAGGACACTTTTAAATTGTTAAACAAGTTGGGACATATACACAAAAAAATAGGATTGTTAAAATAAATACTGTTTTTTCATCACACAATTTCATAATTTTTGCCAAAATCGTGCCTCACTTTTCCATTCGGGAAGCATATTTTTTTCAGATCTTTAGAGTAGTGGTGGGTCCGGGTCAAATTTTTGTTACTTGGGTGGGGTCGGGTGGGGTCAGCCATCTTTGGTTTGGGTATGGATTTGGAAAATTTCCCCAAAAAATAACAATTTTTTCAAATTTTTGCCCTTCGGGTCAAAAAAAATGTCATCGGGTCGGATCAAAAAGTACCTTGGTCAGAGCCGGGTCGGCCACTTATTTACTGCGGGTCAAAAGTATGTTCGGGTCGGTTCATGGCCTATCTCTATTTCAGAGCTTAGACTCTGACCCTGTAAATTATTTGCACCCCATCCAACCATCATGTGCTGCACCCCATTCTGGCTTGCCATTCTCAATTGTCTATATTTGTGTTGTCTTTGATTGACTCATCCTTAGAAAGCATTTCATAAGGATTTATGTCATGACCTATCAGGATAGGCTTAAGAAATGGAAAGTCAGGTTACAGCACATCTTGAAAGGAATATTGAACATTCCTTGTGCTATCTTACTATGTAGGTAGCCCTAACAGTACATCTATACTTTACATTATTTTCACACAACCTATTTATCTGCCAAAGAATCCGTTGCACAATTGATCACTAATCTTCAGAGTCTATGGTTTAATGGTTTTGAATTTGGAAAATTTCCCCTAAAAACCTCAAATTTTTCAATTTTTTTCACTTCGGATAAAAAAAAATCTCTTCGGGTCAGGTCAAAAAGTACCCGGGTCAAGGGCAGGTCAGCATTGTATTTACTGCATTTACTGCGGGTCAAAAGTAAGCTCGGGTCAGGGCCCATCTCTAATTGCGACCCCATTCTATAAGAGTCACACATCCACATCTACTAGTTATAGTCATGACATTAAATTTAAATGTAAACTTGGTAAAACAATGCATTAAAATTGACGATTCTGAATAATATGAACTGTATATAAAATAAAATAGTCTAATTTGTATCTGACAAATGAATGGTGCAGGTAAAAACTTTGCATTTTGTAGTACATTGGGATTACTCAGGCTCAATACTATCCTGCTTAAGAAATTGGATAAGGTTAATCTTCGAGATTGTCTAAATCCATATAAAATGTACTTTTGTTGCTTATTAAAAAACCATAGAATGACTTCATGCAAAAAGGAAATTTGTGAACCTAATGTAAGGTGACATTGACTTTTTTTGTCCATTAGTTCGAAGTTGACAAGAGATTGCACAAAGATGACTTCTTTAAGCCTGATGTCTCATAAAGTGCATTGGCTGCAGACTAAGTCAACAGTAATAAAAAAAAACAACCTTTAAAGCTGGGGCAATAAAATCTTAGCTTTCAGCTAATTGAGTTTTGTAAAGCTTTAAGGCCACACATGTCTTGGGAATACTAATGTAAAGCTATCATTGGTCTGATCAAATTAGATGAGGAAAGTTTTATAGATTGTTGGTAAAACAGATAAGCCTTAATGATGTTTGCCACATTCTGGCAATGAAGAATCATTTAATGAAAAAATTCTGCCCCTTTTTCTTGTTCATAGATACTTTAAAAAACATTAAGACTAAAAAGTTATTGAGACTAAAGATGTAACTTTTTTTCTATGTTCCTTTACAGAAAAAGCAAAAAAATTTTAAGAGATAAATAGATTTAGAGCCTTTTGTCATTCGTGTTTCCATAATTCATGTCATGTTCATTTTTCAAATTCAAAATTCTCAGAACAAAAAGACATGAAAGCCTTTTAGAAATAGGATGGTTTTTTTGGACTGACCTCAAAGTTCAATTTTGAATATTTTCAATTTTCCTCTGGAAATTTGCCCTTGAACTTTAAAAGTCAGCAGCACCAGTTCCGGTTGGCAATTTCTATTTGAAGAAAAACATTTTCATCTTTTTTTTACCATCTTTCAAGACTCTTCAAAACTGCTTCCAAATATTCTTTGACATCTTGCTCCATATATTAGGAACAATGAGAAACATTTTCTTTCACAACTGAAATGAAAAAAATTAATTTCATTTAGAGATGGGCCAAGACCTGACC
>Ga0194133_10010099_pt1 | contig 10690 bp, 8 predicted proteins | sample TA2KigOf40mmetaG_FD_155448 | JGI IMG/M metagenome (GOLD analysis project Ga0194133, IMG submission 155448) | Freshwater microbial communities from Lake Tanganyika, Tanzania - TA2015055 Kigoma Offshore 40m | ecosystem: Environmental > Aquatic > Freshwater > Lake | place: Tanzania: Lake Tanganyika...
GTTCGCGTGTGACAGGCTCTAACTGCCTGTTTACGTTAGATCGAAGCTGTGCCTCGTATTCACGGCATCCCTTTTCAACAAATTAACATTACTTAAATCTAAGGGGGGCAAGCTTTAAAAGTCAAAATACCTTGTTGAATGCTGCAGCTATTCCTCCAAGAAGTGCTTTAGTGGCTTTATCAAAACCAGGAACTACTATTGTGGCAAACATATCACGAAAAGCATTTTGTAAAACTAAAAAAAGAACAAAGGGATGCCTCAAAATATCAAAATTTAAGATAAGTTATTCATTCTAATTGCTCTCTAAAGTATTTTTTTATGAAAAGTAACCTACCAGGTTGCAAAGCAGCTGACAAAGCTTTTCCAATTGAGTCAGTCGTTTGCTTGGATTCCACCATCTTTTTTACACCATCACGTAGAGTTTTATCAGTTTTTAGAAACTGTGATGAGACCTTTAATTAAGTGCAGATGAGATGAAGATTATCATTTTGCTCAAGAAAGATTTAGCATGTATTTCAACAAATTTTCGAACTGTTTAAAAATGAAAAAGTGTCCCTCCTATTTATTTTCTAGATTGAAAACTGACCTCTTTATTTAGATTACTACTCAAGGCGTCTGCTATCATTTTTGAAATTCCTGGAGCAATAGATTTGACTTCGCGCTCCATTACGGCATTTAAAGTCTGCTCAAGGTTTGACGACAACAACTTTGTATCGATTCTGGAAGTGTTTGACATGGCTGAAGCTTGGTTTGCAAAAGCATCCCGAAACAGAGACTGCACCTTTGAAATGTTAATCAGATTTAAAGGAGATTTTCTGCGGCTTCCAATTCCACTTATCTTACTTTCGAACTGTCGTCCGAATGGAGGATTCGTAACTCTTCTTTGAGTATTTGCATTTCTGCGCGTTGAGTTTGAATAAGTGCTGCCATATCGTTCAACTTTTTTAACACTAGTGACATCTGCTGATTGTGTTGTGTTTCCGGAGTGGCTGTACTTTCAAAGCTCCTGTTCACAACTATTTTTTAGCGTCAATATAAAATAAAAAGTTTTTTGAGATATAACCTGTTCATGAGGTTTGGATTTATTTTCAGATATCCACTGGGCTTGGGTTGATCGATTAACTGGGGTTCGGTCTTCGGAATTATTCCCAGCATTATTGGAACTTCGGACTTTATGGTCTTATGATAAAGAACAAATACAAATAAAAAACTTAACAGAAACATTATTTTATCGTAAAAGTTGATACCTGTAACCGTAGCTCGTTGTCCGAGTCGCTGTCAGGTTCAGATTTAATTTCCTAAAAAAATGACAGAAATGAAGGATAGACTGTCATCGTAAAAAGTAGGGCGAAGAAAGATTTGACTTGAAAAAATTAAACCTTTTTCAAGATTTTGTCCAAGTTTGCAAATTCCTCTTCCTCTTTTTTAAGGGCAATTTCATCATTGACAACACTATCATCGTCATCATCATCATCGTCGTCCTCGTCGTCATCATCATCGTCGTCATCGTCATCACGATCCTCTGTTTCAACGTATTCAGTGCCAAGTTCTTGAATGAAAAATAAAAAGAGTGAATATTAAGAATTTTCTTTCAACAGATTTTTTTGTACCTTCCTCTCCTCCAAGAATGTCTGCTACCTCACGTGATGGAGAGCTGGTGCCACTAGCTCCACCTATAATTTGCCTTGTTGCTAAAAAGTTGACAGTTACACCCCTCATCGGGATACTCGGATCATTAGCTTCGTCGATTGCTTCCTCTTTAACAGCCTTTGCTTCAAACATTTCGGGTGACATAAGCGTTATTTTATCCGCTGCTTTTTGCAGATCGCAGTATGCTCCGTTCTAGAATTTAAAAGGAAAAGACAAAAATTTAAGAAAGTTTTACATCTTTAAACTTTGGAATAAAATGGCTTACTGTTCTCCCATTAGATGGTGAAACAAACTCTGGCTTAATTACTTCTTGCTTAATAGAAATTATTTCCTTTAAATACAAAATGAAAAGTAACCATGAAATTTAAAAACTTTAATACAATCCTAAAAAATAGTGAAACGTACCTGCTTGACCCTTATGGGCGACTTCAAGTCTGACAAACTGACAGTGGCAGTTTTTTGTTGTGGATCGTCAAAACTTATCTGACACTCTTGAAGTGACTTAGGTTGTATCAGAAGAAACTTCACAACCGTAACTTCTTTGCAATCATTCTTAAAAAGTACATCAAGAACATCAAATTGGATTGACCTTTAAGATTTTTTGTGTTCTAACAACATAAAAATGGTATAAAGTTTCCAAATTGGAAGAGTATTTGATTATCAGACGTTTGATTTATCTAACGCAAGGGTAAATATTCTCAGCTGGATGCTAAACAATTTTGCATTGTTACCTCTTCATCCTCTGATTCTGATTCCGTGTCTGAATTTTGCTCATCAGATTCCAATTTTATGTCCTGAAAATAAAATTAGCCTTTTAAGCAAAGTATTTTTTCTTCAGTGAAGGCAAGGACAACATTATCACGTATATTTACGGATTTTTTTTGTTTCCTTGTATATTTTAAAACTTACTTTCAGTGTTTTCACGCCAGCTTCTAGAATAGCAAGTGACAAAAATGGATGGGGGGTTGCGAACTCTGAAACAGACACAATCTCTGCCTTTTCTTCGTTACCCTATCAAAAAAAACCATTAAATAAAAGTTTTGAATATCGGGAAAAAGTATTTCAGATTCAACCTTGAAAGGTCTTGCAAACTTCAGTACGTAAATATTTCTTCTTTGAATATCAGATAAGAGCATATAGTTTCCAGAGTGATCGAATGCCACTTTCAGTCTCGGGACATCAGGAGTCACAAGGCTAAAATTTACAACTTGAAGACAAGACCAGGACTCACAACACCACAATTTGAACTCTGTATTCCAGCCAGCACCTGTTGATTTAAGAGAGTTTATAGAAGACTTGAAACACAAAATATCTAATGTTTAAAATGTTTATCTTTAAGTTGACGTACCAGTGACCATGTATCTCCAAAAAGGTCTTTTTACTTGGTTGAGATGATCATCAACAAAAAATATAGAGCTTACAGGTCTTCCGTCGTGAGGTTGCCACTGTTAAACAAGAAATTTTTGGCTAGAACATTTTCAACTAATAGAATATGCAATTTTTTCTTTCTTTAAGAAAAAATAAAGTACCTGGTGAAGGCACCTCGGAGAATCAGTAAATATGGAGGCCTGTAAATAATATATGCATTTTCATGATGCTCACAAGTCAATGCTCTGAGTGGCGTACCTCAAAAAATGCTACTGTTCCATCAGTCGATGAAATAGCAACCACTGAGCTATCGGGGCTAAATGCTCCATCTGTTATTGGACCTTTAAAGTCCGGAATCGTTGACTTTCCACCAGACAGTTCATTACTGTCGTACGAACCGGTACCATAAATTTCGATTACCTTAAATGGAAATAGTATGTGCGTTAAAAACAGAGCTGTTTTGTTTTGAAAAAAGTTCTCCTACTTTTCGCAAGTTGTATACTTCTACACCACAACCCCGCGACACAGCAAAAACTTGGGCAGAAGGGTCCTCTCGAGTATCTTCTTTGTCAGGAACATATGGACACCTATGGATGTGAAAATATTTTCAAATTTCAATAATTAACCAGATTATTTTTGAAAAAATACCAGAAAATTCGTGGTGAAATGACATCATTTTCGTTGGTAACTGATGGATCGAATAGCGAGTTAATGCTGAGAAGCAGTTCTGAGCTGAGTGACTTATCCTTGAAACTTTCTTTTATTTGATAGATAAAAGCATTGCCAAATTCATCCACTACTCCCAAAATAATCTAAGAAGATCAGGAAATTATTAAGAGACAGAACTTGTAATAACAAGAGAAACTGTGTGATCGAGGTTTCTTTAAATATTAATTGAGAAAGATGTTTCAAATTTGTTGACTAAAGGCACGAGGCTTTTAACAGCTATATCAAAAAAGTTAAGTATTTTAAAAGAATCTCACATTTTCAATGGAGTGGGAGAATGCAATGTCCTTAATCTTGATTTCTTTCCCCTTTATGAGATCTCTTTCCTCAGTAAACCTTTGAACGATCCTAATGCCGCCAACATTTTTACCTTGAACAAATTCTCAGACCAAGTTAAGTTCATTAATTGCTGAATATATTATTAGATTATGATACCTGGGGTAAGGACTCCATAAGCAAGATACCGCCCAGTTTTGTGCAAAGCCAACAACTCGCCGTGATGAAATTTATTTTCCCATCCATAATTCACAATATTTTTCAATTTGAGCCTTTGTGACGAAAATTCTGGATGATCTGGACTTGGAAAAATGGTCACCTAAGATAAAAGATATCCTTAAAATCCAATTTAGCATATCTAAGTCTGTGTTGCAATTTTGACAACAGAGCCTAACTTCACAGAGAAAGGTTTGACGAGTGGCCAGAAATGTTTGATCTTTTACCTTTGATCCTGACACTGGAAACGTATCAATGGCACCACCATCAAACTTTATATCGTGGTCCAGAGAAAAAGAAGCCAAGAAGGATGAACCATCCATTTTCCTCTAAGCTCTTGAGAAAATATCTTAGCCGGATTTTAATTTGGCAAATTTGAGTAAAAGTCCAAAATGCTGACGCACAAGATTTTGCCGGAACCGTGGTTAATCAGTTTTCGACATCTATTTGTATTAGGTAAAGATTTTTTTGAATGAAAAGTTGTTTTCGCAGCAGCACTCAGAATGCATGGAAAAGTTAGGAACTAAATCGTTCATCATTTCAGACTATTAAACAGATCACAGCCCAAAAACCCGGTGTTGACTACTTCAAATAAAAAATTGAAATGATTTTCAACAAAAAAGTTAAAAGCTAAGCTGAAAATCAAACTGAAACTCTTTTGATAACGAAAGATAGAAATTACAATTGTTTATCATTTTTAGATAAAGTTCCTAGTTCGTAAAAAAAACTTAAACCACTGATGTGTATAAATAAAGACGTTGAAATCAATCACAGACGTTTACAAACAACCGTAACTATTTGGTGGTAACGAAACCTCTCTCATGACATCTAGCTTTCCATTCATATGTCTCTTATTCTATATAAACCAGGTAGACGGGTATTTTTGTGCGGGGAAAAATACCTAACCCTCACGATCAACACTTCCCCCTCTAACCCCAATCAACAAGATTATATTACCAAAAAGGAGTTTATTACTAACCTGACCTGACCCAACCATACCCCCCCAAAGCAGGTTTCACCCTCATGGAAAATAATTTTTTTAATCTCTTAACCTTAAAATTAACTGGAGTAGATCTTTGACCTCTCATTAAGGTCATTGAATATGATCTAAATTTGACCTGTTGGTGATTAAAAAAGGTGGATTTTTTCATCAAATTGCAAATGTCTGGATCAATATTCAAGTTTCAAAATTTGACCTCCCCAGTTTGTGTTTTAAAAAAAGGTGGATTCTCAACAAAATGCCAAAACTTGATGATCTCGATATGAATATGTCAGATCAAGAAGTTCAAAATAAGCCATTACTATGAGGATTGTTCCAGCCAAATTTCAACCTTAGGACCAAAGGTGTCATAGGAGATAGAGGTGACAGACGGACGTGGGACCCATTTTCCCATGAACGCTATGAGAATTTCTACCTCCTCCCTCGCTTCGCTCGCGAGGGATTATTTGATCAATCAGAAAATGAAAAGTACTTTTGCGACTCTGATGCTTTGATCTGAAGAACAGAGATGAAAACCAACTGATGACACTCCCATTATTATCAAGAAAAGAATCAATACTGAACTGTTTATATATATAAGGGCAGCCCTTTTTATACAAAAGGGTACTTGTAAAAATAAGGGCTATACATAGAAGGGGGCAAAATTGTAGGCGCCAAAGAACTACAAGAAGTGAAAATGAGAAACAATAATGGCAGCCTGTTTCAATATGACCTGAAGAAGGTGGGAATGAGAAACAATGACAGCCTGTTTCGAAATGGCTTCAACAGAAATGTAATGCAATTAAATTGAACATTAATGTTAAAATAGCGTAGAGAGAGGGAAAAGAGATAACTTGATTCCAGCGCATACTCCAATACTTATTTTTTGGAGGTGACAATTCCTAGAATAGTTTATATGGGGGTTTTCATTCTCTCACTAAGATCATTTTCCCATTTTTGTAGCAAACTCTGTTCCGAGATTCAACCCAGGACCTTGTTCGACAGGTTTATCGGGCCCCAGTCCATTAAAAGGTAATCAATCAAAGGAGTATTCATGTAGGCACTTTTATTTTGAGCAGCTCAACACATTTTAGAATCCTTCACTTTTCAACACAATCCATTATTCTAGCTAAAAAACTAACTTGGGGGAATCAGTTTTGATTTCTTTCAAAGGATCATTTTTCAGGGAACCTGATTTTTTAAGGGGGTAAAATGAGTTATTGGGTGATTCAATTTAGTCTTGGTTTTTGATTGTGAGCAATAAATAATCAGGAAATTAGTTGTTGAAAGATGCATATTGTTTGGAGAGGAAATCAAAGAAATTTTTTAGCATAAAAAGTATGGACAAGAAACTTGTTTCAATGAGAATTTAATTTTTTTCAGAGAGTTAACATCACAGAGAAAAATGGCTTGAGTGTCTTCGAATACGAACTAATATGGTAATATTTTCTTTGAACCTTCATTTGTTGTGTTTTTCTTTCCTGATTTTTTATCTATTGTCTTCATCAAACTGAACCATGGGGAAATATTTTTGCAATGTCTCGTAGATAAGTTGGGGATCAATGGATTGATCATCCACTGCTGTGTACCGAACGCCTTGGATTGTCTGACCATCACTTTTACTGATTGTTCCATATTCCCCAATGATGAAATTATCTACTTTTGATTGGACATTGTAGACCTTGGAGAAAAAGGTTGTTTGAAAAATGAAAAAAGCACTAGAGTAAGAAGTTAATTAGAATACTCACGTGGGCATCATTGGATTGTTTCACCTTGATAACTTCAACGTTGATCTAAAGTTAAAGACGAAGTCCTTCAAGTATGATTAATTAATTAATTATTAAATGGGAAATAAAACTTACATTGTCTTTATATTGTCCCGGATTTGTCTCATGATATTGTCCTGGACTAACCTCCTGATATTGGCCTGCATAAGGTGCATCATAATATTGCCCTAAAATCCAACACTAATTTTATTAAAAAAGCGAAACAAAGTTTCTTCTCTAGGGTTTTCAATTTACCTGGATTCTCCTCTATATACTGTCCTGGATTGACTTCGTGATACTGGCCAGGATCCCGCTCTAAATATTGACCTGGATTCTTCTCAAAATATTGTCCGGAAAAGATGTTTGGGTCATTAAGGACCAAATGCTGGTCCTCATCGTCCGAGTCGAAAGTTTTTGATGATCGATCTGAAAGATCTGATTCCAAGGGAGTACTGAAATAAAAAATTATTTTTCGGCATGTTGGATATTAAGGAAAGTTTTTTAGGTTTTGCTTTACTTAGTGGTGGTGAAAGCAACTTCATTGAGAACATAAAGTTCGCTTGTCAGACCTTTTGTGGTTGAAGGGGTTGTCAAAGTGGTTGACAGGAATCCAGGGAGTGTTGAGCTGGACAATTCAACTTCCTTATGGTCATTTGCTACTGGTGTATCTGAGTAATAATAATTGCTAGTTTGTTAAAAATTTTGTCATTCATGTAGATGGCACAAACAACGCAAAAATACCGACATGTGAAACATTCTTTCAGTATAAAGCCTTTCTCCCAAAATCCATTAAACTGTCCGATAATCTTTCACTCACAGATCCCCCACTTCAACAGGTGCCGACAAAGGCAACCAGCAATCAAGTAAAATAGGCAATACCTATCCTTTCTCGCAATTATCTTCTTGAAGCTTATGCTTAGGCAATCATCCTCTCAACCCTTTTTTTCAAAAGCCCATGTTCAAAAGCAATCATCTTCTCAACCCTTTTTCTCATTAACCAGCAAGCAGACTGCCTGAACACCTAGAGTATAAAAGAGAACATTCTCCTAGACTGGTTATGAGAGTTTCTCGCCGACCTCTAAAGTATCAACACCTTTACCATGTGTTCACTGTTTGACTGCTTTTCAATATTCTGTTGTCTGTTCACCTGTTGTTTTTTAATTCACCATCCTTGTCAAAGTAAGGTAATAATAAAGCATTTTTATATTACACCTTTGTTTCAATTCAACGGGTGGGATAAAAGACTAAGGATACAGCCAGACGTTTCTAATCTCAGGGTAGAGATTGTTCTCTTAAAGACATCTCTACATTCATTTCTCTCCGCTCTTAATCTGCTACATGTAAAGATAAAAAAAAAATTGATTAATTAACCTATCTCAGGAGCTTTGGTTGAAAATGAGGGCTGAATGGTTGGATGGGTAGCATCGAACACCATACTTGTTGAAGAGACATTTCTGGTGACAAGATATGCTGAGGCTGTCTCTACATTGGTGTAAATTTGTGGAGAAGGAACTGTTGTTGGAGGGGGCTGTGTTGTTGTATCTGTAGAAATGGAAGGTTCTGAGGATGCAACAGTGGTTGATGTGGGCAAAACTGATTGGACCCGGTAGTGTCGACGTGAGAAACGATTTGAAGCTTTCCTCGTCAGTTGGTCAATTTGGTGGCGAGATAACTTAGGAATTTAAGGATTTTTGTTTTAATGACCAAAGTATTTCTCAGCCTGAATATACCTGAGGCCGCTTCTTTGCTCTAGTGAGGCTGTGTTCGCGATACCTACTCGATGATCGTGACAGAGCCCTGAAAGATATTATGGTATAGTTTTGTTCTAAAATATTTACACAAAGAATGTTTTAGAAGCCAAATAAACTCACAAGTCATGAAATGGTGAGGAAGATTTTTGAGTTGTGGGAAAAGGAGGGGTTTTGGGTGTGCTGCAAGATTTTTTAGAGGAATTGTATTTTTGTGATCCATCCCCATTTTGTCTTTTTTTTACCTGGTTGAAGAGGGTAACACAGAGGCCTCTGTTCCAACTGTTGGAGCCTGACCACCTCGTAGCAATCCCCGTTCAACAAGGTTGGAAAATGTGACTGAGGAGCTCAAATATAACTCAAAAAAATGCAACGTAAATGTTATGAACCAAAATAAATGTTGTTTTATATACAGTCTATTTCATTATTGACTCTACTGTACATTACATTTACACACGCCAGTCTCTCACAAAGTAGAAAGTACAAGGTAAGAAGGGTTGTGGCGCACTATCCTTCCAAAAGAGGGAACTCAAGGATAGTGCGACACAACAATACAAACCCAAAGAATCTAGAACGGAAACCTAAGCTATCAAGAGATTATTTACATTAGATTCACCACAGAGAAAAAGGCAATTTTAACTTATCTTACTGGATCACTAACTGTTGATTCTGGTTTTGTGGTAGTTGATACATAAGAAATTGCAGCTGAAGGATCTGGAGCAAAGTTAATCAGTGCTAATCCAGAGATTCTCCTGAAAATAAATTATCATGAAATATCTCCATTCATTTTTCTTTGAATGTACTGCAAAACCTTGGCTGAATGTTTCTTCTTTCATCATCCAAATTCCGGCTGAGACCTGTTTGGAGGATGAAATCGGTGTCCGGCACCTTCCTGAATGCATTATTGGACAGCACAGGAACTGCATCGGCATCCAAGTCTTCAAAGTGGATGGCATCTCTCTGCTCTCGATACTTTGATGATATGGACATGGACCGAGACTCAGAGCAGGGTACCCACACAAAAAGCACTAGGATGGTCTAAGAAAAATCAAACATGCAATAATGATCAGTTAAAAACCTTTGATTTTATATCATTTAAAGGTTTTAAGAAACAAAAAAATAAAAATAACATTATCTGATTAAATTAACAAAGGATGATTTTTTCTCACATTTCTTTTCAATCATCTTAATTAGACAAACTGTGTTTTTCTCAAGAAGGTGTTGAGAGACAAAATAAGTTGATTGAAACAACCTCAAAAATGTCATTAATGGGAATAAAATTTGGTAAATTCAAAATACCACTATAAATTATGCATAGGATGTTCTTAGATTTAAGTTACGTTAAAGTATTATTACGATCACGCAACCTTTTACCCACATCTTACTCCCGAGCGCCCCTGATCAGCACGCTCCTGTCTCACACGTCAATAAAAGGCCTGCGTGCCTTAGATTTAGTACCTAGTTATTCTGCGTGTGCTTAGACGTAAGTCATCTAGAGTAGATAGCTAAGTGATATTTCTAAGGATACTCATTTTACATTATGTGTATATTAAACTTACCTTAATAAAGTATTATGAGCATATTTAAATACCTAGTGTTTTTATTATAAACCAGAGGGTTTAGATCCTCATAATCATGGGATAAGTGTTACAGAAATTCGCATCGCTTATCTAACTCCTTGCGACATGCTACATGCTACATGCTAAGGCTTCCACCAGACACCCAGAGCTCAGTGATGCATATATAAAGGACGAATTTGAAAGGAGTCTTTTTTATGGTGAATTTTAGGTGTCAAATAAGTGTCAGTGATCTTTTTTATCTTTTTACCATTTTGTCACTCTTACCATTTTCATAAGTTTTGATTGAGAGTTTTTAACACTTAAACTAGAACATGCAGGGCTCCTGTAAGGCTTATATTTGAATTTTATGAAATGTCTTCATCAAGTTAAGGATAAGTCTGC
>Ga0194133_10010101_pt1 | contig 10689 bp, 20 predicted proteins | sample TA2KigOf40mmetaG_FD_155448 | JGI IMG/M metagenome (GOLD analysis project Ga0194133, IMG submission 155448) | Freshwater microbial communities from Lake Tanganyika, Tanzania - TA2015055 Kigoma Offshore 40m | ecosystem: Environmental > Aquatic > Freshwater > Lake | place: Tanzania: Lake...
AACACAATGGCAATTCTTTATGGAATACTGGTATTTGTATTTATGTATACAGAAAAAAAAGATGCAATGTTTATAGCATTAGGTCTTTGTCTGTATAGTGAGATTAGAGCACATTTATGCAGAATTGAAGATAAAATTAAATCAGAATAAGATGTTTAGAAAACTCTTAAGATTTTGGAGAAAACATATTCATTGTAATCATCATTTTATGTATGTGCATTCAACAGATTGCCTTAAATGCAAGAAAAAAATAAGATTAACAGATGAAGAATACTGGAATGAAAGGATTAAAAAACAACGAAGAAAAGATAAATGGAATAGTTATTAACCCTTAAATCAGAATAATATGGAAAAAGAATTTGTACCTTATGAGTTGGCGGTTAAACTCAAAGCCATTGGATTTAATGAACTTTGTTTTACTTATTACGAAGAAGATGGTAGATTATCAGATACTCCAAAAGAATCTGGAGATGATATCAAATACCAAGGGGATTGTAAATTTGATAGACATCAAAATGAGTATTTAAGTGAGGGTGAATCATGTTCAGCACCAACATTTTCACAAGCTTTTAGATGGTTTGAGGAGAAATATGACAACTCCGTTACTTTAAAAACATATCAAACAACAAAGCGTAGATATTATGATTGGGAAGTAAATGTTTATGGTGGATTGTGTCATTCTAAGTACGAAGCAGAACTTGAATGTATTAAAAAGTTAATTGAAATTGTTGAATCTAAACCAAAATAAAATGGAATATTCAATACAAGAACTAATACTATTAAGAAACTATTTTAAAGAAAAATGTATAACTTATAGAAATTTTGAGAAATCAAAACAATACTTAGAAATAGTTGAAATAATAGAAGATAAGTTATTAAAGATTGGTGAAACCTTTAAATCAGAATAATATGAAAGCGCGCTTAACCTTCAATCTACCAGATGACCAGAATGAATTTGATTTGGCTGTACAGAGTGGTAATATGTACTCAGCTCTGTGGGATATTTCTCAAGATTTAAGAACACTATGGAAATATGAAGAGCTTAGTGAGGAAGAGTGGAAGATGGTAGAGAGAATCAGAGATAAGTTCTATGAAATACTTAGTGATCATCAAATTAATTTAAATAAATGAGTCTGGTAGAGAAAGTTACTAGAAAATCTATGATTATAAGACCTAGTGGGAGGAGTACTGATTTTATCAGTCCCTCCTTTGGTCATGGCTGTTTGTATAACTGTTCTTACTGTTATATGAAAAGACATAAGCCGGAAGGATTATCTGTAGCTACAAATACTATGGATATCCTGACAGAAATTAATTCACATGCATATTTTTCTACAGTAGAGAAACCAAATCAAACAGGAGAGTACATAACTTATGATATATCTTGTAATGAAGACTTTGCTCTGCATGCTAAATATCATGACTGGGAGACTATTTTTAAGTTCTTTAGAGATCATCCACTTGCTATGGGTTCATTTGCTACTAAGTATGTTAATTCAGATTTATTAGAATTTAATCCAGAAGGTAAGATTAGAGTAAGATTTAGTCTGATGCCTGAGAAATGGAGAGAGATTCTAGAACCTAATACTAGTCCTATTGATTTAAGATTAAATGCAATACCAAGATTTATTGATGCTGGTTATGAAGTACATTTAAACTTTAGTCCTGTAATAGTTTATAATAATTGGTTGACTGAGTATGAATTTTTATTTCATTTAATTAACAGACATTCTCATTTTAATAATTGGAATAATGATTCTGTTAAAGCTGAAGTAATATTTCTTACTCATAATGAGCAGAAACATCTGTATAATCTTGAGCATGAGTTACCTGGAGAAGAATTACTTTGGGTACCCAAAATACAAGAAGTTAAAACTTCTCAGTATGGTGGTGAGAATATCCGGTATAAACACAACAGAAAAGCTGATTATATTAAACAGTTTGTTGAATTACATGATGAGATAATACCTTGGAATACAATTAGATATATTTTCTAATAATAACACACAATTGTTATAATTTTGTATATTAGTAAATTTTTTGTATATTATAGTGCTAACCCATTAAAATAAATAAATGGATGTAAAAAAGATTGGTAAGAATGTATATAATATCTTACTTACTGGAAAAACAGCTGAAGTTGCTGTGTTATCAGACGTCCACTGGGATAATCCAAAATGTGATAGAAAACTTTTAAAAAAACATCTTGAGTATTGTAAAGAGAATAGTATACCTGTTGTTATTATAGGGGATCTATTCTGTCTTATGCAAGGTAGGGGAGATAATAGGAGGAATAAGTCAGATATACTCCCGGAACATAATAATGCATTTTACTTAGATTCAATTGTAGATACTGCTGTAGAATGGTTTGCCCCATATGCTCACTTGATTAAAGTTATTGGTTATGGTAATCATGAGACTGGGATAATTAAATATCAAGAGACTGATGTACTTAAAAGATTTGTTGAGATGATAAATCTTAAATATAATACTAATATACAGACTGGGGGATATGGAGGATGGATAGTGTATGCTGTTTCTTATAGAAAGAATATGGCAGCTTCATTTAAACATAAGTACTATCATGGATCTGGTGGTGGTGGAATAGTTACCAAAGGTGCTTTAAATCTTACCCGTGCATTAGAAATGTATGAGGATATGGATTTGTTTACTATGGGTCATATACATGAAAACTCTGCTCGTAATGATGTTAGAGAAAGTTTAATAGCATATGCTGGTAAATATAAAATTAAACAAAGACAAATTCATCACTGTATTACTGGAACATATAAAGAAGAATATGGTTTAGGTACAGATGGGTGGCACATTGAGAGAGGAGCTCCTCCTAAACCATTAGGTGGTAGAATAATTACTTTTTCTGTTAAAGATGCTATTGATGATGAAGGTGTTAATTATATAGATAAAAAAGTAGATAGTAGATCCTTTCCAATATAAATCACAATAAGATTGCATAATACTACATGCAATAAAATACAATTTAAAATCATGATAAAAAATTTTAGTGATCCTAAGATTAAGGGATTAATCAAGGATATTTGCAATGAACATTGGGAAGTTGCAAAATCAAATGACAGTAATATTGGATATTTATGGTATATGTATACAAAAGGTACCAAAGTAGAAACATTCAGACCATTTATTTTTCTATCAGAGTTGAACTTACTTGTTAAGACAGGTTATATTACTGAAGAAGAAATGAATAATATGTTTGGAATGTTGGATAGTTTAGATGAAGATAATGCAAATATAATGGCTCTTTCTTTATTAAGTTTAAGGAACAACAGAGTAAAAGATTTAGGTATTTGGACTTTAGATAATGAAAAATACAAAAAAATTGATTATATTCGAGATATAATTAATACTGAAATATTCATAAATAATAAATAAAATGGAAATAATTTGGACGTTTATAGCTTGTTTAATAATTGGATACTTAATAGTTTATTCTTTAAGAGATGAAAATGATAATAGATCGGATATGTAATTGCATATTTTTAATAATTGTTAGTATTATTTACAAAAATTTAGATTAAGATGACAGAACAAGAATTAATTAATCTTGGCTTTGAGAGAGTAGACATACTTGATGAAGATAGCCAAAATGGATTTGATTACTACTACTATCATAAAGAACCATATTCAGGTGTTATTTTACATAGTACTGATAGTATTGATGTTAAAAATGATAATTGGTCATTAAAATCATTTGAAATTCCTACTTTAAATATTAAAGACAGAATTCATTATGAACAGTTTATGGAAATAATGGGAAATATAACTTATTAGTATGTTTAGTGGTAAGTTTATTAAAAAAAATGGAAAATTAGTATTTGCTCATCCTCAAGACAAACTGGCTTATGAACTCTTTTTAGAGAAGATACCAGAGGGTCAGCAAATAGATATGTATTTAGATCTAACAGGTGTAGATCACAGTAAAGCACAACTTGCAAAAGTACATGCTTGTATTAGAGAAATGGCAAAAGAGTCAGGATATACATTTGATGAAATGAAATGTCTTGTAAAAGATCATGCAGGTTTAGCCTACAAAGAAGGGGTGATAATAAATTACAAATCTTTTGGAGATTGCAACAAAGATGAACTGATGTTAGCTATTGAAGCTTGTATACAAATTGGAAAAGAACAATTTAATCTTTCTCTGGGGTAGGTTCTACGTAACCTTCATCACCAGGTTGTAAAATTTCTTTTTCATTATATAGTTTTTGTTCATTTGCTTGTCTTTCTATTTCAGCAAGAAGAAGAACTATTGTATAAAATGTTCTTTGAGAATTATCAAGATCTTCATACTTTTTAGTTATGATTTCTTTGAAGTATTCATCACCTTTTTCCTGAATATTCATTGATTGAAGTACGTGAAAAGATGCAGCTTTAGCCATTAAATAAAAACTTTTATTGACTTTAATGTCAAGAATTGCATCATCTTTAAGTTCTTTTACTTTGATTGCCATAATATTTAATTTTTATCAAAAATAATAAAAAAATGAATTTAAACGAAATTAAACAAAAAATGTTTGATAAACTTGAACCAAGTGGTTGGAGTAGAATCTTTAAATCTTTTATATTTAGTAGTGAATTTGATGATATACTTACAAAGTTATATACATTAAGTCAAGAAGATAAAAGATTTACTCCACCACTAAAACAAGTGTTTAGGGCATTTGAAGAATGTCCGTATGATAAATTACAAGTGGTAATAGTGGGTCAGGATCCATATCCACAGTTAGGAGTTGCTGATGGTATATCATTTAGTTGTGGTAATACCAATAAACTCCAACCAAGTCTTAGATATATCTTAGAAGAAGTAAACAGAACAGTTTATAATGGTCATCCTGTTAGTAAAGATGTAGATCTTACAAGATGGTCAAATCAAGGTATATTAATGTTAAACACAGCTCTTACTGTTGAAGTAGGTAAAATTGGTAGTCATTATGATATATGGAGACCATTTACAACTTATCTACTTGATTGGTTAAATAGCTACAATTCCGGATTAATTTATGTCTACATGGGTAAAAAAGCTGAAGAATGGTCTGAACTTACTAATGATAATAACCACAGGTTTACTGTTAAACATCCTGCTTCTGCTGCTTATAACGGTTCTAAATGGGATAGTGATGATATTTTTATTAAAATATCTTCTATAGTAACAAATTCTAGTGGTAATATAATAACGTGGTAATATGAATGAGATCTTTACTAAACTAATTCAGAATGATTTGACACCAAATACATTCTATATTTTATACTGTATTAAAGAAAAAATTGTACCTCATAATTTAGTCAATAAAGAACTTGAGTGCAAAAGACTGCAAAAGAATCACTGGTTGTCAGAATCTTTGGAATTGACAAATAAAAGCATTATCTTTATAGCAGAAATTGATGGATATTTTAAGAAATCCAAGAAGAAAACTTCTAAAGATTTAATGGGGTATAATTTTATGCAAAACATAGAGGCATATGTGACTATATTTCCTAATAAGAAACTATCCTCTGGAAAATATGCAAGAGTCCCTGCTAAAAATTTAGAAAATGCATTTAGATGGTTCTTTGATACTTTCAATTACAGTTGGGAAACTATTTTTTTAGCAACTCAAAAATATGTGTTAGAATATGAATCTAAAAACTATGAATACATGAGAAACTCTCAATACTTTTTGAGAAAACAAAATGTAGACAAAAGTTGGGATTCTGATTTAGCAACATATTGTGAGTTTTTAAATGATAATCCTAATGAAGAAAAAGATGTATTTAGTGAGTTAATTGTATAGTATAAATTTTTAAAGTTTATGGGAAAATTATTTAATGGTGCAAGACATCTGTTACCAGTAAGTGAAAGAGACAGTTATGAAAAGGGTCTACACAAAATGAAAGCAAAGAGAGAAGGTAAAATTCCTTCTTTGTTAAGTGCATGGCCAAAGTTTAATGATGCTTTTTGTGATGGATTAGAATGGAGAACTATTACTGTAGTTGGTGCACGACCTGGTACAGGTAAGACACTCTTTATGGAACAGTTAGTGTCTGATATCATTGCAAAAAATTCTAATCAAGAGTTTAGGGTATTAAAATTTCAGATGGAAATGGTTGATGAAACCAGTGCTATTAGGAAATTTGGTCTGATTACAGGTGCTGATTACAATACATTAATGAGTAAAGACGGCAAGTTAGTTGACAAAAACTTATTTGAAAAGTGTGTAGAGTATTACAAAGAAACTGCAGCTAATGATATAGTTAATGTCATTTATGATGTATGTACTGTCAATGAAATGTGTGCTACAATTCATTATGAATTGGAAAGACACAAAAGATCTGATGGAACATATCCTAACATGCTTGTCACAATAGATCATTCAGCTCTATTTAAAAATGATGTTGGACAAAAAGACAAGTTTGAAATGCTAGGTGCATTGGGTGAAGCCTTGACCTATATGAAGAAAAATTATCCTGTAGCATTTGTTGTCCTAAGTCAGTTAAATAGAAACATAGATGATACTAAAAGACAAGTAGAAGCTCAATACGGTAATTATGTATTAGATTCTGACATTTATGGTTCTGATGCTTTATTACAACATGCTGATGTAGTTATTGGTATTAATAAACCTTCTATAAGAAGAATTAAGAAATATGGTCCTGAGAAGTTTTTAATTGAAGATCCGGATACTTTAGTGTTCCACTTCCTCAAATCACGTAATGGTCTTACAAGAATTAGTTTCTTTAAACTAGATAGAACTACTATGAGAATAGTAGAGATGTTAACTCCTGCTAGAGAGACTACACAGAAAATCCAAGTAAATTAATAAATTATGAATAACAACAATTTAAGAAAAGAGAAAGAAAGAGAGTTCTATATGCAGCATATGGACACTTTCAAATCAATTGGATTAGCAGATCCATTTTTTACTATCAAAACTGCCTTCTTTAAGAAAGGTAAGTTTGGAAAACAATGTCAATTCTTTGAATGGGAATTAAAGAAGGGAGAAGATATCTACATTGAATTCTATGAGAATGTGTATGATTCAACAGGTAAGAATACCGACATTGTACCTGGAATAGAAGACAGACCTCTGTTTAAACTTAAGTACAATCCATTTTATCATGAAGAGTATGATGTTACAGAAACTGTTGATGCCGATGGAAAAGTAGATAGAAAATATCTAGTTTCTTTAGGTGAAATGGTAGCAGTACTACCTAGTGGACAAGAGATTAGTTATGCTCTTTTTGAAAAAAGAAAAGAAGAAGCTAAACTTGAGGTTCCACAACTACAACAATCACTTAGTATTTTTCCAGATTTTGAAGAGGAATTTATAAAAAGAAATAAAGCTGAAAAATTACCTGGTTCTGATTTTGACATTGACAAGTCAGTTAATGAATCATGTATATTAGCAAATATTTCTTTAAAAGATTTTGCAGCAATTATGCTTGTAAAACCAGTAAGTGATAAAGAATGGTTAAATGAGCTGATTAAACAAACAAAAAGTGAAATATGAGTATAGTACTTCCTACTAAAAAAGTCAAAGCTGAAAGAGTAAATCCCAAAAGAATTATAATTTATTCAAAGCCTAAGACTGGTAAAACAACTGCATATGCAGGATTAGAAAACAATCTGATTTTAGATTTAGAAAATGGTGCTGATTATGTAGAAGCATTAAAAGTAAAAATTAGTAATTTACAAGAGTTATTGGATATTGGTAAAGCAATCAAAGCTGAAGGTAATCCTTACAAGTATATTACTGTTGACACTGTAACTGCTTTAGAAGACATGATTATGCCACTAGCTATAAAACTCTACAGAGCAACTCCTATGGGTAAGAACTTTGATGGAGATACAGTAATTACTCTTCCAAATGGTGCAGGTTATTTATATATTCGTCAAGCATTCTTTCAAGTTTTAGATTTTATTGATACCTTAGCACCTACAATCATCCTATCTGGTCACATTAAAGACAAGGTTGTTGATGATAAAGGAGAGATGGTCATGTCTGCTAATATAGACTTGACAGGTAAGATCAAATCTTTGATTTGTGCAAATGCAGATGCAATTGGTTATATGTACCGAAAAGGTAACAAAACTATTTTGTCTTTTAAGACAAATGAAGAAGTTACTTGTGGTGCAAGACCTGAGCATTTACGTAATGAAGAAATAGTAATTACTGAGATGATTGATGATGTTCTAAAGACATCATGGGATAAAGTTTTTGTTTAATAATTAAAAAAGTAAAATAAAATGGCGTTAAGTACAGAAGATCTTGGTACCGGTGGATCCGGCCTACCAAAAACAATTAGTCCAGGTAACAAAGTATTAAAGATTAACAATGTAGAACTGGAAGAGTTTAAATTTATTGAAAATGCATATCATTTGATATTGCATGTAGAAACTGAACCTATAGAAGGTTTTGAAGGTTTTGCTCTTGATAAAGACAATCCAGATAAAGGACACTTTGCAGGTCAGATTGGTAGAGTTAAAGCTTCTCAGTATGCATTTGCAGATGGTGAAACTAAATCAGGTATTAAAATTCAAAGAGATAGATCTATTTTGATCTTCTTACAAAATCTTTGTAAGACTATGGGTATTAATGACTGGATGCAAGCTCAACATAATAAACACAATACTATTGAAGACTTTGTAGATGCATTTAACCAAACTGCACCAATCAAAGATAAATATCTGGAATTTTGTATTGCAGGTAAAGAGTATGTGGGTAAAACAGGGTATACTAATTATGACATGTGGTTGCCAAAAGCAGAAAAAGGTAAGTATGCATTTGGTGAAGTAGAAGAAGGTAAAGTAATTAGATATGATGAATCTAAGCATCTTAAAAAATTAGAAACAACAGAAGTTTCTAAATTTGGGGATGATGACAATGATTTAAAATCAAGTAAACCATCTACTGATTTCTCTCTAGACTAAAAAATAGTTAGGGGGAATCATATTGGTTTCCCCTAATTTTTTTAAAATTTAGAATATGATTTCAACTAATGCAATAATTTGTGATTTAAATGACGTGCCCAGAGAATGGGTATTTGAACATTACCTGAAACTAACTGAAAGATTATCAGGTCAAAGCCTTAAAATCAAATCAATTTTTAGTTCAAGAGATAAAGTACCTTCTATGTGTATTTATACAGATAGTAAAGGTCACTACAAGTTTAAAGATTTTTCTTCAGGCTATGGTGGTGATGGACTTAATCTTGTAATGCACTTGTATAATTTAGAAAGTAGAGGTAAAGCATCTTTTAAGATAATGGATGATTATAATGTCTATATTTCTAATAATACCTATGTTCCTATATTATACAAACCACAGAATAAATATGTAGTTTCTGATTATGAAATGAGACACTGGAATACATTAGATCAAGCATATTGGAAAGGATTTAAATTATCTTCTACTATGTTAGAAAAACATAATGTGTATCCCTTGTCATTTTATACTATGGTCAAAGAAGATAATGAAGGTAATTTATTAGATCTTATAAATATTAAAGGTAATTTTATTTATGGTTATTTTCGAGAAGATGGTACACTATATAAAATCTATACTCCAAAAAATAAAGACAATAAGTTTATTAAAGTAAGAGATTATATACAGGGTTCTGATCAACTTGAATTTAAATCTAAGTATTTGATTATTACTTCTTCTCTAAAAGACTTGATGTGTTTTAAAAGATTAGGTATATCCGGTATAGAAACTATTTCTCCAGACAGTGAAAATAGTGTTATACCAGAAAATTTTATGAGACCACTCCTAGATAAGTATCAAAAGATAATTGTATTGTTTGATAATGATGAGGCTGGAATAAGATCTGCTGAGAAGTATAATAAAAAATATGGTTTTAATTACATAAATTTAGATATGTCTAAAGATCTTTCTGATTCAGTAAAAGATTATGGTATTGAAGCTGTTAGAGATAAATTATTTCTACTATTAAAACAAGCATTATGAGTTGGCTATATCAAGGTAGAGAGTTTAATAGTAGTATGATTCCTGAAGGAGCTGTAGGATTTGTGTATGAGATGGAAGCTATTATTGATGGTAAATCTGTAAGGTATGTGGGTAAGAAGAACTTTTATTCTACTACAAAAAAGAAGTTTGGTAAAAAAGCTGTTGCTCAGATGACAGATAAAAGAAACAAAAAATATGAGAATGTTTCTAAAACTAGTTACCAGAACTATTATAGTAGTAATGAAGTTCTTAAAGAAGCTTACAAAGCTGGAATACCAATCAAAAGGTATATGGTAAAGATATGTTTTTCCAAGATGGAACTTACATATTTTGAAACTAAGTATCAGTTTTTAAGAGAAGTTCTTGAAAAAGATGAATACCTAAATGGAAACATTTTAGGTAGGTTTTACAAAATTAAATAATTATGAGTAATGACAGACACATCTGGGAAGGTTGGACTGTTCAATCTTTTATAGATGAACTAGAGCCAACATTTAATATGATTATGGATAACAACTCTTGGCAAAAGCCATTTAAGAGTAAAGAGGAAGTAAAACAATGGTGTAAGGACAATCAACCTTACTACAAGAAACACATTCCTGAAGTAGCAAAATATTTTATTAAAAAAGCAGGATTATGACAGAATTAGAATTAACAAGCCTCCTATTTCAGTTGGCTGATTTAGGTGTTACTGGTGTTAAAGTAAAAT
>Ga0194133_10010102_pt1 | contig 10688 bp, 12 predicted proteins | sample TA2KigOf40mmetaG_FD_155448 | JGI IMG/M metagenome (GOLD analysis project Ga0194133, IMG submission 155448) | Freshwater microbial communities from Lake Tanganyika, Tanzania - TA2015055 Kigoma Offshore 40m | ecosystem: Environmental > Aquatic > Freshwater > Lake | place: Tanzania: Lake...
CAGCTTCTCCAGGAAGCGCCCCATCACCTGGTCATTGAGGAGCCGCTCGCGGTTCTTGGTAAACGTGGTGGGGTGCCAGATCGGATCGTCGGGGCTCAGGCCCACAAACCAACGGAACAGCAGGTTGCAGTTGAGCTGCTCCAAAAGCACCCGCTCGGAGCGGATGCCGTAGAACGCCTGCAACAACGAGGCCAGCAGCAGCTGCTCCGGCGGAACAGAGGGCCGGCCTTCTGCGGCGTACAGCTCGCAAAAGGTGGGATTGAGCCGATCGAGTGCCTGATCCGCCAGCTTGCGGATCCGCCGCAGCGGATGGCTGGCCGGAATCCGCTCCTCGATCGAGACGTAGGAGAACAGGGAGCCGCTGCGCTCCCGGTGACCTCGCATCTCAGCTGGGCAGTTGCCCCATTTTCGCAGAGGCGACGGGGTTTTTCAGCGAACTCTTAATACGTCCAGGCCACCTGCCAGCACTGGCCAATACCATTGCAAACCACCACCGGGTAGGGACCCTGCCGCACGTTCACCCCGCTGGAACTGGCGCAGGCCCACTGCTCCAGGCCCGTGATCGTGCGGCCCATGTAGATCGGATTCACCACCAGGTGACGGATCCGGCCGCAAAACATTGCTGCTGCAACCTCGTTGGCATGAGCCCTGCCGCCGCCGAAAAGCATCCCGGCGCCGAGCAAGAAGCTGATGGTGGCTGACACCGTTGCCCATGCCCTTAATTTCAGCGCGTCTCGGGAAGCCATCAGCCCAGCATCAGTGCATTGCATTGGGCGTCTCGTTTCAACCACGGCCGCGTGATTCCTTCCCGGAAGAGATTGCTGAAAAGGACAGTCGACTCGGAGTGTCGATGCAACCACCCTGGCTATGGCTGACGCTTGTGACGTGACCTTGGCCAGCGGCACCAACCTGGCCTAGGAACCGGTGCAGGCCCTCCCTAAGGTGGGAGGTTGCCCGCTGGGGCACTACGGCTCCGGCGACCGCGTACCCAGCTTACGAAACCAAAAATAGCAACATTATTGAAAACTTTAGGTTTAAGGAGTTCAACTAGCGATGCAAGCCTTGCATTGGAAGTGGGCCACCAGCCCAGAAGCCTAGGGAAGGCCTGAACAACCTCCTGTTGAAAAATTGCTGTTGAGACGGGGGGATGATCTCACTCCCTGCATTGGGCAATTTTCTGGGTTATCCAGACCCTCCTTAGTTCTGAGCGAATTGGGCAGCAATACCGCTGGCAGCAGGTGCGATTTAGGGTCTGAGCTACTGATTCAGGCCCCCTGGCTATGGCGGCGACCTCGCAACTAGGGACCTCGGGCCTCCTCGCAGGCGTGCTACTGCTGGTGACGGGCTGTCAGACCCCTCCTGCGGCGCAGAAGCCGATCCCCGTGCCGCCGGCAGCGGCCTGCACCAACCAGAACCTCAGCCCAGAAGCGCTGTTCACAGAAGCCAAAGCTGGTGTGGTGGTCGTTTTGGCTGATGGCGACACCGGCAGTGGTTTCGTTGTGCGCCAGCAGGGCGGCAAAACCCTGCTGATCACCAATGCCCATGTGGTTGAGGGGGTCAATGCCGTCACCGTCAAATGGGCTGACGGCAGTCAGGACAGCGCAGCGGTGGTGAGCAACGCCGGCGGCGATTCGCCCCTCACGGATCTGGCGTTGCTGGAGGTCGATAGGTTGCGGGGCAAGCCGCTTGCGCTCAAACCCACCAAGCCGAATGTGGGAGCCGAGGTCGTAGCCATCGGTGCGCCTCAGGGCCTGGAGTTCAGCCTCACCCGTGGCGTGGTCAGCAGCCTGCGGGAGGACGACCAGATCCTGCAGATCGATGCCCCGATCAACCCCGGCAATTCCGGCGGGCCGCTGATTGATCGCACCGGCTGCGTGGTGGGAGTGGTGACCTTCAAGTTGGAGGCCAGCGAGGGGCTCAACTTCGCCATCGCGGCGTCAAGGGTCGAGCGGTTCCTGGCCAATCCGGTTCCTCCTGCGCCGCCTCGGCAACCTTTCAACCGGGGCTAGCCCCAGGCTGGCAGGCCCACCTGCTGGTTTCAGCTGACGAGTGGCTCCGATCGCCTCGATGGCTTCCGCTGCAACGTCAGCTCCCGGGTGAACAGCAATGGCCACAGGGTTTTTGATGTGGTCGAGCCCAATGGCCTGACCCGCACCGTGGTGCTCTGGGAAGCCGGTGAGGCTGAGGTGATCGTCAAAGGCCAGCCCTATCAGGGCAAATGGCTGGAAGACAACGACGGGGATGTCCGCGTCGACGTCAACGGCGGGGTCTTTGCCTTCTCACCGCCGAACTGACGCTGCAGCAGTGCGGCGGCATCTACGGCAGCAGGCAACCACGGCACCACCGCCAAGCGCGTGTAGCCAGGCCACGTCTCGGGCTGAATGGACCTGCCGGTTGCGCCTGCCACCCAGACCATCTGCACGTGCCTCGGTTATCCCAGGTGCTGCTTATCCCAGGTGCTGCATGGCACGGATTGTGTGTTGCTCGACGCCCACGGTCATGGTGACCACCTTGACGTCTCAGCAGCACAGCCAGATCGGCCGGCCGAGGTAGTCCTGGCCGATCTGTTGGCAGCGCAGCAGGTTGGGAGCGGTTCAGGCGACCAGCTGCACGCAACGGTTCTGGGCCTGGACGGGAACAACAGATGCACCGATGACGCCGCTGAGCAGCAAGCTGCCGAGGGTTGCGAGACAGAAACGCTTGGGAGCGGCCATGGCCATTCAGAGAAGAACAACGTCTCTCAGGAAAATTCCGCCCTTCTTGGTAGAGGAGAACCAAGAACCGACCCCAGTATAGGAATCCATAACGAGTTGGGACAGCAGCGAGGTTGGGCAACGGGCCATTGGGAAGTGCGTCTCTTGTGGAGTCATCGCCTGACCTTGTTCAGACAGCAGCGCGTTGAACCTCTCCTGCCGCGGAGTGAATGGCTCAGAAGTGGGCGATGGGCGCGAATGGCCAGCTCATGCCCCAATCGTGACTGATCCGCAGAGAGGTCAAGACGTGCAAGCGGTGCCTTCTGCAGTGGTATCGGAAGGCATTGATCACGGCCGAGCAATTGGTTCACCAGCCTGGTCAAGCACCGCCGCCACAAGGCTGTCACTGAGGTAGTAACCCTCTGAGCGCAGCGCTTTAAGCAACGGCGCGCAGGCAGCAACCAGCCCCCGCTCCTTGGCCAATACCAACACCGCCGCAGTGCCGATGATCGTGATCCCTTGGCACCGCGCCTCTGCGCGGCCGCAGCGGTCATCGATAAGCAGCAGCACCTCGATGCCGGCCGCGGTTCGCTGCAGGGCGTACCCGATCGCGCTGGCCTCACCTGCATCGACGCCGGGATTGAGGGGTTGGTAGGGGTCCCCACCTCCCGGCGGCTCGGATGCGATCTGCAGCCAACCCTGAGCACAGGCCTCGTGCAATCGATCGCTGCCGGGGAAGGCGGCTGATTGCTCCTTGGACTGGGTCAGACCGATTTCCGCAGCAATCACATCCGTGATCCAGATCTCTTGAAACAGATCCCGCAGCAGCTGGAGCTGCTGGATTCGTGCCAGGCCAATCAGGGGCCCGGCATCGGCCAGTACAAACTGCATGACGAAGCTTGGCTCAGGCGTCCTGGCCGAGCCAGCGGCGTGCCTGTGCCAGCTCGTCCTCCAACTCCACCGCCGTTCCCTCCACCACAGGAATCTTGAGCGAAGACAAGATCTCCAGGAACCGGGGCAGCGGCAAGCCGGCGATCTGGGCAGCTGAGCCAACCGAGATGGAGCCGGATCGGAACAACGACAACGCCAGGCCCGAGCGCACGGCAGCGGTGTCGGGCAGTCCCAACCGATCGAGCGCCACGACTAGTGCCGTGGGCTGCTGGTGGCTGGTGACGAGAGCCATCGCATCAGCCTCCGCAGCCCGGAGTACGGAGCTGGGGTTGCTCTTGAGCTGCCGGACAGAAAAAGCCTGCATGGTGTTCCTACGACCTGTGACCATTCTGGGCAGGAACGGGTCAGCTGATGACTGATGGCCCATGAATCGGCACAACCATGGGCGCCTTCCCTCCCCGCAGGAGAACGCCGGGCGTTAGAGTGAAGTGGAACGCAAAAAAAGCTCCATCGGAATCTGCAACGGAGGGCTGGAGTCTTTGCGGGGATTGCGAAGCCACGCCAAGGCCTTCTTGGTCAGACCGCGCCCTCAGCCAAGCAGCGTCTCTTCCCCGCCTGGCTGAGGTGCAAGCCTCTCCACCGTGTTCATGCTGCTGGTGATCAGGACCTGAATGGCATCCCATGCCTGCTCCCTGGAGAGGTGGCTCACCAGGGCCTCCATAGTGCTGGCGTGCAGCATTGCGGCTGAAAGCCCCGTGCCTGCAGAGGGGCGCAGCAATCGGAGCCGCGCCGGCTCACTGACCCGCGTCAGCATCACAACGAGTTCTCGATCCTCGAGCTCCCTGCACAACGCTGTGAGCATCTCCGTGCTGGGTGCATCCAGCTGCTGGGTGGCGACCAGGTCGATCAGCACGGCTTTCAAGGGCTCTGAAGCTCCCTCAACCTGCTGAAGAATCGCATCTCGAATCCCCTCCGCGTTGGCGAAGAACAGCCCTTGGTTGGGGCGAACCATCAGCAGGCCCGGATAGGTCTGACACTCCGGATCCTGACGGATGTCGGTGAACTCAAAGCGATTGGTGGCGCGACCCAGCACGGCCAAACTGGCCTGGCTGCTCCGCCAGACCAGGACTACCAGGGAACAGATCACAGCCAGCAGCAGGGCCTCCATCGTCTCCAGCGTCAAAACGGAGAGCAAGGTGAAACTGGCAAGGGCAAAGTCCGCGCGATGGAAACGCAGAAGATGCAGAAGCTTCTTCAGCCGCACCATGCCTGAAACGGCAACGATCACGATCCCGGCCAGGGTGGCTTCCGGAAGGGCTTCAAACCAGGGAGTGCAGAAGAGGGCGACACAGGCGGTCGCAACGGCGGCGATCACGCTGGAGAGCTGGGTCTCCGCTCCGGCGCGGTCGTTGGCGGCAGATTTGGACAGGCTGGCGCCAATCGGAAAGCCATGGAATAGCCCGGCACCCAGGTTGGCCGCACCCAGGCCGATGATGTCCCGGTTGGGATCAATTCGATAGCCATGGGCCGCTGCGAAGGCCCTGACAGGGCCGATCGCTTCGGCAAAGGTCACCAGCGCAATCCCTAACCCGCCTGGCAGCAGCTGCAGCCAGTCGTTCAGAGACAGCGTTGGCCACTGGGGGGGCAGCAACCCAGCAGGGATCTGGCCCACGATCGACACACCCTGCTGCTCAAGGCCGAAGATCTGCGAACTGGCAATGCCGAAGACGACCGTGATCAGAGCTGCGGGAAGCTGCCTCACGTAGTGCTCCAACCCAAGCATCAGGGTGAGGCAGAGAACGCCGATCACCAAGGTGGGGCCATGGGTATCAGCCAGATGCAGCACCAGTTGGTGCTGCATCTCCCAGAGGTTGCCCCGGATTCCCTCGAGGCCCAGGATCTTCGGCACCTGCTTCGCCGCAATCATCACCGCCAGACCAGAGACAAAGCCCACAGCCACGGATTCGGAGAGAAACCGCGCCAGCCTGCCGAGCCTCAAGGTACCCACCAGGATGCAGATCAGGCCGCTCACCACCGCAAGGGCAGAGGACAGCACGATGAAGTGTGCGGTGAGGGGTTCGCTGATCCTGCTGATCGTTGCGTGGGAGATGCTGGCGATAGCGGCGGAAACCGCCACCACCAGCTGGCGCGATGTACCCAGCAGCGCAAAGGCCAGTAGACCAATGGGGGCGGCGTAGAAAGCGGTTTGTGGCGGCAGGCCCGCGATCTGGGCGTAGGCCATGCCTTCCGGCACCAGCAGGGCCACCACCGTGAATCCGGCGATCAGATCGTCCCGTAGCCACTCGCTTCGGTACTGGCGCAGCCAGAGGGGTATGGGCAGGTGCCGCACCCAGCCAGAACGAGCCCTCTCGGAACGGGTTGTTGGGAATGGGGAGCTCATTTAGCCTGACGGATGATTTTGGGTGCTCTGCCGTTAAAGCAGCGAACGGTACTCACCAGCAACGCCCCACAATGAGTGCTCTTCAACTCAGAGCGGTGCCCCGTCCTTTGGCACTCTTGATGGCCGCCGTGCTCGCCATCTTCTACCTCGATGCCTTTGTGGTGGGGGCACCAGGAGCGGAGTTGGTGGCCCAGACACAAAACCAAGTGAAAATAGGAAGGAATTAACGGAGCGCAAAGCCAATCACATAAGGGCTCAATCATGCAAAATAGTACTCACTCTCGGGGCGAACAAGGCGATCTCCGGGCCTAATAAACAACCATGTGCTTGAAGATTTGCGATTGAAAAATCATTCAATACATCGACTACGAGGATGAGGAATGGAGCTACGAACACACATATCAACATGCAGACGGACGCGAAGCCGTTGAGGGACCGCCAAGGCGCTGGTTGACCGCCAGCCGCGGCCTTCTCCTGGAGCGACATGGAGCAACCATCAACAGTGTGCGCAGCAGAGGTGTTGGCGAATGTGATTGACAATCGCTTGAGTCGGGCTCACTCGGAAAGGAAGCAGGTGATCCGACAGAGCCACAGCGACCTGCTGCTTCGAGGCAGCCGGTCGCAGCAAGTGGACAAAAACCCTGATTTTCTTGTCCACTTTTCACCCATTCCGGGGACCCCCCGGGAACCCCTTCCCTGACAGAGCCCAGTCATAGCCTCAAAAAGCCTTTATTGAGAATGGCTATCAGCCCCCTTCTAAGCAGCCGGTCGTGTGTTCGAATCACACAGGGGGCGTTTTCAAAACCAGGCTTTGCCGGGCTCTGCTCGCCCATGCCAGGCTCAAAGCACCACCCTCTCACCTGCGAGCGTTCCCGGAATCGGATGTTCTGCTCCGCGGTGGCGTCCTGCGGGCCCTCGGCCAGAGGGGCTGCCGAAGCAGCTGGACGGTGACGAACTTCAGGGTTAGGCCCGGCTTCCCATCACGGGGAAAGCCGGGCACGGGCAGCAGACGTTCAGCAGGACGGCTGCTGGCACCTACGCCCTACGCCACCAAGGTGGCGATGAGCGACGCCTTTGACGAACTGGCCGCCCTCAAGGGCTGTTGGCTGGTTGATCCCTTTGCTCCTGTCACGCGATCGCAACGCTGTGTCCTCCGGCCCCAATGTGCCGCAGCCGCCAGGAGCTGCTCCCTCCTGGCATGGCTCTACCGAAGGGATGTTTGTTGGTTGGAACATCGCCCAACGACAGGCTCCTAGCTTTGACTTCCCCCTCCTCAAGGCAAGGCGCACCGTGCAGAACTGGCAGCTGTGGGCCACAGCGGCGGCGCTCTCGGCCGCCGTGACGGCGCTGCTGATCAAGGTGGGCGTGCAGGGGGTGGATGCGGGGCTGGCCACCCTGTTTCGCACCGTGGCTGTGGCCGTTGTGCTCGGCCTCGTGCTGCTGGCCAGCGGCCGGCTCGACTGGCAGGAGCTGCGCCACCTGCCTCCTACAAGCCTCACGGCTCTGGCCCTCTCAGGTCTGGCGACCGGGGTGTCGTGGTTCTGCTACAGCCGCGCCCTGCAGCTGGGACCGGTGGCCGGGGTGGCGGCGCTGGAAGTCCATCCGGATCGAGCGCTGCTGCTCCCCGTCGGCAGCCACGGCGCGGATCGGATAGAGCTGCTCGCCATCGCGGAACGGCACCTGCACCCGGAACGTGCCATCGGCCTCCAGGGGGATCTGCTGATCGCCGATGAACAAGCTGGCGCTGGGTTCGGTGGCGCCATAGACGATCAGCTCGGCATCGGCCACCAGCCAGAAGGAGCGCTGGCGCACATAGCCTCTGCCCGATTCGCTGCGGCCGCTGGCCCACAGGCCGGCATCGGAGGCGTTGAGCAGGCCGGCCTGATCGCTGTCGAAATCGTGCTCATGCAGCACCTCCGAGCCGATGCGGCGACTGCGGAGGCTGCCGCCGCTGGCCAGCTGATACACCCTTTCATGCTCCACGCCGCCGCTGTGAACCACCGGCTGGCTGATCGCTCCGATCACCCCCTCCAAGGAGAAAGGAACAAAGGCATCGGCGACCACTGCGCTCGGGCCATCGGCCGGCACCCGCGCCACCGACGACACCGCCAGCGGCAGCCAGCCGCTCAGGCGGTAGCCCAGTTCTACCCGATACTCCCTGTCGCAGAGGGGAACCGGCAGGTACCACTGGGTGGCGCTGGCATGCACCACCAGCTCCTGCAGGGTGTGGGGGTGGACCGCACCGAGGGACAGGCCGGTGACATCCGCCACCCGCAGGCAGAGCTGCTGGGCTCCGGCGGCAGCGGCGCGCTCCTGATCTGCGCTGCTGATCGACCAGAACACATAGGCCCACTGTGGATCGCGGGGCAGGAAGGTGACCTGGCTCGGGGCCTCTGCGGCCGCCTCCGCGTTGCCGGCCAGAGCAGGCGGCTCGGCAGCAATCGCCTGCGGTTCGGCCTGCGACAACACCTCCAGCAGCTCCTCCCTGGCGAGGCTGGTGTAGCGCCGAACGCCGAGGCCGCGGGCCAGCTCACGCAGCTGGGCCACCGTTTTGGCGAGCAGGGAACTGCTGGAGGGGGAGGAGGCCATGGCGGTCGATTGCTTCACATTCCGCAACGATCGCAGCTGCGTCGCTGCCGGGCCCGTTCTCGCCAGAGCCGCGTCATTCACTGCTGCGGCAGGCGGTCTGAGCCAGCCTGCTCCGCAAGACCTGGCGGAGGCGCTCCGTCCAGTTCGTCCCAGGGGTGCGGCCACAGGTCTGCGGACACAAACACAGCGAGCGTCGGGGGGCGGCCGCTGGCCACCGCTCTGTGAACGCCTGTAAGGACGGGCCGTGATCCAGGACTCGCGACAGGTTGGATAAGTGCGCACCGCTCCCGGAGATGGGATGGCCGCTGCGCGTCTGAGTGTTGGTGAGCTGGAAGCCCAGTACCCGCTCTATTGCAAAGCAATGCGCATCCTGGTGCGCGATGGCGTCACGATCACCCAGGCCTGCCGCACCGTCTGCTGGCAGAAGCTGGAGATCCTCCATCACTGCCTGCCGCGCCAGTACCGCGACCCCGAGCAGCTCTATCTGCACCTCAAGAGCGATCAGCTCACAGCCGCCAGCTGCTGCTGACCCGAGACGATCAGCCCAACACGTCCAGCCTGAGCTTCTGGATCCTGGCGAGCAGTGCCGCGCGCTGTTGCTGCTGCAGGGCGTTGCGGGAGAGGAACCGAATCGCCGTGACCAGGCCCACCAGCTGCAGCAGCCGACCCAGCAGCGGCAGCTCATCGATGCTGCCCAGCACAGCAGCGGTGAGCTTGAGGCCGACTCCGGCCACCACCGCCAGGCCGAGGATGCCCAGTGCCGGCAGCAGCTGCTCCAGCGACTGGGGCCTGAGTGCGGCGAGGGTCTCCAGCGTTGGCCGGAGGGTCTCCAGCTTCAACGGCGAGACCCTGACTGGCTCCTGGTGAGAAGGGGTGGCCTCGAGCGCAGCCTCAACCGGTGCGACCAGGTCGCTGGGGCGTTCCACGGAACGGGTGTCCATTGCAAGCCATCGCAAGCGGCATCAACGCCTAAGGCAGAAGTGCTCTCCAGATCAGCAGCGTGCGGGAATCCTGACGGGTTCCGCAGCGGGGCACCCCTGCACGGCTGCCATCACGCCCAAACCTGTGGAAAGGCTGTGGAAAAGCCGTGGACGCGGCGACTCAGGTGTGGTTACGCTGACCACGTCCCGACCGGATCGGCCCATCGCGATCGGAGCGGTCGATCAGCGCTGCCCCGGGCGACAGCTCCGCCAGAAAGACAGCCACCAGCAGCCCCAGGCCATGGCGGAGCGGAGCCCTGATCCCAAGTCTTCAAGGCTGTAGGCGATCACGTCCACCTGATCATCTCCACACAGCTCCCTCAGCACCTGCACCGGCAGGGCGCTTGGCCCCCACTCAGGCTGAGGCGGGCGTTCGAGGGGGCCGCTCCGATGACCAACCCCTGGCAGGACGCGCCGCCACCGATGGCCCAGGCGGTGAGGTGGTGCCGCCAAGGCAGTGTGGACACGCTGACAACCGATGGGCCAAGGCTCGCGCCCGCCGAATCAGGACATCCCTGTGGGGACAGGAGCGCTGCCGTTCGCCAGCGCGGGATCGCAGTGACCGGCGATTTTGATCGACTGACAAATGGCGGTTTTGGTACCGCACCACACCACTGCAGAAATCACAGATCCGCGAACCTTTAACAACTTGTTGCAAAGGACATGGCTCAGCGTCGTGCGGTAGAGATCCTCCCCAGCCCCGGCGAACTCGCCGGCGGGGCCTTTTTCCGGGAACCCCTGATCAGCGACGAAACGTTGATCGCAGAGGTGGTGCCTTCCAGTCAGGCGGAATTGTTCTGCCACCGCCATCAGACCGATCAACTGATGGTGTTGCGCGGTGGTATTGAGCTGATCGTGCTGCAGAACAAGCGCCTGCACCGCATTCATCTGCGGGAGGACGAGCCCACCTGGGTGCGCATCCCGCCTTTCGTTCCCCACGGGGCGATCAACCGCGGCTCCGCACCCGCCATCGTCGTCAATGCGGTGTTGCGGCACCGGCCCAGTGATGGTCGCGACTACCTGCCCCGGCCGGTGCCAGCGACAGTGGCGGCGGCCTGGGCCGATCTGCAGAAAGCTCATGCCGCGCTTCCAGTGCGGATCCACCTGACGCCTGAGGTCCGCCAGGCTCAGAGC
>Ga0194133_10010104_pt1 | contig 10686 bp, 3 predicted proteins | sample TA2KigOf40mmetaG_FD_155448 | JGI IMG/M metagenome (GOLD analysis project Ga0194133, IMG submission 155448) | Freshwater microbial communities from Lake Tanganyika, Tanzania - TA2015055 Kigoma Offshore 40m | ecosystem: Environmental > Aquatic > Freshwater > Lake | place: Tanzania: Lake Tanganyika...
CCGCTACGAGCACGCGCCGCGGCTGATCGGCCGCGTCGCCGGCGACGCGACGCTGCCGGTCGACGACGGCCTGTGCGTGTTCGCCGACCAGAACGTCAACACCTTCGACAGCGACGTCGGCCTGCAGCTCGTCGAAGCGATGGGACCGGGCGGCGCGATCACCGACCTCGGCGGCGGCTGCGGCCCGGGCGGCCTCGCCAGCTCGCCGGGACCGGCGGCGCTCGGCAACACCGCGCTCGCGCTCGAACTGTTCGGCGCGCAACCGCTGGCCGTGCCCTTCGTGTTCCTCGGCGTGCCGGGCCCGACGACGACGTGCGGCGTGTGCGCGGTCATCCTTCCGATCGCGGTGCACTTCGTGCCGAGTTTCGCCGGCAGCGCGTCGTTCCTGTTCGCGGTGCCCGGCACGGCGACGCTCGTCGGCTTCCAGTTCGAGTTCCAATACGTCTCGCTCAACGTGGCGTACGTCGGTTGCCCGGCCCTGCCCGGTGCGGCGGCGAGCAACATCGTCCGGCTGGCGCTCGACGACTGAGTGCGCCGGCGGCGGCGCGGGCGCCACCGGGCGTGGAAAATGCCGTCGCAGCCGGCCGTGCACCGCGCCTCGCCGGCGCCGCGCGCCGGGCGGAAGTGCTTGTGGCCAAGGCACGAGAACTCTCCACAAAGTTATCCATGCCGCGCGCGGCCAGCGGGGACGAACAGGCGACGCGCGCGCGCGAGTTTTGCCTCGCGCGCCCCGGCGGGCGTCGCAATAGTCCGTGCCCAAAATGCCTCGCCGCCACGACCTGAAGTCGATCCTGATCCTGGGTTCCGGGCCGATCGTCATCGGCCAAGCCTGCGAATTCGACTACTCGGGCGTGCAAGCGTGCAAGGCGCTGCGCGCCGACGGCTTCCGGATCGTGCTGATCAACAGCAACCCGGCGACCATCATGACCGATCCCGAGATGGCGGATCGGACCTACATCGAGCCGATCACCGCCGACGTCGTCGCCAAGATCATCGAGCAGGAGCGGCCCGATGCGATCCTGCCGACGCTCGGCGGCCAGACCGCGCTGAACTGCGCGATGCAGCTGCACGACATGGGCGTGCTGGAGAAGTTCCAGGTCGAAATGATCGGCGCGCGCCCGGCGTCGATCCAGAAGGCGGAGGGCCGCCTCGAGTTCCGCGACGCGATGGAGAAGATCGGGCTCGCCTGCGCGCGCTCGCGCCTGGCGTACTCGATGGACGAGGCGCGCAAGGCCCTCGACGAGATCGGCCTGCCGGCGGTCATCCGCCCGGGCTTCACGATGGGCGGCAGCGGCGGCGGCATCGCCTACAACCTGCAGGAGTTCGAGGAGATCTGCGCCCGCGGCCTGCAACTGTCGCTCAACAGCGAGGTGCTGGTCGAGGAGTCGATCGCGGGCTGGAAGGAGTACGAGCTGGAGGTCGTCCGCGACAAGAACGACAACGTCATCATCGTCTGCTCGATCGAGAACTTCGATCCGATGGGCGTGCACACCGGCGACTCGATCACCGTCGCGCCAGCGCAGACGCTCAGCGATCGCGAGTACCAGCTGATGCGCGACGCCGCGATCGCGTGCATCCGCGAGATCGGCGTCGACACCGGCGGCAGCAACGTGCAGTTCGCGATCAACCCGAAGGACGGGCGCATGATCGTGATCGAGATGAACCCGCGCGTCAGCCGCAGCTCGGCGCTGGCGAGCAAGGCGACCGGCTTCCCGATCGCCAAGATCGCCGCGAAGCTGGCCGTCGGCTACACGCTCGACGAACTCGACAACGACATCACGAAGACGACGAAGGCCTGCTTCGAGCCGACGATCGACTACTGCGTCGTCAAGTTCCCGCGCTGGGCGTTCGAGAAGTTCCCGACCGCCGACTCGGTGCTGACGACGCAGATGAAGTCGGTCGGCGAGGTGATGGCGATCGGCCGCACCTTCAAGGAGGCGATGCAGAAGGCGCTGCGCGGCCTGGAGACCGGCCGCAACGGCTTCGGCAACGTGCCCGGCAAGCCGCACTGCAAGCCCGAGGACTGCAACGCCGAGGCGGTCCGCCCCCACCTCGCCACGCCGCGCGCCGACCGCATCGACTGGGTGCGCACGGCGATGCTGGTCGGCATGACCAACGACGAGATCCACGAGTACAGCCGCATCGACCCGTGGTTCCTCGACCAGCTGCGCGCGCTCATCGCACACGAGCAGGCGATCGTCGCCGCCTGCGGCAATGGCATGCAGGCGGTGACGGCGGAGTTCCTGCGCACGACCAAGAAGCTGGGCTTCAGCGACCGCCAGATCGCCGCCGCCTTCGCCGGCAAGGTCAGCGAGTCGGAGGTGCGCGAGCACCGCAAGAAGCTCGGCGTCGTACCCGTGTACAAGCGCGTCGACACCTGCGCCGGCGAGTACCCGAGCCACACGCCGTACCTGTACTCGACCTACGACGGGACCGAAGACGAGGCCGGCGTCGACGCCAAGGGCGGCAAGCCCAAGCAGCGCGTGATCGTCATCGGCGGCGGCCCCAACCGCATCGGCCAGGGCATCGAGTTCGACTACTGCTGCGTGCACGCCGCGCTCGCGCTGCGCGAACTCGGCTACGAGACGGTGATGATCAACAGCAACCCGGAGACCGTGTCGACCGACTTCGACACCTCCGACATGCTGTTCTTCGAGCCGCTGACGCACGAGGACGTGATGAACGTCGTCGACCGCATCAGCCCGCGCGGCGTCATCGTGCAGTTCGGCGGCCAGACGCCGCTCAACCTCGCGCGCGGCCTGATGGAGCACGGCGCGCCGCTGGTCGGCACCAGCGTCGACTCGATCGACGCGGCCGAGGATCGCGAGTTGTTCAGCAAGCTCATCGAGGAACTGGGCATCGACCAGCCGCCGAACGGCATGGCCGCTAGCGCCGACCAGGCGCTCGCCGCCGCCGAGCGCATCGGCTACCCGGTACTCGTGCGACCGAGCTTCGTGCTCGGCGGCCGCGCCATGGAGGTCGTCTACGACCGCGCCGGCCTGCTGTCGTACATGGAGCGGCACCGCGCGTTCTCCGAGGAGCGACCGCTGCTGGTCGACAAGTTCCTCGACGCCGCCATCGAGGTCGACGTCGACGCCATCGCCGACGGCGAGAACGTCGTCATCGGCGGCATCATGGAGCACATCGAGGAGGCCGGCATCCACTCCGGCGACTCCAGCTGCTCGCTGCCGCCGTACTCGCTGTCCGACGCGCTACGCGACGAGATCGCCGCGAAGACGCGCCGCCTCGCCAAGGCGCTGAAGGTCATCGGCCTGATGAACGTGCAGTGGGCCGTGCGCGGGACCAAGGTCTACATCCTGGAGGCCAACCCGCGCGCGTCGCGCACCGTGCCGTTCGTCAGCAAGGCGATCGGCCAGCCGCTCGCCAAGATGGCCGCGCGCCTGATGCTCGGCGAGACGCTGGCGCAGGTCGGCATCGTCGAGCGCCTGGAGCCGCCGTTCTTCTCGGTGAAGGCGCCGGTCTTCCCGTTCAACAAGTTCCACGGCGTCGACACGATCCTCGGGCCCGAGATGAAGTCGACGGGCGAGGTCATGGGCGTGGACGCGCGCTTCGGCACGGCATTCGCCAAGGCGATGGTCGGCGCGGGCAACGCGCTGCCGCGCGACGGCAAGGTGTTCGTCTCGGTGCGCGACGAGGACAAGCGGCTGATCGTGCCGCTCGTCGACCGCCTGCACGCACTCGGCTTCGAGATCGTCGCCACCGGCGGCACGGCGCGCGCGCTGCAGACGGCGGGCATCCCGGTGCAGCGCGTGATGAAGATCCACGAAGGCCGGCCGCACGTGCTCGACCTCGTCGTCAACCGCGAGGTCCGGCTCATCATCAACACGCCGAGCGGCCGCCGCGAACGCGGCGACGACCGCCTGATCCGCAGCGCCGCGGTCAACCACCGCATCCCGTGCATCACCACGCTGTCGGCGGCCTCGGCGACGATCCAGGGCATGGAAGCGTGGCTGAAGAAGCCGCTGTCGGTGACGCCGCTGCAGCAGTACCACGGCCAGCTGACCTGAGCGGCGGAGCGCCCGACCGCCCGGCGCGCGCTGCCGCTGCCGCGCGCCAGGCGCGACGCCTGTCCCCGCGCCAACGACCGCGCGCAATCGGTGGACTCGAGCCACCTGCCGCCGTTGCCGACCGCCTTGCACCACCTCGCGCCATCCATTTGCCTCCTCCTCCTCGCTGACGTCGCCGCAGCGCAGCAGACCGCCGACGAGCCCTTGGCGCCGCTGCGCGCGCTGTCGCCGGCGCGCCAAGGCGCCGCCGCCGCGGCGTTGCTCGAAGACCTCGCCGCGACGCCGGCCGACGCGCCGCTGCAGGCGTTCGTCCGGACGCTGGCTGCCAGCACCGAACGCGCGACGCCGGAGCGGACCAAGGTCCGCGGCAGCAAGCGCGCCGCCCGTACGATCGAGTTCCCGGCCGAGCCGGAGCGGCTGCCGCGCCGCGTCGACTACCGCTTCGGCCTCGGGACGATCGTCGCCGCCGGCGAAGCCGCCAAGGCGGCGGGCAAACCCGGCGCCGGCAAGGCCGATCCGATCGTGCTGCGCCAGGCGCTGCTCGGCTGCCTGCCCGACGCCGACAAGGCGCTCGCGGCGCTGCTGCGCCGGCTCGACGTCGACGTGCGCGGCGACGCGTTCGCGGCCTTCCTGCAGGGCTGGCGCAACGGCGATGAGTCCTTCTACGAAGTCCTCGACCGCACCGCGGGCACCAAGGACAGCGTCTTCTTCTACGACGCGATGCTCGACGACTTCCGCGGCCAGTTCGGCAAGGGCGACGCCGGCCAGCGACTCGGCGGCGGCCTGCAGACCGCGCACGACGCGCTGCACGACGCCTTCCTCGCCTACCGCCAGTACCGCGGCTTCCGCGAGGCCTTGGCGTGGTCGCTCGCGCTGCCGCCGGCGACGCCGCTACCGGCGCGACTCGCCCGCTACGAGACCAAGGCCGACGGCGCGTACTCGCTGCGCGAGCAGGCGCTGATGGCGTGCGAAGCGCTCGACCACGACGTCGACGCGCTGGTGGCCGCCGCGCTGGCCGACGCGCCGCCGCTGCCGCAGCCGGTGTGGTCGGCCGGCTACGACCCCTACCCGGCGTGGACCGCGCGCTTCACGGCGCTGCAGGCGCGCATGATCGAGCGCGAAGGGTCGACCGACGCGTTCCTGCGCCGGGCCGTGGCGCGGCGCGAGGCGCTCGCCCAGGCGGTGCGGCAGCGCGGGCTCGCCGCCGCTGGCTCCGGCGCCGCGGCGCGCTGACTCCGCCGCGCCGGCCACGCCCCCGGACGGCACGACGCGCGCCGGCGCGCGAACTGCGGCCCGCTGCCCCGCATCTCCTGGGTAATGCTTGCTGCCAGGCTCTTGGTGCCTGGTCTCTGTGTGCTCTGTGTTCTCTGTGGTTCCTTTCTGCTGCTGCAGAAGCAGAACAACCACCGAGAACACAGAGAGCACAGAGCAGAGAAGAGACGAGACGAGCAGGGCCAACGGAGGTGCGGCAGCAGGACGAACAGCAACTGCGGTCCATGCCGGGCTGCGTGGCGTCCCGGGACGCCGACTCCTAGGATCGCGCCATGCCCGACCTCGCCCCGCGCCACGACTCCCCGCTCGCCAAGGCCGTCGCGACGTTCTGCCTCGCGCAGGCGCCCGCCGCGCAGGGCCGCCGCGCCGACTTCCCGTCGCACCCGCTGTGGGCCGCGGCCGCGCGCACCGGCACCGAGCTGTGGCTCGACACCGGCGACGTCGACGCGGCGAAGGAACTCTGGGTGCGCGAGTTCGCGGCGCTGACGACCAACAACACGCTGCTCAACAAGGAAGTGCAGAAGGGCATCTACGACCAGCTGGTGCCGGCGGCGAAGGCGCTGCTGCTGCAGCTCGACCCGAAGATGCCGGCCGACCGGCTCGTGCAGGAGATCGCGTTCGTGCTCAACGCCGTGCACGGCCTCAAGCTGGTGCGCACGTTCGACGCCGACGTTTCGGTCGAACTGCACACCGCCACCGCCCACGACGTCGACGCCGCCTACCAGTACGGCAAACGCTTCGCCGCCATCTGCCCCGACCGCTTCATCGTCAAGGTGCCGCTGTCGCCCGCGGGCCTCGTCGCCGCGCGCCGCCTGCACGACGACGGCATCCGGCTGAACTTCACGCTCGGCTTCTCGGCGCGTCAGAACTGGCTGATCGCGAGCTTCAGCAAGCCCGACTGGGTCAACGTCTTCCTCGGCCGCATCAACGCCTTCGTCGCCGACAACAAGCTCGGCGACGGCAAGAACGCCGGCGAGAAGGCGACGCTGGCGAGCCAGCGCGGCCTGCGGCGGCTGGCCAAGGAGCAGGGCGGCAAGACCAAGCAGATCGCCGCGTCGATGCGCAGCGGCCAGCAGTGCGCCGACCTGCTCGGCCTCGACACGTTCACCATGCCCACCGCCGCGGCGAAGGAGTTCCTGGCCGCCAACCCGCCGGCGGCGGCGCTCGCCGACAAGACCGGCGGCGACCCGGCGGTCGCCTTCGCGCCGACCGCCGACGTCGCCGGCGAGCGCCTGGACTGCTTCTGGGCGATCAGCAAGGGCTTCGAGCAGGCCGCGGCCGCGGTCGCCAAGCTCGACCCGAAGACGGCGACCGCCGACGACGTCGTGCGCACGCTCGCCGCGCACGGCGCCGGCGACTTGTTCCCGGCGTTCACCGCCGACGAGGCGGCGAAGGTCGCCAAGGAAGGCAAGATCCCCGTGCACGCCAGCTGGCGCGACCGCGTCAAGGCCGGCACGGCCAGCTGGGACGGCATCCTCACCGCTGCGGCGCTGGCGAGCTTCACGATCGACCAGCAGGCGCTCGACGACCGCATCCGCCGGTTCGTCTGACCGGCCACCGGCAGCGGCGGCGGCCTGCGCACGTCCCGCGGCAGCCGACCTGACCACGGCGGCCGCGCACCGCCGACCGCCGGGTGGACCGTGCGCCGCGCACCGCGCGCCGGGAACCGGGCGCCGTCGCCGACGTTCCTGCGCCGCCTCCGCCGCACGGCGGAGGGCAACCGACCGACCGGACCGGCATATTGCTGAGCCGATCCGGTCCACCGTCCGTTGCCGCGCTGGTCGCTGATCGTCCGCAGGAACCTGTATGCGCCACCCGTCCGCTCGCGCCCTTACGCTCGCCCTCCTGACCCTGGCCGCGCTGAACGCGGCGCTGACCGCGCAAGGCACGCCGATCGGCTTCGAGGAGCGCTGGGCGCTCGCCGACGACCGCACCGCGCTGGTGACGACGCTGGCGCAGGGCTCGGCCGAATGGCACTACTGGCACTGCCGCGAACGGCTCGACGCGCGCGACTTCGCCACCGTGCGCCGGCTTTTGGCCGAGTGGCTGACGCGGCACGGCGAGTCGGCGCAGTGGCGCGAGATCCGCGACCGCGAACTGCTGCTGAGCTACGGCGAGTCGCCGCAGCGGACCTTCCAGGAGCTGCGGGCGCGCTTTGGCTACGCCTACGACCAGCGCCCGGACGACCAGACGCAGCGCGCGCAGCTGCCGACCCGCCTCGACCCCAGCCTGCTGTCGGCGTCGACGCTGGCACAGCGCGCCCGCGAACGCCACCCGGGCACGGTCGACGGCTTCACCGACCTCGCCCTGCCCGGCCTCGCCGCCACCGAACTGAGCGACAGCCAGCTCGTTTCGCTGCTCAGCCGCCTGCGCCGCGCCGACGTCGACAACCTGCCGCAGCTCGTCGTGCGCCACCTGCGCATGCGCGGCGCCTCGCCCTTCGGCTCGCTGGCCGTGCACACGCTGCTGAGCCTGCCGCAGCTGGAGGAGTGCGCGCGGCTGCTGCCCGACCTGCTGCGCCAGCCGAAGTTCGTCGAAGCCTGGCTCGCGTGCCTGTCGCCGTCGGCCGATCGTTCGCTCGACGACCCGGCCACGCGCGCCGCCCACCTCGCCGAGCTGTGGGCGTTCGCGCAGCGCTTGCCGGCGCAGTTCAACTCGCTGAAGGCGCACGTGCTGTTCTGGCAGCTGCGCCACGACCTCGCGCAGGGCGCGCTCGACAAGGAGCGTTTCCTCGCCTACCTGCGGTTGCCGCGCCGCAGCGGCCCGGTGGCGCGGCAGCTGATGGACGCGTTCCCGCGCGCCGAGGAGCACGCCGACCTGCGCCGCGGCTTCGCCACGGGCCTCGGCGCGGTCGGCGACGACAGCGGCCTGGTGCGCGAGTGCCTGGAGCGCTTGTTCGCCGTCGAGGACGCCTTCGAGCCGTACGCCGAGTGGCTGGACGGCGCCTGGACCAAGGCCGTGCTCGCCGAGACCAAGCTGCTGCTCGGCCAGGGCGACCCGCTGCGCTGGGGCGCGCTGCTCGACGACCAGGCCCGGCTCGAAGCGCTGCGCCAGCGCGTCGAGATCCGCTTCCCCGCCGAGCAGACGCTGCGCTTTGGCGCCGCCCAACCGGTGTCGCTGCTCGTCGACGTCAAGAACGTCCCGAAGCTGGTGGTGAAGGTCTTCGCCGTCGACGCCTTCCGCTACCACGTCGAGAAGCAGCGGGACGTCGACGCGACCATCGAGCTCGATGGCGTGGTGCCGAGCTTCGAGCAGGCGCAGGACCTGACCGAGCCGGAGATGCGCCGCGTCCGCCGCACGTTCGACCTGCCGATGCTGACCGAGCCGGGCACCTACGTCGTCGAACTCGTCGGCAACGGCATCAGCAGCCGCGCCGTCGTGCACAAGGGCGGCTTGCGCGCCGTCAGCCGGCTCACCGCCGCCGGCCACGCGTTCGCGGTGTTCGACGAGGCCGGCGCGCGCGTCCGCGACGCCAAGGGGTGGTTCGGCGGCCGCGAGCTCGCCGCCGACGAACGCGGCGAACTGCACCTGCCGTTCACCAGCCAGGAGGGGCCGCGCAAGCTCGTGCTGGCGCAGGGCAACCGCTCGGCGATCGCGCCGTTCCGGCACCGCGCCGAGTCGTTCGACCTCACCGCGGGCGCGCACGTCGCGCGCGAGGAGTTGATCGCGGGACGCACGGCCCGGCTGGCGCTGCGGCCGCAGCTGCGCATCGCCGGCCGCGAAGCCTCGCTCGGCCTGCTCGAAGGCGGCGCGATCCTGTCGCTGTCCGCCACCGACCTCGACGGCCGCACCACGCTGCAGGAAGTCCGCCTCGCCGAGGTGCGCGACGGCCGCGAGATCGTGCACGAACTGACGGTGCCCGATCGCCTGCAGGCGCTGGCCGTCGGCCTGCGCGGCAAGGTCAAGGCGCAGGACGGCAAGCTGGTCGACGTCGCGGCCGGCACGACGCGCTTCGCCGTCAACGGCATCGACCAGGGTGCGGGCACGACGACGCCGCTGCTGCTCGCGACGCCGGACGGCTTCGCGCTGGAACTGCGCGGCAAGGACGGCGAGCCGAAGGCCGGTCGCGCGGTCGCGGTGACCGTGGCGCTCCGCGACTACGCCGACCCGGTGGAGGCGTCGCTGCAGACGGACGCCGCCGGCCGCATCGCGCTCGGCAGCCTGCCGGGTGCGACGACGATCCGCGTCGACACCAGCGGCTTCCGCGGCAGCGTCGCGCTGCCGCAGGCGCGCGCCACCTGGCCGACCGAGCTGCACGGCCGGGTCGGCGAGACCTTGCGGCTGCCGTGGCGCGGCGACGGTGCACAGCCGCCGCGCGGCGAGCTGTCGCTCGGCGACGATCGCCTCGACCGCTTCGGCAACCTCGCGGTCGTCGACGGCTTCCTCGAACTGCGCGGCCTGCCCGCCGGCGACCACGCGCTCGTCGACCACGCCACGGGCGCGAGGGTCGTCGTCCGCGTCACCGACGGCGCTGCCAGCGACGGCTGGCTCGCCAACGGCGAGCGCATCCTGGCGGCGAGCGACCCGGCGCCGCTGCAGGTGCAGCCGCTCGCGATCGACGGCGACGAACTCGTCGTCCGCGTCGCCAACGCGACGCCCGACACCCGCGTCCACGTCGCCGCCGCGCGCTACGTGCACGACGGCGAATTGTTCGCCGCGCTCGCCGCGCCGGCGCCGCAACCCGCCCTGGCCGAGTACGGGCGGACGCCGGACAGCCAGTTCGAGTCGGGCCGCCAGCTCGGCGACGAACTGCGCTACGTCATGGAGCGACGCTTCCAGACGAAGTACCCCGGCAACCTGCTCGCGCGCCCGGGCCTGCTGTTGAACCCCTGGACGACGCAGTTCACCTCGAACGAGGCGGTCGGCATCGGCGGTGGGACCGGCGGCCGCTACGGCGGCCGCGGCGGCGCGGCGCGCAAGGCCGGCGCGGCGGGCGCGCCCGCGCCGGAATCGGCCGCCGCGGGCGAAGGCGCGTCGCCGGCGGTCCAGGCCAACCTCGACTGGCTCGCCGCCGACGGCGCGCTGCAGGCGAACCTCGCGCCCGACCGCAACGGCGTCGTGCGCGTCAAGCTCGCCGCGCTCGGCCGCGGCGGCTTCGTCACGGCGCTGGCGATCGACGGCCCGCAGCGGGCGCAGCGCCACCTCGTCCGCGCCGAGGCGCTGCCGGCGCAGCGGCCGCGCGCGCTCGCCAAGGCGCTCGACGCGGCGACGCCCAAGGTCGAGCAGAAGCGCATCGAGTTCCTGCCGGCCGGCAAGGCCGTCGCGATCGCCGATCCGCGCGGCGCGGAGGTGGCGATCCACGACACGCTCGGCGACGGCTACCGCCTGCTGCAGTCGATCGCACGCCACGACGGCGAGTTCGCCAAGTTCGCGTTCCTCGCCGACT
>Ga0194133_10010105_pt1 | contig 10685 bp, 11 predicted proteins | sample TA2KigOf40mmetaG_FD_155448 | JGI IMG/M metagenome (GOLD analysis project Ga0194133, IMG submission 155448) | Freshwater microbial communities from Lake Tanganyika, Tanzania - TA2015055 Kigoma Offshore 40m | ecosystem: Environmental > Aquatic > Freshwater > Lake | place: Tanzania: Lake...
TGCGTCGCAGGTTAGAGAGATTTTGGCGACTGTCAAAAAATCAGCTCCAGGTGGTGCTGTTGAATTACGGATTCCGCTCTATGGAGCTATTCAATGTGTCGCTGGGGCAAAACATCGGCGGGGAAATCCTGCAAATCAGGTTGAGATGAGGGCTGAGGTACTTATCCAGTTGGCGAAGGATCCATCTCTTTGGCAAGATTTAGTAAATTCAGGGCAGATCCAGGCCTCTGGTCAATTAAGTGATCTATCCCAGGTATTCTCAACCGCTTTTCAGAAAATCCCGTAAGAGGTGGGGTGAGCGGCTGAAATATTTTGGCCCATTTAGGGGTTGATTAGATAATCTTGCTCCCTATCTACAGAGATTATTGAGATTTTGTGAAGGAGGCCCACCCATGGGACGTGGCCGATCAAAAGCTAGAGAAACTAGAGTTGCCAGAGATCTTAAGTACTCAAATCAAGATATGGATCTAGAGCGATTAGCGGAAGAGCTTCATGGTGAGCTAAATGATAATAAGAGCAATCAAGATAAGGATTCCTACCTCGCTGAGGATGACAAGTAATCATAACTAGTTAACTACTTGTAGTGTTTTTGATTGTGATCCGTAATTAAATATTTATCTTACATAGAAATTCATTTCTCACATTAGGTAATCTGTGGAAGGAAATTAGTAGTATGGTTTACTTATGCGTCCCACCCCATATGTTGCAAGTTTAAGAATTTATGAACCACTAGATAGCTTTGACATTCTAGATCAACAAAGATGGTCCCATCTTTTAATTACCTCCCCGACTGGCTGGGATGAACAAAAGCGGGCGCTAACTCGGGTGATAAAAAGTGAGGCGCCAAATACTAAACCAGATGGAGCTCACCTTTTAGAGCATGAGGGCAAAAGATATATCGCCCCATGGTCGACCACCACTAGATGTTGGAGTGCGTTAGATGATTTCAAGTACTCACTGCCTGCTCCCTTAATTAAGTTTTTTATTCCCCAAAGTATTGAGGATTCAATTAAGAGCTCAGCAATTGAGATTGAAGATAAGGTTTCACACATTCTCACCTCCACCTGGAGTATCCCGCCCCGCTGGTTTGCTTTATTTCAACCAGATGAGAGATTACGGGGAGAAAATGATGATGGTGCTTTTACTATCCTTCGTACATCAATTAATAATGCAAAAACTAGAGCACGCTTTACCCATGAAGCAGTACTTGGCGCATTTGGATCAGGACCGGTTGAGGTTGAGATTGTAGAGTTAATTTCATGGCTAGAGATATTTGATAACTCATCCATTGTTGAATTAGATTATGGCGGCCTTGCTGCTTATTTAGATAATCTACTTATCCAAAATGGTGAGCCAGGATTATCTGCTGACACATCGATTGAGGATGTGAATACCTCGATTGCCGGGCTTGCCTCAGGGGACGGGGCATTAGCTGGTAAAGGGTATGAACGGCTAGTATCTCGCTGGCGCAAGGTTGCATCCTTGGAGTCTGCAACATAAACGTATGCACTTGTACTTAAATATAGTTAAAGGGATACTTAGCCCATAAGGTTTAATTCAGACAATTTAAAGAGTGCCAGTAAATTTTTTATTCAATCAGAAGGGTATAAATTGAGTCAAAGAAATCTTTCCCATATTTCGATGAATGGTCAAGAGAATTTGCTGACCCCAGCTGAGGTTGCAGCCCTATTTCGGGTAGATCCGAAAACTGTTACTAGGTGGGCAAAGGCTGGAAAATTAAACTCCATTAAGACTCTCGGTGGGCACCGCAGATATAAAGAGTCTGAGGTTAAAGCGCTGCTAAAAAGTATTTCACTAAATATATCTTCAAATAAGGTAGGTGGAAATTAGTGAGTGAAGAAATTTCTAAAAAAGATAGTAATGATACAAAGGCGAAAATGCTTGAGGCCCTCGCCAAAAAACAAAAAGGCGGCAATGGCGGTAAATCTGGTGGGCCAAGTTCTGGCTCCAAAATCGGAGCTGGTAAAACCGATGGTGTGGCCCCCAAGATGCACAGAAGAAAAGCCGGCTCAGCATAATTGCTAAGATTTTCTAATGGTCATATCGCCAATTAATTACTTCTTGCTTTTTGTTATCTCCTATGTACTGGTGGGCCTACTTACGCCATTAATGCGTAAAATTGCTATCTCACAAGGAGTCCTAGATTATCCAAACTCCGATCATAAGTCACATAAAAAACCAGTTCCATATCTCGGGGGCGTTGCAATCATTATTGGGGTGATACTTGTTTCTTACCTAGCATTAATCTTTTCTCAATTTGCCTGGAATAATTTTTGGCTTGCAACATCCATGCTTGGCCCCGCAGTAGTAATGGGTTTAGTTGGATTATGGGATGACCTAAAGAGTCTAAACCCCCTGCCAAGATTTATTGGACAGAGCATTACCGGTCTAATTGTTGCAATTATCCTAGTGATTAACGACAATATTGGAAACCCAACTGGAATCACCGGATTGGATGTTGCGATCACAGTTTTATGGATTGTTGGAATATGTAACTCAATTAATTTCTTTGATAACTTAGATGGTGGCGCTGCTGGAACTGTGGCAATTACTGCAATTTCACTTACCTATTTAGCTATTACCAGTAATCAATTTTTTATTGCAGCCTTATCCATTGTGTTAGTTGGTTCTACTCTTGGGTTTTTAATTTGGAATAGAGCCCCTGCCCGGATCTATATGGGTGATGCTGGTGCACTTTTCTTAGGTGTATTAATTGCAACACTAACTATTAGGTTTGAACCAAGAACTGATAATTTAATGTCCTCTCTCTCGATACCTATACTTTTGCTTGCCATCCCAATTCTTGATACAACGGTTGCAGTTTTATCTAGGCTGCGAAGGGGCGTATCACTCTTCCAAGGGGGGAAAGATCACCTGTCTCATAGATTAATAAGATTTGGCTTATCGAGAAAATTCACGGTGGTCACACTCTGGTTACTTTCAGCTTTTTTTTGTTCAGTTGCGGTTGCAATCTCAATCCTTAACTCTAAAAATGAATTGATATTTCTTGCAGTAGCTTTACTATTTTGGTCAGTCTTGTTCCTGTTTTTTATCAGTAGCTCTGATTTTTAGCTAAATTATCATTTTTTAAAAATAATATATTTTAATGACAGGTAACTTAAAGGAGCAATGAATAAAATTGGGATTACTTTAGCAACTCTAGGATCAATACCAGAAGTAATCAACAACTTAAGTAGAAAAGTACCTATGCTCCAGAATGTAATTAGATTAATTAAAAATTTAGTGCCAGATCTACTACGAGTAGCTGTGCTCTTAAACGTCCATGAGTAGTGAGAAAAGTAGTTTAATGAGATTGAGAATACTCCAGCACAAGAGTTAGAAATAATAACCGAGGTAAATTCTGAGTAGATAATAATAAATATTAAGTAGTCAACTACATTGGTAGAAGTACCAACTAATCCCCATCGAAAAGTAGAATTATATTTAATGAATAAATCTTTTATACTTTATATGATTATTTCAACACCATTCATAGATACATCGCAACACGATCATTCGGTTGTGGCTGAGGCCGGGATCGAACCGGCGACCTAACGATTTTCAGTCGTTCGCTCATACCAACTGAGCTACTCAGCCAATCAAAATTACTTACTTCAATTAAGAAATAAATAAATCGCGACCCAGACGGGACTTGAACCCGCGACCTCCGCCGTGACAGGGCGGCGCGCTAACCAACTGCGCTACTGGGCCAGTTCTAAAAGGAAAGGAACTTTTCTTTTCCTTTTGCGTCCCCAACGGGATTTGAACCCGTGTTAACGCCGTGAAAGGGCGACGTCCTAGGCCACTAGACGATGGGGACAGTGGAGAGTTAAGGGTATAGGTCAAGTGGGTCAAATCAAAACTAGATAAATGGGATAATTTCTATATGGGAATAACTACTAATTGTTCACAAGAAGTTATTGAGATGGCAGCGAATGGATTAAAAAACGGACATCTTGTGGCCTTCCCAACAGAGACCGTTTATGGGTTAGGTGCGGATGCTTTGAATGAAAAATCTGTTAGGAGTGTTTATTCAATAAAGGGTAGACCTGCAAATCACCCACTGATTGTACATATTTCATCAATAAATCAACTCGACAATTGGGCAACAGAAATCCCAAGTTATGCAAAAAAGCTGGCAAGAGATTGTTGGCCTGGGCCTATGACATTGATTTTAAAAAGGAGTGTACAAGCAAAGGACTTTGTTACAGGCGGTCAAAACTGCGTAGGTGTTAGAGTTCCAGCCCATCCGGTTGCACTAGCCCTATTGGCTGAATTTGAAAAACTTGGTGGGATGGGTATTGCCGCTCCAAGTGCAAATAAGTTTGGCGCAGTGTCTCCAACAACTGCAAAGGCTGTTTTTCAAGAGATAGGAATTGGCTTAGGAATCAATGATTTAATTCTTGATGGAGGACAATCCTCAATCGGCTTGGAGTCAACTATCATAGATTGTACAAACTCATATGCGACTATAATTCGACCTGGTGCAGTCACTCTTAAACATATTAAGAAAACACTACGCTCAACTAAATTAAGTCTAGTTGAGAAATCTCAAATTAGAGCCTCGGGTGGATTAGTAAAGCATTACTCCCCAAAAGCTGAAGTTTTAGTCAATGTAGTTCCAAAAGAAGGCGATGGTTTAATAGCGCTTTCAGAATTTAAAACGCCAAAAAACGTATTTCGCCTTGCAAATCCAAACAATTCCGAGGAGTACGCCCGATTACTATATAGCGCCTTAAGGGAAGGTGATAGCAAGGCAATTAAAAGAATTGTTGTAATCCCTCCAAACGGAGATGGATTAGAGGTTGCAATAAATGATCGAATAACTAAAGCATCCTCCAAAATAATTGAAAAATGACGTTGTTAAATTGGGAAGCGAAGCCTATAAAAACTAATCAAATCTTTCTTGAAATTTCTCTCAGAAACTATTTTGTTTCTATTTCGGATTAATAGATTGAAATGTTCAAGATATTGAGCTGACATTATTGAAGCAGTATGTGGATAATTTGGCATTAAATTAACCAACAAATTATAAGATTTATGAAATTCAATCAGTTTATCTTCCAGATTAGATTCATTAAAAGATACTCCGAATCCATTGCAGTATTCAGGCATACACCCACTATCTCTGTAAAGGAGTGGCAACCCACATAGAGCACCCTCATTTTGATGATTTCCACCTGGTTCATTAATAGAAGCTGTTATGTACCCATGATGGGACGAAATCTTTTTTACTAAATTTACTCCACCTAAAGGCAAAACATGAATAGAATTCTTAAGAGTTACTCTTTTAGGTAATTTACCTATATATGTGAAAGTGAATCTTTGTTTCCAATAATCTTGCGACAAGAGAGAATCAAGTTTTAAGTAAACATCCCATCCCTTCATAAGATTACTACTCCAGTGGTGTGTGACCAACTTTATCGGTCCATTCCCCGCCCAAGGAATGAATTTTTCTGAATTATAAATAGTTGCGTCAGACCCATTTAAAATTACGCTATCAAAGTCCTTACGCGAGTTAGGATGTCTGAGATTTAGATCTTTTAGCCAAGAGCCAACATATACTGTTGAATCTGCAATGTAATTTGCAGCCCTCAATTTTCTATTCATATGTTTGGTATTTTTACGTTCGTCGCACTCATTTATGCGGTGGATAATTACGGTATTTGGGTTAACATTGCGAACATATTTAATAATGTCTCGAATACTAAAAGATAAATTCTGATGGTTTGTCCTTGGATCCATTATCATGATTAAATCGATATCATTTTCTTTTAAATCTGATGTGAAACTATGTCCACAACCTTTAATAAAGGTTTTTAAAGCAGTAACAAAACCGTTTCCTCCCCCGGTAGGGGAATTTGAAGTATTGAAATTAACAGCAATTTTCAGTTTAGTTCCTAACTTGATCTGGCTTTAAATATATCGCAAATACAGTGAAACCCACAGATCTGGTCTAAAAGTCATAGACTATTACGGCACGCAGTATTCAAATTTACGCCTAAGCTCATATCAAGCAGGCCTTTGAAGAAGTAAGACAAATTTATCATAATTTTTATTCAAGCCATGAACTTTAATTTTTCAGATAATATTTAAAAATCGTATCATGTTGTTGGCGCCAGGTATTCAAGTCGAATTTTTCTTCAGCTATATCACGGGCAAGAGTGGATCTATTTGAATAACTCTTCAATATCTCTATCATAGAAATGGAAACTATTGATTGATCAACAAAAATTGGCGGTTGCTCGAAGTTGATAATTGATTTAATTGGGATCCCAGCAATTCCGTTAATTAGTTCTGCTGTACCACCTGATTCACTGTAGATTACTGGTAATCCACTTGCCATTCCTTCAATTACAACATTAGGACATGGGTCTAAGTATTTTAAATGAATCAAGACATGGGCACTTCTGTAAATTTCCGGCGCATCAATTTGATTATATCGTCCAATCAAACTAACAGAATCTGTTATTCCCAAGTTTTCTACAATTTCAATAATCTTCTTTTGAAGCGTTGAGTTTATATACCCAGCAATACTTAGATGGAAATTATATCCCAGCGATAGATTACTTTTTAATGCCATAATCGCCGGTTCGACAGCATACAAGTGATTATAATTAAATTTTCCTACAATAAGGAAATTAACTCTTGATGGTAGCTGTGCATTGTTGCTTTTTGGTTTAAACGAGTTTAAATCAACTGCATTATATAAAATCTTTCCCGGCCCTTTTCGCTCACCAAGAAAACTATTTGCGGTAGCTCTGGAGAATTCAGATTGCCAAAATACATAATCGGCGATGTGATATACACCAGACATTTGTAAATTTTTTTCTTCCCAACCTTTCGGATACCAACCTTTATAAAATACTCCATTTTGGTTCAGTATTATTGGAATTTTGTTAGCTTTCATTTTTTTCAAAGAATTTTGGGTAAGGTATGGTGTATTTGATAGGCAGTAAGTAAGATTAAAATTATATTTGCTCTCAGGAAATAACTGATTTAATCTGTAAACTTTTACTAATGGCCCTCCTAAGCTACCGGTTCTAGCGCCACCATAAAAAACTTTAATCGAAATGTTTTTTCGACCAAAGACTAGTAATCTGAAAGCATTCAGATTTACTATCAATTTTAAATATCTTTGATATATATATAAACTCATCTGTTTGAAGATTATTGACATATTTTTAACTGCTTTTAAGTAAGGGTATGTAAATTTCGTTGAGAATTTGGTTTGCAACTACTTGAGTATCACACTCTAAAATTCTAACTAATGCCGAATTAACTATGTTGTTTTTTTTCTGCGAGTGAATAACTTCAAGAACTTTCATGGCTATTATTTTAGGATCGAAATTATCGACCAGACCACCACTTATCATATCTTCGATTAGATCAACTGCCATTCCAACCGGCGTCGATATGACAGGTACTCCGGAGGCCATGGATTCTAATAATCCTTTTGGTCCTCCTTCTTCTCTAGAGCTGACTAAATAGATATCTAACGCTTGGTAGTAATTCGAGATACTTTGATAATCTTGAATCTCAAAGTGTTGAAATGGAATTCTAGCTTTTTGTAAGCCAGCTTTTACGTATCCTCTTGAAGGGCCAGTTAGAAGTACAGCAACTTCAATGTCTTTTCTAAGTTCTGAAATAACATCTAGAAATATATCGGGTCCCTTAATTAGTTTGGGTAAATCACCGTCTTGCCAACCAATTCCATCTTTTTGAAACGAACCAATTACAATTTGATTATGCTTAAAACCTAATCTATTTCTCATTTCTTCCTTAAACTCTTCTGTTCTTGGTCTAAAAACTTTCAAGTCCACAGCAATTGGAATTAGACTCATTTTTTTTTCATTGAATCCAAATGAGACCATGCGGTTCTGAACAATAGAATTTGGAACAATCAATTTATCGATTTTTCTCTGATACTTTAATATAGCAAGAAAATTATCATGAATTACTCTCCCATCACCGGGTTTACCATGAAAATAACTTACTACTGTTCTAAACTTATTTTCAGTGATCTTGTGAAAGTGTTGCCACATGAACTGAGAACCAAAATGAACTATTTTACTATCTAATCCAAAAACGTTTTCGGAAATACTCACAAATTTCGAACCAATGCTTTTATTTATCAAGTCGGCAGTTTGTTTTCCATCCCAGTAAATTGACCATTGACGTGGTTCAACTATGTATGTGACTGCAAGCGAAGCATTAGTTTTTTCTACCGAATTTTTTGACTTAAGGTACTTAACATACGCTCTTCCAAGGCGAAATATAAATCGCATCCGCGAATTCACGAAAAAGAAGATTGACACTATCAAATTTATCCCTTAAATTCTTCAAATTTTATTAACATTAAATTATTTCTATCCTTCTAAGCCTACACCTACATACTAGGAAACCCTAGGTTTATAATATATGCTTAAACTGGCTAAAAACTTACGGTAGTTCTACAAAAAGGGGGCAGGTAATTAAGGGTAAATCAATCCTAATTTTTGGCGGAACCGGATCTCTTGGGCAAGCATTGATTAGGAGACTTTCAGAGTCTAATCACTTAATTTTGTTTTCAAGGGACGAGGCGAAACATTGGACAATTCGTAATCATTTAACCAGTAAGCAAAATATTAGCTTTGCAGTGGGTGATATCCGTGATAAAAATAGGGTATCTGAATGCCTTAGGGTATTTAATCCAGATATTGTAATTATTGCTGCCGCACTTAAACAAGTTGATACATGCGAGATGACACCTTTTGAAAGTATTCAAACTAATGTCCTTGGTATAAATAATGTCATTCAGTGCACATCAGAGATGGAGACTCAGCTACTATCTCTCGAGAGTGTTTTACTAGTCTCGACTGATAAAGCCTGTGCACCCACAAATGTTTACGGAATGTGTAAAGCTATTTCAGAACGTTTGATTACCAGTTCAATGAAATCTTCTAAGAGGGTTAAATACTTAGGAGTACGATATGGAAATGTTCTAGAATCTCGAGGTTCTATAATTCCATTGTTTAAATATCAGGTATCTCATGCCGATTCATTGACTGTAACAGATTTAGATATGACTCGGTTCATAATGACGCTAGATGAGAGTATTGAATTAATTGTCGCTACTTTAAATAATGCAGATTCAGGAGAAATTTGGTTACCAAAAATCCGATCGATGAGAATTCGAGATTTGGCAGAAATTTTTGCAAAAAAGTATACAAAGGATATAAAAGTAGTCGGCATTCGCCCAGGTGAAAAAATGCACGAAGATTTGATCAGCCAAACAGAGTCCCTCAGAGTTCGCTATGAGGATCCATACTTTAAAATGTCACCATCTTTCATGAAAAATATTTCAACGTCTCCATTTTCTTATTCTTCTGTAGATGACTTGCTAACTATTCAAGAGCTTGAAGATTTCTTGAATTCTTTAAATATATTTGAAGATAATTTAGACAGTCTTGTAGGTCTGAGAATAGAGGAGATTCGAACTGGGGAATTTAATTAATGTATCCTCTTTTTAAAGTTTATGTTCCAATTAACGACGCTTTAAATGAAATCAAAACCGTTTTTGAGTCCGGATATATCAACGAAGGGATACAAGTCTCAAAATTCAAGGATTTACTGAGTGAGTACTTAAATGAACAAAACTTGGTGCTTACAAATTCGTGCACAAGCGCATTAACTATTGCTTTGAAAGTTGCCGGTGTAAATTTTGACTCGGAAGTAATCACCACTCCGATGACATGCGTTGCGACTAACACACCGATATTAAATCTAGGTGCAAAAGTTGTATGGGCTGATATTGATCCAACAAGTGGATCGATTAGCGTCCAGGACGTGCTGAAGAAAATTACATCTAGGACTCGAGCTATAGTTTATGTGGATTGGGCGGGCAATCCTGCAGAGATTGAAAAGTTACATGAAATTGGTAAATCTCATGGAATTAAAGTTATTCAAGATGCAGCGCATGCCTTTGGTGCAAGGTGGAATGGTAAATCTATTTCCAAGTTTGCAGATTTCACTTGTTATTCTTTCCAAGCTATTAAACATTTATCAACCGGTGATGGTGGGCTACTTGTGTGTTCAGATCCAATCGATTATCAATTAGCTAAAAAACTTAAATGGTTTGGGTATGACAGGGATGCCATCAAGGACGAAAAAGGGGATTGGAAAGGGCAAAGGTGGGATGCAGATATTGATGACGGAGAAGTAGGTTATAAATTTAATATGAATAATATCAGTGCAGCCATAGGAATTTCACAAATGAAACACATAGATAGGATTCTCAGTAAACACAAGCAAAACGCTTCGATTTATATAGAAGCATTTAAGGATTCTGAAATGCTCACTAACTTATCTTTACCAAGTGAGGCAGAATCGCCATACTGGTTTTTCACAGTATTAGTGAAATTAACCGAAGAAAAACGTAACCTTTTGTTAGAAAAATTGAATTTACTTGGTATTGGTGCGGGTTTAGTTCATTTACCCAATGACATTTACTCTGCTTTTAAGTCTTTCAATTCAGAATTACCCGGTTTAAGAATTTTTTCATCTAGTCAAATATCAATTCCTTGCGGTTGGTGGCTTGAAGAAAAGGACTGTCTTTATATAGCAGATAGTATAAAGAATTTAGTCGATGAAATAGGATCCAAATAGTTGTGCAATTACCTAAA
>Ga0194133_10010107_pt1 | contig 10684 bp, 13 predicted proteins | sample TA2KigOf40mmetaG_FD_155448 | JGI IMG/M metagenome (GOLD analysis project Ga0194133, IMG submission 155448) | Freshwater microbial communities from Lake Tanganyika, Tanzania - TA2015055 Kigoma Offshore 40m | ecosystem: Environmental > Aquatic > Freshwater > Lake | place: Tanzania: Lake...
ACGCGACCTGCTTGTCGTTGATGCCCGGTCGCGTGATTCGATTTCAGCTCAATGACCGCCTGCAGTCAGACGGCTCGCGTTACAAGGTGCCGCAGATGGGCTGGAACCGCGTCAAGCAGCGCCGCCCGCACCCACTGTGGGCGAATGTGCCGGATGACAGCTATTTTTACTTCGTCCACAGTTACTACGCGCTGCCGGAAAATCCCGCGCATGTATGCGGTGAGACCGATTACGGGGTGACATTCTGCTCGGCCGCCGGGCGCGATAACATATTTGCTACGCAGTTCCACCCTGAAAAAAGCGCAGCCGCTGGTTTGCAGCTTTATAAAAATTTTGTACATTGGAACCCTTAGAACCCATCTCGCCATGCTGCTGATACCTGCTATCGACCTCAAGGATGGTCATTGCGTGCGCCTGAAACAAGGCGACATGGATCAGGCCACCGTGTTTTCTGACGACCCCGCCAAGATGGCGCGGCATTGGTTGGAACAGGGCGCGCGGCGCCTGCATTTGGTTGATCTGAATGGTGCGTTTGCCGGCAAGCCGAAAAACGAACCTGCGATCAAATCGATTCTTGCGGCGGTGCGTGAGTACGCGGAAGAATTCGAGATAGACGAGATACCGGTGCAACTCGGCGGCGGTATTCGCGACCTCGATACCATCGAGCGTTTTCTCGACGACGGTATCTCTTACATCATTATCGGCACTGCCGCCGTCAAAAATCCGGGGTTCTTGCACGACGCATGTGGTGCATTTCCGGGTCAGATCATTGTTGGCTTGGATGCCAAAGAGGGCAAGGTCGCAACCGATGGCTGGAGCAAACTTTCCGGCCACGAGGTGATTGATCTGGCTAAAAAATTCGAAGACTACGGCTGCGAAGCGATTGTGTACACCGACATCGGCCGCGACGGCATGATGAAAGGTGTGAACATCGACGCCACCGTCAAGCTGGCGCAGAGCATGACGATTCCGGTCATCGCCTCGGGCGGGGTACACACCATCACCGATGTCGAGGCCTTGTGCGCCGTCCAGGAAGAAGGGATTGAGGGTGTGATCTGCGGACGCTCGATCTACGGGGGTACGCTCGATTTGCGCACGGCACAGGATCGCGCCGACGTATTGTCGGGCGAGCGAGATCTCGACTGACATGGCACTCGCAAAACGCGTCATCCCCTGCCTGGATGTCACCGCAGGCCGGGTGGTGAAAGGCGTCAATTTCGTCGAGCTGCGTGATGCCGGCGACCCGGTCGAAATAGCGCGTCGCTATGATGAGCAAGGCGCTGACGAGATCACTTTTCTGGATATCACCGCGTCATCAGATGATCGCGACCTGATCCTTCACATTATCGAAGCCGTGGCTTCGCAGGTGTTCATTCCGCTGACGGTAGGTGGTGGTGTGCGGCAGGTTGATGATGTGCGGCGCTTGCTGAATGCCGGCGCTGATAAAGTCAGTATCAATACGTCGGCCGTGGTCAATCCTCAGCTGGTGGCGGATGCTGCCAGTAAATACGGCTCGCAATGCATTGTCGTGGCCATCGATGCCAAGCGCGCGCCGGCTGGCCATTGGGAAGTATTCACGCACGGTGGTCGCAATCCGACGGGCCTGGACGCGGTTGCGTGGGCACAAAAGATGGAGTCACTCGGCGCCGGCGAGATTCTGCTGACCAGCATGGACCGCGATGGCACGCAAGATGGCTTCGACCTTCCCCTGACTCGCGCTGTATCCGACGCGGTAGGTATTCCCGTGATCGCCTCGGGCGGTGTCGGCGGTTTACAGGATCTGGCCGATGGTGTGACTCAGGGTCGCGCCGACGCTGTGCTGGCGGCGAGTATCTTTCACTATGGTCTGCACACGGTGCAGGAGGCCAAAGCTTACATGGCGTCGCGAGGCATTCCGATGAGGCTTGCATGAGTCAAAACGCCGATTGGCAGGACCGCATCCGATGGGACGCCAATGGCTTGGTGCCCACCATTGCGCAAGAAGTCGGTAGCAACCAGATACTGATGGTGGCGTGGATGAATCGTGAATCATTGGCGCGCACGGTAGCGTCCGGACAAGCCGTGTACTGGAGTCGATCGCGTAACACGCTATGGCACAAAGGTGAAGAGTCGGGCCACTTTCAAAAGGTGCACCAGATTCGGCTTGATTGTGATGATGACGTATTGCTGCTACAGGTTGAGCAGGTCGGTGGGCTCGCTTGCCACACCGGCAGGCACAGTTGTTTTTTCAATGAGCTGCAAGTGAATGATGGCGCCATCAGCTGGGCCGAGGTTGAGCCGGTCTTGAAAAACCCGGATGACATTTACAAGAAATGACATGAACGACACTTTGCAGCGCTTGGCGCAGATCATCGAGACACGTAAACCCGCTGCAGGTGGTGATCCCGAGCGTTCATATGTGGCGCGTTTATTCGCCAAAGGCGATGATGCGATTCTCAAAAAAATCGGAGAAGAAGCGACCGAGGCAGTGATGGCCGCCAAGGATGTGCGTCAAGGTTCGGATCCAGACAAGCTGGTGTACGAATGCGCGGACCTCTGGTTTCATTCGCTGATCATGCTGGCGCAGTTCAACCTCACGCCGCAGCAAGTCCTCGACGAATTGGCGCGTCGCGAAGGCATGTCCGGGATTGAAGAAAAAGCCAATCGCAAGCTGCAAAGCCGCGAACAAGACGAGGCCGATAAGTAAGCTCGCCATCGTGCTTGCCATGCTGTGCGTAACACGCCTCACTTATTGAAAGCGCGAGCCGGCGTCACCGTAGCGAGCCATGAGCGCCATGAATCATTCCAACTATCAGTTGATCAAATCGGAGAGACAACTTGGATAACTGCATCTTCTGCAAGATCGTCGCGGGCTCGATTCCATCAAAAAAAGTGTTCGAGGATGAGGATTTGATTGTTTTTCACGATATCAACCCGGCGGCGCCCATGCATTTACTGATGGTGCCCCGAGAGCACATCGCGACGCTCGCCGATAGCAGCGACGAGCACCAGGCGTTGTTGGGTAAAATGTTGCTGCTTGCTCCCAAGTTGGCGCAGGCGCATGGCGGCGGCTATCAAAATGGCGCGGATGGCCCGACCGGGGGCTTCAAAACCCTAATCAACACGGGTCCTGATGGTGGTCAGGAGGTGTACCATCTGCACTTACACTTGATGGGCGGTCCTCGCCCGTGGCGCGGACAGCGTTGATTCGCTGTAAACAGAAATTGACGGCTTGAAAGCCGCTAGGAGATTGCAATGGGTTCGTTCAGTATTTGGCACTGGGTCATTGTTCTGGTCATTGTGATGCTGGTGTTCGGTACCAAAAAGCTGGGCAATATCGGCTCGGATTTGGGTAAGGCAGTCAAAGGTTTCAAAGATGGTGTGAAAGGGTCGGAAGAGCCGGCCGCGCCTGCACAGCAGGTGGCTGATAAATCCACTATCGACGTCGAAGCCAAGGAAAAAGCCAAGAGCTGATCCCGCCTCTACCGGCGGGTTTGCTTTTTACTCGCCGCGTCCGTCTGGTTCATCGCCCGCCATGATAGACCTCGGTCTTTCCAAACTCGCCCTGATCGGTGCGGTCGCGCTAGTCGTGATCGGTCCGGAGAAACTGCCGGCCGTAGCGCGCATGGCCGGCACGTTGTTTGGTCGCGCCCAGCGCTACATCAATAACGTGAAGGCCGAAGTCAATCGAGAGATGCAGATGGAAGAGCTGCAAAAAATGCAGACCAGTATTGTGGAGGCGGCTAGCAAGCTAAACCTCACCATTACTGCCGAGGCGGCTGAGGTGCGCAAAGAAGTCGACGATGCCGGCAATGCATTATCCAGTTCGCTGAACGAGGCCCATCAGTCGTTTGACGATAGCTACGAATACTCGCCCAGCGTGCCGGCTTTATGGGAGTTTGATGCCAAACGCCGTGAATTTCGTCGTAAGCGCATGTCTCATACCAGCATGCTGCCACTTTGGTACAAGCGCCAACACGGGCTCAAGACGAGAGTGCAATCTGGCGCAGCGCGGGTTGCGCGTTATCGTCCATCACCCGGCAAGCGTGTGAAGTTTTTCAACTGACATCATGTCTGACGACAAATCCTCCAGTATTCAGGAAACGTTTATCTCGCACCTGATCGAGTTGCGTACTCGTTTGGTGCGCGCCTCTGCCGTGGTGCTGCTGGTATTCATTGTGCTGTTCACGATCTGGCCAGGTGCTGCCGCGCTATACGACTTCATGGCGCAGCCTATGCTGGCTGCCTTGCCTGAGGGCTCGAAGATGATTGCGACCGGCGTCATCACACCTTTTATGGTGCCGATGAAGATCACCATGGCGGCCGCGCTGATGGTCTCGCTGCCCTGGGTGTTGTATCAGGCCTGGGCATTCATTGCGCCGGGCCTTTATATGCATGAAAAGCGGTTGGTTGCACCGCTCATCGTTTCATCCACCATTCTGTTTGTCATTGGCGTGGCGTTTTGCTACTACTTTGTATTTGGCACGGTATTCAAATTCATCAGTGATTTCGCGCCGAAGTCGATATCCGTCGCGCCCGATATCGAGAATTACCTCGATTTTGTGCTGATGATGTGTCTTGCTTTCGGCATGACCTTTGAGGTACCGGTCGTCGTTATCGTACTGGTACGTATGGGTATCGTATCCGTTGAAAAACTCAAAGCGATCCGGCCGTATGTGATCGTCGGTGCATTTGTGATCGCAGCCATCGTGACTCCACCGGACATCATGAGCCAATTATTTTTGGCCATTCCGCTGTGCCTGCTTTATGAAGTGGGTTTGTTGCTGGCACCGTTGTTCGAGAAAGCGACTCAGGCGCCGGAAGAAACAGCAGAAACGCCTTGAACCAGTGGTCCGCGCAACGGGTTCAGCATAGCGTGGCCATGCGCTGAATTATTCGCTGTCTTGAAGTGGTTGCTGTTTCATGCGTGGCCGTTTGCCAACCACGACATTAAGTTCTGTCTTCTTCGATTTGCGCAGCACCGTCAGCGCAACCTTATCGCCCGGCGTCAGTTGCGCAACCAGATTCAGCATGGACACCGTATCCGAGACGGGTTTATCGCCGACCGATAGCAAGATATCGCCCGGTCTGATACCCGCCTTGTCTGCGGGGCCGCCACGCAGCACACCAGCGATGATGGTACCCGATGCTTTTTGTAATCCGAAACTCTCGGCCAACTCGGGCGTGATGTCTTGTGGTTCAACACCAATCCAGCCGCGTACCACCTGACCGTTCTTGATGATCGCTTCCATCACGTTTTTCACGGTACTGACGGGTATCGCAAAACCGATACCAAGTGACCCACCACTGCGCGAGTAAATTGCCGTGTTGATGCCGAGCAGATGGCCGTCGGTATCAACCAAGGCGCCGCCAGAGTTGCCGGGGTTGATTGCTGCATCGGTCTGAATAAAGTTTTCGAACGTATTGATGCCAAGGTGGTTACGACCGAGCGCAGACACGATACCCATCGTCACGGTTTGGCCAACGCCAAACGGATTACCAATGGCCAGCACCACGTCGCCAACTTTGGTGTTGTCGAGTTTTGCCAGCGTCAGCGAGGGCAAGCTGTTGAGTGCGACTTTGACGACCGCCAGATCGGTATCCAGATCAGTGCCGACTAACTTGCCTTTTGCTTTTCGACCATCCGCTAACGCTACTTCGATCTCATCAGCGGATTCGATCACGTGATTGTTGGTGAGAATATATCCGTCCGGGCTGATGATGACACCCGAGCCCAGACTGAATTGGCGTTCATCTTGTGCGCCAAAATTGTCGCCGAAGAAGCGACGGAAGAAAGGATCATTATCGAAAGCGTGCGGCGATTGTCTGCCGGCCTTGGTGGTGTAGATGTTGACCACCGCTGGCATCGCTCTTTGCGAAGCTGCACGATAAGAATTGTGGAGTGCGGCGGGTGATCCATCTGCTTCGCGCACCGCCACCGTTGTCGAGATCAGCTGCCCGCCCGCAGGATGACGACCGAGCCATTCGGGTTTCAAGGTCGCTACAATGAACCAAAGCGCGAGTGCGACAGTGACAGTTTGCGCGAACAACAACCACAGACGACGCATGACGAATCAGACCAAGATGAATACAAGCGGAACAGGCTTGGCGCGTGACACGTTGACCAAGCACCTAGCCGAGACGCTGGATATTAACCGGTTTCGTGATTACTGCCCAAACGGTCTGCAGGTTGAGGGTAAGCCACAGATCAGTCGTTTGATCACGGGTGTGACCGCCAGCCTTGCGCTGCTGGAGGCTGCAGTTGCAGCGCATGCCGACGCCCTGTTGGTTCATCATGGTTATTTTTGGCGTGGCGAAGATCCACGTGTTGTCGGTAGCCGTCGGGCCAGGCTGAAACTGCTGCTGGATCATGACATCAATCTTTTTGCATATCACTTGCCGCTGGATGCTCATCCCGAACTCGGTAATAACGCACAGCTCGCCAAGCTGCTCGGATTTGAAACGACTGGGCGCTTTGGTGAACAAGATCTTGGATGGCTTGGTCGTGTGAATGTGTCGACGGTCGCTGATTTGGTGCAGGTAGTGCACATTGCCTTGGGCCGCGCACCGCAACTGATTGGCGATCCCTCGCAGCGCGTTGAACGCGTGGCTTGGTGCACCGGCGCAGCGCAAAACGCATTCGAGCATGCAATCGATGCAGGTGCGAGTGTTTACTTGAGCGGCGAGATTTCTGAGCAAACCGTGCACTTAGCGCGCGAGACCGGTGTGGCGTACCTGGCGTGCGGTCACCATGCGACCGAGCGGTATGGTGTGCAAGCGCTGGGGAATCAAGTCGCACAACAGTTCGGTATTCATCATCAGTTCATTGATATTCCCAACCCGGTTTGAGTTGCTGTCATTGCAGCTTCAACAATAAAGAGGGGGTGCTGATGAATAGGCGTTGCGCGATAATTTGTTAGCGCAGCACATCGGAACTTAGCGCTTCCAATATTTACCGAGGAAACGTTTGCTCAATTTCCTCAAGAATTCACATGTCAGCCTTTGGCTTGTCAAAGCCATGCAGGGTCATGGTGGTTGAAGATGACCTGGTCACCCGACGAATTATTTGTCACGCTATCGAACGCGAGCCATCGCTGATGCTTTGTTCTGCCGTTGGTACCGTGCGCGACGCGCGTCGATATTTGATTCAATCGCCGATTAATTTGCTGCTCGCCGACCTGGGGTTGCCTGATGGGTCGGGGATCAGTGTAATTCGCGCGTGTCGCCAATATCAGCCACGCGCGGATATCTTGGTGATTTCCATGTCTAGCGAAGAAGAGCAAATTCTCGCGTGCATTGAGGCGGGTGCGGTGGGCTATGTGCTGAAAGAGTCCATACAGTCGAATCTCATGAGCGCCATCGTTGATTTGCGTTCCGGCGGCTCACCGATCAGCCCCGCGATCGCGCGCAAAGTCCTGCTCCGCATGCGTCACGGCGTCAGCGGCAGAATTGGTCAGCTTGGCAGTGAGCCAAGCTGCAGTTTGCTGACCCGGCGCGAATGCCTGATTCTGGATTCCATTTCACGCGGTGGCAGTTATGCCAAGGTCGCTGATGCGTTCGGATTATCGATAGGCACCGTGCAGACACACATCAAGCACATCTATGCAAAATTGGGCGTTCACTCGCGCACCGAGGCGATTGTCGAGGGGCAGCGGCGCGGGCTGATCCCGTTGCAGTCTCTGCCGACCTGACCTGATGCGTGCTCGATTGGACAGTCGAGTGTCGGTCATCCCTATATCTTTTTAATAAATGATTTTAAACATTTGACAAGAGATCGGCGCGATTCGCCGAATTGAAGTCAGCATCACGCCGGCCGGCCGGTCGAATTGTCGGAATGGCAATCGGCACAATCGTTTTTCGACGCGATCAGTCCTCCTTACGGTTCACTCTCTGCTCCGATATAATGGTAGGTTGCGGGAAGTTCCCTCGGATTTTCGATTGACTATGTTTGGCCGGGCTGGCGGTGTTCACGCTACGTGCCATCGTCATCGACCTCCGCTTTGAATTTGATGATGCGTTCAAACCATTTTGATTTGCAATTTCTTTGATTGGGGTTGTCATGAGTGACGAGAATCAGGTCGACTCGGGCCGGCGCGGCCTGTTGGTCGCGACTGCGGCTGCGGGCGGCGTGGCTGGTGTGGCGGGTGCTGGCGCGTTTGTCGCCACATTCGAACCATCCGAGCGAGCGAAAGCAGCGGGCGCACCGGTCGAGGTGGACTTGGCTGATTTGAAGCCGGGCGAGATGAAGACCGTCGAATGGCGCGGCAACCCGGTGTGGGTCCTGCGCCGTACGCCGGAGATGGTGTCCTCGTTGCAAAAGACAGGCGGCGACCTGGCTGACCCGAAATCCGAGCGTAACGCCGACGACTTAACGCCTGAATATGCGCGCAATGAGCATCGCTCGATCAAGCCCGAGTTTTTGGTCACTGTCGGCATTTGCAGTCACCTAGGCTGCTCGCCAACACCTAAATTGGAAACTGGCGCTCAGCCATCGCTCTCCAGCGATTGGCAAGGTGGTTTCTTGTGCCCTTGCCATGGTTCGACATTCGATCTGGCCGGGCGTGTTTTCAAGAACAAACCTGCACCGGATAACTTGCAGGTCCCACGTCATATGTACACCAGCGATACCCGCATCGTGATTGGTAAAGACGAGAAAGGCGAGGCCTAATCATGGCATTCCATGAAACCAAACTGCCGGCTGACGCGCCGGTCGCGCAAAAGGCGCTGTCCTGGGTCGATGATCGATTCCCGCTTACAAAACTTTGGAATGACCAGTGGGGCAAGTATTACGCGCCCAAGAACTTCAACGTGTTTTATTTATTTGGCTCACTCGCCGCATTGGTGCTGGTGATTCAAATTGTCACCGGGATTTTCCTGGTCATGAATTACAAGCCGGATGCAAACCTCGCGTTCGCCTCGGTTGAGTACATCATGCGCGAAGTGCCATGGGGCTGGTTGGTGCGTTACATGCATTCGACAGGCGCTTCAGCCTTCTTCATCGTGGTCTATCTGCACATGACACGTGGCTTGCTATACGGCTCGTACCGCAAGCCACGTGAGTTGATTTGGCTGTTCGGTGTCGGGATTTTCCTGTGCCTGATGGCGGAGGCATTCTTTGGCTATCTGCTGCCGTGGGGCCAGATGTCTTACTGGGGCGCGCAGGTCATCGTCAACTTGTTCGGCGCGATCCCTTTCATTGGCCCAGACCTGTCGCTTTGGATACGCGGTGACTATGTGGTGTCGGATGCAACGCTGAACCGCTTCTTCGCATTCCATGTCATCGCCATTCCGTTGGTGCTGCTGGGTTTGGTGATGGCGCATTTGATCGCGTTGCACGAGGTCGGCTCCAACAATCCGGATGGCGTTGAGGTGAAAGAAAACCTTGGGCCGGATGGCCATGGAGTCGATGCGATTCCTTCGCATCCTTACTACACCACCAAGGACATATTTGGCGTCTCCTGCTTCCTGTTCATTTTCAGTGCGGTCGTGTTTTATGCACCGGAGTTTGGCGGCTACTTCCTCGAGTACAACAACTTCATTCCTGCGGATCCGTTGAAGACCCCAGCGCACATCGCGCCGGTTTGGTATTTCACGCCGTTTTACTCGATTTTGCGTGCGACGACGTCGCAGTTCATGTACGCGTTGATTCTTGGCGTGTTGGCCTATGGCGCATTGATTATGATGAAAACTCAGTTGCCATCCCGCCAGAAGCAAGCGGCGATGGGCATTGCGGTCATCACGGCGATTTTGATGCTGGTGTTCGACGCGAAATTCTGGGGTGTGGTGCTAATGGGTGTATCGGTGCTGATCATTGCACTCATGCCCTGGATTGACCACTCGCCGGTCAAGTCGATTCGCTATCGTCCTGATTGGCACAAGTGGGTCTACATCGTGTTCGGTATCTCTTTCCTGATCCTCGGCTACCTGGGCGTACAAGCGCCAACTGCAGGGCGCACGCTGGCGGCACAGATCTGCACCATCATCTACTTTGGCTTCTTCCTGCTGATGCCCTGGTGGAGCGCGATGGGCGAGTTCAAGTCGGTGCCTAACCGTGTGAACTTCAAGCCGCACTGAGCCGCAAAGGGAAAAACAATGACACTCATGAAAAAATTTCTTATTGCGCTGGCGCTGGTTCCTGCGTTATCGCTTGCGTCGGAAGGGGGCTATCCGCTTGATCATGCGCCCGACCGGTCACGCCAGTTGTCTGCACTGCAAAACGGCGCGAAATTATTTGTCAATTACTGCCTGAATTGTCACGCAGCCTCACTGGTTCGTTACAACCGTTTGCGCGATATCGGTTTGTCCGAGCAGCAGATCCGCGAGAATCTGCTGTTCACCAGCGACAAAGTGGGTGATCTGATGAAGACCGCCATGAATGAGAAAGATGCCAAGGCGTGGTTTGGTGCTGTACCACCAGACCTCTCCGTGCTGGTGCGCGCCAAGTCATCTTCGGAAGGTACCGGCGCTGATTACGTGTACACCTACTTGCGCACTTATTATCAAGACGAAAGCCGGGCGACGGGTTGGAACAACCTGGTTTACCCGAACGTCGGCATGCCGCACGTGCTGTGGGAGCTACAGGGTGTGCGCAAGGCGAAATTCGTCGAACAAAAAGATCCACATGAAGAGGGAAAAACGGTACACCGGTTCGCTGGTTTCCAACAAGTTACTCCGGGCAAGTTGAGCCAGTATGAGTTCGACTCTC
>Ga0194133_10010108_pt1 | contig 10681 bp, 8 predicted proteins | sample TA2KigOf40mmetaG_FD_155448 | JGI IMG/M metagenome (GOLD analysis project Ga0194133, IMG submission 155448) | Freshwater microbial communities from Lake Tanganyika, Tanzania - TA2015055 Kigoma Offshore 40m | ecosystem: Environmental > Aquatic > Freshwater > Lake | place: Tanzania: Lake Tanganyika...
TCCCAAACGTCAACCTCGACAAGGCCCTCGACCTGCTCCTTGGAGACTGGCTGCGATGAACCAGCGCGGACCGATCGAGCCTGGCCTCTACGATCCCGGCGACTTCGTGCCGCGGCGCAAGGCGGCGCCAGTGGCCGCGCCCGACGCGCTGCTGCCGGCGGAGGACGGCTTCGTCCCGGCGCCGCGCCCCGCGCGCTGGCGCCGCCGCTTCCTCCAGCTGCTGCTTGCCTGCATCGTCGCCTACGCGGGCGTGCAGTTCGCAGGCGCGGTCGCCGCCGCGGCGGCGATCTCGCCGGTGCTGGGATGGCTGTCGGGCGCGCTCGGCATAGCCACGATCGGCGCCGGAGCGCTCTGGGCGCGCGGCGAGGTCGCAGAGCTGCGCCGCATCGCGCGCGTCGAGGCGCTGCAGGAGGAGGCCGCGCGGCTGCTCGCCAGCGGCGGCGCGGGCGCTGCGGAGCCCTGGTTCGGCGAGGTCGCGCGCCAGCTCGCGGCGACGCCGGGCGCCGGGCCCGGCCTCGCGCGCTTACAGGCCATGGCCACCGACGGCTACGCGGCGCCCGACGCGCTCGCGCTGTTCGAGCGCGAGGCGATGCCCGAGCTCGACCGCGCCGCGCTTGCGGCGGTGAGCCGCGCCGCGCGCGACTGCGCGATCGGCACGGCAGCGAGCCCGCTCGTCGCGCTCGACGCGGTGATCGTCGCGCTGCGCTCGCTGCGCATGATCCGCGAGGTCGCGGGCTGCTACGGCTTCCGTCCCGGCGGGCTGGTGGCGCTGGCGCTCATGCGCCGCGTGCTCGCCAACGCCGCCGGCGTGGCCGGCGCCGACATCCTCGGCGAACTGACCGCGGAGGCGATCGGCGGCCTCGGCCACAAGCTGGCCGGCACCGTGTCGGCGCGGCTCGGCGTCGGGGCCTTCGCCGGGATGCGCGTCGCGCGGCTCGGCATCGCGACGATGCACGCCTGCCGGCCCCTGCCCTTCCTCGCCCAGCGCCCGCTCGTGTCGCGCGTCGTCGGCCACGCGCTGGGCTGGCGCGAGGGCGAGGACAGGGCCTAGGCGCTCAGAGCCCCTCGCCGCGCACGAGACGCGGCAGGTCGCCGACCACGCCCATCGCGTGGCGCATGAACAGCCGCTTGAGCGGCGGCACGCGCTCGACCGCGGCGAGGCCGAGGCGTCGCGCGGCGCGCAGCGGCGGCAGGTCGTTCGAGAACAGGCGATTGAGGACGTCGGTGACGGCGAGCAGCGACATGTTGTCGACGCGCCGCCAGCGCTGGTAGCGCTCGAGCACCTCGCCGCCGCCGATGTCGAGGCCGAGCCGCGCGGCGTCGACGACGCATTCGGCGAGCGCCGCGACGTCGCGCAGGCCGAGGTTGAAGCCCTGGCCGGCGATCGGGTGGATCGCATGCGCGGCGTCGCCGGCGAGCGCGACGCGCGACGCGACGAGGCTGTCGGCCTGCACGATCTCCAGCGGATAGGCGAATCGCCGGCCCTCGAGCGAGAGCGCGCCGAGCCAGTCGCCGAAGCGCCGCCGCGCCTCGGCCGCGAATTCGTCGGCGCCAAGCGCCATCAGCGCCGGCACGAGCGCCTCGCGCTCCGTCCACACGATCGAGGAGCGATGCGCGCCGTCGCGGTCGGGCAGCGGCAGCATCGCGAAGGGCCCTGCGGGCAGGAAGCGCTCATGCGCGACATTGGCGTGCGGCTTGCCGTGGCGCAGCGTCGCGACGATGCCCGACTGGCCGTAGCGGTGGCGGAAGGCGCCGATGCCGGCGGCGTAGCGCACGGCCGAGGCCTTGCCGTCGCAGCCCACGAGCAGGCGCGCGGCGATGCGCCGGCCATCGGCGAGCTCGACGACCCGCGCGCCCGGACGCTGGCCAAAGCCCGCGACGCGCGCCGGCGCCAGCCAGCGCAGCGACCGCGCGCGCGCGGCGCAGGCCTTCAGCGCGCGGCGCGTGAACCGGTTCTCGACGATGAAGCCGAGCGGATGGTCGGCCACCTCGCGATGGTCGTAGTGCAGGAACAGGCGCGACCGCCCGTCGGAGACGCGGATGTCCTCGATCGCGGCGGCATCTGCCGCGAGCAGGTCCCAGGCGCCGATCGCGGCGAGGACGCGCTGCGAGCCCCAGGCGATGGCCGAGGACCTTCCATCCGCGTCGTCGATGCCGGCGTCCGCGGGCGCCTCGCGGTCGACCACGACCACGCGAAGCCCGGCCCCGGCCAGCGCCAGGGCGAGGCTCAGCCCGACGAGGCCGCCGCCGACGATCGCGACGTCGCAATCCTCCCCGGTCGGCATCGTCTCGCGCGCAGCGTCCATGGCTCGCGGAAACTGCAACAGCGCGCGGTCGCCTGTCCAGTTCCGCGCGGCGGCCCGCGGCGAGCGGCACGGGACTTGAATGGGAGGCCGGCGAATGCCGCGCGCTCCCGCCGCGGCGGGCGAAGGGAAGGAAATCGACATGAAGATGATCATGGCCGTCATCAAGCCGTTCAAGCTCGACGAGGTGCGCGAGGCGCTCACCGAGCTGGGCGTCCAGGGCCTCACCGTCACCGAGGTGAAGGGCTTCGGCCGCCAGAAGGGCCAGACCGAGATCTATCGCGGCGCCGAGTACCAGGTGAATTTCCTGCCAAAGGTGAAGATCGAGGTGGCGGTCGCGGATCCGGTGGCGGCACGCGTCGTCGAGGCGATCCAGAAGGCGGCGGCCACGGGCAAGATCGGCGACGGGAAGATCTTCGTCTACGAGCTGATGAGCGCCGTGCGCATCCGCACGGGCGAGACCGACGCCGAGGCGCTCTGACCGATTGCCCGGAAAATAGGCTCGTGTTTCCCGCCAGTACTGCACATTCATTGTGCACATCTGCCGGACGCATGCGCCGAGGGCGGAAAACCCCAGTCCCGGCGGCAAAGCGTCGCTGGCACGGAAATTGAGTCCCCCGATCACGAGACGGCCCGAGGCGGCGTTTCCCCCGCGTCGAAGGCCACGCCACTAAGGAGAGACATGATGACGACCTCGACCCGACTGCCGGCACGCGCCGGCCTCGCGACGGTCGCAGCAGCCCTGGCCGCGACCCCGGCCTGGGCGGCCGACGCCAAGATCGATGCCGGCGACACGGCATGGATGCTCACCGCGACCACCATCGTCCTGATGATGACGATACCGGGCCTCGCGCTCTTCTACGCTGGCATGGTGCGCAAGAAGAACATGCTGTCGACGATGATGCAGTCCTTCGCGATCTGCAGCCTCGTGACGATCCTGTGGATGGTGGTCGGCTACAGCCTCGCCTTCGGCAACGGCGGCAGCCTGGTCGGCGACTTCTCGCGCGTGCTGCTCTCCGGCATCGGCTGGGACAAGCCCTTCACGCTCGGCACGGGCGACGCGGCGGTTGCGACCACGATCCCCGAGGTCGTGTTCATGATGTTCCAGATGACCTTCGCGATCATCACGCCAGCGCTGATCTGCGGAGCCTTCGCCGACCGCATGAAGTTCTCGGCGATGCTGTGGTTCATGGGCGCCTGGCTGGTCGTCGTCTACGCGCCGGTCGCACACATGGTCTGGCATCCCTCGGGCTGGATCTTCGCCTCGGGCGCGCTCGACTTCGCCGGCGGAACGGTGGTTCACATCAACGCGGGCATCGCCGGCCTCGTCGCGGCGATCGTGCTGGGCAAGCGCCGTGGCTTCGGCCACGACAACATGGCGCCGCACAACCTCGCCCTCGCGGTGATCGGCGCCTCGCTGCTCTGGGTCGGCTGGTTCGGCTTCAACGCCGGCTCCGCCGCGGCCGCCAACGGCCGCGCCGGCATGGCGATGGCGGTGACGCAGGTCGCCGCCGCGGCCGCGGCCCTGTCCTGGATGTTCGCGGAGTGGACGACGCGAGGGAAGCCGTCGGTGCTGGGCATCGTGTCCGGCGCGGTGGCCGGCCTCGTCGCCGTGACGCCGGCCTCCGGCTTCGTGATGCCCGGCGGCGCGCTGGTCATCGGCGTCGTCTCCGGCCTCGTCTGCTTCTGGGCCTCGACCGCGCTGAAGCGCAAGCTCGGCTACGACGACTCCCTCGACGTCTTCGGCGTGCACGGCGTCGGCGGCATCGTCGGCGCGATCCTCACCGGCGTCTTCGCGGTCGGCGCGCTCTCCGCGACCGAGGCGACCCCGGCCGGCTCGCAGGGCCTGCTCGAGGGCAATGCCGGCCAGGTCGTCATCCAGGTCGTCGCCGTCGCCTTCACCATTGCCTACTCGGCGATCGCGAGCTTCGCGATCCTGAAGGTGGTCGACGCGACGATCGGCCTGCGCGTCAGCGACGAGCAGGAACGCGACGGCCTCGACATCGCGCTGCACGGTGAGACCATCCACTGATCGTCCCACCGTCGACCGCCCGGCGCGCAGCCCCCCGCGCGCCGGGCGGTTTTCGTCTGGAGTGTACGCTTTTCGTTCCTTCGTTCACGCGACTCGGGGATTTCGTGGGGAACGCGGGACCCACCCACGACATGTGGCGGTGCCGATAGCTCGACTTGTGCTTCAAGGAGACGGCCGATAGGATTGATTCGCTTCCGTTTTCCAGTGGCGCCCGGGAGGGGTTCCGGCGCCGCGTCCTCGCCCCGGCCGGTCCCGCCATGATCAATGCCCGCCTCGAACGACTCAACGACTACCCGTTCCAGCGCCTCGCCGACCTGCTGAAGGGCAACGACCCGCGCAGCAACGACCGCCCGATCATGCTGCATATCGGCGAGCCGCAGCACCAGCCGCCGGATTTCGCCATCGACATCATCGCGGGCGACCGCAAGCGCTGGAACCTCTACCCGCCAGTCGTCGGCACGCCAGGCCTGCGCGAATCCTGCGCGGGCTTCCTGCGCCGGCGCTACGGCGTGCCGGCCTCCGCGCTCGACCCGCATGCGCAGATCGCGCCGGTCGCGGGGACGCGCGAGGGCCTGTTCATGGTCGCGCTGCTTGCGGTGACGCAGAGCGAGGGCGGGCCGAAGCCGCTCGCGCTCATGCCGAACCCCTTCTACCAGGTCTATTTCGGCGCCGCCGCGATGGCCGGCGCAGAACCGGTCTTCCTGCCAACGAGCGCGGCGAGCAACTGGCTTCCGGACCTCGACGCCATCCCGGAGGAAACCCTGCGGCGCACGCAGGTCTTCTACCTCTGCAGCCCGTCGAACCCGCAGGGCACCTGCGCCGACCTCGCCTACTGGAAGAGGGCGCTCGAGCTCGCGCGGCGCCACGACTTCATGCTGGTCGCGGACGAATGCTACTGCGAGCTCTACTACACGCCCGCGCCGCCAGCCGGCGCGATCGAGGCGGCGCTGGCGCTGGGCCCCGGCCCCGATGGCCACGTCCTCGACAACCTCCTCGTCTCGCACACGCTATCCAAGCGCTCCTCCGCGCCGGGCCTTCGCTCCGGCTTCGTCGCCGGCAGCCCGCACGCCATCGCGATGCTCAACCGGCTGCGCGTCTACGAGGCGGCCTCGACCCCCCTCGCGGTGATGGACGCGGCGGCGGCGCTCTGGGACGACGACGCGCATGTCGAGGCGACGCGCGCGCTCTACGCGCGCAAGTACGAGATCGCCGCGCGGCTGCTCGGCGGCCGCCACGGCTTCTACCAGCCCGCCGGCGGCTTCTACCTTTGGCTCGACGTCGGCGACGGCGAGGCCGCGACGCGCGCGCTGTGGAGCGAGGCAGGCATCAAGGTCCTGCCCGGCGCCTACCTCACCAAGCCCGCCGCCGACGGCAGCAATTTTGGCAAGCCCTATGTCCGCATCGCGCTGGTGCAGGAACTCGAGGCCACCGAGATCGCGCTCACGCGCATGAGCCAGGTGCTCGACCGGCTCGGGACGTCGCGCGCATGAGCAGCGTCGCCATCCGCCGGCAATGGCTCCCCGCGGGAAGCGGGGAGTTCTTCCGCCGCCGCGCCATCGAGGCGGCCGGGGCCGCGCTCATCGTGGTCGCCGTGCTCCTCGCGGTCGCGCTCGCGACCTATTCGCCGCTCGACCCCTCGCCCAACCACGCGCTCGGCAGGCCGGCCTCGAACCTGCTCGGCCTGCCCGGCGCGGCCGTCGCCGACGTCGCGCTGCAGTCGCTCGGCCTCGCCGCGGCGATCCCGGCGCTCGTGCTGCTCGCCTGGGGCTTCCGGCTCGTGCGCGTCCACCGCCTGCCGCTCTGGTGGGCGCGCCTCGCGCTGCTGCCGCTCGCCGTGCTCTGCGCCGCGACCGCGCTTGCCTTCCTGCAGGCGCCCGCGGGATGGCCTCGTCCCTTCGATGTCGGGCTCGGCGGGATCGCGGGGCGACTGTGCCTCGCCTGGATCCTCTCGCCCATGCAGGACCTCGGGTTGGGCGCTGCCGGGCTTTCCGCGCTCGCCGGCTCGCTCGCCGCTGCCGCCCTCGTCTTCCTCCTCGCTGTCACGTGGATCGAGTGGCGCGCCGCCGCCCAAGGCGTCGCCACCGGCTTGGCCGCGGCGTCGGGCCTGGCGCGCCGCGCCGCGCGGCTGGTGCCGAGGCTGCGGCTGCGCGACCCGGGCAGGCTGCGCGCCGAGGACAGGGCCGAGCGCCGCCGCGAGCGGCGCGAGCCCGGCATGCTGGCGCCAGCCGCCGGGGAGGCGCCCGGGGGGGCGCCGCCCGCGCCGCGGCCCTCGCCGCGCGAGCTCGTCGAGGCGCCGGGCCGCGCCGAGCCGCCGGCCGCCGCGCGCCCGAAGCGCGCGCCACGGAAGCAGGCCGCGCTCGACCTCGGCGACGGCACCATCGACATGCCGAGCCTCGAGCTACTGCGCATGCCGAAACCGGAGGAGCGCAACGCGTCGGTCGACGAGGACGCGCTGGCGCAGAACGCGCGCCTGCTCGAATCGGTGCTCGACGACTTCGGCGTCCAGGGCCGCATCGTGAAGGTGCGGCCGGGTCCGGTCGTGACCCTCTACGAGCTCGAGCCCGCGCCCGGCACCAAGGCCTCCCGCGTCATCGGGCTCGCCGACGACATCGCCCGCTCGATGAGCGCGATCTCGGTGCGCGTGGCGGTCGTGCCCGGCCGCAACGTCATCGGCATCGAGCTTCCCAACGCCTCGCGCGAGACCGTGTACCTGCGCGAGCTGCTCTCCGATCGCGACGCGGACCTCGGCCCGCTCGCCCTCAGCCTCGCGCTGGGCAAGGACATCGGCGGCGCGCCCGTCGTCGCGGACCTCGCGCGCATGCCGCACCTGCTGATCGCCGGCACGACCGGCTCGGGCAAGTCGGTGGCGATCAACACCATGATCCTGTCGCTGCTCTACCGGCACTCGCCGGCGAGCTGCCGCTTCATCATGGTCGACCCGAAGATGATCGAGCTCTCGGTCTACGACGGCATCCCGCACCTGCTGGCGCCGGTCGTCACCGACCCGAAGAAGTCCGTCGTCGCGCTCAAGTGGGTCGTGCGCGAGATGGAGAACCGCTATCGCTCGATGTCGAAGCTGGGCGTGCGCAACGTCGCGGGCTACAACGCGCGCCTGGTCGAGGCGAAGCGCAAGGGCGAGGTGCTGACGCGCAAGGTGCAGACCGGCTTCGACGAGGAGGGCAAGCCCGTCTTCGAGGAGCAGCCGATCGACCTCACTCCGCTGCCCTTCATCGTCGTCATCGTCGACGAGATGGCCGACCTGATGCTCGTCGCGGGCAAGGACGTCGAGTGGGCGGTGCAGCGCCTCGCGCAGATGGCGCGCGCCGCCGGCATCCACCTGATCATGGCGACGCAGCGCCCCTCGGTCGATGTCATCACCGGCACCATCAAGGCGAACTTCCCTACCCGCATCTCGTTCCAGGTCACCTCGAAGATCGACAGCCGCACCATCCTCGGCGAGCAGGGCGCGGAGCAGCTGCTCGGCCAAGGCGACATGCTCTACATGGCCGGCGGCGGCAGGATCACCCGCGTGCACGGGCCCTTCGTCTCCGACCGCGAGGTCGAGGGCGTGGTCGCGCATCTCAAGGCGCAAGCCGAGCCCGCCTATGTCGAGGAGGTCACGGAGGAGGTCGAGGACGCGGGCGGCATCCCCGGCGTTACCGCGCCCCACGGCTCGGGTGGCGACGAGGACGGCGACGCCGACGGCATGTACGACAAGGCCGTCGCGCTGGTCGCGCGCGAGCGCAAGTGCTCGACCAGCTTCATCCAGCGCCATTTCCAGATCGGCTACAACCGCGCGGCGCGCATCGTCGAGCGCATGGAGAAGGAGGGCGTGGTCGGCCCCTCCAACCATGTCGGCAAGCGCGAGGTGATCGCGCCGAAGGGCGACTACGCGTCCTGACCGCGCGCCGCCTCAGCGCGGCGGCGAGAAGAGGCGCTGCATGTCGTCGACCAGCCTGCGCCCGCCCTCGGCGGGCGCGGCGCCGCCGCCAGCGCGCGCATGCAGCGCGTCGAGCTTGCGGCGCACGTCGGCATTTCGCAGGCCCAGCGCCTCGGCAAGGCGCGGCGGCCCCTGGTCCCCGGCGCGACGCAACGCGCCGACCAGCGCGCGGGTGCGCCCCCAGGTCGGGTCGAGGGCAAGGGCCGCCTCCAGGTCCTCCACGGCGGCTAGCGCGCGGCCGGCGCCGATTCGCGCCACCGCGCGCAGCGCGAGCACGGAGGGATCGCGTGGCGTCTGGGCGGCGGCGCGGTCGAGGAGCGCCATGCCGGCCGGGCGGCGCGCGCCATCCGGCCCTTCGCGCAGCGTGACCATCGCGAGCGCTTGCAGCGCGGCGGCCGAGGCCACCGGCGCGCGCTCCGAGGCGGGCCTGCGCAGGAAGGCATCGAGGTGCCGGGCGGCGACTGCGTCGCCCGACATGGCCGCGAAGAGCCCGAGCGCGAGATGCGCCGCCGGAAGCTCCGGCATCGCCGCTGCCGTGGCCTGCGCAAGCCAGCCCCGGCGCCCGCCGCTCTCCACCTGCAGCCACGAGGCGCCTTCGGCGACGCGCTGCGCTACGACGCGCACGGGGCGCTGCGGGTCGAGGGCGAGGTCCGCGGCTGCGCGTGGGTCGGGCACACTGCGCGCGCGCTCGCCGGGCGCCGGCGCCACGCGCGCGGGCACCATGCGGAAGGCCGCGGCGAGGCCGCGGCGAGGGGCCGCGTCCAGGAAGGTCGGGGTCTTCGCGTCGCCGACGACGTACCAGGCCCCGCGCATGTCGCGCAGCCTAAGGGCCTCGCCCGGCGCCGCGCTGCGCATCACCGCCGCGCGCGCCTCGGGCGCAGCGCGCAGCTCGACGCCCGAGGCGCCCGCGAGGAGGATCCTGTCGAAGAACTGCGCGCGGCGCAGCGCCAGGGGCGGGAAGTCGATGCGCGTCCAGCCCAGCTCCGCGGCGAGGTCGGAGACGGGCTCGCCGTTCACCGCCACGCGCAGCACGAGTTCGGGGCTCTCCGTCGCGGGCGCGAGCGTGACCGACGCGTGCAGGAGCAGCGCGTCGCCGAGCGCCTCGACGCGGCCCCACAGCGCGAGGCGCGCCTGGCTGTCGGCGAGGAGGCGCAGCGCCGCGTGGTGCTGCTCGCGCGCGAGCGCGTCGGCAAGGCGCGCGCGCGCGGGGCCGGCCAGCACGGGCAGCGCGACCTGGTTCTCCTGCTCCTGCTCAGGCGCCACGGCGACGCCGAGGATGTCCTTCTGCTGGAACGCCGCAAGCGCCTGGCCGAGGCCGAGCGCCTGGGGATCGAGGAAGTCGGCGACGACCATGCGCGCGCGGGCCGGCGAAGCGGCGGCGCGCGGCTGGCCGGCGACCAGCGACAGCGCGGCGGCGTTCCCGCGCGCAAGGCCGGGGGCGAGGGCGGCGGTGGCGGCGGCAGCGAGGAAGCGGCGACGACCGGTGCTCATCGTCGTGGCTGGCGCCGCAGCGCCTCCTCGATGGCCGCGCGCAACGCCTCGAGCGGCGCGGCATCCTCCTCGCCCGGTCCGGAGATCCGGATCTCCTGCGCGACGAAGCCCTGCAGCGCGCGCAGGCGCTGCACGTCGCCGCCGGCGCGCGCGAGCCCGGCCGTGCCCGCGGCGATCACGGCATGGCGGCGCCAGCGCGGCGCCAGCACGCGGAAGAGCTCCGCCATCGCCGCCGGCCCCTCGAGGGCGACGCTGGCGGCGAGCTCGGCGCGCGACCCGCCGCCCGCGTGGTACGCCTCGACGACGACGGTCGCGCTGCGCGCCGCGCGCCCGCGCGGCGAGGCTGGCGGCGCGTCGACGCGCGTCGTGACCAGGGCGAGGGGCGAGAAGAGGGCATGCAGGATGGCCGGCGCGGGCATGTCCATGCCCGCCGGCAGGGCATCCAGGCGCCGCACCGCCGGTTCGGAAAGCGGCGCGGAGAGCGAGAAGCTCGACAGGTGGCGCAGCAGGTCGGGCGCGATGGCGGCGGCGAGCGAGGCCGCCTCGTCCCCATCCGGAGCGGGCAGCACGAGGATGGCGCCGGCCGGCACGCGCTGCGCCTGCGCCCAGCCGCGCAGGGCCTCGTCCCCGGGGGCAGGAGAGGCCCAGGCGAGCATGGCGAGGAGGATGGCCGTCGGCAGTGATCGCATCTGCGCGACATTTCAGCCCGGCATGGCCCCGCGTGACAATCGCCGTCGCCGACCGGACATCGCGCGGTTTCGGGGAGCCCGGGGGGCTTGCGCCTCGCCGCGCGGCCACTACCTGTGCCGCCGGTTTCCGGGCCCCTCTGGCGGATGGCGCGCTTCGTCGCGCCACCGCGATGTCGGAAAGCCTACCGACAATCGAAAGGGACCCGCATGGACGCCTCAGCGCTCT
>Ga0194133_10010112_pt1 | contig 10678 bp, 9 predicted proteins | sample TA2KigOf40mmetaG_FD_155448 | JGI IMG/M metagenome (GOLD analysis project Ga0194133, IMG submission 155448) | Freshwater microbial communities from Lake Tanganyika, Tanzania - TA2015055 Kigoma Offshore 40m | ecosystem: Environmental > Aquatic > Freshwater > Lake | place: Tanzania: Lake Tanganyika...
TCGGACGAGTGGCTGGTGGGCAAACGGTACCTGAGCTTGGTCAGCCTCGAGTTGCTGGAAGGAAACCCCAAGGAGGAACCCATGATGCTCGTGGCCTGAGACAACCAGTCATCCCACAGGAAGGACTGCGGAGGTTGCACCACGAGTTGGGACTTGACCAAACCTTGCCGGCGGCGGTGGATCGGAAATGGCACGCAGGCGACAACACCTGGTCTTCGATCGCTTTTTGGCTCGGGCGATCGCCGCCCTCGAGGACTCGGTCGTTCTCAAGGGTGGCCTCGTGCTCGAGATTCGCCTTGGTCGGGCTCGAGCCACTCAGGATACGCGTTTATCCGGTAGAGACCCACGTCTCGGAGAAGCTTCACGCCTATACCATGTCGAGATCCCGTCCGAATTCTCGGGTAACGGACTGGCCGGACATCGCACTTCTGGCGAGCGCAGGCCCTCTCAATGGAACGAATCTACGCTCGGCCATCGAGAGAACGTTCTCGTTCCGAAACACCCACCCCGTCCCAGCCTCGTTTCCAGAACCGGACGCCAGCTGGCAAAAGCCGCATGAGGTGATGGCCCGGGCAGACCAGTTGCCGTGGGGCACTCTCCATGCCGCCACGGCTGCAGCAAGGACCTTTTTGGACCCGATCCTGACCGATGACCCTCTCGAAATTTGGGACCCGGGGCGGTGGGTGTGGAGCATCTCTTGAAGCCGATCGCGACGATGCCCCTGCACGGGCGCAGCCACGCGCTGCCGAGGTGCGACAATCCAAACCAGCGGCCTTTCGCACGACCTCTCCTGCGCACTCAGCCAACCAGCCATCCCCACCTTCGCGGCCCGAAAGCCCCCTCTCCCTTGGGTCCAATGGATGACGGGGCGCCGACCGTCCTCGATAGCCTTCGGCAGCAGCTGGACCGCCCCCTTCACCCCACCCCCAACTCCTCCTGCACCCGCACCCCGCCGAACGTATGCCGGTGGACCGGGGTCGGTCCCAGCCGTCGAATGGCATCCATGTGCGCCGCCGTCCCGTACCCGGCGTGGCGTCCAAGCCCGTAGCCGGGCCAGACCTCGTCCAGGCGGACCATGAGCGCGTCACGGCAGGTCTTCGCCAGCACCGAGGCCGCCGCAATGGCGAGGCAGCGGTCATCCCCCTTCACCAGCGGACGCTGCACCCCCCCCCACCCCCGGATCGCCAACTTGCCGTCCACGTGGACGAGGTCGGCCGGCCACCCTTGCGCGGCCAATTCGCCCAGCGCCACCCGCATCGCGGCAAAGTTGCACACGAGGATGCCCTCGGCATCGATGGCCCGTGCCGGCCGCCCCACGACGGCCCACGCGCAAGCGTGCAGCCTTACAAGATCCGCATATCGCTCTCGCTGCGCAGGTGACAGCCTCTTTGAGTCCCGCAGCCCGAGCAGGGCCTCACGTGCCGCGGCGTGACTGGACAGCCCCGGCCCCGGCAGCACGACGGCCGCAGCCACGACCGGTCCGGCCAAGGGGCCACGCCCGGCCTCGTCCACCCCGGCCACAACGCCGTGACCCGCGGCCCAGGCCTCTTCCATCAGCGCCCACATGCGCGCACCATACCCCGGTCCATGGCAGGCATGCGCCTGGGCACTCCATCCCGCCGTGAACCTTCGGCATCCTCCTGCGCCCGTTGCCCCGGCGATGCTACGATCAGCACGATGACCCACCCGATCCCGGCCCCCGTCGCCCGGTTCGCGGCACGCCAACGCTTCCCGCTCGACGGCTTCCAGATCGACGCTGCACGCGCGATGACGGAAGGTCGCTCGGTGCTGGTCTCGGCGCCCACCGGCGCCGGCAAGACGATCGTGGGCGAGTTCGCCATCTTCCAAGCGCGCGAGGCCGGCACGCGCTGCATCTACACGACGCCGCTCAAGGCCCTGTCCAACCAGAAGTACCGCGACCTGCACGCCGAGATGGGCGACGACGTGGGCTTGGTGACGGGGGATGTCGTCATCCGGCCGCATGCGCCCATCCTCATCATGACGACCGAGATCCTGCGGAACATGCTGCTCGCCGACCCGGCGCAGGCCTCGGACGTCTCCCACGTCGTCCTCGACGAGGCGCACTACATGGGCAGCGAGGGCCGCGGCACCGTCTGGGAGGAGACCATCGTCTTCCTGCCCCGCCAGATTCAGGTCGTGGCCCTCTCGGCCACCATTCCCAACGCGGATGAACTGGCCGCGTGGGTCTCCGCGGTGCACCGCCCGATGGACGTCATCTCCCACACCGAGCGCCCCGTGCCCCTGCTGCCGATGATCGCATCGCCGGGGCTCGAGCGGCTCTTCGACGAACAGGGCAAGCTCGCCGTCCGGCGTTTCGCCAACAAGGGCTGGAACGTACCCGTGGACCCTGTCGAGGTGCTGCGGGGCCTGGCCCTGAAGCAGATGCTGCCCGCCATCTGGTTCGTGTTCTCGCGCGTGGGTTGCGAGCAGCACGCCGACCAGATCCTGGACGCGGGCCTCGAACTCGTCACCAAGGACGAACACCTGGACATCCAAGCCCGCATCGACAAGGCCCTCGAGGAGACGCCCGGCCTGAAGGCCAGCGCGGCGACCCGGCACTGGCTGGAAGCGCTGCCCTACGGAGTCGCCTGCCACCACGCCGGCCTGCTGCCCCCCCTGAAGCTGCTCGTGGAGCGACTGTTCCAGGCAGGCCTCATCAAGGTGGTCTTCGCGACGGAGACGCTGGCTGCCGGTATCAACATGCCGGCGCGGACCGTCGTCATGAGCAGCATTCTCAAGCGATCCGACGACGGCATCCGCAGCCTCTACGTGAGCGAGTTCCGCCAGATGACGGGCCGCGCCGGCCGCCGCGGCATGGACGAGGTGGGCTACGGCGTGGTGCTCGGCAGCAACCGCTACGCGCCCCAGGACGTTCGCGACCTTGCCATCGGCGACGTCGAGCCCCTGCGCAGCCGATTCCATCTCAGCTACCACCTCGTCACGAACCTGACCCACCGCTACACGCCGGAGGACGCCCGCCGCATCGTCGCCCAGAGCTTCGCCAGCTGGCAGGGTGCCGGCCGCGTGGCACACCTCGACCGTGACCGCGACAAGGTCCGCAAGCGCCTGAAGAGTCTCGACCTGCATTGCCCCGTGGCTCCCGAGCGTTCGCGCGCCGACCATCAGGCCGCATGGGAAGCCGCCCGCCTGCGGCAGGACAGCATCCACAAGCGCCTGAAGGCCCTCGAGAAGGACGTGCGCCTCGTTCCCCGCGACGAGGCCCGCCGCATGATCGAGCAGGCCCGCATCGGCCAGTTCCTGTGGGTCCGCCTGCCCGGTCGGCCGGTCGCAGAGCCTGCCGTGCTGCTGAGTCGCCATCCGACCAAGTCCGGGGACATCCAGTACGGCGTGATGATCGGCCTGCCCGCCCTCATCAAGCTGGGCACCCAGCACCTCGTCGCGACCATTCATGCCGGCCTGGACGGCCTGCCCCCGGCCACGCTCGACAAGGCCGGACGCGCGTCCTATCTGCAACAACTGCCGGCCGGCAAGCTGGGCAGCCAATGGCCCGACTGGCTCCGCGCTGCGGGTGTGGACCAGCTCGAGGCCCCCGATACCGGCGGCACCTCACCCGAGCTCGAAAAAGCCCGCACCAAGCGCATGCAGGCCCTCGAAGAGGTGGCGGCACTGCCTTGCCAAACCTGCGACCAGCGTGCGTCCTGCAAGGAGCGCGTCGCCCAGCACAAGGACCTCGACCGCGAGGCCCGCGCCCTCGATCGGGACATCGATCGGGTCCGGCACCTGCACTGGCAACACTTCCAGAAGGTGCATGCCTTCCTCGAGGCAGCCGGCTACATGCGCGGCCGCGAGGTGATGGCGCGCGGGGTCGCCCTGCTGCACCTGCGGACACAGAACGAGCTGATGGCGGCCGAGGCCATGGCCGCCGACGTCGTCGAGCGCCTCACGCCCGCCGGCGTGGCCGCGTTGGCGAGCGCCATCGTGGCCGAGCCACCGCGCGGCAGGCAGTACTGGCGCGGCCCCGACGCCCCGCGCGAACTCCATGGTCCGTTCCGGACCATGGCCCAGCTGGCCAAGGACATCAGCCGCCTCGAGCGTCGCCAGGGCCTCGACCCCACGGCGACGTGGACGACGGATTACGCCGGCCTGGTCCACGCATGGGCCGAAGGCGCCGAATGGGAGCCGCTGATCCTCGACAGCGGCATCGACGAGGGCCAGCTCGTCCGCCACTTCCGTTTGGTCATCGACATGCTGCACCAGTTCACGGACCTGCCCGGACAGCTGGAAGGTTGGGGGGACAAGGCCCGCCAGGCGGCGCGACTGCTGGATCGGGACCTCATCCGGGAGGTGCTGTGACCCAGCGGCGTCGCAAGCCCCCGGCCCGTCCCGGCGACCTGCCGCCCCTCCATGCGGCGCTGGTCACGCTGGAAGGCGTTCCGGACCGCTCCGCCCTCGACGCCGGCCTCGACGCGTTGCTGACGGAGGCCTCGGACGAAGCCACCGCGGCCGAACTCAGGCAAGCTCGCGAGGCCCGCTCGATCGAACGGGCCCGCTACTACGTGACCCGTCTGCGCCGCGGCCTCGAAGAGCTGCGGACCGGCCCTGACAACGATCTGGACTTGGCCCGCTGGAAGACGCTGGACCACATCCACACGGACAGCCTGTGGCTGATCGCCAAGCGGGACCGCAGCGGAGCCCATTCGGCCGGCTACTGGGGCAACTTCGTCCCGCAGATCCCCCAGCAGATGATGCTGCGCTACACCAAGGCCGGCGACGTGGTGCTGGACACCTTTGCGGGCTCGGGAACGACGCTGCTCGAGGCCCAGCGTCTCGGCCGGCATGTCCTGGGCATCGAGCTGCAGCCCGCTGTCGCCGCCCGCACCCGCGCGACCGTCTCGGCCGAACCCAATCCCCACGACATACGCTGGGCCGTGGCGGAGGGGGACTGCGCCACCGTCGACCTGCCGGCAGCCCTCGCGGGGGAGGGCCATGCCTCGGTCCAGCTCGTGATCATGCACCCCCCCTATCACGACATCATCCGCTTCAGCGACGACCCCAGGGATATGTCCAATGCCCCCGACGTCGACGGTTTCCTCGAGATGTTCCGCAACGCCGTCCGCAACGCGGCTGCCGTGCTGGATCCCGGCCGGACGCTGGTGGTCGTCATCGGCGATAAATATGCCCGGGGCACTTGGATCCCGCTGGGGTTCCAGACCATGCAGGTCGTCTTGGACGAAGGGCTGTCCCTGCGCAGCATCGTGGTCAAGAACTTCGAGGAGACGACGGGCAAGCGCACCAGCCGCGAGCTATGGCGCTACCGGGCCCTCACCGGGGGCTTCTACGTCTTCAAGCACGAGTACGTGTTCATCTTCCGGAAGCCGGGCAAGGCCAGGGCGCGGTCAGCCACGACCTGAGGGAACCAGGATGGCGAGAAGGTTCGCCTCGATGCCCCCCTATGCTGGCAGCACGGCAACGCCATACTTAGGGATGTTGGTATCACGCGTCACCAGGACCATGCTTTCCACACCTGCCTGGGCGATCAGCAACCGATCGAACGGATCACGGTGAATCGCTGGAAGTTGACCAGCGCGCCACGCATGTTCGGGATTGACAGGCAACCACACGAAGCCTAGGGACGCGACCTCATTCAGCGGGTCGCCGGGCAGGGTCAGCTTGCCCAACTCTTGCTTGATGCTCATCTCCCAGATACTGGCAGCGCTGATGAAGATGACGTGCGTCGATGTCGCGATGGCCTGACGTGCACCTGCAGCGATGGATTCCGGCGCACCCAACCACCACAGGATGACGTGCGTATCCAGAAGGAGCTTCAAGACTCGCGGCCTTCGAATGCTGCCAAAAGACTCTCTGGGAGCACATCGAAATCTTCGGCCATCTTCACCTGCCCCCGCCAGGTCCCGGCTCGTCGCACCTTAACCGGGGGCGTGAAGACGACCAATCGCACGACAGGTTTTCCTGCCCGTGCAATTACGACCTCTTCGCCAGCTTCGACTTGCTCGATGAGCTTCGAGAGATTCGTCTTGGCCTGATGGACGTTGACAATGTTCATGCCCGCAACCCCCGCAATGACTTCGACTGACATTAGCCTAGCTAAGCCTAGCTAATTCCTCCAGGCAGATCAAGACCCGACGAGACGTCTCCGCATCCCTACCCGCCAAACACCATCGCCGCCCGGGGAACCACCCGCCCGAAGCCACTGTAGCCGTCCCTGCCGGTCACGACCGTGTCCTTGGCCGTCTGCTCGAGCGCCTCGCGGACCTTGGCCGCAGGCCAGTCGGGATGGGCCGAGCGCACCAGCGCCGCGGCCGCCGTCACGAATGGCGCCGCCATCGAGGTGCCTTCCATCGTGCGGTAACCGTTGCCGAGCGCGACGGGGTAGGTCGACAGGACTCCCTTGCCCGGCGCCGCCAGATCCACCCAGTCCCCCCACGCACTGAAGCTTGCCCAGCCGTCCAGATCCGTGCTGGCCGCAACGCCGATGGCATCCGGATGGGCACCGGGCCAATTGGGCTCGTTCTTGCCGCCGTTGCCGACGGCCGCCACCACCACCACGTCGCGAGAGGCCGCGTACGAGATGGCGTCCCGCATCGCCTCGCCATCCATGGGGCTGCCCCACGAGCAGTTGATCACCCGCGCTCCGTGGTCGGCCGCCCAGATGACGGCTTCGGCCGCGATGCCATCCCGGGTATGGCCGAAGTCGTTGAAGATTCGCACCGGCATCAAGGCACAGCCCGGGGCCAGCCCGGCAATGCCCTCACCATTACCCGTGCGGGCGCCCACGACCCCGGCGACATGCGTGCCGTGGCCATAGCCGTCCCTGTCGCCGCCGGCGACGGGCTGCTTCGGGGTGAAGTCCCAACCGGGCACCAACTGCCCGGCAAACTCGGGATGGCTGCCGTCGATGCCCGAATCGAGGATCGCGACCGTGACTTCGCGTCGGCCGACCTGCCCCCCGGCAGCAAGCGCCGGACCCTCAAGCTTCAAGTAACCCCACTGGGCCGGCACCAGGGGGTCCATACCGGACGCCCCTTCCGGCGAGACGAACGGACGTCCTTCGACACCGGGGGCCTGCCAGACCCGCTCCGCCTGAACCCAGGCAACCGCGGGATCACGCCGCAAGGTATCGACGGAGGACCGTCCGGCTGCCGTCGGCACCAGCCGCACCATGCCCAGCCCCATGGCCCGGTCCACGACGAAGCCGTGACGCGCCGCCACGACCTCCGGGGCCACGCGGGCCGACAGGCGGGCAAGGACGGTCCCGGGCGCGACAGCCAGGGAGGCGACGCCGGCACCTGCTGACTGGGGCGCACGTGCAGGCACCGCCGCACAGGCCACGAGCAGCCCCGACAACCCGACCAGACCTAACTTGAAGAAACGCATCAAACCAAAGGCTCCCGCACCACCATCAGTTCATCGTAGCCCGATCGCGGATCGAACGTGCGGGCAAATCGGACCTCCTCGAGGATACCGATGACAATCTCGGCCGTCGTGTGAACGGCCGAGCCATCCAGCAGGTGACCGCCCCACATCCGTCCGTCGGCATCAGCCAGCGCGATGTGCAGGTGCCCACCGCCGGGCTCCAGCGTCCCGACCAGCGACACGATCTCGAAGGGGCCCTCGCGACGCGTGCCCGTCTCCGCCGTGGCGTGCCTCAAGGTCGCGTGCCCGAGACTGCCGACACATGTCGCCACGAAGGCCGCAGGCCAGGCACGGGCGCGCTCCAGCAACGCCATCCTCAAGTCCTCGCCGGGCAGCAGGCGAAAGGCCAGAAAGGTCGCCCGGCCCTCGGTCATGGCAGGTCGAACCAAAGGGCCTCAGCCCCGTTCGGCCCGGCGACGAGGGTCGCCCGCTCGGCATCCGCAAACCCCAGCGCGTCACCAGCCACCAGGTCGTGCCCCGCGCACGTTGCCGACCCCAGCGCCAGATGCAGGTAGCCCCGACGCCCCTCGGCCACCTCGAGGTCGCACGTACCACCCGCCGCCAACCGCGTGGCGGACAGACGGGCATCCTGCCGGATGGGAATCACCCCCTCGCCCAGAGGCGCGACCGACGTCGGCATCGGCCCCGGCTGGGGCACGACCTCGGGATCCGGTCCGGCCAACTGGACCCACCCGGCCACCAGTTCATCAGGACGGGCATCCCGCTGCCCGTAACGCGGGCGCAGGCCGGCGCGAGCCGGCAGAATCCAAACTTGCAGCAGATGCAGGGGCACCGTACCATCGGGGTTGACCTCGGAGTGATGGACACCCGTTCCGGCGCTCATGTACTGGACGCCTCCGGAGGAAACCCGCCCCCCGTGCCCCATGCTGTCCTGATGCTGCAGATGCCCCGACAGCACCCACGTCAGAATTTCCATGTCGCGGTGAGGGTGGGTCCCGAAGCCCATGGCCGGGGCGATCACGTCATCGTTCAGTACCCGCAGGGCCGAGAACTGCACACGCCCCGGATCATGCCACTCGGCAAACGAGAACGAGTGGTGGGTCTTCAGCCAACCGTGGTCGAAGGAACCGCGGCCGGTGGCAGGAAAGGTGGCAATCATGCCGCCATCCTAGCACCGGCCGTGCAAGCCTCGGACCCGAAGCCCGGGCGAATCAGCCCTTGGGAGGCGTAGCCGCCTTGGGTACCGCCGATCCATTGAGTGCGGTCTGGATCTGGTTGCGCACCCGTTCGCCAGCCTCGTTGGCCTTCTTGACGACGTTGTTGACCTCACGGTCGACGCCCTCGAGACCTTGCTGGGTCTTGTCGTTGGCCTTGAGCATCTTGCCCAGGTCGACGCCCAGACCGGAGGCCTTCGTCGCGGCGCCACCCACGTCGTTCGCCTTGGCCGCCTTGCGGATGCCCTGTGCCTGCGCGGCCACGCTGCCGACGTCCCGGGTCACGTTGTCGAACTTCTTGCCCGCACCGACCATGCCGCCAGCCGAGTTGAGCAGGGAAGCCGCGGCCTCGGCAGTCGCCAGCCCGTCCTTGGATCGGGCGGCGGTCCGCACGTCGGTGGCTTGGCCCGCCAACTTCTCGACATCGCCCGTGACCCGATTGAACTTGTCCCCGGCATTCAGGGCCGAGCCGGTCGCGTTCAGGAAACCGGCGGCTGCCCCGGCAATGGCCAGGCCGTCCTTGGACTTGATGGCGTCCGCCACGCCCTGACCACCCGCGCTGACCTTCTGGATGTGCCCCAGCGCCGTGACCAGACCCTTGTTCTTGTCTCCATCGACCGCGCCAGCCACCGTGCCGGCAGCCGTCGACAGCGCCTCGCCCCAGCGCTTGTTGGCCAGCGCATCCGCAAACTTGACCGCCTTCTCGCCATACTTCTCGAGGTTCTTGGCGAGGGCGTCAGTGCCGCCCTTCGCTGCAGACAGCGCGGAACCGGCGAAGGATGCGGCGGCACCGACCAACGCTGCCGGGTTGCCCGTCTTCACAGCCTCCATGACCGCCATGCCCTTGCCCAGGGCGCTCGAGACGTTGCCGACCACCTTGGCCGTGGCCACGAGTCCGTCGCCGAACATCTTGGCCCCACCTGCCGCCACGCCGCCGGCGAAGGCCGTTGCAACGCCGATGGCGCCCTGAAGCGCCGCCTTCCAGTCTCCCTTGGCAATGCCCTTCACCAGTTGGACACCGCTCTGGGCCCCCTGGATGGCCATCAAGGCCACGCCCAGCGGCTGCAGGCCAGGAATCACCATCGACGCAATGGAAGCCACCGTCATCAGGATGGGCGCGATCTTCTTGATCGCGCTCGCCACCTTCTTGACCACGTTGCCGACCGCGCTCACGGCCTTCTTGAAGAAGTTGCCAATCTTGCTGAAGAATCCGCGCTTCTTTTTCTTCTTGGGTGGCGGTGCCGCAGCCGCGAGATCCTTCTTGCCCTCGGCCTCGTCGGCCTTGGCCTTGGCGAAGTCGATGACGCCCTCGACCGTTCCCATGCTGCCCGGACGAGGCGCTGGCGCCGTGGTCGTCGCGACCGGACCGCCGGGCAAGGCCACGCCGGTGCCGGGCCGGGGAGCTTCATCGAGGGCGATGCCGGACGCCGGTCCGCCCTTGCCGGAGCGCGCATCCTTGTCGCCCTTCAGCTTGAAGTCCGGCAGTTCGGCCTGCCCACCGAGCTCGCGCTCGAGGCTGGGCAAGGGACGCGAGTCGCGTCCGGGAGCATCGAAGCCGGGAAGCGCGACGCCGCCCGAACCCAGCGGCCGGGTCTGGTTCGACGTATTGCGAATCTGAGACACGAGACACCCCCTGCATGGTTCTTGTGCGCAGCAGAAGCCACACCCAGACCGTTAGGAACAGGCATTTCACGAAGTCCTAAGCTGCCTTGACCCCGGGCCAACGGGCGTTGCAACCTGCTCCGCCGCAGGCCACCTTAAGGCCCATGAAGCCCACGGAGAACGCCCCGGAAGAAGCCATGCTCGGACCGGGAGATGCCAGCATCTGGCCCGCTGGAGCCGTGTGCCTGGAAGCCCGCATGGAGCACCTCGTCGCCGGATCGGTCCCGGCGCTGCTGGTCCTGACCACGGAGCCCGACCCACGCGCCTGGCCCGGCCCCGTCGCCCTCTCCGGTGCTCTGGCCCGTTCTGTCGCGCCCGAAACGCCCAGGGTCCAGGCCTGCCTGCTGACGCCGGGGGAGCGGGCCGTCCAGCGCCACGCCCACGCACTGGGGCAGGATGTGCACCTGCTGGCCACACGCCTTGGT
>Ga0194133_10010113_pt1 | contig 10678 bp, 7 predicted proteins | sample TA2KigOf40mmetaG_FD_155448 | JGI IMG/M metagenome (GOLD analysis project Ga0194133, IMG submission 155448) | Freshwater microbial communities from Lake Tanganyika, Tanzania - TA2015055 Kigoma Offshore 40m | ecosystem: Environmental > Aquatic > Freshwater > Lake | place: Tanzania: Lake Tanganyika...
TTAAAACTGTTATTTTTAAGGTAGTATCGATTTACGTTGTAGGACGACGAACAATGAATGACTTAACCTTTTGCCATTTTTATTTATTAGTCATAATGTGGTTGTAAAAAAGGGTTTTGATCATTCATGGTAACCAGGCATTCTTTGTAAACACATTGGCAATTAAATGAGTGAACTTTGTACTAAGCTGCAATTTTGAAAATCGACATGAAAGAATTAATCTGTTAAAATATAATAACGTGTCATTCTTTCAAGTATATTTTTAATGAACAAAATTAGAGCTTTAAGTCCCTATCTCCAAGCATAGAGGGTTTTAAGGTCAAAACTAGGTTTGGCCCCTTCCCTAACTCTAATTTAAACAAGGTTTGGTTCAGATATTCAACTGTGAAAAGTGATCCTACTTAAACTTGAACATTCATTTTTTTTGCTCCAAAATTCCTGCAATTCAATGTAGGATGGATTCTTTAAAAATCACCTTTATACAATCAATCGAACAATTCAAAAAGTTCCTCTCTGGCAAGTTGTGTGCGACTATTATTACGCAAACCATTTTCCAAAATTCGCACAGAGCTTCAAAAAAAAGGGTCTTTTTCTTGGTCATTGTTTGACATTTGAGACATTAAGTGGAGAGAAAAAATGCAGCAAAAATAATGTGTCAAAACGTGGCCTTGAATGTTTGATTTGACATGTAGGTGATTTTTTTCCTTTTTAGTTGAAAAAAATATTTCATACAATGGCAACAAATAATAACAGTTGTTGCAACAACAAAATGAAAAACCATGATTCCATATCGATTAAAAATATTGAATTTTCAGCTGATTGGAATTCGTGTGTTTCCCTTTACTTCACACTGGATGTTATCAAAAGACCGTGACGATCATCCTGAAGACAACCCTTTAAACTGTATAGATCATAATGATCAGGATCGTGACTAGTATGAGACGAGTCAGGGAACTAAACTAAACTAAAGTATGACATATATTGCGTGTATCTTTTAAGCATCATATCCCTAATACTCAAAATCAAGTTGCTACTTTATACTCAGTTTAGAGTTTAGACAATATGATAAGCAATAATCCTTTTGCAAAAAGTTCAAAAATAAAGGCTACACCTTTTTAACACAGTTGGGTGAAAACGAGTTTGCAACTTATTAACAATTTAGAGCCCGACAGATAATAATAGTTGGAGTGAGCAGCAATGAAAAACTCTATATTTTCAAGTGCTCTATTTGGGTCTTGGTTCGGTACAGACCACCCATAGGTGTAACGCTTTGAGCAAAACTAAACCTGATATTTAATTAAGACACAAAGGTCAGTAAAACTCCATCTTTACATGTTGAAGCCATTTTTTAATCACCACATATCAAAATGTGTAATTGATTAACTGAAATCAAGAGAGAATCCGTTATTAAAGAAAACTGCTGCCCATTCTAAAGAGGTTGGGATATATAAATGAAAGTGAAATCTTATAAAATTTATATAGCCCAAAACCATAAATAAGTTTGAATTCGATGTTTTGAAAGTTGGAGATAATGAAATAGAAGAAACTGTGTTGTAAATCAAACTCAAATCAGGAAAGTGGCTTCAGATCAGATACATAAATCATTTATTTTTTCTACGTTGAATTGAGCTGTAGAGTGTGAAGATGGATTAATTTTGTATTTGAAAAATTCAACAAGTCGAGTTGCATCCCATTTCTGAGAAAACCTTTGGCTTTAGGATTTGACCTTAGAAATCTAATTAAATGAAGGGAACAATGATCTTAATCAGATATGTCTCTTCTTGTTACTTTTCTGACTGATCTTAAAATGCAATGTAAATATAAATTACTTTGAAAAATTATTAATAAGACGTGATGTTGCATTGTAAAATTTAAAGTTTTTGGCAACTAGAAAGCATGGGTTTGAGGATCCAAACCAGACTTAAATTCTTCACTGAGAATAGTCTGAGCTGCTTCTTGGAGATTAGAAAAGCTTTTCTGGCTTGATATCTAGACCAGTCCACCCCAGATTAAAAAACGCTGTTAAACACTTAATTCAAAAAGTCAAGTACAAACTTAAGTCATGAGCTTTATTATTTACTTTACTGCAAACTTTAAAAGGATCGAACGGATACGCTGTCTTTTGTTTGATTACTCATGATTGTTGAAAAAGCTACATAAATGGATTTTTGTCATTTGTCAAAGGCTAAAGATTATCATTTGTCATTACAACTTATCAATTTCATCAAAATTGTTCTGAAGATACTCAAAAAAAATGTTTAAAGTTCCTTTTAAAAAGGGTGTGAAAAATGATGTTATTCATATTTGTGACCTTGGATCTGAGTGATTTTCAACATCCTTTGAGATGTTTGTAGAAAGGAGTGTTATAGCAATGGTGTTGTTATTGCATCATGATGGTTGGAAATCTGCAACTTTAGATCAGAACCACACAACGAGCCTTTGATGATAAAAAAAATCATTAGGCACGACACTTTGTGTGGAGATTCATCTTCTTTGTGGCTCAAAAATCAAGTTGTGAAGGGATAAAAAATACCTGAACATTTCTTACATGGAATGAGATTCTCCTTAAATTCAAAGGATATAATCAACTATGATGTTAATGAGTTGATGAAGATGGTAAAAAGGGTGTGTCTTAAACAGCCCAATGACTTTGAAATTGTTGTTATTGCAAGAGTCAGAATCTGACACCCTTCAAGATGTTTAATTGAACCCAAATGCATACCTATTATAAAGTGGACTCAATCAACAACAATATAGAGTTGAAATAAATTTGATAAGCTTACTTATGTTCAGAAAATGAATCAATTAATTCACCAGATTATGCTTTTTAAAAAAAACTAGATTGGCAAATTGGCAAGACTTGAAATTTCATTTGTCCTTCAGGGCCCCTTGCAACTCCTAAAGACCAAATTTAAAGATCATAAAATGCAAAATAGTTCCATTGAGTGGTCTCTCTAATTAACTCAAACTACACAAAATGTATTCAGTGACAATTAATGTCACACAAAATTGTACAACTGCCCCCCCTTAACATGGGGAAACAATTTGTCATGTAGAAACTTTTCTTTTTTTCCTATCAAATTAAAACCCATCAAAAGTTCTTAGGATGCCGTTAGGCAGATTTGAATAGAATTTTTTATGGCGAAAAAAAATCTGCAAAGCAGATAATTAATAATGAAATTGGCATCGGCTGAGAAAAGCCTTCTTGTTTCATGGATGGCTGCACGCACATGGCAAAACACAAACACCCACTAGGCCAACATTTAAAAAGCTTCAAGCTAAAAGTTCTTATTTGTCTGCTTGAGGCCACTCTGGAACAAGTGTTATCTTAAAACATTCATCATCTTGGGTGTTCTCTTTTACATGAACAGAACCAGTTAAATAACTTCTTTTTTTACTGTTGGTGCATATCACAATCATGTCCAGATACGTACATGTGGAGTCAGACTATAAGTCCATCCAAAAATTTGTTTTAGGGCTACTGAATGGAAGCTGGGGCTAAACAACCAAAACTGTTGCATATTGCTGAAGAAAATACCAACGGTTTCAAAAAGATCTCTTATCTTTCGATTATTTTTGTAGATATGAAAATGCCAAGTTTTTCAAATGCTGCAATTAGCACTTTGGAATGAAGGAAAATTCATCTCTGGGCTGTGAGTTTGATGGTGGGCAACGCGTGTAGGAATATTATACAATTTTTGTGTCTGATATTTAGATTTTCGACGAAATCAGGGCCACTTTTTGGGTTTTTAAAAGACCTTAAGTCAGCATCAAACGTGACACTTTCACGTTCTAATTTCACGGAATAATTTTTCAAGTGGCGTCATTACGTTTGACAATCAGTTTAAAGAGGGAGAAACACATGAGGTGAAGTTTAAAAGTCATTGAAATGGCTTTTGGTTTACAAAAATAGATTCTTATAACTATTTCATGTGACCACAAAGATTTTTATTTCGGAAATTCATTATAGAAAAAAAATCAAATCGCTCTCAAATTGTGGATATAAAATGATGTCAAAAATGAAAAATTTAGAAGTTATTTTAACCACAGGAGAAAGACCTCTTGGAGATTTGGACATTTTTTGTAGATTTCATTATTGAAACCTTGGAAAATTATCGATGATCATTTTGCAGTGCTTTGACATGAAACAAAAATATATGCTTTGTAGCAATAATTTGATTCATTAAGTCTTCCTGTTTCGTGTATTTGGACCTAACCCTTAACTCCATGACTTGCACCAAGGATCTATTCAAGTTCATATAATGAAGCTTTTGTAATTTGTAAAAGATTCACACACTGACAGAGGTGTGATTCTATAATTTTGGAAAAAAACAAAATGAACTTAATTTTTGTGTGAGAAACTCATTAGCAAAAGTTTTATATGAATGCTTGCATTTTCAAACATCAAATAGAATCTAGAATTGCTTTTTTTCAAATGGTTTAGATGACATGATTTGATGATCTGTTACTTCTCTTGCTATTCAAATCATTGTAAAAAACAATGCAAAATATCCTACCGCCCTTGATTAAAAATATTTTATGAAGTCAAGGCTATGACTATCATTGAAAACCATCAATGACGACGATTTGAATAGCAGAACTACATTGTCTTCCTAATTTTGTTTTCGGTTTGATAGACAAGCGTGATGCTCAATTGGATTTAATCCTTCCGAGGGTGATGCTGATGATAATATATTTTTATACAAATAAATTTAACCCTTTTATAGCTTATAGCTTCTTGTGTGATTCTGATTGTCACTTCCGCAGAGGTTCACAAGACTTATCCTCACATTGTAAAATTATTGGATTGGAAATAACTTCTTCAAGGTTTGTTGTTGATATTGATTTTTTTTATTGTCCAGAAGATGCAACTTTTGATTACAAACAAGAAATTTATTTATATCCTTGCCATGACGCTATAAATTTAGTTTGTCAACTTTTTCCCAACAACCATGTCTCTTACCCTGAAGGATAATTTCTCACAGACCGATGATGTGAAAAAATCAAGTTTTTTAAGCCTTTTAATGGGAAATATTATTTTTTTCCAACAACAAAGTTGAGAGATGGTATTGAAAATCTAGGTTGGTGCGATTGATGAAAAAATACGTCTTAAGTTGCATTGATTTTTCACGATTTTTGTTTGCCAAAGAGCATTTTTTGATGATTTTTTTCGGAAATTTTGTGCGAAAATTTTGTTGTTGGATTTTTGTTGTTCAAGGTTTTTTCGGTGGTTTATTAACTGAGGGTCTAATAAAATTTGTTGGAAAGGGTAGTTCAAGTGGTTTAAATTCTTCCAATTATGATTCCATTTAGGCTTTCTTTTTAGCATTAAAGGTATTTTGTGTGATTGGACGAGGCATATACAAGACGACGACAGATGGTGTTGCTGGAAAATACCTTCTCGTAAATATTTCTGATCTTGGAGACTTTTAAATCTGTGTAATTATCAGACGATTAAAAATCTTCTGTCAATGCTTTAATAATTGAACTTCTGTCATGATCCAAGCTGGCTACATTCTTTCTTCCATTATCTGGCCAATTATATGGAAAGAAATTTCGCCGAAGGGATGAGATTCTTAAAGATTTTTTTGCACTTAACAAGCAGATTGCCCATAAAAGTTGAAGCTAATTCATTTGTCAAATTTAATAGAGCATTTCTTCGGGTGAATGAGCTTTAATGTAAACTCTTTCAATGTTTTGTTTTTTATGAATATACCAGAAATTGCAGTCATTGAAGCTTGAACGCAAGAGTAATGAATAATAACTTTTTGTATCAAACGACGATTTTGTGTGTCGTACAAGGCCAAGACATTGATTTTTCCCACCACAATTTTCATCTTGGACATTGGCACACACAACTGACAGTTGAACAGTTTTGCTCTGGCCTCTTCATATAAAAGAATATAGACATATATAGACAAAAAATGGCCATGAAGAAAAATGAAACAGACAATTGACAACATTAACCACGTGTAGAAATAATCTCACTTTGGATTCCAGAATCTAACTTAAATATTTTGAATTAGACAGATATTTCGGGGCTAGATTTAAGTTTTAATGAACAACAACCCTCAACCTGCTGAAGGATTAACAATTTTGTTCTCCTTGTATGTCTCTTACTTCAACCATTTATTTGCTCCAAGCCATCTGTCGTTTTGTCTGATGCTGATGAAGAAAATGTCAATCTTGGTTATGGTCGGCAAATTATCTTTTTTTTCAAAGTGAAGAATGGTACACAGAAAAATGAAGTTTAGAAAGATTAATTTTACTACTTGTTTTTTAGTCTCTTATTTCTGTATGGTCAAACTTGACGTGGACTGTTTAATGAAGTTACTAAATGTTTTCATAGTTGACATGCACAAAGTGGAAAGAATTCCATCTCTAAATATTTCTTTTGGCTGTTCTGACACTGAGAAATGGTCTCCCACGCTAAACGTATTCTTTATCAGCTGAGAAGATCTCTGATATCAATTACGACATTAAGAGATCAGAGACTTGATTTTTTCCTACTTCCAACCCTCTTGAATATTCTTACTTTTAGACAGTTAATAAGCATGATGTGTTTAAGTTTCATACATGAGTGAAGGTCATTTTTCTGAGCAGCTTGGAAAGGTTATGTCTATTGTAAGGATGTAATTTCTTCGAATGATGTTGACATTATCTTGCTCACCTCAAGTGGTGGCTGGGATTGGGGAGGAGGATCAAGCAAGGAAAAAAAATTCTTTGTGAGTGTGGCATTAAAGAATAATAAGCATTAGTGTTACTCCATGACTAGACTTGAAATATGACGTTGTTCGGCCACACTGTCGACTTCGTACACAATTAAATGTCAAGATTAACTCAGATGATTGGACACAAAGGAATTCTTTTTATTTACAGTGAACTTTTTTTTCTTGATGTAACGCAGTAGCAAAAAAAAGTGAGAGAAGAGACTCTTTCACCTCTTTTGTTATTGTCCACTTTTGATAAAAAATGAGCTTCACATCGAGATTGGAGTGAAGAGTCGAGATAAGAATCGATTTGATTTTACCCACCACCTTTTGCCCTAGCTCTACCTTCTCTTTTGTCAATGGTTTGATTGCCTCAAGGCAGCAACCAGGTCGGAACCTCTTTGACCATTAAAAGCAATATTGAGGTGACAAAAAATTCTTTTTTTTATTCTGCTCAGGTCTTTACAAATCTCTAAAGGAAAATTCACTTACGTGTAGCCAAAAAAGATCCATTCGACAGCAAAGATTCAGATGCTGTTGGGGAATGACCTAGTTGGAAACACTGCTTTTGTTCCTTTTCAAATGGAACTGATGTCTGCATCTTCTTATAACCTGGCCAGACACCTGGATGAGAACGACGTTCCTTGCTATCAAAAACTGACTAACATTTTCCCCTCAAATGACCAGTCAAAGAATCTGATATTTAAAGGTGTAAACAGGCTCAAGAGGAAATATGTGCTCTCAGTGATCTTTTTTTTCTTCTAGGTCGAAGAGAAAGCAGCTTTGAAGGCAAGCCTGGGCCAATAACACAAGAAATTGAAGGGACAAAGTGTGCAACATACTCAAAAGGCTACAAAGGCAAAATGTGTGCAAAGATCTCTAACTTTAACCTTAAATATGCCATGAAGATTTACACTCAAATTACCCAACTGAAATTCATCCCATTGTAAATTTTTCATTTCATTTTCCCTCAATTTTACCCTATTTGTTTATGCTTACAGTTTTGAAACTCCATCCTGCTTCATCTTCTCAGATCTGCCTGCATTCGTTGAACTTTATGTTTCAACGCCTCGACTTGACATCGTTTTCTAGCCGCGAACTTCGAGCCTGCAAACATTTGCTGTTGTGGAATATTGGATCATGGATAAAGTCAACAAGCAGCTGATGAATACATCTTATAAATAAACAGCAAACTGAAATTTTGGACCTGGCTTTCCCATTCATGCTTCTAGTCAATCATCTTCGGACAATATCTTCCAGTTTCAAAAACAAGGGTTGGCATAACTTAATAGTTGTGGTAAATTTCTGTGAAAATAAAATCTAGAGTTCAAGTCAGATTAGCCTTTGCAGTTTAGACTCTTTCGATGTTAATATGCAATCAACACATTTTTAAGACATTTGGTTGAGCCTATATTGTCACTTGAGATGGGCCCTGGCCTGACCAGGGCATGCTTCTGACCCGTAATAAATAAGGGGCCAACCTGGCTTTGACCAGGTTATTTTTTGACCCAACCTGATGCGAAGGAAAAAAATTTAAAAATTTGAGATTTTGGGGGAAAAATTGGCAGACCTGGAGGTGGCTGACCCGACCCAACCTGACTTGGGTCAAAAAATTTTGGCCTAGACCCATCACAAATTGTCATTGCTTACTATTTTTACCCTGATTGAGGGTGATTTGTTGATTTTTACAACCTAGGGTTGAAAATTGCTGACACGGCTAACCGTCAGAAAACAACCCACTTATTATTTATTATTTTATTATAATCGCAGTTTGACACTCCTACATTTATAAACAGATTATAAATTTTTCAAGAGTGGAGTCATGTCATGATGACTTGACTTACAAATAATGTCAATTAACAATAAGTAATTCTGTCATCATGGCATTGACGAGGTTGTCGTCAAATAATGGAAGAAGGTCCTTTTTAGCAACATCCGTAATGGATCCTTGGACACTTCCGTGTCAATCCAGTTATCCTTAATTTCTGCCATGGAGCGCAGCCTATTGCCACTGCAACTTAATTTAAATAAAAGATGTGATACATATTCACCGTCAAGAGTATGTTAAATCACATTCATCTTTCTTTATATGGTAAAAAAAGATGTAAAAGCAGCATAAAAAGATGAGGAGTCTCCCACAAGAAAGTCACTTTCACCTAGCAGGAACATAATTGTTGGAAAGGATTTTGATCTTAAAATCAAGCATTAATTTGTTTCTTTCAACTTCTTATTCGATATACTTTTTCTCAAAATAGCATCAGCAAAAAGGTAAATCTCTGTTGCATTATCTGGTGTAACCAACAAAATAAAGTCCCAATCTGCAACTTGATAACCATCTGGTTCTGCAATTCCAGCAGCTGCCCACTCATCAAGTAATCGGTCTATTACAAATGCTTTTGGAGATCTATAAGGCCTCGTGTGCATTTCATTTTCAAGAACAGATGGGATGAAGTTTCTCGTATGTTTAAGGGAGATTTTTTGTTGTTCACAAATCAACACTCTGTTAGCAACGAATGAAAATTTTCGAAAAAACTCATAAGAATCTCCAAATAGCATCCTTTTCATTTTCCAAATCAAACTTTCATGATGTCAAAAGAAGAAGATCAAGTAAAAAATAGCAACTTTTTTGAAGAAGAAAAAATTTTCCTCTCTTTTTTTTTGTAAACGACACTGCAATCTGTCAAAAATTGTCAGTTTTTCTAAACAAACTGGTGCGATAAAACGATTTGTTCAGCAACCCTTGAGATGCTGTGTTTGAATTACATTTCATTTCACCTCCCCAGAACTTGCACCCTCACCCCAACTGATCTTTTCCGAAACGTATGGCGTTGAAAGAGAGTTTTGGGGGTAATTCAATCCATTTGAAAATCACCTCCATTTGGCAGCATCGTTTTTCTCTATCAAACAAATAAAAAGTTTATTTTTTAATTCCTTGAGGTTGGCGTCCAAACCAATTGATGTTGATTTTGTAAAATGAGTTCTTGGAATTTAAGACGACGTCACCACAAGGGGCATAGCGGGGAAGGTGTACGTAGCTTGCCAGGTCTGGGAGGGGTAAAAACTTTCCTAGCTTATAGCCTCATGCCCCACCTTTTTGTTTACACATTTCAACATCTCGTGTAAAAAGGGATGCTGAGTTCGAAGCTATCTAGCTACGTTGGCCAAAAGGTCACCAGGGCTTATAGAAAATGCTCAGGGTGATGGCGAGAAAGACTGAAAAAAATCAGGGCTGGGCCAATGTGTATGCAGAATCTGAATCTCTCTCACTTTGTAGGTAAAAGGGCAAATCTAAACAGCTTCTTCTCAGGTGAACTTTTCCAAGTAAAGCACGTGAAAAAAAGTGACGACACATCTTGACTTAAACAAACAAGTAAGAGAAGAAAACGAAAGGCCACGTTTGGAAAGAAAGAAAGAAAGAAAGAAATAAGTGACCGATTGGGATGAAATTAAACTCATAGGTGGATGTTGTAAATCAAGGAAACATTGGGAAGGCAAAAAGACACTTTATTGAATCATGAATTGGGGCCATCTTATGTACAAAAATTGGCATTTTAGACACAAACTCTCATTAAACTTTGAACTTTTCTAATAGGTCAATTATTTTTAGCTTTTTGACATTTAAGAAAAATATCTAATTTGAGGAGCACTTTAAGTATTTTGCTACAGGAAAAGCAAATAAATTAAGAAACTATAACTTTTGTACTAATACAAAATGAAAAATTGTGAAATATATATTTTGAAATTTTTGACAAAATATCACTTAAGAAATAATGATTTCAAGTAATTGAATAAGTTTTTCTGGATGGTCTTACAATTTTGATGGTGATAAATAAGAATGAAATGCTCTATGAACAAGATAACTTTTTGTTCTTTTTGAATTTTTAAAATTTTCCAGAAGACGTTGATTTCCGCTCATCGTAAATTTTGTTTATCTCTCTCTCTAAATCACCTCATCAATTCTATAGGCT
>Ga0194133_10010116_pt1 | contig 10675 bp, 15 predicted proteins | sample TA2KigOf40mmetaG_FD_155448 | JGI IMG/M metagenome (GOLD analysis project Ga0194133, IMG submission 155448) | Freshwater microbial communities from Lake Tanganyika, Tanzania - TA2015055 Kigoma Offshore 40m | ecosystem: Environmental > Aquatic > Freshwater > Lake | place: Tanzania: Lake...
TTGCCAGTATATTTCAGAACATGAAGTCTAATCCAGTAATGGATACAGATTTCATAAGACATCTCGTATTCAATTCGTACAGATTTATCAATAAAAAGTTTGGAAATCGATACGGAAAAATAGTTGTCTGTAACGATGCAGGTCCGTCTTGGAGAAAGAATAAATTTCCTCATTACAAACAAAATAGAAAACGAAAGCAACAAGCTTCTGGTGTAAATTGGACAGAGATATATGAAAATATGTCAATTGTTCGATCTGAAATATTAGATGTTCTACCCTACAAGAATATCAGAATCATAGGTGCAGAGGCAGACGATATTATTGCTGTGCTGGCAAAACATCATCATCAAACAGAATCTGTTTTAATAGTATCAAACGATAATGACTTTCAACAACTTCAAATTTATCCAGAAGTAGAACAATACAGTACTATAAAGAAAGATTTTATTCGTTGTGAATCTCCTAAACAATATCTACTAGATCATATTATGGAAGGAGATGTAGGAGATGGAATACCTAATATCTTGTCAGACGATGATACTTTTATGACAGAAGGAAAACGACAAAACAGATTGACTCGTCAAAGGCGAAAAGAAATATTAGAAAATTTAGGATCTATTGCAGGAACTGAATGGGCAGATAACTGGTCTAGAAATAAAATGTTAATTGATTTGAGTCAAATTCCAGATGATTTAGAATCACAGATACTAGAGGCCTATTCTCATCCTGTTCAAACTAAAATCAGTTTATTAGATTACATGATATCTCATAAATTGAATAATTTACTAGAAAGTGTAGGAGACTTTTAATGCGATCAGAGTATTCAGATGATTTTGAGTCGTGGAAATCTAAAAAAGCAAAATCAGTTTTCCGAAAAGATAAAAAATCTCAAAAGAATAGAGGAAAAAATAATTTTCGAAGAGAAGTGCAGGATTATATTGACAAACGATTAGATGTAGACTATGATTCAGAAGGAAACAATAACTATGGTTACTAAAATGAAAACATTTACATTATCAAAACAAACTCTTGGAATATTAAAGAATTTTTCTGGTCTAAACTCAAACATCCTGATTAAACCAGGTAGTGTTATCAAGACTATTACTCCGTCTAAAAACGGAATGGCAGAGGCAACAGTAACAGAAGATTTTCCGGTTGAATTTGGTATCTGGGATCTTCAAAAGTTTCTTGGTGTAGTAAGTTTATTCAACTCGCCAACATTCAACTTTGCCTCAAAGAGTGTTACCATTTCAGACGGCAAAGACTCTAATATAGTGTACTACTACAGTGAACCCAAGTTACTTACAGTACCTACAAAAAACGTTAACATGCCCAAGACAACAGTAAAGGTCAGTCTGACAGAAAAAACTTTTGCTGATTTGCAACGGGCTGCTGCAGTAATGCAATTACCTGATATCTCATTTCAAAACGAGTCTCAAAAGATCTATGCTGTAATCTGTGATATGGCAGATCCAACATCTAATTCGTACAAGACTCTTATTGCAGAAGATTATTCAGGCAAAGAACAAATGACCTTGAACTTTAAAATAGACAATCTCAGAATGCTGCCTGGAACGTATACCGTTAGATTCTCCACGAATGTAGTAGGAGAGTTTACTAACGATACGATACCAGTCAAGTACTGGTTTGCCATGGAAACCAATTCTAAATTCGAATAAGAAATGAAAACTTCAACTGACTTTCTTTGGGTGGAACGTTATCGTCCACAAACTATTCAAGACTGTATTCTTACTAAGAGTCTAGAATCTACATTTCAGGAAATGGTAAAGAAACAAGAAACTCAAAATCTGTTATTTTACGGCACTGCTGGAGTAGGAAAAACTACTGTGGCAAAGGCCTTATGCAGTGAAACAGGATCTGACTGGATCATGATTAATTGTTCAGAAGACGGAAATATTGATACTCTTCGAACTAAAATCAGACAGTTTGCCAGTACAGTAAGTTTGACCGAGGCCAAAAAGGTGGTTATACTGGACGAGTTTGATTATTCTAATGCAAATTCTATTCAACCTGCACTCCGAGGAGCAATCGAAGAATTTGCAAATAATTGTAGATTTATTTTGACCTGCAATTACAAATCCAAGATTATCGAGCCGATTCATTCCAGATGTACTGGTGTAGATTTTGCCATACCTCGGGCCGAAAAACCTGAAGTGGCCAAACGATTACTTCGTAGATTAGAGTTTATTCTTAAATCAGAACAGGTTCAGTACGATAAGGCCATTCTGAGTCAATTAGTATTAAAACATTTCCCAGATTTTAGACGAATAATCAACGAACTGCAAAGGTACTCGGTTTCGGGGTCTATCGACCAGGGAATTCTGTCAAATTTGACTGAAATTGAACTTCGAGACTTGTTTCAGGCCCTGAAAGAAAAGAACTTCAATTCTGTTCGAAAATGGGTAGCCCTGAACGCAAACGAGAACCCCACAGAACTGTTCAGGCGGGTCTACGATTCCCTACAGGACGTTCTTGTACCTCAGACCATTCCCAATGCGATAACCTTGTTGGCAGACTACCAATACAAATCTGCGTTTGTGGCAGATCAAGAAATTAATATGATGGCCTTTCTTATAGAACTTATGGTGGCCTGTGAATTTAAGTGACGTATTAAATTCAATCAATTACTCTAAAGTGAACCTGCTTGCACAGGGCCTAAACTCGGAATACGTTCCGTATGTGGTTAATCGATGTCTTTCCTATTTTCCGGATACCTTGTTTCATGCCAACAGAATGAATACTCGACCCAGTCTGACTCGAGATCAACAATATCAATATTATCTTGAAGGCCTTTCCAAAAGAAAACGATTCAGTAAATGGATTAAACCAGAAACCGATTCTGATTTGGAAACAGTCATGCAGTATTACGGATACTCTAGGAGACATGCCCAGACAGTTCTTCCGTTAATTTCTCAGGAACAAATGAATCAACTTAAAAATTCTCTTAAAACAGGAGGTCAAAAGCCCAAAAACCATAAATAATTCAAATAATGATGTTGCAATCATTAATTATGGAGAATTTATGGAAACAGATGAATCAAATGATTCGGATATTTTCGACGGACTAGGTGTAGAAATCGTTCTTAAAACTAAAGAAGACTTTCTGAAAGTTAAAGAAACTCTTACTCGTCTCGGAGTAAGTTCTAGAACGGAAAAAAAACTATGGCAAAGTTGTCACATCTTACACAAACGAGGCAAATATGCCATAATGCATTTCAAAGAAATGTTTTTGCTGGATGGTCTGGAAAGTGACTTGAGTGAAGAAGATGTGGGCAGAAGAAATACTATAGTTCGATTATTAACTGAATGGGGATTAGTTGTACCAGTAGACGAAGAAGAATACAAAGAACCTCAAATAAGCTTGGCAAAACTTAAAATAATTTCACATAAAGACAAACAAGATTGGCAACTGATTCCTAAATACCATATTGGCAAGAAGTGATTTGATCTTTTTATATTATGAAAAAACTACTAATAAAATTTCCAACAAGAAATCGTCCAGAAAAATTTAAAAAAGTTTTACAACTTTATATTGATATGTTATCTGGAAAACATGATGTAAGGTTCGTTGTAACTATGGATGAAGACGATTCAACAATGAATACACAAGAAATTAAAGAATGGTTAAATTCGTTGCCCATTAATATAAAATACAATTACGGTCATTCAAAAACAAAGATTCAAGCAGTAAACGCAGATCTTGATGGAGAAGAAGCAGATGTATTACTTTTAGCGTCTGATGACATGATCCCCCAAATAAAAAATTATGATGATATAATCTTTCAAGGATTTGAACAAGTATTTCCTGATTTTGATGGAGCTATAAAATTTAATGACGGTCTTCGAAATGATGACTTAATGACATTATGTGTTATGGGTTGGCCGCTATATAAACAATTTGGATACATATATCATCCCGAATATACTTCGTTATATGCTGATACCGAACAAACGATGGTATTGAAAAAAATGCAAAAATTTGCTGTATCTGAGATTTGTTTAATTAAGCATGTGTGGACTGCAGCACCATGGGACGAATTGCATGCCAGAAATGAAAATTCAGAAATGTATTCAAAAGACAAAGAGGTTTTTGATAGACATATGAAAGAAATATTATATGTTACCAAATAAATTAATTATTGCAGCAGCGATACGAAACAATAGTAGATGGCTTCCTTACATATTCAATAATATCAATACTATAGGGGGTTTATTTTCTGATGTTAGGTGTGTGTTTGTAGAATCCGATTCCTCTGATAATTCTTTAGATTTATTGCATAACTTTAAAGGAAAAAATGAAAGAATAGAAATAATTTCTTTAGGAAAATTAGAATCGAATATGCCATTACGAACACAAAGAATAGCTACAGCACGAAACACATATTTAGATAGAGTCGAACAATTGAAAGATCAGTATGATACTTTAATGGTATTGGATACTGATGAAGTTAATTCAGATCCAACAGATACAGATGGTATTTTATCTAATTTTAGATATGAAGGATGGGATATGATATGTGCTAATCAAGGTCATTTATATTATGATTTATGGGCATTAAGGCATCCGGAATGGATGCCATTTGATTGCTGGGAACGGATAGCAAATAAACCAACATTTATGAATCCACAAGCAGCTAAAGAAATATTTTTAGGTTCGAGATTTATTCATATAGATCCCAATCATCCACCAATAAAAGTTCAATCTGCTTTTGGGGGAACTGCATTTATTCGTACACATAGTATTAAAGGTGCTAGACATCATGGTATTGAAAATGGTATGCAGATATGTGAATGGGTTCCATTTTGTACAAAATTAAATGAAGGTCGTGGAAATATTTTTATAAATCCTAAATTTATAAATCAAAAAAATAAAAACGAACATATATCATGAAAATAGCATTTTCTATAATTTTAAATGGATTGCACCATTTAACTCATAATAATTATTATAAAACCATGTTAGAAAATTTTGATTTATGGGTTGTTGCAGAAGGTGCATCGAAAAATAATGGTAGTACTTCTTGGTGTAGAGAAATGAAAAATGAATACCACAATAACGGTAGAAGTGTAGACGGAACTTTAGATTTTTTAACACCGTTAACAAAACAATCTAATTTTAAATTAGTAACTACAGATGGATTTTGGCATTCAAAAGATCAACAAGTAAACGCAGCAATAACTATTATAAAAAATTATACAAAACAAGGAACATTATTTCAAGTAGATATAGATGAACAATGGTCTAAAGATCAATTAGATCTAGCAGAAACTGAATTACTAGAACGTAAACTAAAAACAGGAGGATGTTTAGCTGATTGTTATATCGGTAAAGATCTTCTAGCAAAAGGAGAATGGGGAGAATTATCTCCTTCTGGATATATACGAGTTTGGGATTGGAAAGGTGAACAATTTTCTTCACATGAACCTCCTTGTTTGGAAGATGAATCTGGTCTTTTTGGAACACTTAAAGCAAGATTTACACATTATAATTATTATTTTGAACAAGATGTTAAATTTAAAAATGACTGGTATACTGGACATGATGGAATATTAGATCGTTGGAAGTATATTAATTCTTTACCAAAAGATGCATTTCCTATTCATATTTCAAATCTAATAACAGGTGGTTGGGGCAGATCAAATACAGTAATAATAAAAGAGGATAAAAAATGAGAATACCAGAAATAACAGTATATTCACAATTTGGTCAATTTATTATTAATTTTATAAAACAAAACGATTGGATTAAAAAAGTTTTAGAAATTGGTTCTGGGTCTGGTAATGGTTCGACACAATGTTTTATAGAAGGACTTAGAACAAAACAAAATGTAAATTTAACCTGTGTAGAACCAAATGAAGAATGGTTTTTAGATTTAAAAGAAAATACAAAAAATTATAATTTTATTAATTTAATCAATAAATCATCAATATCTTATGAAAATTTATTAATTAAAAAGTATGATGATTACTGGAACTCTGAATATAGTGAAAAAGATTCATACGAATATAGAATACCTTGGTTTGAATATGATATAAATCATTTTAAAAAAATTAATATCGGAGAGGGTGCATTAGAAACTAATGAAATATATGATTTAGTATTAATAGATGGTTCTGAATTTTCTGGATACAGTGAATATTTATTAATAAAAGATAGAACAAAATGTATAATGTTAGATGATGTAAATGTTTTTAAATGTAAACAAATTAATAAAGAATTAAAAAATAGTAAAAATTGGAAATTAATAGCTGAAGGAAATGAAAGAAATGGTTGGTCTTGTTTTATCAAAATATAAACAATATAAATTATGAATATTTCATTTTTATTACCAACAAGAAATCGTCCAAAAGAATTGAATTATCTTCGTGGAGATTTACAATTAGCCAGAAATATATTAGGTCGAAAACCTAAATATACCTTTGAGAGTATGATGGACGAAATGACAGAATATTGGTTGCAACAATTAAGGAAATAAAAAATGAAAAAATCTTTTTGTGTTTATTATTGTTTATATGGTGATATTAAATATACAGAAATACTTAAATTATCTGTAATTTCTTTAAATCAATTTGTTTCCAAAGAAAATATATTTGTTTTTAGCGAATATGATATACCAGAATTAAAATATAATTGTAATTTAGTTTTAACTAAATTTCCAGAGGGTTATGCTAAACCAATGGGATATCGTTTAATCTTAGGAAAAGAGTTACTAAAAAACTATGATAAAGTTCTTCATTTGGATGCTGATACTCTTGTTGTTGATAATATTGATTGTATTTTTGAATGTTTTGAAAACGAAAAAATATCATTTGCAACCGAAAATCCAAATTATCCTGATAAAATTACTGGTCAATGTTGGGCCGGTCCCCTTTTAAATCAAGAAGAACATAACACATATAATAATGTAAGTAGTATTTGTTGTGGCGTATTTGGATTTGATAAATCAGTATCTTTTATTTTAGACAAAATTTATAATTTTATTGCAGAATGTGAAGATACCGGATTTGCTGAAGTTTGTAGAGATCAACATGCATTTGCAACTTATGTTTTAAGAAATAGATTGTATAACTATAATTTACAAAAATATGTTTGTCACACACCAGCAAAAGATATTAATATTGAAAAAAATTTTAAAATTTATCATTTTGCTGGAGGTGTTATTGCTGGCAATAAACATCAAGTAATGAAAAATTTTTTATTAGATAGAATGGATATAAAAAATGATAAACTTTGAAGATTTTTTTAATTATGTTCAACCATATTCAATGACTGGACACGAAAGAATTGAATTTTTATATAATTCTTTAAATTATATTTTAAAAAATAATATTGATGGGGATTTTGTTGAATGTGGAGTTTGGAAAGGTGGAAATATTATAGGTATAATGAAATTTCTTGAGTATTATAAAAAAACTGATAATATTTGGTTATATGATACGTTTTCTGGAATGGTGGAACCCCATAGCAATGATATAGATTTATATGAAAAAAATGCCATTGATATTATAAATGAACCATTAATAAAAGCTTTTTGTTCATTAGAGGATGTAAAAAAAAAAATATTTTTAAATTTAAAAATTCTTATCCCACAGATAATTTAAAATTTGTAATCGGAGATGTGGCAAAAACACTACTAGATGAAAAAAATATACCTAAAAAAATTAGTTTACTTAGATTGGATACTGATTGGTATCAATCAACAAAAATTGAATTGGAAGTTTTATTTGATAAATTATCTCCGGGTGGAGTACTAATAATAGATGATTATGGTCATTGGAAAGGCTGCAAACAAGCAGTTGATGAGTTTTTTAAAAATAAAAATTACAAATTTACTAAAATAGATTACACTGGTATAGCAATAATTAAATAATATTAAAATGAAAATTATTAAAACACGAAATGATCTTTTAGATTTATTGCCTAAAAATTTAAAAATAGCAGAACTCGGAATATTTCAAGGTCAATTTTCTAAAATAATTTTAGAAAAAATGCATCCCTCTGAATTATTTCTTGTAGATATATTTCCTACAGAAATGGTATCTGGAGATAAAGATGGTAATAATATAATTAGTGTTGATCTTGAAAAAATGTATACTAAAATTGTTGATGAATTTAAAAATAGTGAAGTAGTTAAAGTTGTTAAATCTCATACTGTCGATTTTTTGAATAGTTTAAAAGATGAATATTTGGATGTTGTTTATATTGATGCTGATCATTCGTATGAGGCTGTAAAAAAAGATTTAGAATTTTCTTTTAAAAAAATTAAAAATAATGGAATAATAATGGGTCACGATTATACAAATGGCATGTTTCCGGAAGTTGTTCGTGCTGTTGATGAATTTTGTAAAAAATATAATCTAAATATAGAGTATTTGACTGAAGATGGGTGTCCGACTTATTTGATTTATAAAAAATAAAAAATATTGTATTAATAAAAAGAAGTAGTAAATTTTGGTAATGGGATTTAGATGGTTCATGTTTAAAATTAAAGGTAATGTATGAAAACTATTATAACAGGTGGTTGTGGATTTATTGGTTCAAATTTAGTAGACGAGTTGATCAATTTAAACCATGAAGTTATTATTATTGATAATCTATCATCTGACGCACATGATCAATTTTATTACAATAAAAAAGCAACTTATTATAAGTATGATATAATAAATAAACATATTATAAATGGCATATTCGAAAGACATAGACCAGATTATGTTTTTCATCTAGCAGCAGAAGCAAGAATACAAAATTGTATAAATGATCCAGTAAAAGCATTTAATGTAAATACTGTTGGTACACAAAATATTTTAGAGGCATCTAGAATGTTTAATGTGAAAAGAGTTATGTTTTCTAGTACATCAGCAATATATGGTTTAAATGATACCTTGCCACAAAAAGAGACATTACACCCAAACTGTTTAAATATGTACTCATATTCGAAACTTTTTTCTGAAGGATTATTTAAATTATATTCAGACATGTATAATGTTGATAGCGTTTGCTTTAGATACTTTAATGTATACGGACCAAGACAACCAGTTCGTGGTTCTTATGCTCCTGTTATAGGAGTATTCTCCAGACAGCTAAAAAATAACCAACCAATGACTATTGTAGGAGACGGATTACAAACCAGAGATTATGTTCATGTAACTGATATTGTTTCTGCAAATATTTTATGCATGACTACTAATTCCCAATTAAAGGGAGAAGTATTTAATATCGGTACTGGTGTTTCTTATTCTGTTTTGGAAATAGCAAAAATGATGGGAGAAAAATGGATACATATAGATTCTAGAGAAGGAGAGGCCAGAGACACTTTGGCAGATTACCAAAAAGCAAAAATAACATTAAATTGGAACCCTTCAAAAAAATTAAACGAGTATTTACAGGATAAACAATATTTACTATAAAATGGGTTGAAATCTTACATAAATAAAAGTAGAGATCTACATTATGTCTAAATTATGCTTATCTGTGATCGTAAAAACGAAACTCATATTATTAAAGAGTGATCCAAATCTATAACAATAACTCATATAAATACATTATGAAACCAACTATTACATTATGCATGATTGTGAAGAACGAGTCTCATGTGATCCTGGAATGTCTTAATTCTATATGGAAACACATCAATTACTGGGTCATTTCGGATACAGGTTCAACAGATAATACCAAAGAACTTATCGAAACCTTCTTCCGAGAAAAAGGTATACCAGGAGAATTTGCTGATTTACCCTGGAAAGATTTTGCTCACAACAGATCTCATGTGTTAAAAGCATGTCGAGGCAAGGCAGATTACGCCTGGATGATTGACGCAGACGATTATCTTACCGGTTCTTTTACTCTTCCAGAAACAACTGAAATAGATTCGTATACTCTTAAAATAGGAAAAGGACCAGAATTTACTTGGTGGAGAAATCAAATATTCCGAGTAGAATCTAACTGGTATTACGTTGGAGTACTTCACGAATACGCTGCAACAGATGTTCCTAATCCTAAAATAGTTAAATTGGAAGGTCAGTATAAAATTAATGCCAGAACTACTGGTGCCAGAAATCAAGGAATCACAGCGATTGAAAAATATTCCAAAGATGCACTAGTATTAGAAGAGGCTTTAAAAACTGAACCAGAAAATAGTCGTTACTGGTTTTATCTGGCCCAAAGTTATTTTGATTCGCAACAATACGAAAAATCAGAACAGTCGTACATGAAACGTGCCCAAATGGGAGGATGGCCTGAAGAAGTGTATTACTCTCTGTATCGTGTTGCGATTTGCAAGGCATTACAAGAAAAATCTTGGGGTGAAATTAAAGAGGCCTTTCTCAATGCCTACAACTACAGACCTATTCGTGCAGAACCTCTTTTTCATATTGCACAAATGTATAGGATGAAATTCAATCAACCTGCAGTGGCCTACATCTATGCCAAGATGGCAGCAGATATTCCGTATCCAAAAGACGATATTTTATTCATACCAGATTTATTATACACATTTGCAGTTTTAGACGAACTGGCTGCAGTGGCGTATTATGCCGGACGACCAGATATTGGATATCAGGCATCAAAAATTCTGTTGGAACAAGGACGAGTTCCTGAAAGTGAACTTCCCAGAGTTCAAGAAAATTTTAGAAAATATCAAGAACTGATGCAACA
>Ga0194133_10010117_pt1 | contig 10675 bp, 4 predicted proteins | sample TA2KigOf40mmetaG_FD_155448 | JGI IMG/M metagenome (GOLD analysis project Ga0194133, IMG submission 155448) | Freshwater microbial communities from Lake Tanganyika, Tanzania - TA2015055 Kigoma Offshore 40m | ecosystem: Environmental > Aquatic > Freshwater > Lake | place: Tanzania: Lake Tanganyika...
GGAATGTGCGTGTGCGTCAGTCTGTCACCTCAGTCTCCTCCCACACCAGAGAAAGCTAGAGGCCTGAAAATTTGCATGCATAATCCATACACTCCAAAGTTACCAATCAGATTTTTGATATTTTGCCTAGAAGCTGAGATATTTAAGTTCAAAGTTTTATATTTACGTCTTTGATAGCTCCCATAATTTTAAAGTTAGAGAAAAGTTTAAAAAGTAACATTTTATTTAAACATTTAGCTAAAAATATTGTTTTATAAACTTCTCTCAAGCTTTAAAATTGACGGAGCTATGAATTTTTTAAGTAGGCAGGTTGCTCAGGAGGGTTATGTATTTCCCCCGCACAAAAAATACCCGTCTACTTAATTGTTAAATTCATGAAATATTTCAACTCTTATTTTCAGGCTCTGAGATTTTGATTGGAAACCACTCAGGCACTTTTTTGCCTCAAAAGTTGAAGAAAGTCAATCATCTAATACTTCTTGCAGCAGGCACTGGTCTGAACCTTATCTCCTCATAACATATCATATGGTCTTTATATCACCTCTTTTGTGACAGGTTTTACACCCATGACTAAGATTCTACAAAAGTTTTATCAGTTTCACCAGCAAAAAGGTGTCTCAAGCAAACAAAAATGTACCTTTCTGTGTTTTAACAAAACTGAGCCAGACATCATTTGGAAAAATGAATTGAATCAAGTGGAGAAAGACCTGCTCAAAAGGTAATACATGTTGTTACTTTGTTTGAAAAGACTGTCTATAGTTTTTTTAGAGATGACTTCAACCTTGAAGTGCACCACATCTTATCTCGAGATCCTGGATGGTCAGGTTTAAAGGGACGAATATCAGCAAACCTTTTACAGGATATACTATCAGGAAATCTTGAAGACTTGGGTAGGATGGTCTGTATTTGTGGTCCACTCCCTTTCACAGAAAGAGCTCACAGGTGAAAGCCAAAGCTTATAACTTCACAAATAGGCATATTTTTGTTGATTCTATTGCTTCTTCAATTTTTAGTCTTCTCTTGAAAGATCTCAACTTTGACGAATCCGAAATTGTTCTTTTCAAAGGATAACCTCATTGAAAACTGGTTTTCTATACCCTCAAGAGTGTTTTATGAAATCAAAGTGATAACCACTATCTGCTTTTTATAGCTTAAGAAGATGTGGTAGTTCATTTGAACAAAATGGTTTTTTTAATCTTTTAAAGTGCGCCTTGCAAAATCAATCATTGTAGGCACACTGTCAGGCTGGGAATATTTTTTTGGGGCAACCTGGGGTCAAAGGTTGCCTGGAGCCGCCGGGGTTTGAACCCCGCACTCTCAGATTCCCAGCCTGATACCATGACCACTCGGAAACGACAACCCCAAATACACTAGAAAGAAGTTATTTAGCTTCTAAATGTCTATTTTTTCAATGGGCTTATCAAATCAAGCTTATTAAGAGATTGACGATTGCGCTTTGCATCACTTGAAATTGTGTAGACAGCTGAATCGCGAGCCCAATCCGGGCTGCATAAAATTTTGCTCTAATTTTACCTCCTAAGTGAACTTCTCAATCCCAAGAATTTGAACAAGATTGGATCCAAAATACAATTTGAAGTTTATCTTGTAAGCTCTTTTACTGTCAGCCCTTCCTTAAAGTCTCTTTTGTCAGAAATCTTTTGAATAAAAGGCACTCCAACCACTATGAGATACTACCATTTCAATTTTTTGAGCATGTCATAATGGGGTGCTCTTAAGTTGGGTCAGGATTAGAGGGTCAAGAAAAATTTAAACCAATTAACCTAGCCCAACTGAAGAGCTTTTTAGTGATGTTGTTTGTTAGATTACTTCTTCCCTTAATTGCTTTGGTAACAGACGCAAAGGGGTATCGTTAAGGGCAGCTTACGCTTGAGGGTCCTAAAAAATTTCCATAGTAGAAACTCTGCCAAACACTTTTGGTTTCAAAGGATAACCAGCATGTCATGTTTTTGAGCATGGCGTAATGGGGTATCCTTAAGGGGTCGAGGTTAGAGGGTCACAAAAAATGTGCACCCATCGATTACCTAACAATTTTTGTTTAGTGAAGTTGTTTGCAAGATAACTCTGTACCTTGCTTTTGCAACCGTCATAAAGAAATACCCTTGAGGGCCCCGAAACCTAGACTCCAGGGGATTTAACCAGTTGTTCTGATAAAACAGACCCTATATCAAATTCAATTTTAGGGGGGGGGATCATTCTCATATCAATAAAATAACCTTTACCATGCGATTGTACCACGTGTGACCTGAGGACCCTGTGACTCAGTCCCCAATAAAATTTCAAAAATATCTCCTCTACATTTTGTTGCAATTAGATTTGGAGTTTGCGTGCCAAAGCTCAGCTCTTAAGCTTCAAAACCATGGGAGGAGATTGACCGACAGGATGACAATCCTGGACCCCAATAGTTGAATGTGGCAAAACTTTAGTGTAATAAACAATTTAACTCTCCTCATGCTACGCTTGGGGACGATTAAGTAAATAATTTACAAGGAAATATTTAAATTTTTGAATGTACATTTGCTTAAGGCAGAGTTTGACTGAAACGAAGGACTTTTGTTCCACGTAATATAGGGATCTATTTTAAATAAATACAAAGTATTGATTTTTGACTTTCTCCATTTTTGTTTTGATTTTTTACGGCCTTGTTAATCGATTCTAGTTTCGAAACAATAACCTTTAGATGGTCACAAATTTAAACAGTTTGAGGTCCTATATCAATTTTTCAGTATATTGGGATTGTTTTTCACATCTGTAATTGAACCCCTCACTTTTCTAACATGGCCAATCAGTGCAAGAATTCTAAATCTTTTCTTTATCAATGGCTTGGTTGTCAGAAAAAAGTGATACCTGCTTACGATGTGAGAGAATCAAGAAACGGCCGCAACATAAGGTTTTTGTGTGAATTAAGGGTACCGGGTTTCCCTTATGTGGGGTGTGGCAATTCAACCGCAAAGAAAGATGCGCAAGTCAGTAAAACATCATTTCACATTTGGTTTGATTGCTTCCAACACACTCTTAATTTTTTTAGGAAAATGCTGCCAAAGATTTTCTGGACTTTTTAGTTCGCTCTAAAGAAATTCAGGTATATTTATCGGCTCTGTACTATAGAAATAAACAGTTGAAAAAATGAACAAAGAAAAAAGAGTACATAGATCAAATTCAGCGTTTGAGTGACACCTCAACTTTGGAGAATTCCAATTGTATTTAGAGCCAGGGTTAGCTCTTACCATATAATGGAATGTGAATTCTCCGAAATCGAGGTGCCGCTCAAAAGTTGAAGTAGTACTTTGATATTGTTATAAGACGCTTGAGGCAATTTCTAGCATGAAGAACTACCAGAAGACGTTTCCCAAGGAGCTCCATACATAGAAGGTGACTTAAAACACTTGGTCTGAAATTTCTGACTTTTGAGGGTCCCTCCGTCACAAAAAAACTGTCTCAATCTTAGATAGTAATCCAAATCTATTGAATTTTGTGTGTTTCCAAAACATCAGTTAGGGTGGATTTTAAAAAAGGAATTTAGAATCTAGCCTGCCTGAAAGGAAACTTTTCATCGGCATCTGCTTCAAAAGTCCGATGCAGTAGATGCCGCTTTAAGAACGATTTGCCCAGACGGTGGGACGCTCAAAAATCAGGATTTTTTTTCCAATCTATTTGTTAAAACTTATCGTATCGTTTATTTTTCTGATATTCTTAAAGAATGATATAATGGATCATACTTTGAAAAAATCAAAAAAAGAACAGGCGAACCACCACTAAAACAATACTTAAAATTTAGTCATGAAGTCTGTTAAACTGTCAAGGTGAAGCTCACTTAATACTTTGTTGCAGAGGGTGCAGCTCCCTTCTCCTACTCCACGAATCAGTTCTCTCGACCCACTTCTGGCCATGCTGTTGGAGAGGCTTACCGTCCCCTGGGAGCACAACCAAACGTCAATTTTAAGGAGCAGTTTCTTCAACGACGTGAAAAGAACCTTGAGGAAGCTGAAGACCTAGATGTAAACTCATCAATTCATGGTGCAAAAAATACAAGTCAACTCTCTTTTAAAAGTCTTATATTCCTATTGTAAAAATTAGGTAACTGGACATTGGAGCATGCCAAATCAGCCCTTCATATGTGGGCAAATAAAAATAATATACAACTGAGTTACTCTTATGAGGCTGTCGGTCCCATGCATTGTCCATCGTTTCAAGGGAAATTGTCTGTTTATGTCAAGGAACTAGGGCGAAACCTTATGGCAAGAGAAGCTGCCTCAACAAAACAGTCTGCTTCTAAAAGTTGTGCACTTTCAATAGTCCGACAGATGTTTCATCTTGGAGTATTCGAAGTAATTCAGTTACTTATTACCTACTTAACATTTTGTGTTTTCATAGGAAAATTTTAATTATTCTATTCTAAAATTAACAGGCATTTAGTGGCTCACTTAAAAAAGAGAGGGTCTCTATTGCCCCAGTGTGCGAAGTTGAGGTAGATCCTGAGGTGATAAATATGGTAAGTTAGCTTTTGAAGTCACAGAGGAACCATGCTTTTGATCAAAAACTTTACAGGTCAGAGAAGTAGTGGAAACTGAGGGGCTTTCAACCCCTGCTGATGCCTCAGGGGTCGAAGTGGAGGTAGACGTTGGTCACTCTACTAGAATTTGAGATTTTCTTGAAACTTTTATCTTTTAGGGAGGTGCCACAATATCTCTTTTAGCAGAAGCCGACCTAGATGGGCTCTTACCAGAGTCTTCCGTCTCGTCTGGCGGTGTGGTTTCATGGTCCCCCCCTACGCGAAACTGGAATCCATGGATAGGGTGCAATATTGACGAAGGCTTTTTGTCTCAAGCATCTTTGCAACAGATCAGTGAAGTAATTTTTAATTGAAAGCTTTCTTTTTTTCGGTTTGCTTTTATGGCTCATTGTGTAGGGTCTAAGGGATGAGTGGGTAAATCGATTGGAAAACGACAAGAATCTCCAGGACAGTAAGAAAAACCGTGCTGCTCTTCCGATCCATGCAATGAGAGAAGAAATTATGGATACGATTTTTCACAACTCAGTTATCCTAATACGGGGAAACACTGGTTGCGGAAAAACGACACAGGTTACCACAAAATTTTTAATGTTATGTCCTACTTTTACTAAAGAAGGTGGATTTGAAGGTATGCCAGTACATTTTGGACGACTTCTTAGCATCTGGGAAAGGAGCAAATTGTAATATTATCGTCACGCAACCAAGAAAGATTTCTGCTGTGTCGGTAGCTGATCGTGTTGCAACTGAACGCTGTGAAGATCTTGGAATGTCGGTTGGCTATAGTGTTCGATTCGAATCAGTTCTTCCCAGGCCTTACGGTGGAGGTGAAATTGCCAATAGAAAAAATTATCTTACTTTTTGCAAAAGTTTCTTTTCCTCAAAGTTTTGTTCTGTACCCTGGGAGTTTTGCTCCGAAAGCTTGAAAATGGCCTTCGTGGTGTTTCTCACGTCATAGTTGACGAGATTCACGAAAGAGACGTGAACACTGATTTCGTCATGGTATGTGTTCATGTTTCTAAAATTCTGAATTTCATTTTACATTTGAAAAACTTTTTCAGGTTGTTCTTCGTGATATGGTACAAGTGAATCCTGATCTACGGGTTATTTTGATGTCTGCAACGATTGACACATCGTTGTTTGCAAAATACTTTAACAATTGCCCCGTGGTTGAAGTTGTTGGAAGTGTCTATCCTGTTAAGGAGTACTTTTTAGAGGACTGCGTTGAGGTAATGCCAAACAAAATCTGCAATGTGAACAGTGTTAAAAAATGACTTGAATGCTTTATAGATGACAAGGTTTTCCTCGGGTTTTAAGCGCAAAATTGTTGAAGATGATGAAGAAGAAATAACAGAAGATGTTCAAAATGGAAAGGGTTTAACGAAAAGAAACCTGTTGGTAAAGCACTGTTAATGATATTTGTCAAGTTCTGTTGGAACAGTTGGATCAAATTGCTAGAGTTCATATGTTGTACTTTTTTCAGGTCGGAGATTATAGCAAAGAAACTCGGGAGACCATGCTCAAACTTGAAGATGAGAGATTTGAGTTTCCTCTTGTAGAGACCTTAATTGATTATATTTCAAAAATGGGCGAGCCTGGAGGAATTTTAGTATTTTTGCCCGGCTGGAATTGGATTTTTGCGCTCATGAAAAGTCTTCAAAATCATCCAGTCTTTGGGGGACCCTCCTTCAGGATATTGCCACTTCACTCATCATTGCCCAGAGAGGAGCAAAGAAAGGTTCGTATATGTTTTAAGAATAAATTTTCAATTTTCAAAAATATATTAATCCTTATTTTCATTTACCACTCCAGGTCTTCATAAACTATGGACCCTTAACAAGAAAAATAATCCTTTCCACCAACATCGCAGAATCCTCCGTTACTATCGATGACATTGTTTTCGTTATCGATACGTGTAAAGCAAAAATTAAACTATTCACTTCTCACAACAACTTGACGCAATATGCATTAGTTTGGGCAAGGTAAAGGAACTACTTTAATTCTTTTATTTTTCAAATGATTATAAAAAAGTTCTCTCTTTGTGAAATTAATTAATTAAATTTTATCTGTTTAGCAAGTCCAATATTCAACAACGTCGAGGAAGAGCTGGGCGAGTTCGCCCTGGTTTTGCATTCTTTCTTTGCTCAAGGGAAAGATATGAAAGCCTGGAAGAACACATGACTCCGGAGATATTTCGGTCAGTTAGAGAAAATATTGTTCACAGAATATCCTTGTTATTATGAGTGTTTTTTTTTAATTCTAGAACTCCTCTTCATGAGTTGGCATTGAGCATCAAGCTTTTGAGGCTCGGTGGCGTCGGGGAGTTTTTGTCGAACGTGAGATAAATCACTTATTAATGTATATATTGATTCCTAAAACAGTTTTTGCATATTCGCCAAAATATAGGCAATTGAACCTCCTCCTTTGGATGCAGTGATCGAAGCAGGAGTCTTGTTACGTGACATGAGATGTCTAGATAAAAATGATGAGCTCACTCCTTTGGGCAGAATCCTTGCAAGGTATGAAAAATTGAAAAAATTCAGAGTTTTTAATTTATCTGGGTTATATACTTCAAGAAGATTAACTTTTATCAACTTAGGTAATAATTATAACAAATTGTACTTTTAGACTACCCATAGATCCTCGCCTTGGTAAGGTGATTCTTCTCGGATGCATTTTATCTTTAGGCGATGCGATGTGTGCGTTAGCTGCTCAAGTAAGTTTTTTTTTAATGATAACCGATTACCAAAAAAGTGAAAGTTTTAAGTAACAAATGTTGATGTAATTTTTTAGTCTTCGATGGGTGCTGAGCTTTTCCTAACAGATCGAACTCGTGGAATATTATCATACCACCAGGTAACTCTTGCTTATTCATAAAAATCAATTTTACAATTTAATTTTGTCGTTCTTTAGAAAGCTTTTTCTGGTAACCGAAGTTCTGACCATTTTGCGTTCCTAAATATGTTCAATCAATGGGAAGAAGCTGCCCAAGGGGGAGAATACTCAGAGGCTAATTTCTGTAACGCAAAAAGTTTAAACATGCCCGCCCTCAAAACTGTCTGGGAGGCAAAAAGGCAGTTGAAAGATATTTTGATATCTTCTGGATTGCCAGAGGAGTGTCTTTTGCCTGAGGTTCGAAGATCACTTTTTAACACCTTGTTCAGCTTACAAAAAATTGTTACTTTTTAACAGGTATTCAATTTTCGAGGCCAAGACCCAAAGCTGGACGTCTTGACGTTATTGATAGCCATGAGCACTTACCCAAACGTGTGTATGCATCAGGTCAGATAATTACTTTCTAACATGTACCTTGTAAAAAGAGTTTTGTGCTTCAAAAACACTCTCTTAAGATAATTAAGCAAATCATTTTGATCTTATAGGAGAAACGAAAAGTATTAACAACAGAAGCGAAAACTGCTTTGATTCACAAATCTTCTGTCAACTTCACAAGGTTGGAAATTCGCCATCCTTCGCCGTACTTTGTGTTTAGTGAAAAGATTCGGACGAAGTAATTTTTTTTGACTATTTTCTAACAAACTATTGAAAATAAAACCATGAAATTTTCTCTTTACAGAGCTATTGCTTGCAAGTATACTACCATGGTTACACCGCTCCATCTTCTTTTGGTTGCTTCGCGCAAAATTGACCTTTTACCATCGGGCTTGGTTAGTGTTGATGGCTGGATCAATTTGAAAATGAATCCAAGCGATGCTGCAACAATTGCATCATTTAGACCATCGATTGAGGCTTTGATTATCAGAGCAGCCAGGTAAAGTCACTATTTCCTACATGTACACTAAAAGAACATGTGAAAAATCCCTTTTATTTCAGCGAACCTGAAAATATCAACAAGTTTTCTCACATTGATCTCAGAATCATTCAATCGATTCAAAAGATGAGCAAGCTGACTGCTGTCAATATTAATATCACACAATCAAACCCCACACAATCAAACCCAACTCCAACAAAAAGGTCCTCCGACCATCTTACCGTAAGTGGGCAAAAATGATAAGTTTAAAACTTTGTTTAAAAAGACTTAAAACTTAAGGCTGGTAATTCGATTAATTTTTAAAAAAACTCTAATTTTCCTAAAAGATCGATGAAGAATGTACTCCTCCAAGTGTGGCGAGGAAGGACCATTCACAAGCTGTAGCCCCCTTCTACAGGTAAGATTGGCTGCTGTTAACTTTTGTTCATCTTGTCATTATTTATTGAAATTTATTTGCTTCAAAATGTAGTGAACCGGGTACAGAAACAGGTGCAGAAACTGGAAACACCCCACAACGTTTCAAATCGAACATGGATTTCAGAAATCGTGGAAGTTTTACCTTAAGACCCCCGCCGCCACCGCCAATCTCTTGGCCTTCAACTCCTAAACCAGACGGATTTGGAAATCAGTCGGTTGGAAATAGATCAAGTAGTTATCAAGGTGAACATGGTTTTCCCAACCAACGAGGCAGACAAAGATTTCCCAATCAAACAAGTGTGGAAGGATTTGGAAATCAACCTAATACGCAGAACTTTGGAATCCCGTCGGATGAACAAGGATATGGAAACCGACCTCCAAGTGGTCGAGGATTTGGAAACCAATCTGAAGGCAGAGGATACGGGATCCGAGATGTTGGGAGAGGATACGGAAACCGATCAAGGGGTCAAAGCTATGGAAATCAATCAAGAGGATATGGAAATCAATCAAGAGGATATGGAAATCAATCAAGAGGATACGGAAATCAGTCAAGAGGATATGGAAATCAGTCAAGAGGATATGGAAATGGTTCAGGTGGGCGTGGATTCAACAAACCACCTATGGGGCACGAGGTTGGAAATCAGTCGTTTGCCCAAGAATTTGGCGAGAGTTTCCCAAATGACCCAAGCCACGGTAATAGAAATGGGTCAGGAGGGCGTGTGTTCGGCAAACCACCGACGGAGCACGAGTTTGGAAATGACCAAAGTTATGGCGGGGGATTCGGCCAGCCTGATGCTTCAAGCTATAGCTACTTGAACGATCCAAACCAATATGACACTTCGTTTGGTGCTGAATCTGATCAGTTCGGAGGTTCTAGTTTTTCTGGAAACCAAGATTACACAAACAACCCTGGAGGTTCTGGTTTTTCTGGAAACCAAGATTACACAAACAACCCCGCAGGTCCTAGTTTTTCTGGAAACCAAGATTACACAAACAACCCTGGAGGTTCTGAATTGGGTGGCAGTGGTGGATACACTCGGGGTCCGAGATGGTAGACTGAAGTCTATACATACCAAATTTTTTTTCGTTGTTTCATTAAGAATAAAATCAGAATTGAATTTCGCAAAAAGAATAAGCAGATCTAGATAGCTTTTCATCTTTTAAATTGAAAGTAATGTGGTATCTTAAGAAATGAAATAAACTACAATTTCACTTGTTTTTTTTACTATTTGTTAATTCTTGATTAAAGTTATTTCATTAGCAAAATTTAAGGTTCCAAGGGTTGCCAATTTTAATTTTGCCTATTGCCTGATAGGTATGAGTTAACATACCCAAACTTCCTCCCTGAACCCTTATGCTCTCCTACCTTGGGCCTCAAGGGTTGTAAAACAGTGCCAGTATTACAGAATTAATGGAAAATTTTGTACATCTTTTGGATACATTTTACATCTGAAGCAAAATTGCTTGTCAAAATGAGAAAATCAGGCTGGGGATCGATCCTCCAGCACCCCCAGGCAACCTTTGACTGACTCCAGGTTTATATAAAAGTGTAAAGATTCCCAGCCAGGAAAAAGCCTCCTCAAGACAAACTATAGGCACTTAAACAAAAAGAAAAAAAGGATTTATTATTAAAAAAAAATTTATGCTAGTTGTACTCAATCCTTTTAAATATATATAAATGGCCGTAGAGATGTTTTTTTGTTTGTCTGTCTGTTGGTATGTGGAGGGCTAATAGAAATCCAAACCTCTGCACCAATCCTGATGAAATTTTGCACCCACATCCTTACCTGTTCAAGGAAGGTTTGACCCCCGCCCCTCACCCCCTGGGCCTGGGGGGCCTAAAACACTAAAAGCTGGAGGACTCATTTTTGAAAACTGTTTCCAAAACAAAAGATGTTCAGCAGGTTGCAAATTAACACGGGCAGCGCCGGGTATCTCAGCTAGTAATCAATACTTTTGTC
>Ga0194133_10010118_pt1 | contig 10675 bp, 7 predicted proteins | sample TA2KigOf40mmetaG_FD_155448 | JGI IMG/M metagenome (GOLD analysis project Ga0194133, IMG submission 155448) | Freshwater microbial communities from Lake Tanganyika, Tanzania - TA2015055 Kigoma Offshore 40m | ecosystem: Environmental > Aquatic > Freshwater > Lake | place: Tanzania: Lake Tanganyika...
TATTATATTAATTTTGTTTTGTTTTAATTACAGTTGCCCAAAGACTGTATATTTGATCCAAAAGTTGACAACTTTGCAAAGCGGATTCTTTGAAATGTTGAGTTTGTCAAAGTCAGATATCAAGTTTTTACAAGACAAACTTGCTTTGGCCTTCAGACTGTTTGCTTACAATTTCAGGTAATAATTGGTTACACTTCACACTTCTCCTGATCATATTAAAATGATTCCAATCCAATTCTAGCTCTTTCTGCAACATGAATCCATTAGACCAGCAAAAGCTCCTAGCTGAAAATACTCCATTGTTCATTCAACTTTACATGGGCCAGTTTCTCCTGGTTAGTCCAAGGCATATCCCAACAAGTTCAGATGATCAATTGAGTAGAAATGTCTTGACAAATGACTTCAATCAAAGGCTTTTCCTCGAAAGATTCAATGTTGTGACCGATCTTTTCTTACCCGGAGCAAACCTTATTGCCTACAGTCAATGCATATCTAAACTCCGAGGTCTTCCTGAAATATCAAACTTCAAACAGAAAGCAGTTCTTGCTTTTGCAGTACTATTTTTTTCTGATGCCATTAAAGGTCGGCATGTTGAATGCATGTACGAAACTTATGTAAGGTCATGTGAAAATTGTATTTCACTTTCAAACCTTGCTTCAAATCTCACCGAAATGGCTACCCTTTCATCCAGAATTATTGCATGGTAATTTGGATGCATAAACATTTTAACTTTTACAAGAAGGGATCAATTCTATTAATTTTCTATTATGTTTCAATTTTTCATCAAAAATGAAGATGCCCCTGAGGATATCATCTTAAAAGGCTTAGTTTTATTATATTTTAGTATGAAGTTGCAGTTTGTAATAAATTTGATTTTACTCATCAGAAAAATGTGTTCTTTTTTTACTACATCAAGGTCCAAGTACCCTTTTTTTAGTCCTTGCTTTAAAAACGGGTGTTGTTATGTGGCCCCAAGGTCCTGTGAGGTTTTGTCAACCCAGCTTGGGTAAGGTGAGCCTCATCTGGGTCAATCCGGATTTTGAAAATGTTCTCCAAAAATGCCACACTTAACAATTTTTATCCTGTTGGATCAAAAAAATCCCTCTAGGTTGGGTCTTAAAATGCTTGGGACAAAGCTAGGCCAGCCCCATTTTACTGCAGGATGTTTGGGTTGCTTTGCAGACCATTTCAAGTCTGACCTTTTTTCCCTTATGCCCTTTCTTTCCTCTTTTTATAAAGCTAAAGGATATGCAGCCAACCTTGCAAGCCCATTTTTAATGTTTTAAACCTAAACATCCATATTTCTCTTGGCTTTGTCTTCCTTTTTGATGGAGCATCCACTTCCAAAAATGACTTTGAAAAGAGTAATGACAAACAAAAGGAAGACTCACTAATATTGGGAATTACTTTTTGGTTTGGATTAATTTGAGTGCAAAAAGAAATAATTTTGAAGTCTTACAAGTTGATTTCACTTGTACTTTGTATTGAAAAATTGTTTCTTGTACCTTAATACTAACAGAAAGTACAGAAAAAAATTTTAAGTGACTCTCAATGGTGAAAATTGCTCATGATGTCAGCAGACACTTTATTGATCCAAATCTAGTTTTATCTATATGAAGGGACTCGAAACTGGAATATTCAGTACTTAATATATATATTTCTAAGCTAGGCAGAAAATCACAAGTACATACACAAGAGCAACATGATACAAAAATTATGGAGACATCAAACAATATACACACAAAACTAATCTTTTAGTAATTTCAAAATGTAGATAGCTCATAAGGATCTCACTTTTATCATTTCATCACTCAACCTATCTATCTGCATTAGATTCTCGAGGACAGTTGATCCCTAAGCTCTTGCTTCACGTGTAGATAAATAGACTTGCGTGCCAAACTCATTCACTAGTTATTTATAATAACTCTTTTGCATAAGATTGTGAAGGATAATTATTCCTTAGTTTTAAGTTTAGTATGTTATGTTTTTATTCTTTTTACCAGCCAACCAGGACCCGGAGCTGCCCAGGAAAATTTCAATGCATTTTTTGTAAAGCAAAGTTTTTCTCCATTGATCTGTTTAGATTTTGGAGTTTGGGGTACCCTGGATCAGGGGGTCAGGTTGGCAGGGTCAGACTTGTGTTAAGAACTTTCCGCAAGTTGGTGTTGAGGTCTGTACAAAGAGTCTGACTAGCCAACCGGGGCCTGGCGCTGCCTGGGATAAAGATTGTATGTAATGGAGATCTGAGAAACTCAAAGTTTGAGCTCTGTTCTGTTAAAATTTGATGAGAAATCCCAAGTCTAAGTGATCCATAGGGTAAAAATTAAAATTGTCGCATGGGCTAATGGCCAGCTAATAATAACAATCTTGTGCAGTATAGATTCAGGCAATGTTGATGTGCGACCAACACCTTTATAAGGGTCCAGTCATAGAAGTTTATGGTCACTGCAGATTACTGTAACCGTGACTGAGAGTGCCTTGTTGATTTTTTTGCAATACAGGGTTAAAGAATTGCTGGCTGCTGGGGATTGAATCCACAACCTTAGATCTTTGTTCTCAGTCAGGTGCTTTTGACCAAGCAGCCACGGTAACCCCTATACAGAATGTGCACCTTGATGCACTCTGATGCTAAACTTATTACCCAATGTTGCCATGATAAGCCCTAGCAATCCCAAAACTATGTTGACCATAACCAACATTTCCTTTAGCATTAATATTTGTTTTTATTACTTTTTCATTTTAAAATAGTTAACCAATATTGGAATGAATTGTTCAATTGTAAAATACAATTATCTGAAGAATAAAAATGATGAATTGAAATCACAAAGACTATTTGATAACAACATATGATATGGGTTTACTGGAAGCAGGAAGGTAACTTCTATGTTGAATCGATATTTTATCTTCTCTCATAAATTATAACCTATTTCAAAGACGTTTATTTGAGAACATTGGAAGTTGGGGCTTGTTGATTAAGACTTCAACCCCAAGCAGGTGGTGCTTCTCGACACTGACAGTGCAAAGGGCACTTTTCACACCCTTCCTAAAAATGAAATTATATATTTAGAATATGATAGAAGTGATTAAAGGGTTTATTTTCAACCAAGATAAATGTTTTTTGAAAAATCAACTGCTTCAGCATATAAAAGGTAAATTAGGTCATCTGTTCCAAACAAACTCTACATCATGTTCTCTCATGGCACGCAAGGTTGTTAACCTGCCTATCCAATTCTCGTTCTTACTATCAAGAACCCCTTTTACTCCCCTGGCTCTTAACTCTTATTCACTTGACTCCCAATCACATCCCTACACTCCTCGAGATTGAATCCCCAACTCCTGCCCATTACTCCTAAGCCAGCCAGCCAGCCAGAGATGAACATTATATTGTATACTAGCCAACCGGGCCCCAGCGCTGCCCGGAAAAATTTGGTGCGTTACACAAAGTTTTCTCTCCTGTGACCCGTTTGGGTTTTAGAGTTTGGGGTACCTCAGGGTCCAGGGGTCAGGTTGGCAGGGTCATGCTTGTGTTAAGAACCTTCCCCAAGCTTCTGGGGAGGTCTGTGAAAAATTTGGTGGAGATTGATCCGGCGTTTCGTGCGTGAAAATGGGACATAGGTACAAACAGTCACTTCTCGTCTAGCTAAGCTACGCTCGGAGAGATAGAGATGGGAGGAACGTCTGTACGTCGTCGTCGTCAAACTCTGAATGCCAGTGCATAGCCTCTCTAGGACAGCGCATGCATAGCCGAGAGAAGTCTGCCCCATGTGCGCCACTCTCGCTCTCGCGCTCTCGCTAGCGCAGTGAAGCAGCGCTTTTACATATATTGAAGTATATATTTTCCTGAAATTGCTTTTACCTTATTTATCCTTAGTGTGAATACAGCTGAAATAAGGATTGTGCTCCAAAGTAAAATCATAAGCAGAACAAGACCCAAATAAGCAGCGTGAGCTCTTTTAGTCTGTTTATCATGTAGCTTTGCATTTTCAACAGCTGAGTTAATCTGCAAAACAATTAGATATTACTTATTGGTCATTTTGAAGAGTAAAAAACAGGCAGGCCTACCAGTGCAGATCCAGCAGTGGTTCTTTGAAGTTGGACCATTGCTGTTGCTAATGCCCCAGTTCGGAGGTATTTTGGTGCAGATTTGGAATTCATTTTACTGAAATGTGTGAAAACTGTTTTTTTAATTTGTAGAGATTTACTTTAAATTTGCAATCATTCAGCAGTCTTTTTTTTGTAATTCCTGTTGGCAAGTCAGTATACTTATTGGGCTCAACCTTTGTTAGAATGCTTCACCCTTCTGACCCCTCTTTGTTGGCAACCGTGTAACGCATCCACCTTGCTCTAGCATAGGGTATTGTACACATACACTTCCAAGCTCCTATGCTACTTTATATTGCTTGGGACCAAAACAGGATCTTAGAGGTTAGGGTCTAAACCATGGAATAGCAACCTTTAACACCTATCAAATGCATCATTCATATTAAGACACAAAAAAGTCTTCAAAGTGACAAAGTTAAACAAAGTTAAGAAAGGAGTGGGAGAAAAAGCATAGAGCATCCACAACAATATGATAAAATTATCCTTTTGGGATTTGGTTATTGGGAATATGTAAAATGGGGTTGCTTTGGCCAAGTGGTAAAGACACCTGACTGAGAACTAGGATCTAAGGTTGTGGGTTTGAATTCCTGGCCATCCGACCAATTTTTCCACTTCTGACTGCAAAAAAGTCAACAAGGCAGGGTAGGGTAATAGTATTTTTTATTTTTTTTATTTTCTAGCCAACAGGGCCCCGGCGCTGCCCAGAAAAAATTTGATGAGCTTTTGTCACCCATCTGGACATTTTCTGTTACACAAAGTTTTATCTCCCATGACCCGTTTGGGGTAGCCCGGGGTCAAGTTGACAGGGTCATGCTTGTGTTAAGAACCTTCTCTGAGTTGGTGGGGAGGTCTGTGCAAAATTTGGCGGTTCGGGTGTGAAAAGGGTACATAGGTACAAATAGTCACTTTTATATATAGATAGATATGGTTCATTCACATTACATGAAAGTTTACAGTAACTTAAATGGTACTCTGTTCAGGATCCTGATTGAAAATAGGACACACAAATTGCCATAATTCAGGTGTATATTTGTTTAAGTGTGTTTACACAATCTTTTTTGTCGTAAACTGCCATAATACACACATTTTTTATTGATAACAATGACGTGAAAATGCTGCCTTATTTTCAGTCAGGATAAGGAAATCAGAGGGTTAATCAAATGAGGTCAATTTTAGGGAAGATTTTTTTATATTTACAATCAATACTTTCATTGAAATAGTAGTGGCAAGTGATATTTTTTGTGATTTTGTGTGAAAAGGTAACCCTCTATCTATCTATCTATAAATAAATATATATATATATATTTATATATATAAATGGGCGTACAGATGTTTGTTTGTGTGTTTGTCTGTTGGTATGTGGAGGGCTAATGGAAATCCAACCCCCTGCACCGATCTTGATGAAATTTTCCACACACATCCCCACCTATCCAAGGAAGGTTTTGGTCCAGGTTTGACTCCCGCCCCCTCACCCCCTGGGCCTTGGGGCTTGAAACCAGCTGAAGTACACATTTTTAAGATGCTCAGCAGGTTGCAAATTAACCCAGGCAGCACCAGGATACCTCAGTTAGTTGTTAATATTATTTCAATGTTATGTGTTTGTATTTGTATTTGTATTTGTATAAAACTCTGCTCCATCGAAATTCACAACAATAGTAAAATATCTTTTTAAGAGCGTTATTGACTAAAGCTTAAAAATGTGAGCATCAAATTTCTCAAAATTAACAAGCAATTTGCCCAGGGAAAGTAGAATTAGCCTAATCTTGAAAACCTTCAGGATATCTGTGAAGAAGACTCTTCACATTCAAGAAAAGAGTAAGAACTGAATTGTTTGTTTAAGCAAGCACAGCACCTTGCATACCAAATAGTCAAATCAGGGCACCCAATCATAAATTGAAAAAAAGTTGATTTAAGCTTAAAAATGAGGCCATTCCATGATAATAATATTATTTGATAATTAGGTCTGTGATTATAGGTGTTGATCAAAAGAGGGTTGCAGGCAACCAAGTGGTGTTACAAACATTATCTTAAAAGACATCTTAAGTTGGAATGAGTTTTGTTTAACAAGGATGTAATTTGTGGAACTTGGACCAGAAAGGAAAATGGAATGTTGAAACTTTTTTATAAGACTAAAAACAAGAATAAAAAAGTTTACTCTCTTAGGGATCTCTAGCACAAGGATATAGAGTAAAGGTGTGCTGATGGCGCAACCCTGAAGGGAAGGTCAGGGGTTGTGCCAGGGAACTGACCTCCGTTGTAAACAAACTTTCAAGATTGATTTTTCAGAGAGGACGCATTTCGAAAATTTGGGCCCAACCCACCCGCCCAGTTACAGAGGGGCCGGGAAAAATCAAATCTTATGTAGGGAAGAACACGGAGAGAGAAGAAAGGGGGGACAAGCCAGGAATGGAAGGCAGCTTCCCATCTTCCAGCCAGAGGGATCACTTTTACCATCTGGCAATTCCCGTCCCGTCCCAGACTTTCTTCTCTCAACTGCACTAGTTCTCGAGGGTAGTGTTCGTACCTCACAGAGTGATCAGTCTGAGCTAGATTGATGACCTACCCAACCTGGCTGACAGGCTGCTGCACACCTTTATCTATGAAATAGATTGCTAGAGAGTAATAAAGAAAGTTGGAATCAACAACTAGTAAATTAAAGTTTAAAATCAAGAATAAAAAGCAACATGCAACAAAGACTTTAAACTAAATTGTTATCAAATATCATTACCTGTTGGCAAACAATCTGGATTTATAAAATAAAATCAGAAAGCCATTTTCTGAATTTACATGCTGTTCTGTATTCATTCACAAACTTGAATTGTTTTTGCTTTTGATAGAGTCACATTTTTGAGAGAGAGTGAGTGGTTGGGGAAAAAAGGTTTTGAAAAAGGACCTTTCTTTCTCTGTTGTTTTTGCACACCTTGCTCTCTCTATCTCCTTCTCAAACTCTCCTCCACTATCCAACTTATATGAAACTTCTTCTACAAAAAAAAGCTCTTACAAAAATTAGAAAGAAAAGGAAATCGGATGTTCTCCATTGGTGCATACCTTTGGCTTTTACTTTCTTTTCTGTGCCCTGTTAGCTTGATTTTCCAGTCGCTTCTGTTGATCTATGCCCCAAGTTGTTGCATCGTTGAAAGAAAAACAGCCCTCTGCTGACAATGATTGTATTGAAAGCTCAATCAATAATGATCAAATGTAGGAATAATTGAAAAGCAATCGACAGACTTCATCTAACATCACAAAAATTTGTATTTGTATTTATTAATATTAGGCTTCATCTTACAAAAATGTCATGAAAATGCCATCCAAACTTATACTTTTTAAAAGCCGTGAGATGGACACACATGCACCATAGGGTGTCAGGGTCTAGGATCTTTCGCCCAATACAAGTTTGCCCAATCAAGTTCGCCTAATGTAAAAGTTTGCCTAATGTACAAGTTTGCCTAATACCCCAATTTGCCCAATACATACCTCAGTGCACCCCCTACTTTTTTCATGTTGATTTTTATTGCATTTTTAGAACGAACTCGTTCATAGAATGAGTTCGTAGTTCATAACATAATTCATAGCCCTGTATGGTTAGATTAGGGGCAGTTGGTTGGGTCTAAGAGTTCGTAGTAAAAGCATAGTTTGTAACGTAATTTGTAGGCCCCGCAGGGTTAGGTTCCAGGGTTGGTTGTCTGGTTAGGTTAGGTTAGGTAAGGTAAGCAATAAATATATGCATTGGGCAAACTTGGCATTAGGGGAACTTGCATTGGGTGAACTTGTCATTAGGCGAACTTGATTGGGTGAACTTCCATTGGGCGAACTTGGATTGGGCGGAAGATCATAGTATCAGGGTGTCATGTATGTCCCGTTAATATCTACAGAACATCAGTTAATAAATATTTTTCAAATGTATATATGTCGACACTGCAAGAAATGATACTTTTGTCATGAATAGAAAATTGGTCAATTTTAATTAGGCAGTTTCAATGTTGAAAAATAAAGCGTCTTTTGAGATTTTGTCTAATGTAACCTTCACAGAATGGTCCAATCCATTCAAAATTTATGTCTGAGAATAGGTGCAGTCTGTTGACAAAACTTTGCTTTCCTATTTTCTTTTTTGAACTACCAAAGAAAATGCCCTTTCTCGGTTACCGGTCATTTATATAGTACCGTTTTCTAAGGAGTTCACCCAGTCTTGTCTCGTTTCCATTGCAAAGTTTAATGGCCATTGAAGCGGTGGTGTAGTTGGCCCATTGTTTCGGATTAGCTCGCTTAGAGATTATGTCAAGTACAGCTTTAGGGATTTTTCTCTTGTAGTCTCCAACTGCCGCACGCAGTGCCCTGTAGTGTGAACTATAGAGTTTTTTCCACAAGGTGCTATTCAGTTGTGATGTAAGCCAAACAGGATGATGAAAAATCTTCTTTTCTAATAAATGCAATGCAATTGAGAAAAAAACAATTGACATTTAAGTATAATTTGTTGAATTGTGAGTATTTTAGATTTTTTGGAAAAGCATTGCAGAAATTTAGGTGTTCTTTTCACCAAACACCGAATATTCTTTCTCAAATTAAGTAGAATAAGGATGTATAGAAGAGATGGGCCCTGACCCGAACCGAGCTTACTTTTGACCTGCAGTAAATAAGAGGCCTTTGATCTGGGTACTTTTTGACCCAACCCAAAGAGATTTTTTTTTATCCGAAGGAAAAAAAATTGAAAAATTTGACATTTTTAGGGGAAATTTTCCAAATTCAAACACACACCATAAATGGCTGATCCGACCCAACCCAATCTGACCTGAGCCACAAAAAATTGATCCGACCTGACCCGGGTCAAAAAATTTTGACCCGGACCCATCACTATGTATAGTTTTGATAGCTGTTTCATTTCAAATTCTAATTTAAGAAGCCCTGAAGCATAAACAGTTATAGAATAATAAAAAATATTCTATGTAAGGTAGTAATAAAGATAATAATTTCTTTTTGAGCTCGTAGGATAAACCTTTGCCTTTCCTTAGTCTGTTTGATGAATCATTTTAACCCCACCAAGGGGTCATTGTGGCTCATTGCTATGACAGCCTGCTAATAACTGGGAGGCTCATTTTCAATCCCTGGTCTGGGCAAAATCATTGACCCCTGGATTTGCTTGAATTAATCATTTCTATGAATTGATTACCTCAGCAGAGATTGTTATGTCAGATACTTGATAAGAATTATCCCTTATGAAGAAGTAGTCAACAAATCCAAGAGAATGTTATCGGGTCTCAAAGTCATCAGGGATCACCTCACACAGGATCAGTTCCTGACAGTGGGCACAGCCCAATATTAAGGATCAATCAACTACGGACTCCCAGTATGGTATGATCCCTCCTTACAGAAGTCAAAGCATAAATTGGAAATGTTGCACTACAAATTCCTGAGGGTAGTTGTCAAAGGCTGGGCACGGATCTTTCCAAAAGATATGTAGAGCCCTACCTGCCCATTTTGCCAGATACGCAACCGAATCTTTGTTTCTCAACTCGCTCGTCTCTGGGAAACCAAAAAAGACTACTGGAAATGATGCTGGAAAAATGGGATTTTTCACAGTGTGTAAAAAGTAGGCACATTTAGAAGGCACTTGAGGGACAAATTGTTCATGGTCCTTTATTGACAATTATTGTTTTTAATTTGATGACCAATTATTTTTATTTACAAAAGCTAAAAAAAATGTCAGATAGGAACAAAACTTATGTTCTTGTTCACATAAGCTGCACTGGTCTAGACAATTCAATTCCAGTCATAGAGGTTACAGCCTCTGGAATGGTCTTCATTATTGATAGAATTTCATCTGTAAGTCTAGAAGCTCCAATGTCTCCATTGCCATCTGCTATCATTGTAATTCTCTTTGTATGAGTTAATGGAGCAGCAACCTCTGAAGCTATTTTTGGCATTACCTTTTTAAAGAAGAAAAGTAGATTTAGAAATGTACTTGCCTTACTGAAAATAAGACACACTGTATGCCAACTAGCAGGTCTATACCCCCGCATTCAGGTGTATCGCCCTGCTGTTTTCACGTGGCACGACCAGAATACACATGTTAATGGTGCAAATTTTGCTGTAAACCTCCATAAAACACACATAAACACTTTAAAATCATAGTACTCCATTCAAACGTGCTTACACAGCCTTATTTTTGACCAGGTGATAATTCAACGCAATCAAACTCACTTGTAACATCATATCAACCAAAGCAGCCTCCTTGTAATCTCTCCAAGCCTCTGCCTTTTTAACCATTTGCTCAGCCTCTGCTTTTGCCTTGGTAGCAATTGCAAAAGCTTTTGCCTCACCTAAAATTAACAAAATAATGACAAAAGTTTTTTTACTGGAACTTTTTCAGTTCCAACCTCTGAGTGATTTAGCTTCTGCTTCAGCCTTTGCCTCAAGTATGACTCTTTGTCTGTTAGCCTCTGCTATTATTTCAAGGCGGTATTTCTCAGCCTCAGCAGGTTTCCTGTCAGTGAAAAAACATTATTTTGCATGAAGATGATTGCGAGGAAGAATAAAGTTCCCTTACTTGACTTTTGAGTCCAGCTCACAATGCTTCCTT
>Ga0194133_10010120_pt1 | contig 10672 bp, 14 predicted proteins | sample TA2KigOf40mmetaG_FD_155448 | JGI IMG/M metagenome (GOLD analysis project Ga0194133, IMG submission 155448) | Freshwater microbial communities from Lake Tanganyika, Tanzania - TA2015055 Kigoma Offshore 40m | ecosystem: Environmental > Aquatic > Freshwater > Lake | place: Tanzania: Lake...
ATTCCAGGATCACATGAGACTCGTTCTTCACAATCATGCATAATGTAATAGTTGGTTTCATAATGTATTTATATGAATTGTTGTTATATATTTAGATCACTCTTTAATAATGTGAGTTTCATTTTTCAAGTTCCTTTAACCAATACTCGATCATTTCATCCATCATGCTTTCAAAGGTATATTTGGGGTTCCAGCCTAATAGTTGTTTAGCTTTGGTTGGATCTCCTCTAAGATAATCTAATTCTTCAGGTCGTTCAAACTTCTTATCAGTTTGTACGTGATCTTCCCAATTCATGTCTAATTTAGAAAACACATATTCTACCATTTCTTTTACAGAACGAGTTTCGCCAGTAGCAATAACAAAGTCATTTGGTTTATCTTGTTGTAGCATTAACCACATAGCCTCTATATAATCTTTTGCATGTCCCCAATCTCGTTTGGAATGTAGATTTCCCAGTACTAGTTTTTTAGACATACCCAGTTTAATTTTTACAGCTTCTAGTACTGTTTTGTTTGTTACGAAGTTTATTCCACGTCGAGGCGATTCGTGATTAAATAAGATACCAGAACAAATAAACATCTTATAAGAATTTCTATAATTATGGCAAAGACTATGGGCATATAATTTAGAACATCCATAAGGACTAACAGGAATCAATGGTGTAGTCTCTCGTTGAAATCCGTCAGCATCACATGAATTGCCAAACATTTCTGATGTTGCCGCATGATATACTTTAGAGTGTGGTGAAAATCTACGAGCAGCTTCAAGAATGGCTAAAGTTCCTCCAGAGTTAACATCCAGAGTATATTTTGGTAATTCAAATGACACTTGAACGTGTGATTGTGCCGCTAGGTGATAGATTTCATCAGCCTGTGTTTCTTTGACTACAGAATCGACGCTAATCGTGTCTGTAAGATCCATATAATGGAGATCGATTAGACCGGCTTCTCTGATGTTCTCTATTCGAGTTGTTTGTGATTCTGGAACTGAATTTCTTCGTATAGTTCCATGTACTTTATATCCTTTTTCAATTAAAAATTCTGCTAAGTATGAAGCGTCTTGTCCGTTTGCTCCGACTATTAATGCACTTTTGCTCATTATTCTATACTCCTATTTACTATATAACTAACATAATCTACTTCTTCCATAGTCATATCTGGATTATTTGGAAGATATAATCCAAAATCGTGAATAATATCAGAAAAACTGTAGATCTTTTCTCCGTATTTTTCGTAATAAAAAGGTTGGCGAGACATACTTCCACAAACTAAGGGACGACATTCCACTCCACCTTCTTGAAGATTTTTAACTATTACATCCTTTTTGGGGTGTATAATAGGATACGCAAAGTTGCTATTAAACTCTGAAAATTTTATTTTCCAATAGTTATTTTTTATTCTTTGATCGTATCTTAATAGATTTCTATATCGTGTTTCATTTTTTCTGTCTAGTGTTTTTAGTTGAGATAATCCTAAAAATGCTTGCAGATCAGTAGATCTTAGATTGAATCCCGGATAATAAAATGTGTATAAATTTCTAAAATCATCTACGTTGTATTTTTGTTTTAATTGCTCTTGGGTTTCTTTAGATAAGTCTCTGCTCCATCCATGTGATCTAATAGATTTTAATAGTTCGTATAATTCAAAATCGTCTGTACAAATTAATCCACCTTCTATTGTTGAAAAATGATGGCCAAAATATGTAGAGAAAGAAGACATAACACCAAAAGTTCCAGTTTTTTGATTTTCGTATAATGAACCAACGCTTTCACAAGAATCTTCTATCATAAGAACATCATACCTGTTACAAATTTCTTTTATTTCTTTCATTTTATTAGGTATACCTAACACATGAACTAAAATTAAACATGATGGTCTTTGTGTTTTGCAAATTTCTTCTAAATTTTTTGGATCCAATCCTAACGAATCTTTATCAGTATCACATAAAATTATGTCTAATCCTAATTGAATTATAGGACTTATAGTTGTAACCCAAGACACACAAGGAGCAACAATTTTATTATTCTTTAATCTTCCAGACATTTTTAATGCATAAATCATTGCTAAATTTGCCGAAGATCCTGAATTCACAAATACAGAATATTTTACTCCTAACCATTTAGCCCATTCTTCTTCAAATTGTTCTGTTAGTTTTCCTTTTGTAAGTTGAGGATATGTTCCTAACCAATCTCGCAGAGAATCTATCTCTGGGTGAGTAATAGTATCCTTAACTAACTTTATTGGTAGATTCATCATTTATTCCTTTATACACTTTCACAGAATCTTCAACAAGACTTTTTTCTGTCTTGATGCATTGGTCTATCATTCTATTTATGGCTTGCACATAAGCTGGTCGTTTTTGTTTAAAACAAATATCTATTTTTCTTTTTATGGCAGCAAGTTCAGTATCTGACTTTGTGACTCCTGCCATGTCTTCTAAGAACCAAGTTCTGATGTGAAGGATGCATAATTTTTCTATTACTTCTGCAAGTGTATCTGTGTAATTAAAATCAGCAGGTAATTCTGGTAGTAAACCTAATCTTAGTTCTTCTTTAACAGTTTCTGATATAACTTGTTCAATTATGTTTGTTATTTTCATAGATCATTTCCTTTATTTCATCAATCATTATTTGCTTTAAATCTTGTTCCGAGAATGAACATCTGGTATTATTATAAAATATATTTTTTCTATAAATGGAGTGTTGTTGTAGATCTTCTTGAACATATTCTTCGTAATTCATTCCAAAAGCAAAATATAAAGATCTTATAAAATCATTTATAAAAACTAATTTTCCTGTTCCTATTATTTTATCGTTTGTTTGATTTAAACTTTCATTTACTATAAAACTAGGATGAAGCAATTCTCTATAATAGTATGTATCTCCTAATATTATTTTTTTTCGTTCTATTATAGAATTTATTACTTTACCAAATAAAAATGGCGGCATTCTATATTTAGAATTAAAATTAAATGGATACATTATTTTTACATTTGAGTAATTTTGTTTAATCTGATTTGTTATTTTTTCTTTAGATAAAACATAATCAGATGAATGATAATTATATGGCAGCTCTAGATTAATTTCACCAACAGTATTATTCCACAATTCTGCTGTTGAATAATATATTATTATTTTTGCTTTTAAATTTTCTATAATATTTTTTGTGTATTCGAAGTTGATTTTATCAAACAATAAATCTTCTTTTTTAAAAGTTCTTTGTTCTGCAAAACAAATATAAACATTATTCCATTTTTGTTCAAATATATTTTTATCTATATTTCTAGATGATATTTTTTTAATATGTGATGGAAAATAATAAGATAGCTGTGATGTGTTTCCAATTAATAAATCTTGCATAATCAGGTCCAAGTATGAATACTAACAGCGTATATTTTTAGATTAGTATTTTTATATTCTTAAATTAATATTTACAATACTTTTCTGGAACAATTTGTCTAGTTATTCTGTCACATTTATGAACAAATTGATCCGGATTATATTCTAGATGATTTTTTTCTGGGACTAAAACAGTACAAGTTCCACCAACTGCTATCATTAAATGCATATCTCCGGTATCTGTGCCAAAATAATGTCCTATAACTTTATAAATTGCTGATAATTTTTGTATATCTACATCTATCATGTGTATGCAACCATCCAATGGTGTAAAATTATCACTGATACCAAATTGTATTGGAGTAAATCCTGCCAAAATTAATTTATTAACTTCTTTTTGAACATAATTTATATCATATTGTCTGACATCTTTCCATCTAGAAGAACAATTAGCTTTTACTACTATAGGATTTTTTATGTGTTTTAATTCTTGTTTTGCTTGTTCGTAATCATCACGATTAACAAATATAAATGGTGTTGTATCTTTTCCATGATATCCAAAATCTTCTAACATGCCTTCTGTAACTGTTTTATGGGGCCTCATTCCTAGAGTATGAACTGGTGTTGTTGTGAATTCTACTTTTTCACATAAACCATCAAATAAAAAAGCAAATCTTTGATAATTTGGATGTAATTGAACGGTTAATCCGGGAAAATGTTTACAGACTGCTGTTAATAACAGTACATCTCCCAATCCACTGCTTGCCGGGTTTGCTCCTATAATTTTGGTCATATTTTTTTCTCCAATAACCAATTTAAAGCATCTTTATTAAATCCTTTTTCTTTTTTCCAATTTTTATCTGTCAAATTGGAAAAAATTGCTCCATCGCCCCATAATAAAGGAAATATTTTATTGTATTCTCCACTCATATCAAATGTTATCAGTGGACAATTACCTGTAAATAATCGCACCATACCTCCACCAGATATAGGAGATATCATTCCCATGCATCTATTATCATTAATTAAAGAAGCCATTTCTTGTAAAGAAACATTAAAAATATCATTATTATTTGTATAATTTTCACAATCTTTACCCATAATATAGGTAGTTAAATTATTATCTTTTGCAAAATTTAAAATATCTTGTACGTCTGTATCAGAATATCCTCTATTTTTACACCAATCTCGTTTTCTTACAACAACACAAATATAATTTAAATTATTTTTAATAATTTTATTTACATCTAGTAACTGAAAATCACCAATAATTGGAGCTTGTTCTTTGGTATATTTAAATCTTTCTATTGAATTTTCGTCTTTGGACCATGGCCAATCTGGTATTTTATGGTGTTGACCATGAACCCAATCAACAATATTATCTACAATATCTAAAATTTTATCTTGTTCATTTGAATTTAATTTACAAAATGTTTCATAAGAAATTACGTTATTGCAAAATTTTGTATATAAAAATTCTCTACTAGAATTGGTAACAATTATATCAGATTTAAGATCTACTTGTCCTTTTTGTATTAAATCTATCAATAATAATCTACTGATCACTAATTCCCAACCCAATTCAAAATATTCACGAAGATTTCCGCTGTCATTATTTACTGTTCCAGTTTTTTTATCATGAGATGTTATAATATATTTCATTTTATTTTAATCTTTCCAAATAATACCACTATTAGTTTGTCCCCAACCACCAGTTATTAGTGCAGAAATGTGTATAGGAAACTGTTCTTTTGGTAATTGATTTATTAGTTTCCAACGGTGGTGTATCTGTTCATGCCCACTATACCAAAGATCTTTAAATTTTACATCTTTTTCAAAATAGTAATTATAGTGTTTAAATCTAGGAGTTAGTACTGCAGATCTTTCATCTAATATTCCCTTTAATAAAGGAGGTTCATGTCTAGCAAACTCTTCTCCTTCCCAATTCCATAATCTATTATAACCTCCGGTATATGATTCTCCCCATTCTCCTATTGCCATTAAATTTTTACCAATATAACAATCTGCTCTAAACTTTCCTGTTTTTAAATTTTTCTCTGTTAGTTCTTTTTCGGCTTGGTTCATTGCTTCGGATGTCCATTGTTCATCTATATCAAACTCCCATAAAAAACATTTGTTTGTTATTTTTTTGAGTTCTTCTATTGCTCTATTAACTTGAACATCTTTAGATTGCCAAAATCCATCAGAAGGAATATACACTAATTTATCTTCTAGTCCAGCCAGTTCTGATAAAAATTCACGAGTACCGTCTATACTCCCACCATTATTATGATATTCCTGTGGAAAGGGCTTACACCAAGCTGTACTTCCATTTGGTTGTGATGCGCCTTCAACAACAATCCATTTATCACAATTATTTAAAATAAATCTATATTGGTCGTTATGTAATAAATGATGTAATCCATTTAATATTATACTAAATATTATTCTCATATATTTTCCTTTAATGTCCAACAAGTATCCCACTCATTTGCTTGTACTAGTTCATTTGGATCTTTTTCTTTATTAATAATAGTATCATCTGCACTAAAATAAGAAACTTCATAATTTTTATCTAATAATTCTTTGAATTTATCGTATTGATTATCCATTCCTGAATAAAAAAAATGTCCATTCTTGTGTGTTTCTGTAAATATTGTTTTTATTTTTCTTTCATTTATTAAAGGTGTTAGTGTTTTTAAAATATTTAAATCGTTTCCTTGAGTATCTAGAACTAGATATTCTATTTCTTGTATATTATTTTCGCATATAAAATCAAATAAATTAATAGTATTTACTTCTATAGAATCAATCACATCGATTCCGTCTCCACATCTAGGATCAAAGGCTTCTTTATTTGGCTCTGCTAAACTGGTAGAGCATCTATTTTTTGTTATATACAGCTTAGAAGTTCCCGTAGAAGTAGAACACGCAGAATTAATTAATTTTATAAATGAATATGGAGAAAATAATTTAGTAATATCTTTATATAATTCAGGATCGGGTTCAAATCCATAAACTAAATCGTATTTATTTTTAGTTAATAACGTATATAATCCATATCCTTTATTAACACCAACATAGATTAAAATTTTTTTCATAATTCACTTTCATTTAATTCGTATAAAGATTTTACTGTTTTAAAATTGGATCCAAAATTAAAATTATGACTAGGCGACCACACAATAAATCTCTCTAAAGTAGGTAAAGACCATTTATTCATACACAAATGTATAGGGCCAGTATTAACTCCTATAATATTTTTTACATTTTTTGATAACTGTCCTATATTAACTACAGATAGATTAAAATCTAAAGTACAAGGAATATCCTTTATTTTTTTTGAAGTTATTATTGTTTTTCCTAACTTTTTAATTTTTTGTATTATATACTGTTCTTCTTCTTCGAAATTTTTATATTCTAAACTAAGGGGAGTACTATTTATAAACAAATAATCATATTTATTTTTAATTTTATCTTCTAGTAAAATAATTTGATTATAAATCAAATCTTCTTTATTTAAAAATGGACAATCTATTTTCATTATATCTGATACACGTTTCCAGTGTATCAAAAATCCTTTACTTTGATCTGTAAATCCTTGTTCATCAATACATTGATCGTTTATAATTCCATAATCACCGTAACCAGCAACCCAAGTTTCTATATACTCTTCGGCTGGGTTTATATAAGTTGTTAATTTAATTTTATCTTTATGATTTATTAACAAATCCTGTAATTGATTTTGATATGTTGGATTGCATACAAAATTAAATACTACATTATTTTTTTCTGCAGCATTAATTAAAAAATGTAATGTCTGTATACAATCACCAAGATGTTTGGTGTTTATGCAGTTAATTGTTCTCATTTTACTTTTCTCGTTTCTACTCCCCAACCACCCGGACTTATTCCTATGAGAACTTTTGATCGTCTGTCATTAGATGATGCTATGGTTGGAGGAAATAGTGCATACGTTAAGTCATTTCTGTTATTAAAAGTTTCTATTAACTTACAATGATCACCACCATCATATTTTCCTGTTTTTACATTTTCTATCTCAGACTCACATTTTTCTAACCATTCTTTAATAAATGATAAAGTTTTATCATTATATTTAAAATAAATTATTGCACTGTGTGGTGTTTTCATATCATGAGTGCGGATAACGAATCCAATATCTTCTTTAATAGAATCCATTTCACTGGGAAGAGCACTCATGTGGCAGTCTGCATCTATCCAGATTATATCGTGCTTTAATTCTTGTAAAGTGTTTAAAATAAATCTAGGTTTTTGCAAACAATTAATATTATAGCTTTCGGTTAGCTCGGGATTATAAATTAATAATTCACCACCTAGATTTTGTATTTGTTGTTTTAGGTTATTTGCGGCTTTTTCATAATACTTAGAATCGCTGTAATCATAATAATAAGTCACAAATGGTGTCATCATGTACTCCTAGTGTATATTGCATCTCCCCATATCCCACCAGCCCACTCTGTTATAACTCGTTTAAATCCGTATTGTCCTAGATATTCATCAATTTCATAAACCATAGCACAATTTTTATAAACTGGAGCTCGATTTACTTCTAGCATAATGTTATATACATGAGATAATTGATTTTTACAGCCTTTTAAAACTTGTAATTCATACCCTTGAACATCTATATTTAAAAAATCATAGTCTTCTGGATTTAATCCATCTTCTTGTAATACAGAATCTAAAGTTTTTACAACAACTGTTTCTTTTTCTGTAAATTTTATTCCCGGATACTGCTCAAGATGTAGATAAGGTTCTAGTAAAGAACTGCTTTGGCCGGTATTATCCTTTTCTTTATACATCTCCATAATACACTGAGCCTCGCCCAAAGCATAATTATATAATTTAATAAAATCTTGCTCTGTTTTTTCTTTTTCAATATTTTGTTTTAATATTTCATATACATCTTTTTGTGGTTCAAAATATAAAAATTTAGTACAACCTATTTTTTTGTGTGTTTTATGCTCTTGACCATGATGCGCTCCTATTTGTATCACGCCATTTGAACGAAGATTTAATTTTTCTATATCAATAATCATAAAATTATCCAATCATTACAGTATATATCAGACCAGTCTTGAGGTCCGTTTGAACCAAACCATGTTTTGGGTGCAATTGTTTTTTGTCCACCTAACCATGCTGCCCACCAACTAAAAGAACTATTAGTAATAATATGCCCTTGGCATTTACTCATAGCATACATGTCTTCTCCTTCATTGTTAAAAGGAGAAAATTCGTGTTCTGGAAATGTTTGTTTACACCAATCAAGATCATCACTAAAAAATAAAAACTTTTTGTTAGGAAAATGTGCCATAGCTTCACGATACCATTCAACAGAAGCAACCGGATGTATATCCTGTATTGGTAGATAATCTCCGCGTCTAATGTGAACTGAAACGTATTCTTTATCTTTAAACCACGGATCTACTTTTTCTTTTACATGTGACTTAAAAGCAAATTCGTTTTTTATAAAATCAGAGCAATGTTTAAAGTATTTTTCGCTTTGAAAATACCCAGAATAATCTATATTATCTGGTAGTTGAAAGACTGCTGGTTCATAACCAAAAGCTTCTAAATGTGCTCGTTGGCATTGGTGTAATCCATCTTTTGCTGTTATATTAAACCAATTTGGTAATTGAGTATTTTTTAGCGGAAAACAATAATCATAACCATTCTTTTTTGCAATACCAACTATTGCAGCATATTGAAACATTTGATTACCAAGACGCCCGTAATTACCCAATAATGAAAAAGTTATCATTTGGTAATTTCCTGAAACAAATAATCATCAGCTGGTTTCAGGTCGACTAAAGCATTTAAATTGTGTTTTATTGATGACATTTTAGATTCGTATAATTCTTGTATAAGAGTATCTAAAATAGAAGTTTCATTATTATCGGACAACCATATAATTCCATTAGGATCAAATTGTTTTGGTAATTTTTTAGTTCCCCAATAAATTGGAACTGTTCCTGTTGCAAAACAATCTGTTATTTTTTCTGTATAATATGAATCGCAATTACCATTTTCTATAATAATACTAAACATATAAGGAATTAGTCCTTCACTTTTTGTATCCCACGGATTTCTTGGATCATTGACTGTTCTTTGTGTCCCATGAGCTCCACCAAATACATCAAATTCACAATCTAATGCTAATTTTGCTATTTGATGGCGATACACATGACCTTCTGTCATTTTTTTAGGAGAACAAAACATGGAACATAATTTTGTTTTTTGATAAATTCCCCAATCTTTTTTTCGTATCCAAGGATAATTACTACCGTTTGGACAATACACAAATCTTGAATCTAATTCCAATAAACTCGAGTCGTGTGTAAATATTTTATTATAGTAATCGTCGAATAAAACATTGTGTTTTTGTTTTAAAAATTCCACTACATCAGGAATAATATGACTAGATTCACATGTCCATCCAAATCGCTTTTCTTTCAAATAGTCTGATTCTGGTTCTATTAATAAACCTCGGTCGATATGAACCAGATAGTCTCCTTCTACCAAACTCCATTCAAAGTTTACAGGTTTAATATCGGAACACGAAGAAAACTCTGTATCAAAAGGAGCACCTAAACATTTAATCTTAGGTTTCATTGAAACGATTTCCTATGAGTTGATGATCAATATTTGCTGAAGACATTCCCATATTTTCTAAACCTTTTCGTTTAGAGTCTCCGTCTGCAATTCCCATTGTTATTCTGGGAGTTTCATCTGATTCCAAGCTAGTTCCTGGCCAAACTGCGTATTCTCTGTTAAGACGATGTATCTTCATTTTATTATAGTATTTTGGAATAACACTAAACATTAATAATTCATGATCGAATACGGGAGTATCAGACTGATTGGCCTGTTCTGTCATTGTAATCCAATACTGTAAAAATTCAAGCATTATATCAGTATAATTAAAGTAAATAGGAGACGCCTTAGGTATATTGATTGGTGCCTGAGTGGGATTGTATAGTTGATAGGCAAACGCCACGTCAATATCACTTAACTCATCAAATATATCAAGTGTCTGATGAATTATGGAATCTACGTCCATCCATACAATTGGACGTTTTTTCTCTGTTAACATGTCCAATATAAATTTAGGTTTACTTAAACAATTTAATCTGTAGTCGTGTTTGGAAGTTAGTTCTCTGATGTCTATAGGAATATTTAATTTTTCGCAGTTTTCTTTTAATCTGCGGGCATGATCACTGTAATAAGTTCTGTTGTCTACATCAGCGTAGAACGAAATTAATTCTGTCTTCATAATATAAAAAGTTCAAATC
>Ga0194133_10010121_pt1 | contig 10672 bp, 11 predicted proteins | sample TA2KigOf40mmetaG_FD_155448 | JGI IMG/M metagenome (GOLD analysis project Ga0194133, IMG submission 155448) | Freshwater microbial communities from Lake Tanganyika, Tanzania - TA2015055 Kigoma Offshore 40m | ecosystem: Environmental > Aquatic > Freshwater > Lake | place: Tanzania: Lake...
GTCAAAATTTTGGGGAAAAAATATGTGAAGTTGTAGAGAAAAAATTTCTCTTTCCAAAAACCTAAAAATATTCCATTTAGCACAAAAACTAAGGGTGGAGTAGTATTTCAAAGTTATCAACTCTGACACCTAAAGAGAAAAACCAAAAAATGGCAAAAAAGTCAAAAAGGATGTCAAAAACCTCAGACTTACAGACATCCACTAAAAATTGCTAGCCTAATGAAAATTCTAAACTTGCCATTTGCTTTGCTTGCAGGCGGATAAGTCTTAATTGATCAAATTGTGAATAAAATTTCTTACCTGTAATCAAAGGCTTTTTCACTTTCTTCAGAAACGGAACGTCAAAAAGAGGTCCAATCATACCCTCCAAAATTCCAATTTGAGACCCAAGGCCCAATGAGAGAAGCATTGAAAAAAATAACAAGCTCCAGAATGGAGCCCCTGGTAACTTTGTGAATACATCTGCCATAACGATGAAAGCAAGTCCCGTTCCTTGAGCAGCCTGAAGATAGTTTGAAATATTTCAAGATTTGCGATTGATTCCTTTAAGATATTGTATTCCACACCTGATCCAATTCATCTTCCAAACTGCAATTTTTCAAACCCAAAGTGTTGTTGATTCCTATAATGTGCGAATTCATAAGTCCAAGATACTCACTTTCTGTTACATCACCCATTGTCATATTGCTCCAATAGTTTGTCTCAGTTTGGATGATTGCAACGTCGCTTCAAAAAAATTGTCACAAGTCATTAATAAATTCTAATGAGCCTGTTTGTGTATCAAAAAAAGTTTAAACTCACTGAGCCATACACCGATCAAAAAGATGTTGGGCCTTAAATCCCAAAATTGCAAACACCACTGCACAAGCAAATACAGCAGTGAATGCATTGCAAGCAGTGATCATTAGAACATCTCTGATGCAATTTGTATCTTGAGGATTGTAACTGCCAAAAGAAATGATTGAGCCAAAAGCCAGACCGTAAGAGTAGAAAACCTGGAAGAAGAAGTGAAATAAGCTGACCCACTTAGAAAAATCCTTTTAAAGAAGGGGGGAGGTTGGAGGTTGATTTTCAGATGAAATCCTCCTTTTTCTTCTTTTTTTCTCTTTGATTCAGGAAAATAGCTGAAAACTGAAGATTTTTTTGTCAAGAAACTATATTGCATAGTTTGAGATATGCAACAACTAATTTGATCAAATTTCATTGAATTCTGTTCCATCTAATCCTCCTAACATAAATTATTCAGCAATTTTTTGTCCATCACAATTCCAAGACCCTTAGGATGGACTGTTCAATAGTGGGGGGACAAAAGTTGGAGGGGAAGGCAGATAGAAAAAAAACATCCCAGGGTTTCAGGATGCTGTATAGCTGATGTTATTAAGCAAAAATCTGCCTTTCAGGGCTCTTGGTTCTCAAATAACCAATGATCTTGTCTGGAAATTACAATCTGGGCCATTCACTAAATGACCCTAAATTTTGTCAAGAAACTTTATATCATAGTTTGAGATGCAACAACTAATTTGATCAAATTTCATTGAATTCTGTTCCATTTAGTCCTCCCAGCATAAAGTATTCAGCAATTTTTTGTCCGTCACAATTCCAAGACCCTTAGGATGGACCCTGCGGTTCAATAATGGAGGGGAAGAAAGAAAGGCGGATTCAAAAAAACATCCTAGGGTTTCTGCTTTTTAGGGCTCTTGGTTCTCAAATAAACATAGATTTTGTCTGAAAATTACAAACCGAGCAATTGTCAAGAATATGTGATGCAAAATGACAACTACTATTGGTTGGCTAAACATCCCTTATATCCTCTTGAACTAGCAAAGTTAGGTATTTTTGCCCTGACAAAAATACCCGTCTATTTGATTTGTTTACCTGGTTTGCTGCATCTAGCCAAACGGTTGGCTTGAGTAAACTCTCCATTTTTGGGTAAAACATATGTGCTAACCCTGCATATGCACCTTTGAGTGTAATTCCTCGGAAAAAGAAGATGGTAAGGACAATGTATGGAAACAGGGCTGTGAAGTAAACGATGTACCCGGACGACTGGATGCCCTTCATTACTATCTGCAAAAAGTATAGTAAATTTTCTAAACAGATATGAAGAGCCGTTAAGCCCCTCAAAAGTTAAGACTTTGGATTTCTTACCAAATAAACAACAGTCCAAGCAGCCAAAAGACAAAGAAACATATAAGGTTTAATTCCACCGAGTTCCTCTATGGAGTTGCTTATGTCCTATCAAATTCGTTACTCTAATTCTGTTTATAAGATTTCCAAGCTTACCAAGGTCTTACCAAAGCCTCTCTGTACCAATAGTATTGAGTCTCGGAAGATAAGTCACATTCCAGGATGGGTATGTTTGTCACGTTACCATTTGAATCTGGTCGCATTGGACACTCGGACCAAGGAAGAATAGCCTTAAAATGTCAAATTTAATGATTAAAATAAGAATTAGATGATTGAAAATAGTTTTGAGCACGATTTTAGAGTTACGAGGCTCAGAAAGTCCTTTTTGGAGCCTCTCGCGAAATCGTAAAAGCAGAAAATAGGGACACATAAAATTTACTTTTTCATGGGTTTGTAAAATCTAAGTTAGATAATTCTCTCTTTCAACCTTGATCTCAGCTGGCTTCCCTCAAAAAGCTCAAAACTTAAAAATAATAACTGGCCTAACCCTGAATGAATTTCCAAGATAGAAAATGCACCACGCAATTATCATGTTGTAGTAGCAAGCAACAATTACTGCAATGACTGTTGATCCAATGCCTATGCCGCCAAGGTTAGGATGGATCATATTCCAAACGCCCAAAGAGCCCTGCCGAAGTTTTTGCCCTATTCCTAGCTCTAGCAACAAAAGTGGCATTCCTTCGAGCATCATCATTATCAGGAATGGGAAGATAAAGGCACCTAAAGGATATAGCAATATTAGTTTTTATCAAATCAATGTTTGAATTACGAACCTTTGAGCAGACAGGAGAGGGCAGAAAATAATTTTTTAAAGCAGCATATCAAAAAGGTCTAGAGGTTGTTGATCTTAGGCCAAATAAAATGCAAACATTTAAGCTGGCAATAATTTTATTTTTATTTTTCAAATGGCTATTATTTTTCTTTAGGGAGATGTCAAAGTTTTTCAACTTAAGTCTGAACAACACAAATGATTGTTATGCTATCAAATGAAAAGAAAAATCCTCTCATCAGAAAAGAAAGATTTTTGCAGTTGTGCCAGAAAAAATATTTTATAAAAAGTCATTGATTTTTACTTCTAAAATGAAGTTAAGCAATCAAGGCAAGCAAATGTTTGTGATTTCAAATTCTTTCCTTGTCTGGATGAGGCAATAAGCCCATGAATTTCGATTCGTAAAGTCATTACCTCCGCCGTTTTGCTGGCACAGATATGGAAATCTCCAGATATTTCCGAGACCAACGCAGAACCCCAAGATGGCAAGGAAAAACTAAATAAATGAAGCATGACAGTAACAGTTCCTCAAGAAATGAAAGATTTTAAAGACAGTACGTACTACTTAATCTGCATATAAAGGATGGCAGTCATCCAGAAATGTTTATTCGAGTCAGAGGCCTTGTTTACAGTTTTTTCGAAAAGCTTACGGACTAAAATATTGACTTTTGGAAGCTCTAAATACTTTTGATTTTGACTTTACAATGAGCCATTTCATTACCAAAATGACTCACTATTTGTTTTTAAACCTTAATAAGATTGGCAAGGACAAAAAATAAGTGACGGAGGAAACAAATCTGTCAAATTAAGTGAACTGAATAGGAAACTTATTAAACTACCTGTAAAGGATTATTCCATTGCTGCCTTTCCTCCTAAAAAAATAGAAATAGTTGACCTTGAGTACAATCAGTGCGCAAACAAAAGAAATGGCCCATAATCTTTTTCTTACAGGAGGATCTTCTCTTGGCTCTTCCTCGACTTCCAGTTTGACGGCTCTTTGCTCTTTGCCTCTCATCCCATCAAGAAAGTCGGAAGACGGGATGCGGCTGATTTCAGATCCAAGAAGCATCTTTTTTGGAACACGCCAGTCAAAAGATTCTTTTAGAATTTACTTTCCAGATTTTAAACGGAAAACAATTAGAAATCCGTGTTTTGATTTTTAGATTAAATTTTGACCACAGCGCCTCGGCGAGCGGCTGCCTGTCATTCAAAGCTTTCTATAAACAGTTGGATAGGTTACCGCATTAGCAACATCTCCTGCAGTTTTTCACCTTTGTCTTAGGAGGCCTCTTAGCTAAATCACGTGATCCCGATCAAAAGTAAACAATGCTGCAACTTTAAACTGCCGGGTGCCGGATGGAACATGTTTCAAGGGGAGGGACAAAATTTACGGACTTTTCTATTGGAGTTGAATTGGAAAAAGATCCTTCTCTGCTTTCAACTGGATACCAAATGCTGAGGTCTTTGGATTGGTAAATACTTTTCTTATACTTATTAAAAAATGGGCCGATCTCCTGTTACTCAATCCAGGTGGCAAATTTACCGTTACCCTCACTGTTATATTTAACTAGCCAACCGGGCCACGGCGCTGCCCAGGAAATTAACCTAACAGTATAAGGGTACCCATCTGGACATTTTACTTAACATAAGAGTTTTCTCTCCTGTGACCCATTTGGGTTTTACAGTTTGGGGCACCTTAGAGTCCGTGGGTTGGGTTGGCGGGGTCATGCTTGTGTTAAGAACCTTCCCTAAGTTGGTGGGAAGGTCTATTCAAAATTTGATGGAGATTGGCCAGGCGGTTCATGCGTTAAAAGTAGTGATGGGTCCGGGTCAAAAATTTTTGACCCGGGTCGGGTCAGCCATTTATGGTTTGGATTAGAATTTGGAAAATTTCCCCTAAAAATGTCAAATTTTTCAATTTTTACCCTTCGGGTCAAAAAAAATCGCTTCGGGTTGGGTCGGAAAGTACCCAGGTCAAAGCTGGGTTGGCCTCTTATTTACTGCGGGTCAAAAGTAAGCTCGGGTCAGGGCCCATCTCTAGTTGAAAGGGGACATAGATAGGTACATAGAAACATAGGTACAAACAGTCACTTTTATATATATAGATTCAACTGACCAATTTTGGTAATAGTGGCTCTCAGTTTTCGGTCTCCTAAGCAACTGCAGAGTAGTGAATCCTGATGAAGTCGTCTATTTGAATTGGAGAGGTGTTGCCATCTTAAAATGGGCCTTTGGATCTCACCACTGTCAAGCCACGTGTCTTTTCCCTCTTGACGATCTAAAAGCACCAAGTCAATTCACCTACTTTCTTTGATCTTGTCAAAAGCTAGTCGAGGCTTGCTTTCCTTTAACCCTATTTTCCTTGCGATTTCTCCCCTTTTAAAAGTCATTTTTTTCAACCCCTTTCAGGCCAGGATGAGACTAACTTTTTTAGTTCGTTTCAGAGAGGGGAAGCGTTTTATAATTTTTGAACTCTCATAAGTATTCAACCCTGATAATTAAAAGTCTAAATTAAGCTGTCTTTGCTTAGAAATTTTTGCATATCAAGACACGTATTTTCACTTTTTACAAGAACTGCAGATTCACGAGTTGTTTTATTTTGCCTTCATACTGATAACTGGGCAGGAGAATCATTTATGTACCTGAAGAGCTTTGATGACAGTCTATGGCAAAAGTTTTAATACTTTACAGTGGAACATCTAACAGAGGGCTGGATGCTTGAGATTGTGCTTGTCCCATTGTGCATGATGTTCCTATTCAGAGCAGAATTGCTGGGGCATCGAACTCTTCAGTTTATATATAGGAAAGGGATTTAGTTTGTCCATTTTGAGGGCTTTTAATGTGATCCGGACTCCTTACTTTCTGGATCAGTTATCACTTCTCTTTCTCTCTTTGTTTTCCTCTTCGTGTTCCGGAGCATATACTGAATGCTTCTTTGTTAAGAGATATCGTGGGTTTGTGTACAACTATTCCGTTAAAAATATCGACTACTTATATTAAATTTTAAGTTTATAGTTTCAATATTTTATGTATTATCTTTTTTGGTCATTTTACCAACTTAAAAGTTTTCTTTTAAATGAATTGTTTTCTAACCTTATTTTCCTTTAAAGTTGCTATGTCCTCCGACAACTATTGTCTCAAGTGGCACGACCACAGCTCGGTGTTCTTTGCGTGCATCGAAACATTCTATAATAATAACGTCCTGACGGATGTCACTTTGTCGTGCAGCCTAACTGACTTTAAGGCCCACAAACTTATCTTGTCTGCATCATCAGGTAACTTATTCGGATGTTACACTCTAATAGTAACAAAAACGTCCAAGAGGCGTAACCCAGAGTTTCCTTAAAACTAAGGTTACTTCAATCGACTATTTTGCACTGCAACGCCAGGGCCGGCTGGAATGCCAACTGTAGTATTTTTAAAAGATATCCCTGCCAGAATTATGGAGCTTCTTCTGATCTACATGTACAGAGGAGAAATTTTGGTAAAGGAATCAGAGATGAAGGAATTTTTAGAAACAGCCGTGAGTCTAGAGGTAAAGAGAAGTCAACTGAGCCATCATGACGAAAGTTTTTTTCAAATTTACTTGAAACAAAGGTGTCTGGAATGTCTCACGTTGAGGATCTGGTTCAGCCTTTCCAGGCCTCGCACGTTGAAACAAATATGCCCACGGAAAGCCATACAACAAGAAGCTGTGCGTCACTTTACTCGGTTCTAAAAAGCTAATTCTATAACGTAATATCCTTTCAGACCAACCATCTGACAAACGCAAACGAGTGGAGTTAAAAACAAATGCTGCAGTAGCTGAGACCGATTTTCCAACTAATAAACAGAAGATAACTGTTTTGAAGGTTTTCAATTAAAAATGATACTGTGTTTCATTTCTTTTACATTTATACGTTTGGTAAGGACTTATTGTTTATTCACATTTTCAATCTTATATATCAGACAATCGACGAGACTTCCTCTTCCGAAAAGAATGATCATCCAATGATTCCTTTGAATCCAAATGAAGGCCAGATTCACGTAATGCTTCTCATAAACTGACTTTCACATTTTGGTCGCCAAAAAGCTGAAGTTTGTAGATTCCAAAAGCCGGAGGAAGAAGAGTAAAAGGAAAACCTTCATTGAAATCTGTAATGGTTATTTCATAAAATAACGTTTTTACAGCAAATTTTGCATCAAATCTGGAATTTTTTTCTCACAGGCGTCGTCTTTCGAACCCCATTCGTCATCTGTCACAGGCCGGTTTACACGATTTTCTTGTCCATTCTGCAACAAGGTAAGTGATATGGCAAAGAACTTTCAGAGCACAATAAAATTTAGCATATGGCTTAAACTTTATCAGAAATTCAACGACCGCTGGCGACTTGATCGTCACATAGTGAGTCACACCGGAGAGCAACGGTTTACGTGCACAATTTGTGACAAAAAGTTCACCACGCAAGATTCTTGTGTTCGCCATCTGCGCAACGTGCATAAGGAAATGCACGAGCATCATGCAAATCTTTCAGATCTCGTTCAAGTGTCAAAGAGTCTGGAATTCAGCTTGTGAGTGACATTGAGAGAAGGACTGCAAGTAGCCTTTAATCCTCTTGATGTTTTTGTCACTCTTGCTTACAACTAGTACGATATTAAAATTTCATTTCAATTTGAAAAAAGAAAGCACTTTTTGTGCTTTAAAACTAAGTCTTGTTTTGATTCCTTCTCCCAACCTAAAATTCAATATTTCTTGTGGCAAAAGTAAAATATTTCATTTGAAAAAACATCAAAATCAGAATTTTTTGTTAAGTTCAATCCTCTTTTTTCTATTTTAGTATGTTTGATTGTTGGTTGTGTTTTCGAAAATTTCTCAATACATAACATTTCACCCAAAAATCTATGTACAATATGTTGGCTAATGAGCCAAATCTCATTATCCAGAGAAATAAAAAGTTAAGAAACAAAAGCTTAAGTATCTGCAAAGTCAAGTGTGTTGCTTTCAAAGAGTATTTCTCTGAATTATCTTAAAAAGATGTGAGACTTGTTGTGTGTGATTGATGGAGATAATAAATATACAAAAATACAAATTGTTACACACGAGGATCAGAAAATGCGAATTGGTTTCTGCAATTGTTTCCGTGTCTGCATTACAAATCTAGTTGATCAAGCAAAATTTAAATACCCCAACTCCCGTCATAGTGGTGTTAAAGTCAGGGTTAAAACCCTCACCTCTAGTGCCTGAGAACACTAGAATCCAAAAAGTCTCAAAAATTAAAGTAGTTAACAAAATAAAATTGTTCCGGGTGCTTTTAACTTTATTGCATCTGAGTTCTTCCCTTGGCCCCGGGGGCAAATTTTTTTTAGAAGTATCACAATAAATAAATTTGATTGCCAACCCCAAGTAAGTAATCCTACAAAGTTTTAGGTTCAGTGTTGCTCGGGGCTAAAAACCTTGAAGATGAAGGATAACACCTAGCAGCTTTCAGAAAGTCAAAAATATTCCGGAAGATCTTCAAGCTTATTTCCAGAATTCCTAAAGTAATAAAGAAAATCCTGACACAGGTAATTTAACCTTTTGTAGGGTAATTTCTTTCACGATCAATTTAAAGACTTGTCAACAAAGAAAGCTTTTCTTTGCTTTTCTAATTTCAACCAAACTCAAGATTAGAAATTTTTTCGCTCTCGCAAAGATTCTTACCACATTAATAGTAATATCTAAACTTTAGTGAGAAAAATTGAGCTTTTAAATCAGTTGAGGAATTTTTTTGATTAAACTTTAATTATTTTGAAAAAAAGAGTATGTTTAAGAGAAAATTCTTCGTTTGCCACGAAAAATTAATTATTTTTATTCCCTTTCAAGCCAAATTACCTTTAACAATGAGATAATTTTCAAAAGAGATGATGAACCTTTTCTTCACTCCATCCAAACAAAATTACAGAAAAATTTTGTATTTCTGAAAATCAAATGATTATTAGCATAATGGAAAGGTTTTGTTTAAAATAAAATAATTGTATTTTATGTAAACGTTTCCTCAATTCCCTTAGCAGCTTTTGCTTCAAAATTGAGCATCTAAATTGGGGGGCTGATGCTTCAAAAGTTATAAAAATTTGGCTCATACAAATTTGGCTTTATTTTGCCGGACTTAAGTGGAGGAGCGGTCCTGTGCCTGAACTAATTTCTCAAGAAAATACCTACTTGTAAAAACATCAATTAAAGGTGTGTTATAGAGTCGGATTCACACAAAATTTCGAGTCTTTATCTATAAAAATGAGGGAGCAAGGGCTTAAGCCAAAATGCGCCAGAGAGGGGCCAAGCCTAAGCCCATTCACAAACCCAAGCTCCAGATCAAAGGAGGTTTACGGGCTCAATCCCCAACACCTCCAGTCAACCTTTGACCCCGGGTTGACACAAAATACCGAAAAAATTATAAAATGTCTGGCAACACAGTGAAAAAATTCACAAGTTGTACTTAAAAAAAATGGACTCAGTAACATTGATTATGGATTAATTACATATCTTTATTCAATCGAAAAATTTTATTTTTTGAAAAAATTTGAAAAAAGTAGTATGCTTATTATCCAACATCCAGTGCAATAAAAGCATGCCAAAAATACTACAATATTTTGAGCCATCCAACTTAGTAATCGATACAGTTTAACAATTCTCGACAAATCTTTTGGACTAAATGTCTCAGGATGAAAGGTAGAAGAATCAGTTGAAAAGAGGTTACGATTAATAACTTTAGGCTTGTAACCATTTTCTTCTGTGACTGGTGAACGATGCCATATATCCTCTTCATCCAGGTCAACTTGTGGGCAAAAAGAGTTTAGAGCTTCATCCTCTGGAATGCTGGGAAGGCTCCAGGATTCTCTCAAGCTTTTGAAATTTTTGTGATTCCTTTTGACTCTACATCCTGATTGTCTTGATTGATGATCTCGTCCTTTAAAATTCAGGTCAACTTGTGGCCGAGAAGCGTTTAGAGCTTCATCCTCTGGAATGCTGGCAAGGCTCCAGGATTCTCTCAGACTTTTGAGATTTTTGTGAATCCTTTTGACTCTGAATTTTAATTGTCTTGATCGATGATCTCGTCCTTTAAAATCCATTGATAAAATTCTAATGTCAAAAAACTACAAAGTTTTATTAAGACCATCTAAAATGTGACTGTGAGTCTTTTATCATTTACAGAATATCTTCGATGAAAGCCCCTGAAAACTCTTATGGGATTAGAGCGTTGGAGAGAAAGGCGCACGTGGGAAGGCTTTGAAGAAAATTTTTAGGTAAAACAAGATTTCTTTTGCCCAATTTTTTATCTGTGAAACCAACATCAAGAATATGACTATCAACTTTATATTTTAAATGAAAATATATAATTGATTTAATTTGAGCTTGTAAACCTACTATCCTCAGTTTGACGATGTAGAGTCCAGTTCCCAAAGTTACGCTTAAAACTTTCTCATAAATTGAGTTACCTTTGTAATGAGAGAGATGACAAAAAATAAATATCTCGCAGAGAATGTGACATTTACTCGGATTCATTATACTTTAAACAACTTGAAAAAGGTACAAAAACCTTGGACATCATGACGTCTGTAATCCTTACGATGATTTTGATGATGATGATTATTTTTTTAATGTTTTATAGTACGCCTTGCGAATTTTCTTTTTCATTAAAGGCACACTTCTTTTGGCTGGGAATTACTTAGTTGTTTTTGGCAACCCGGGGTCAGTCAAAG
>Ga0194133_10010125_pt1 | contig 10670 bp, 10 predicted proteins | sample TA2KigOf40mmetaG_FD_155448 | JGI IMG/M metagenome (GOLD analysis project Ga0194133, IMG submission 155448) | Freshwater microbial communities from Lake Tanganyika, Tanzania - TA2015055 Kigoma Offshore 40m | ecosystem: Environmental > Aquatic > Freshwater > Lake | place: Tanzania: Lake...
TAATCACCAATCTGGATGAAATTTTGAACACACGTCCCCACATGTCCAAGGAAGGTTTTGGTGTAAGTTTAACACCTGCTCCCTCCCCCATCTGGGCCTGGGGGACCTGAAACCCTAAAATCTGAAGAACACACTCTTTACAAAACAAAATTAACCCAGGCAGCACCAGGTACTTCAGCTAGTTGAGCTATAATTACAGTAATCCAGTGCAGTATAGGCTTGTGCGTTGAATCACCCAAGCTAATAACCTTGGTTGAAGTCACTTCAGATTATTATTGCCCTGACTAAGGGTACCTTAATGATTTTAATTGCAATCCAAGCTGAAAATTGATGGCAAGACAGAGGATTAATCCAAAAACCTTAGATCTTGGTGCTATTGACCACTTCCCCCAACTACTGCACCCCTTACTGACTGTCCACACTACCTAAACCTAAGACAGATAAACCTTTTTGAAAGAGAAATGTTGTGAAGAACTAATTTAAAGAGCTTTATTATTTCAACAGAGGGCAGACTTTTGACAATGGAAAGTCAACTACTGCAACAGTAGGCACAATTTGTGCAGGAAAAGCTGTTGGCATTTCAGTGGACATCAATGTTTTTGAACCCCACATTCTAGCTGCCAACCTGGCACATGCCATAGGACACAATCTGGGATTCCAGCATGACCCTGTGGAAGAAAAACTTTGTGAGTTTAACAGAATTGTTAAATCAGCTCTTTGGTCAACTTTTTTTCTTTCTGAACAGCAAATGGTGGATCTTGTTTGTGTCCAGACTGGCATGGTTGTATCATGAGATCCACAGTAATTGGTGATGAAGGCATTCAACCTTACAAATTCAGCACTTGTAGCCATCAACAATTCAACCAATGGATGACTGATGGGCATGCACTTTGCCTTCTCAATAAACCTAACCAAGTATTTTTTTTCTCCTTGAGTGTCTAGCGAAATGAATCATGACAAACACTTTTAAAGTGCTGGCTGGAAATCATTTTTTTGTACATTTTTGTGGCAACCCGGGGTCAAAGGTTGCCAGAGGTGTCAGGGTTAATCAACCCTGCCGGGATTCGAACCCCCGACCCTCATATCTCCAGCCAGATGCCATGACCATTAGACCATAGCGACCCATGACAAAAAATATTTTTGCAATAACAAAAAAAACACAAGCAAAAATCCCTTTAGATAGCAGAGTTTGGACTTTGCGGCAATGGGGTTGTTGACCAGGGTGAAGATTGTGACTGTGGCAGTGTTGAGGAATGTGCAAACACTGATCCTTGTTGCGATGCAGTTTCCTGCAGACTCAAAAGAAATGCAGAGTGTTCCACAGGTCCATGTTGTGACAATTGCAAGGTTAGAATTCATTCCCTCCCTCATTACATACTGGATTCTACACTTACAAATTGTATTTTTGATTAAGCTCAAACCCGTGGGAACAATATGTCGCCAAGCTGACAATGAATGTGACTTGACTGAACTTTGCACTGGGTTCAGTGGTGAATGTCCTCAAGATCTTTTTGTCAAGAATACTGTGGAGTGTAAAGAGGGTCAGAGTTTTTGCTTCAATGGTAGATGTCCCACCATGAATGACCAATGCAAACTCTTGTGGGGACACAAATCTGAGCCTGCTGATGATGCCTGCTTCTTACAATTTAACATGGGGGGTACAGCTTCAGGAAATTGTGGCACCAACAAATTTCAAGGGGGTCTGAGGAAGTGTGAAAGAGAGTAAGTTTCATCACCTTTCTCTTATCTGTGATTATCCTAGAGATTTTTACCAATACTTTCATACCAATATATATAGACACATCATGTGTGGCACACTTCATTGCCAAAATGGATCTCAAAAGCCTCGCCTTCCTCAAAATACTTATTCTTCTCACACTCAAACTGTCAATGGACAAGAGATTCAATGCAAAGTAACAAGGTATGACAAGTTTTCAATCCATTTTTCACCAGCCTATATTCAGGGCATCCCAAAAATCTCAATTGCTTTCAATCTTTGACCCAACAAAGAAAATATTTAATGATTCCCAGGAAGAAAAAGTAAATCAAATGCTCAATATGTATTTATGTAGGCGGCACACACGGATCTTAGTTCTTAGATTTAAGTTACGGTAAAATATTATTATGATCACGCAACCTTTTGCCCACATCTGATTCTCAAGCGCCCCTGATCAGCGCGCTCCTGACTCACATGTCGATAATAGGCCTGCGTGCCTTTGAATTACTACCTAGTTATTCTCCGCGTGCTTAGACGTAAGTCATATAGAGTAGATAGATAAGTGATATTTTTAAGGACATTATTTGTACGTTATGTGTATACTAAACTTAACTCAATAAAGTATAATGAGCATATTTAAATACCTTGCATTTTTATTGTAAGACCAGGGACTTTAGATCCTCATAACCATGGGATAAGTGTTACAGAGATTCACATTGCTTATCTAAATCATAGCATCATGCTACTGCCTATCGCTCGGAAATAGTAAGTCTACATTTATGTTTCAAAAACTTAAGGCTCTATTAGCAAATGTTACCCTGTTTTCATTCTCATTCATTTCATATTTGAATGGCAATGGATCCTGTTAACTTTTAATCCTTCAAAGCTGCTTGTCAGACTATCTTTTGAAACAAATTTGCAATATTTAGTTTCAAGAAAGCTATAGAACCTGACTCAGAATCATTTTATACCACTGACCAGTATTTTCATGGCAACCCTGCAGGATCAAAGGTGCCTGGATTTGAGATTCTCAGATCCCAAGCTTGATGCCTTGACCTCTTGGCCGCTGCTATCCAATTGGCTTTCATCCAATCTTTTCTGAACTTATACCCCTCAAAACCTATCCCTTACCATTAGGTACCTTTAAACCCTGATATAAGGTAATATGAGCTCAAACGAGGAATTTGAGACTTAAGATAATGAAAACCATTGGAGTTGGTTAAAAGGGGAAATATCCTAGCATTAGAGCATCATTTGAATGGCTTGGTGATGCTCAAGGAGCCCTTGGCATCTTATAGACCAACTACCTCCAAAAACCTGAAAGCCCTCCTTTCCTTGCTAACCCATAAAATTGAATAAACAAAAACCCATGTCTTTGATTATTGGATACAAACATTTTTCAATTTCTTTCAGTGGAAGTGTTGACCCAGATCAGGGTGATTTGGGGATGGTTCAAGATGGAACACGTTGCAGTGAAGAGATGGTAAAGTTTTTTTTTATCTAAGTCAAGCATTGACATGTTTCACAAATTAAAAGAATGTTTAAGGTCTGCATGAATCATACTTGTACAAGTCTTCATCCACTCAAAAGTTTCACACGCTGCCCAGTTAATTCAAAAAATGTTGAATGCTCAGGAAAAGGGGTGAGTAAAAAAACTTTTTTTTTACTTTTTTCTGCCTCTTGTTTGTGGTCCAATTAACATCAGGAGTGAAGTAATTAAGCAAATTGGTCAACTGGAAGCTTGAACAAAAAAAACCATCAATTTCTCTTTGGGAACTGAAAAAAATTGACCTTTTTTTCAAAAATTTTGCTTAGAAAGAGATCTTACCTAATTTTGGAGGGAATTTTTTATCTATAAATTTCCTTAAAACATATGCACTGACCCTTCCACATGCTCAAGGAGTGTTTAAAGTCAGTTTGAACCTCCAAGCAATTGGGGGGCCATTTATCAATTGGGACCTGGACAGCTTATATGGCTCTAAATTACTAATTTAAGATGCATTTCTTTCAGGTTTGCTCTAATATCAATACCTGTGTTTGTCATGAAGGTTTTGGTGGCATTGATTGCTCAGACATCATGACAACCCTTTTACCACCCATGACTTTGACAACTCGAATGTTGGATGTGTCACCTACCCCAGTATCAGCATCAGGACTCACCCCATCTAATACCTACATATGTAAGTAACTTGACTGTTGATGTGTAGAGTTCAATATTTATATGGATTTTTACAAAAGCAAGCATGTAACTTTGAGGTTAACAAAAAAACCATGAAACTTCCAAATCAATATTTAGTAATTTTTGTTTCAGTGAAGTATTTTTTAAGCAGTTTGCATTTGACTTTGTTGAATGCATTTTTGTGTTAGCCTTTCCTCAAAGTGAAAAATGGCATTTCTCAAAATGTATTGGATTTAATTAGAAAAAGTTTGTTTTTCACATTTTGCAGCACCAGACTTAGTTTGAATTTAAGCCAAGTGTAAGTTAAATTAGTTTGAAATCATGCAGCATGATTTCAATTTAAGGTTTCTATAATGTACAGTTTATTCTTGGGACCATCCAATAATATGATGACTCTTAAGAATGGTCCATATTTATTCCTAACTTTTCTGGCCATCACTTTTTTACAAAAACCTTTCTTTTTTTTCTGAAAAAAAGTAAAAGAGTCAGACAGTGACACAATTGTTATGGTGATCATGCTTGTGGCTGGAGTTGGAGGTGTTTTCTTTCTATTTGCACTCATGGCTTTATGTTACAGGTAAGATTCATTATTGAATATTTTTGCAACCTTATTTCTATGATTTTTTTTCTCATAAAAAGCAAGCAGTTTTCATAACATTTTTTTGTATAAAAATGTAAATAAGTTAACACTTAAGTATCTTTTCAAAGGGGCAAAATGATAATTTTTCTCTCATCAATTTTTTATTTTTTATTCACATATTATCAGACCTAAATTAGTTCTATGTTTTAAATATAAAGTTTCATCCAATAGAAATTTCAAGTTAAACATTGAGAATTCAGAAACAAGATTAAGGCAAATCATGGAGAAAACAATTAGTATGTTCTTAAATAACATTTGATGTAATTCAAGAAAATATTAAAGTAAAGCTTTTAATGCTAAAGGAGTTTTAGATGAGAAAATTAAAAAAAGATTTTTTTCATTTCTCTTCCAAATATAACCAATTTGAAAACTTTTCTCTCTTGTTTGATATTTTAATACATAGACTAATAAAAGTCTAGAGTGTTCATGCATTCTTGAAAAATGTAACAATTTTTCATCTGTCAAGGAAGCTTAAAAATTAATTAAATCATCACTTAAAGCCTAAATGTACTAAAAACGTGTTGCAATAAGCTGTAACTATTATTTTCACTATTTTAGTTTAACTCAACTTTGAATATATTAAACTTAAGCAACTTCTATGAAAATCAGACTTTTATCTTTTATACTAGCACGTTCATGAGCGGCTAAGCCGCCCCCCTTTTTGCCATTTTATTTTTTTGCCACGCCCCTTTCCGCCTCCGTGACGGGACAGACATTAGGGTTTTATATATATTAATTAATTCTTTTTTATCACCTTCTTTAAATGTCACCATTATGAAGGAAAAAAATATTGTGTAATTTCTTTACTACAAGACAGGGCATTATTTTAGACACTATATACCCAAGCTAAACCTATATTTTATCACTGAAAATGCCCAATATAATAATAATCTGGTGTGGAATAGCCTCAGGTAGTGTTGATGCTGATCAACATCTTTATCAGAGTCCCGGCAAAGAAGTCTATGGCCACTGCAGATAACTATTACCCTGACTAAGGGTGCCTTGTTTTTGGCAATCCAAGCATGGGTGGGGGTTTTTAGCCATGACCTTTGTTCTTAGTTCTCAGTCAGGTGCCTATGACCTCTCAGCCATGACAACCCAATAAACACTTCTTTTCATTTCCTTATTGACTTTTCTTCAAATTCATTTATCACTCCCAAGCGAAGCGAAGGGGGAAGTTTAGAATTTTCATTATGGTTTGCGCGAAAATGGCGTGACGTTACATGTCCATCTGTCACCTCATTTACCGCCCATACCAGTAGAGCTAGAGGGCTGAAATTTGGCAGGAATAATCATCATACTGATGGCTCAAAATTTACTAACCAGATTTTTAATGTCTTGTCTAGAAACTTAGATATTTAAGTTCAAAGTTATGTAGTTAATTTTGCTAGAAACACCCCCTCCCCTACTTTATTTCACATTGTCGCTTGTGAGGGTTAGGTATTTTTCACCGCACAAAAAATACCCGTCTGCCTGGTTTATAATATTTTATGATGATGTATTGGCATTATCTTGAAACTTTGTTTTTCAGACGCAAATCTTCCCTACCTAAGTTTGATCCACCCCCAGGGTATGCCAAGAGACAAATGATGAAAGGGTACAGTCATCACAACAGTCCTCATTGTCACATCACACCAGGTAATGAAAATGATAACCTGTATACTCATATTTGATGTTAATGTGTGACTGACAACTTCATGAGAGACCTTCAACAGACACAAACTGTCTAATTGGAATACTGCAGATTATTATAATCCTGACTAATGAGGATCCTAAGTAAAAAAATTTGATCCTTTCTGCAGAAAAAAGTCTTCCTTGGATTGGGGCCTGCCTGACAAACTTTTATGGGGAATTTGGATAACATCATGAATAACACAAACACACTTTTTAAACTCATTTTAATTCTGCAGAAATGTGCAAGGAACCAGTTGGTCTGTGCACATTTCTGCAAGTAAATGGACCCTGGTCAGGAGTCGAGCCTGAGCTGCCTGGATGAAAATATGGCACATAACCTACTTGACCACACTGACTCTGTGATTTTTTTTTCATTGGGGATGCCATCTAAATAAAAGTTGCTGATGCAGATGGGGATTGAACCCACAACCTTAGATCTTGGGTCTCAGTCAGGTTCCTTTTGACCACAGCCCAATCAACCATTTGTCCCTTTTGGTGTGACTGATCTGTAGCCATAAGCTTACATATCACCATCAAGACCAAATGGTCAAGACATATGATTTGGAGGCCTTTTGGTAAGGGGTTTGAACCTTTGATCCTAAGTAGGCACCAAAAGCACAAAACTGATCCTTTGCCAGGATCAAAAGCATCTTTAATGGTTAAGATATGTAACAAAAAATATTCAGGTCACACATTTGAAGATGTCTACAAGATGGTTGTGCCAGGTCAAAGTGGCATCAATATGACTGTCAAGTCTGGGGAAGTGAACCTACCTGATTTTACAGTTAGTTCAAGATACAGGTAGGAAAGTTAGTCTTTAAAATCAACAAGTATTTTTTGATGCAAGATTTTTCTTAATTTTAGAGATCACAACAATCTCCAACAGATGAGGCAAGTGTTGGAGACCCAAAACAGGGCCAATCCCCACATTCTATCAACTGATAATATGATTAGTGACCACAGATATCCAAATGGTGAATATACAACACAAATAAAATCCCCCTTATTACTGAAAAAGATTGCATTTTTAATCAAAAGGAGGAATTCTGAAGAAGTCTGGAACTTATGCTCCAATTGATATGGAGAAGGAAAAATGGTTGGAGGACAATTCTGACCAGTTGAACAGACTTGACAGGTTGTCAACTTCTAGTCAAAGCCAACTGGTATCAGCATTGACCTCAGGTCACCATGAACACTCAGGAGACAGTTTGAGTGGTTACCAAGAGGGAATTTTAGAAGCTCTCAGGAGAGCAGCTCATTCTCACAGAGGCTCTAACTCTACCTGCAGTGGAACAGCCATCCTTCCTGGAGACTTCAGAGGAAGTGGATCTATAGGTCCTGGATATGGGGTCCATCTTAGAAGCAGTTCAGCTTTCCTTACAGATGAGATTTGTAAAAGTCTAGCTGAAAGTTATTTTGATCAGGGAAGAGTCGAAATTCCTCCTACTCCCTTGAGACTTGGAGGGCAGGCTTTCTCTGATGGCCCATTTGTCTCTGCAGCTATTGCTTGTGCACTCAAAAAATCATTTGATTTTGATAAACTGGATGGAGTGTCCTGTCATCAAGGTGTGCCACTTAAGATCTAACTCTTTTATTTCAATAATGATTATGAGGTGCCTTGTGGTGAATTCAGGCTGCCATTAAGAGGGTACAAAGGTGAGATAGTGGTTGACCTCTTCAATCTAGAAAAGAATAACTGCTGAACTAGTGATTGATGGAATGTGAGCCCTTTTACAGGACTGGGAATAGTATGACAATAATAGTAAAAGTAATGTAAGCAGGTATGGGGGGTGGGGTCAATTGTAGCAAGAGAATTAGAGATAGCTTGATAGGTTAGCTTCAAATGGTTTTTAAGGGAAATGTGAAAAAACTGAACATTTACAAAACTTCTTTACATGAATTCCTAGACTATTCAGATGGTCAAGGTCCAATAAGAATCAGAAACCTGGAAGATTTGATACATCAGTTGGAGCAAAGCTCAAAGCAAATAAGCCAAAGAGGATCTGAAGTCAGCAAAGAAAGTACCATTTTTGGGTAAGTCTTATCAGTTTCATATAAAATCTATAATACTTGAAAAAAATTATTTCCTCACTTCTAGGAATCTTAACTCTGAAATTTCAAGTTTTGGTCATTGTCACAGACAAAGATCGAGTTTTAGCAATACTTTGCACAGGAGAACATCCCAAGGTGACAAAGAGGCAAGAAGTCCAGCAGCAGGGAGCAATGGAAGTGGTTCATCAAGGTAGAAAAGAGTTAATTGAACAAGATTTAGAAGTAAAAGTAAGAACTTTCTAACAGCCATAGGCTCCGGGGAAGTGCAACTTCACCTCTACCAAAAGGAGTTAAGCGGTAACTATGTTAAAAGATCCAGACCTGGATAGATAATGGTGTCAAAAATCACTGTAAAAACTGCAAAAAAATGCTGAGGGCCAAGGCAACATGCACAAAAGAGACCATTCATTCATGCAAGGCTCTGCTTTCAAGAATGGTGCTATGAAGATTGACCGAATCACGATTCGTAGAAGTAACCTTGGACCAAAATGTTTTTTAATGAAAGCATACTATTTGTCGAATGACACTTTCTACTGAAATCAGCTTGGATTAGCCAAGATGATAAGCCCTGAGCACAGAGTTCTGAGTCCTGCAGGTTTAGGCCCAGATGACACGCACCGCAGGAAACCATGTTGATTCGTCGTATAATGGATGTTTTGCCTACGATGGTTCGCCTAATGTCATTTTGCCTAACCTATTAACCTAACCTAACATAAGTAGGCAAACTGACATTAGGTGAACTGTCGTAGGCAAAATGACAAAAGGCAAACCGTCATTAGACGAATCAGCATTTTCCTGCACTGCAGGATTAGACTTGGAAGGTTAGGTTAAGATTTCTAGGCCTAACCCTGAGGGGCTTATGATCTGGCCTTACCGAGCATACCATCTGGGCCAAACCAAGCTGCTTGATGATTTGATAAAAATTATATTCGAAAGCATTTATATTAGTGATTAGACCAATCGCGATTCAGTCAAAAGCTCATTCTACGCATCTTGATTTGGTCAATCTTCATAGCACCTCAAAGGCCTTCCTTACTCTGTCCCTGTCAATATCAGATAAATGCTAGGTGCTATGCCCCATCCTCATTTTTAGTTTTATTTTTACTCCCCTCATGGTAATACAGCATTTCATTACCAGCAGCTTTTGAGCGGCTTAGCTGTCCTTCCCTTTGGGTGCTCGCGCTCCTTCCACGCCCTCACATTACGGACTGACATTGGGGTTTAATATATATTAATATTTTGTATTGGGATATCACGGAAAGCAAAAGTAGGAGAAATCTGTTTGTACTTCTCAAAATCACCTTATTGAATCTCTCAACATTTAAAATTAAGTTCTGAAAATTTTTTATTATTATAGCCACACACCTCTTCCCCGTCAAGATCACCCGAGATCATTTGATAGGCATGGTGTGGATAAAGATGCAAGGCCTTTATTTGATGCTTCAGAAGTTGACAGGTAAACAAATGGTGTGAGATACTCATTCATTCCAGCCTCTTGACCACAAATTCATGGTTTAGTGAGGACTACCTGCGAGCCCAATTAATGCGGTCTGCAAGTGATGAGGCTCTTGACATAAAAAGTGATGACCTAGGAGATGATGTTGACTCAATCAGGTCTCCATTTTATAAGCCAAGAATTACCCTGAGATATCCAGTTTCACCCCAAACTCCACCCAGTGATGAATCATCCTATCAGGTATGTTTTGTATTCCCATTTAGGTATTTCTTTAAGTGATGGGTCCGGGTCAAAATTTTTTGACCCTAGTTGGGTCCGGACATTTTTTTTATGCTCAAGTCGGATCGGTCAGCCTCCTCTGAATCTGGAAAATTTCCCCCAAAATCCCAATTTTTTCTTTTCTGGCCTTAATGATCCCATCAGGTCGAGTCAAAAAATACCCGGGTCAAAGGCAGGTCAGCCCCTTATTTACTGCAGGTCAAAAGTATGCTCGGGTTGGGTCTGGACCATTCTCTTATTTCTTTGGCTTCATCTTACAAATATGATAAAATCAAAATTAATACTTTTTAAATTGGGTGTAAGATGAAGTATTCTGGTCACCCTTATGTGCAAAAATTATTTTACATTTTTACAGTGGTCAAAATACAAGAATTAAGCTGTGCAAATATAAATGAAATAGTTTAATGTCAAAAATAAAGTCAAATATGGGGTCTCCATGGCCAAGTAGACATGGCATCAGGCTGGGAACGGGAGGGTCAGGGTTCAAATCCCAGCGACTCACGGCAACCTTTGACCCTAGGTTGCCTAAAACAATAAAGTATTTCCAGCCTTAGTATGGGTTTAACAATGAATTTTTCAAGGCGTACTTTAAAAGATTAAAAGAATAAAGAAAAGATATCAAATTGAAATTTATAAGAGGGAAAAGAAAGTTAATGTAATATTTACATGGTGT
>Ga0194133_10010131_pt1 | contig 10666 bp, 2 predicted proteins | sample TA2KigOf40mmetaG_FD_155448 | JGI IMG/M metagenome (GOLD analysis project Ga0194133, IMG submission 155448) | Freshwater microbial communities from Lake Tanganyika, Tanzania - TA2015055 Kigoma Offshore 40m | ecosystem: Environmental > Aquatic > Freshwater > Lake | place: Tanzania: Lake Tanganyika...
GGAGGCCGGCAAGTACCATCTCGCCTCCGCGTAAACGGAGAGATGGCCGAGTGGTCGAAGGCGCGCCCCTGCTAAGGGCGTAAGGGCCAAAAGCCCTTCGAGGGTTCGAATCCCTCTCTCTCCGCCAGTCTATCGAGCAACGAGCGCACGATCGGGCGCGCAACTAACTTCTCTGTCATCAGCCATCCGCCCAAACGGGCGATTAGGCATTACTACAAATATGCGATCTAACTTCCTTCGCGGTTCCAGTAAGTTGACGGGTTAGTGTCCTGTTGACTGTGCCTTGGATTCATTCAATGTTTTCGGGATCTCTGTATTCGCAAATCGCCAGACTTGCGACTGCATCCATTTTATTCATCGGATTCGGGGCCTACGCTTCCGCTCAATCAATCACGGCACCAACGGCGACGAGATTTAATCTCAACACCGCCAACCAAACGGCTAGTGGCTTCGTCGTTAACTGGCCAAACAATACCGACGTTCTTTACGTCACGGTGGAGCTGAAAAGTCCGCCCGCCGGTACAACCCTTAATTTCTCATCGACGGCGGGACTGACCGCGGCTGCTGGATACAACTTGGGATCGTCATTTTCGATTATCGGATTTACGGGGGTTCGCGATAACGTCAACAGTTCTTTGAATAATCTTCGGTTAAGCAGCAGCGCAACCGGCGGGACCATCGAAGTAGCGGTTACGGCAACCGTAAATCCGGCGAACACCTATTACAACCCGACTAACGGGCACTGGTATCGATATGTCTCCTCCGCGTCCCATGGATCGATTCCTAACGGCAATAACGGTGTGACGGGCTTTGACGCTCTCAAGTCGTCAATCGCAAGCCAAACATTCAAAGGGAAAAGCGGTTACTTGGTTACTCTGACGAGTAGCGATGAGCATAATTTCATTCAGAACAACGTACCCGGCAGCAACATCCTTATTGCCCTCACGGATCGAGCCTCTGAGGGCGTATGGAAATGGGACCACGGTCCGGAGTCGAACACCACGATCCGTAATGGTAATCAAGGGGGAACTAATGTACCTGACCAATACAATAATTGGTGTACTGGAGAGCCGAATAACTGGAATTCCGGAGAAAATTTTGCGGTCACAAAGTGGAACGGTGGTAGTTGTTGGAACGACTACGGCCCGCCGGCCTTCACTTGGTGGAGTGCCATCAGTGGCTATGTGATTGAGTGGGGGACAACGGCGTCCGCGGGCGATCAAGGTTGGACCGATTTCTACCGGTCATCCGTGACGCATTACACCACCAGCGCGACGAAGTTATCTTTGACGACGTCCGCTGCTAGTGCGATCAGTGGGGCCGCATTTTCGACGCAGCCGGTCCTTCAGCTCCGTGACGACAGTAACAATGCGATCGGCCAGTCTGGGATGGTGATCACGCTTTCTTTGAGCGCCGGGGCAACCGTTGTTGGCACAGCGACTGCTACCACCAACGCGAGCGGAGTTGCGACGTTCACCAACGTGGGCTTAACCGGAACGATTGGAACCACGTACACGCTAACGTACTCTGCCCCAGGATTAACGAGTGTAACCCAGACTCTTACGGCCACGGCGGGTCCCGCGAACCGGGTAGTTTTCACCACGCAACCGTCCGGCTCGGCGCTGGGTAAGAATTTCGGATCGCAGCCTGTCGTCGAAATTCAAGATCAGTATGGGAATCGAGTTTCGTCTACGGCGAGTGTGACTCTAGCGATCGGTACCAACCCGGGATCGGGGGCGCTACTGGGGACTGCCACAATCAATGCCGTTGCAGGAACTGCAAGTTTTTCAAATCTTGCCATCTCTAAAGCGGGAGTGGGTTATACGATAACGGCGTCATCTTCCGAGCTTGTTTCTGCCACCTCGACGGCTTTTACGATTACCTCCGCGCTTTCGTTGCCGTCAGCTGATGTCATCGATTACAAAAGTAGGTACGCGCTCAGTTCGCCGTCGACGAAGACAAGTGCTGCGTATGCGTCGGAGGCCGCGTCGCTCGTTGTAGTCGATCCTACTTCGGGTTTTTGCGATAAGGCATTAGCCAGTTCGGCGCTGACTACGAATGCGACTCAGTGTCCGGCTGGGTCGAGTAACGACTCAATGATCCGAATGCGGACAACATTTACGCCTTCCGCAGATCTTGTTGGGGCTCGGCTTTGGATCAGGGTTCGCGGTGATTTCGGGCGCGGCGGTACTCTTCAATTTAGTGGATCTGAGCTCCTCTTTTACAGTGCAATCGCCTCCGATTGGGCTGATTGGAAGTACGCGAGTCCTGTCGTACTGACCTCAGGAACCCAAACGATTGATTGGTTGGGATTCGAGGATTGCTGCGACGGCGGCATTGCGATGGAGTGGTCTACCGATAACGTAAATTTTTCTCCTGCTTCGGCATCGGTGACAGTTTCTCAGTTGACCCTTAATACGCCTGCGGATTTGACGGCGGGTGGTGCTCGAGCGACGTACACGGTGTCGCGACGAGACGCCTACGGCAACCTCGCAAGCCCAGGCAGTTCGACAACCGTCTATCTTTCGGCGTCAGGAGCGAGCGGCGCGTTCTACAACGCCCTGTCTGGGGGTAGTACAATCACCAGCGTCGCCATACCCCTCAATCAGTCCCAGGCAAATTTTTATTTTGCTGCGACGACGCCGGGAAGTTATTCGGTGACGGCATCAGATGCAACGCCGCCGAATGGAGCTACTGGGTTGGCGGATGCGACAGACTCGATATCAGTTTCGGTCGGTGCCGCATCGCAGTTGGTGCTCACGACGCAGCCTGTGGGTGGAGCCTCTGGCGTGTCGCTGGTGACGCAGCCTGTGGTGGAGATCCGCGATGCGCAGGGCAACCTCGTCACGAGTGCGACGACGGCGGTGACGGTGGCGATCCACTCGGGTGCGGGTGGCACGCTGGGTGGGACGCTCACCGTGAATGCGGTCAATGGTGTTGCGACGTTCGCGGGCGTCACGCTCGCGGGCACATCGGGCACGAACTATGTTCTGCGCTTCACGACGGCGACGGGCCTGACGGCGGCGGACTCGAGCAACGTGACGGTTGGGTCTGGCGCTGCGACGCAGTTGGTGCTCACGACGCAGCCTGTGGGTGCGCTGAGTGGCGCGGCGTTTACGACGCAACCGGTGGTGACGATCAGGGATAGCGCTGGTAACACGGTGACCTCGAGCACTGCGACGGTGACAATGACCGTGTCGGCTGGCGGGACCGTGGTGGGCACGAGCTCGGTTAACGCGGTGAGTGGTGTCGCGACGTTCACCACTGTCGGAATTAGCGGTACGGCTGGAACGGCGTACACACTGACCTTTGTCTCGACCGGGCTTACGAGCGCGACGCAGTCGATCACCCCAACCGCAGGTTCTGCGACGCAGTTGGTGCTCACGACGCAGCCTGTGGGTGCGCTGAGTGGCGCGGCGTTTACGACGCAACCGGTGGTGACGATCAGGGATAGCGCTGGTAACACGGTGACCTCGAGCACTGCGACGGTGACAATGACCGTGTCGGCTGGCGGGACCGTGGTGGGCACGAGCTCGGTTAACGCGGTGAGTGGTGTCGCGACGTTCACCACTGTCGGAATTAGCGGTACGGCTGGAACGGCGTACACACTGACCTTTGCCTCGACCGGGCTTACGAGCGCGACGCAGTCGATCACCCCAACCGCAGGTTCTGCGACGCAGTTAGCGTTCACTATTCACCCGGTCAGTACCGTTACTGGCTCGAGCGTTGGCGTCGTCAAAGTTCAGATCCGCGATGCGAGTGGCAACGTCGTATCTTCTACCGCAATCGTGTCATTGGCGATCGGTAATAATCCGTCAAATGCTACGCTCGGCGGCGTCTCGGCTGTGGCTGCGGTAGAAGGCGAGGCGACCTTTGCCAACCTTTCGCTCAATAAGTCAGGAATTGGTTATACATTTCTGGCGACTAGTGGATCATTAATAGGTGCGACATCGACGACGTTTGATATCGCACCCAAAGGGGCCTCGACGACAAACTCTACTCTTTCGGTATCTTCAGCGACGATCGAGGCAGGCGGGCAATCAACGATCGGCGTTCAGCTTCGAGATAGTGATGGCGTCAATTTGAATTCTAGCGGTGGATTGGTTGTTTTAGCGACGTCATATGGCACGCTGTCTGCTGTTACGGACAATCAAGACGGAACTTACTCCGCTAGCTTAAGTGCATCAGTTGCGGGTGTTGCGACCGTCACAGCGACGCTTAATGGAGTGGCGCTGGTCGACACCAAGACAGTGACTTTTTCCGGCGTACCAAACCTCACGGTTTCAAAAACCCCACTCGGAACTCCAGAAAAGCCGCTTAGCCCGGGTACGCCCACGACTTATCAGATCGTTATCTCAAATCTTGGTACCGCGTCATCTAATAGCGCAACCATCGTCGAGACAATTGCTGCCGGGCTTCAGCTCAACTCAGTTGGTGGGGTCGGCTGGGAATGTAACTATCTTAATGGGCAACCGCTCATGTTACCCGCTAAGGGTCCTCTGACTTTTAAGTGCGTATTCGATCCTTCAAAAGATCAGGGTGCTGAGACAATTCAGTCAGTCTCGTCTGGCGTGTCGAACCTGTCCTCCTCAACTGGCATCAAACCAAAAGGCGGCAAGGCGTCTCCGATTGGTGTTTCTGTGACTCCCTTGGCCGGATTTCTAGGTTCGAGTCTAACGACCTGGTCGTGGGTTGATTCGAGTGGTGGCAATCAGTCTCCGCCAACTTCTGACGGGAGCTGCTCGGGCGGAGCCCAGTGCGCAACTAACACAGCTACGGTCATGGCCTCGGAGAATCCAACTATCGAGGTTTCATTCGAGAGTTCAACGATTCCTACGGGTGGGCATACACGTCTGATAGTGATGATTGTGAACGCGACGGAGTTAAAGCTCACAAATCTAGGACACAGTCTGGCCCTTCCGAGCGGATTGAGATTTATCGAGGGTTCGAAGGGGTTGTCGAGCTGTAATGGAGCTGTATCAGTATCAAACGATGCTCTGTCGCTTTCTGGTGGAGAACTCGCCTCAGGGGGTAGCTGCAGTTTTAGCGCCTTCGTTACATCCCAATCTTTCAGCGGTACGAAGCTAACAATTGTTGTGCCGACCGGTACAGTCAAAAACTCCGAGAATCGAACTAATCAGACGGCGGCGACTGCCAACTTAAGAATTGAGGGCAATTTCGCGGTACGTCCGCTATTCGAGTCCTCACAGGGTGCGCTCGGTGTCGCGCTACGCCTTACGGTATCCATTGATAACACGGGAGGGTCGGTACTAGGTGACGCGTCGTTCACAAGTGAGCTACCGACGGCACCCGGTAATTTAACGATCGCCGATGAACCGAGGATCGAGAACACCTGCGCGGGCACTGTGATCGCTACGCCAAAGTCCAATCGATTCTCGTTATCAGATGGCATCGTCCCGGCGGGTGGTTGTGCGGTGTCGGTGATGGTCGTGGCCGACAAGGTGGGTGATTACCTCAACGTAATCCCAGACGGTGGCATCGGTGGTAGCCGGAACGGTCTGCGCGGTAAGTTTCCCGACGGCAGTCTGTTGGGTACAGCTCCTGGGGCGTCGGCTCGGGTCAATATTGATAAACCTGCCGCCATTACAGGCGTCTTTACTAAACGCGTCGGCTTCGGTCAGCAGGTGCCGCAGGGCGGCGTGACGGTGGTACTGAAAGATGCTGAGGGTCGAGTTGTTGCAACAACTGTCACGAAGGCCGACGGGAGCTATTCCTTCGAGAACCTTCCGCCGACTTTGCTCGGGGATGCAACAACGAAATACAGGGTGGAATTCGTATTGCCGAGCAGCTCGGCCGGTACCACTCTGGTCAAGGGCAACCCGGAGGCGACGGACCCGAGCGTGAACGGCCAATCGCAAAACAATGGGATCACCGGGATCACGCTGAAGCCGGGCACCAGCACGCCGTCTCAAAATGGTTTCTCAGTGGACCCGTCGGGTGTGATCTACGACTCTGTGACACGTCGGCCGGTAGCTGGGGCTCGAGTCACGTTGATCGGACCAGACGGAGCGCCCGTCCCGAATTCTTTGCTTGATCTCTTTGCAGGCACTGCGAACGGCGCTGCGGTCGGCAGCAACGGTCTGTACGTTCTTTTGCTGACTTCTGAGGCTCCCTCAGGCTTATACCGTCTGCGAGTCGATGTGCCGAACGGTTATCAGTCGGGCGAGGCAACCGGTAACTCTATTTACATTCCGGCGGAGTCGGTCCCGTACATCCCAGCTCTCGGTGGCGGCATCGAGAAAGTGCAGCCGCAAGATACGGCGCCGACCTTGAGCGAGGACTCGCGTTATTTCATGTCCGTGCGTTTCGTGATTACCGATAGGCCCGAGACGAGCTCGAACGGCATCATCAACAACCATATTGCGATCGATCCGGTGAAACCCGTGATCGTTGGCGATCTGGAGGCGACAAAGGTCGGGTCGGCTCAGTCGGCTGAGCTCGGTGACAGCGTCGGGTACACGATCACGCTGAAGAACGCGACGAACGTGCCGCAGTACGGTGTCGTACTTAAAGATACGATGCCGATCGGTTTCAAATATATCGGCAGCACATCGACGCTTCAGCGCGATGACACTTCGATCACGCAAGATGACGTGCTCGGCGTCAAAGATGGTGAACGCGTACTGAACTATGAGGTCGGCACTATGCTGCCGGGCGACGCCATCACGCTGACCTATCGGGCGAGAGTGGGTGTTGGCAGTACGCGTGGCGACGGTATCAACCGTGCGACCGCCTCGAGCTTGCTGGGCACGATGAGCAACGAGGCTCGCTTTGGCATCCGCGTGGACGCCGGCGTGTTCTCGAGCGAAGCCTGCGTGATCGGCTCTGTTTATCGGGACTGCAACGATAACGGTGTGCGAGATGAGGGTGAGCCAGGAGTTTCTGGCGTTCGTCTCTACTTCTCTGACGGTGCGTACATGGTCTCCGATCAGGATGGTCGGTACAGCCTGTGCGGCCGCCGGCCGTCGACGCAGGCATTGAAGGTGGATCCGTCCACCTTGCCAGAGGGCAGTGTCCTTGGCAGCACGAGCAACCGCGATGCGGGTGACCCGAGCAGCCTATTCCTTGATCTCAAAAACGGCGAAATGCATCGGGCGGATTTCCGGGTTCTCGGATGCTCGACCGAGAGAAGGGTGCCGTAATGGCCCGTCAAAATACGATGATTTCCTCACTGCTTGTTTTGGCGCTTGGCGCTGGCCAGCCTCTCGGAGCAGCTACACCGACTACTATCCCGACGGATATCGTCGACTTCGATAGTCATCTCCCCCTGCGCGCAGATGCGCCTCGTGCGAGAGCATCGGCAGAGACGACTGGCGTTCGAGTTGCGACGATCGAGGTCACGGCGCAGTCTGATCGCCAGTCGGGCGGCGTGAACGTGGCGGATGGCCGTAGCGCGACGACTTTGGTCGTCACCACGCGTGACGCTAACGGTGCTGTTATCACAGGCACGAAGAGAGTTCGTTTTACGCTCTCAGGCGCTAACCCGGAAAGTGGCGAAGTGAGCTTCAAGGCGGGAACGGCGAAGATCCGATTTGTTGCGCCGAGCGCGGCCCGAGATGTCCGTTGGACAGTTTCTGTCGATGGCGTCACTGAATCTGGCAAGGTGGATTACATCGCCGAAGAACGATCGATGGTCGCAATTGGTCTTATCGAGACGGTTATCGATTTTGATCGCAAGCAGCAAGGCGGCCTCGGTCGTCTGTCGGGATTATCAGATGGTCTGGAGCGCGAACTCCGGCAGTGGGAGCGACGTTTCGATGGCGGTAAGGGACGCGTCTCTGGTCAGACGAGCGTCTTCGTCAAAGGAACGACCAAGGGAAACACGTCCGTCACGGCGATGTTCGACTCCGAAAAAGATCTTAAGCAGCGCGAGTTCCGTGACTACAACCCCGACCGGGAGTATCCGGTGATGGGCGACTCGGGCGAGCGAGGGTTCGAAGCGAAAACTTCCGACCGCTTCTACCTACGTCTTGATAAAGAGCGCGATTACATTCTGTACGGCGACTTCGCGACCGGAAGTGAGTTTTCGACGCGACAGGGCGGCGGACGCGTCGCCTCGCAGCGTATCTCTGATCTTGGGCAATACAACCGATCGATGACGGGGATCCGTACGCGACGCGATGACGGCATCGGGTTTGTTGACGCGTTTGCGATGCGCGACTCGTTGCGCCAAGCCGTCGAGGAATATCGAGGCAACGGCACGAGCGGTCCCTTTGCCATCGGCAATTACAGCGCGCTCGAGAATAGCGAGAAGATCGAGGTCGTTACCCGCGATCGCAACAACACGTCTCGTATCGTGTCGGTTAAAGCGTTGTCAAGATATACGGATTACATCTTTGAGCCGTTCTCAGGCCGAGTGCTGCTCAAGGCGCCGTTATCAGCCGTCGATGCAGATCTCAATCCTGTGTCCTTACGTATCACTTACGAAGTCGATACCGGTGGCGAAGAGTTTTGGGTGTACGGCTTCAATGCTGAGCGCGAGTTCGGCAAGTCGGTTCGAGTGGGGGGGTCGTTCATTCGTGACGACAATCCGAACGGACCGTCGGGTACGGGCTACCGCACGACACCGGGTACAGGCTTCGCGGAAGTTCGTGAGCTCGACAGCGTCAATTTCTCTGTCAACAACGATCTGGTCGGCTCGATCGTAATCGAGGCCGCCCAGTCGTTGGCGATCTCGGCGAGCGATGAATTAAATGGCTCGGCGTATCGTTTCGACTGGGTACAAGGGCGAAGCGATGAGCGTACGCCACGCGGAGCGCGTTGGGATATGCGCATTTTTGGCGGACGTGCGGACGAGGAATTCGTCAATCCGTCCTCCAGTCTCGCAGCAGGACGTACTGAAATCGGTTTCCAGGGCGCTCGTGAGATCGACGAGCGCGCTCGTGTTTACGTCAATGGCAGCTATACCGAAGACTCGTTCACCCAAGGTGAGCGGGGCGGAGCGTCTCTCGGCATCGAGCGTGACCTTAGCGACCGCACTCGAATCGAGGCGGGCGCTCGGCATTTCTACCAACGTCGGGGCGGTGTGGCGTCTTTCTCCGCACTCTCCGGATCACTCGTATTGCCTGGACAGGGCGCGGCATATGGCGGTTCGGGGCTCAATCCGAACGGCGCCGGCTTTTGGGGTATGGGTGTCGGACTTGATCCCATCACGGGTCAGCCGCAGAGCGCGTTCAATGGATCGCCGTTGAATTCGGCGCTGCGCGCGCAGGACCTCGATGTGACCACCTTCATGATGGGTCTTCGAACGCGAGTGACGAATGCTTGGACGCTTGGGGGCGAGGTCGGAACAGATCAGGGCTTCGAGAATGATCCAACGTGGTTTGCTGCGCGTTCCGACTACCGGTATGGCTCGGGACGAGTTTTTGCTCGGGTCGAGGCGCCGACCGGGCGTGCGACAGCCGGGGCGGACTACCAGCTCTCGGAGATGCTCTCGCTGTACGGTCGTTGGGAAGAGACTAACGGTTTAGGGTCGGCTTATTCGATCGACGAAACCTCGCGCAGTCAGGCGATCGTCGTTGGTTTACGTCGCAACGACGAAGAGGGTAGTGCGTTGCACTCTGAGCTTCGCATGCGTGACGGCCTTAATGCGCAAGAGCTTGAGGCCGCTGCAGGCCTCAGTAATTCGATCGCGCTGAGCGATCGGGTGAGTGCGAATTACCTCGTCGAGCGACTCGAGATTCTCGAGGGTGCGAGTCGCAGTGCACTGGCTATCGGTGGCGGGTTAGAGTTTGGCGATAAGACTTGGCAAGGCAATACTCGTCTCGAGTTTCGTCAGCTCGACCGTGATCGCGCGGCAATCGAGGACAACACGGCACGTAGTCTCATGAGTTCGGTTTCCCTCGCTCGAAAACTGAGCGGCGAGTGGACGGGGCTTTTCCGTAATTACATGTTAAGGACGGATGATCGCAGCAAGCCCGGTGCGCAGATGCAGAACCGACTGCAGCTCGGTGCAGCGTATCGTCCACAATTTGCGACGCAGTTTGACATGCTCCTGCGGTACGAGAATAAACGCGAGTACAACAACGAGCTCGATCAGCGTGAACGGCGAAACGTCGATATCGTATCGACGCATTTCAACTGGCATCCCTATCGTGAGTTTTGGTTCAGTGGCCGACTTGCTGCGAAAGACTTGAACGAAACTTTGGCCGGCGTGACGGACGACTTTCAGGCTTGGCTCTCGTCGGCACGAGTGATCTATGACATTGGCGAACGCTGGGATGTCAGCACAATGGGAGCCATTATGGGCACGCCTGACTCAGATGCTCGTGAAAAAGCGTATGGCGTCGAACTTGGTTTCCGGGTCAAGAATAATGTCTGGCTTAGTGCTGGGCACAACTTCTCCGGATTCTCTGATCGAGACCTCTCGGGTCGCGAACAAACTGAGGAGGGATGGTATCTCCGCCTTCGGATGAAGTTCGACGAGAAAACCCTAGCGTCATTCGTTGATTAAGCTACTGATGGTGATTCTCGTCGCCGCGTAGTTAGGACAATTGTGCCCGCTCCAGCGCTGTCCGCGTCTCCGCCGGAATCGGCACAGACTTCCCGCTCGCACGATCGACGAAGGCGTGGGTGAAGGTGCCGAACGCCGCCGGCTCGTCATCCCCCTGCGCAAAGACGGCGACGCCATATTCCACCGAGCTCG
>Ga0194133_10010134_pt1 | contig 10661 bp, 6 predicted proteins | sample TA2KigOf40mmetaG_FD_155448 | JGI IMG/M metagenome (GOLD analysis project Ga0194133, IMG submission 155448) | Freshwater microbial communities from Lake Tanganyika, Tanzania - TA2015055 Kigoma Offshore 40m | ecosystem: Environmental > Aquatic > Freshwater > Lake | place: Tanzania: Lake Tanganyika...
TGTAGTGCAGAATTTCAATCTTCTTTTTAAATTTAGCAGTCATAGTGAGATGCAGCCAGCAATTATTTTATACTAGCTGAGGTACTACCTGCCATGGTTAATTTACTACCTGCTGAACATCTTTTGCTTTGAAGACAGTTTTCAAAAATGCGTGTCCCTCAGCTTTTAGAGTTTCAGGCCCCCAGGCCTAGGGTGGTGAGGGGGCTCGGGTCAAAACATCACCAAAACCTTCCTTCGACGAGTGGGGATGTGCATGCAAAATTTTATCAGGATCTGTGCAGAGGTTTGGATTCCCAATTGGCCTCCACATACCAACAGACAGACAAACAAACATCTGTATGGCCATTTACATATATATAGATTTTGCAATGACCCCATAGAGTCCACCAGTTATTATCTTCAAACTCTTTTTGTGCTCTCAACCAATTTTTGAACATTTCATTTTTATTAATGGAATTCCTTCAAAATGTATTCACTATAAAAATTCAATTGAAGAAATGACATAAATCCTATTTTAAGAGAAGTATGGATACTTCAATGTACACAAGGAATATTTAAAAAACTGGGACATGTTCACATCTAGATTCTAAAGTTTCCCATGTCTGGTTTAAACCAAACAAGCCAAACAGATGGTTTGTAATGCACACACTTGTTTTTAGTTGAAAGCTCAATGAACTTAGGGAATTAAAAAAAGAAAGAATTATTTTTTTGCTTTTTGCTATGTTGCTTTGGATTCTACATATGGGGAATTTACCAAGATGAATTATAGGCTGCAAAAACACTTGCTGGAGTACAAGTTAGCCTGAAATTACTGTGGAGAACTGAGATGATAAAGGCACTACTAAGAAGTTTTTCCCCTTCGGATAAAAAAAAACACATCGGGCACGTCAAAAAATACCCAGGTCAAAGATGGGTAGGACTCTTATTTACTGCCGGTCAATAGTATGCTCGAGTCCAGTCAAGCCCCTTCTCTAGTTAATAGCAGAGCTTAATGCAAAATGGTTTCAGTTAATGAGGTCTCAGTGGATACAAATATTATGAGAACTTGCAATGATGATTTTATCTAAAAATATTATAACTATCTTTCATTCTGTACATTAGTTCATGGAAACATTAGATGCACTCCCCAGACTGGCTACCAAAGAAACTACTCACTTTGATGCTGCCTTAAATTTACTCTATCCTGTTCTTTGTCCCACATATAAAAGTGCTCCGGATCCACCATCTTTGAAAAGGTCATAATAAATTATTTTAGTAAATGAGATGGTCATTACTGAGTTTTCCGCTTGCACTCTCCGATTCTACTGGCTTCTTCTCCGACTCCCATGGGTGCTAACAGCTTCTCACGAACAAGTTTTTCACAAAATTGGTAAAGCGATGTTTGCTCCAACAGATTGCTCCCAAAAAATTGGGGTTTAAGGAAATTTTTATCAAATGTTGACGGGAGAATCTTGTTGGGAAAATTGCAATTGGGAAATCTTTGCTGGTGAAAAACTTGTAGCACCATAACCATCTTGAGTTATGGTGCTCCCATGTAATTCCCATCATATATTTCATACTTTATCACCCTCTTATTCTTATTGTTTGCTGCAGCCTCTGTGTTTGAACTTTAATAATAGCAATATCAACCACATCACCAGGTTATTTAATGAAACAAGTGCATTTTTTGCAGAAAATAAAAATTTAGGTTAGCAAACTAGTATAAATATAGACTGACTTTTTTTAAGCTTTACACACAGTCTTTGGATTGGAAAAACTATTGTTCAAAATGTTCAAAAGCATGAAAGAAGTCATTTTATTTCAACTTTTGCTTTGGGTAATAGTTTTGATTTAAATTTTCAACCACAACCATAAAAATGATTGTGTTTGGCGCAATTTTTAAAGTAATGTAGCATAAATTGTGGAATTTATTGGGACATTTTAACAAAAAAGATACAGTTAATTTTCAAAACATACCATTCTTATTAAACTTTTCTATAATGTTGTACATGCTTTTGACAATTGCGTAATTTTTGCCTTAACCGTGTGACACTTTTCCAGTCGGGGATCATTATTCAGCAAATCTAAAATACATGCAATTTCAGGTCTCTTGTCTAAGTTATGTTGAACTTGCAACTGATGCAGAATGTGTAAGTTTATTCTTATTAATAGATTTTCTATTAATTGAAATATTAAATCACTCAATTCATGTCCAAATGTCAATTTTTTTCATCTCAATTCAACATTTATGTTAAACCAAATCTTATTCTAGAGAGCTGGTGTGGGCGGCCCTGCTTGTGTCACATTTTGCGTAAGTTAGAGGAAAATTATTGTTAAAAACCTTATGAATCTTGAGTAATTTTTTTTTCTAATTTACAGAAATCTTACAATTTTGATGGAAATCGTGCTTGCAAGGTGCTGATAAATAATGCAAACGTTTATTGCCCCTGCACAGCCTTTGGGACTGGAACAACATTAAAGGGTCAAACAACTCCTCCTACTAAATCAACAACAACCTCAACCTCTACTTCAACAACAACAAAGACTACCACAATCAAAACAAGCACAACAACAACTACTAACACTGCTAACTGCGTAAAAAAACTTACATGTTACAAAATCATAGACATAAAAATATTAAGCATCATCCTAAAAACTGTTTCAGAAAGCAAACCCTGGAACATGCCTTTCTTTGTGTGTAAGTAGTAAACAAATTTTTTCCTGATTTGTTTCTTACCTGGTTTTGCTTTTTAAACATATGATTTAAAAATTACAGAAAAGCTACAACTTTGATCCACAGAGAGCTTGCAAGCCTGCAGGATTGACGACTTATTGTAATTGTTCATTGTTTGGTGTAGCACCAACCAAAGTTCCACCAATAACTACAAAACCAACGACTAAAACCACAGCCGTCACTTCTACCACCCCTCAACCGACCACCACTCAACCTACCACCCCTCAAACTACCACGCCTCAACCTTCCACCCCTGCAGATACCACCACTGTGAGCACTGTTTCAGATACTACCGCCCTAGATACCACTACCCCAAATCCTGCCGTGTAATGGCATCAACCTGGATAAAAATTAAGAAAAAGGAAGCTGGAAAGCTAATTAAAATTAAACAATAAAAATGGAAATGCAGTGTGACTGAAAACCTCTTTCTTCTCTGTATAAGTTAATCTATACACCTGTGTGTTTTTTCTATGTTTCTCACATTACCTTCTCTGTCTGTCAGCTTTTTATTTATTTAAATACAATCATTATGAAGTAAAATATGCTTTGAAAATGAAACATTACTAAGACACGTTGGTTTCTGAATTATCATACTTTTGCTTATTTTAAATCATTTAGCTACTATTGAGTAAAAAAACACTTTACTATGTAAATGATTAGTAAAAAAGTGGTCAGACGTTTGGATTGCGGCAGGGTTAGATTTGTGTTAAGAACCTTCCCTGAGTTGGTGTGGATCTCTGGCCAATATTTGGCAGAGATTAGTCTGGCGGTTTGCACATGAAAGAGGGACACAGGTACATACATAGGTACAAACAGACTGTTTTATATAGATAGATAGATAAGGAATCAGTCGATGCTCTTGACTAAATTAAAAACTATACCTTTTTTTGTAATCATAAATTGAGGGTACATTCTTATCAGGCAGCATCCTGCGTAAGCATACCACACTAAAAAGGTTGTTCTCGTTTTGGTTGCAGCTATATCAGTTATCACCACCCAGTAGGGAAGTCACAAACCACAACAACGATCCTTGCTTCATTCTTACAAAGTATATGTCTGAGATTTATGGGTTCTGGAGTTCAATCCCCAGACATACTGCCTTTCTACCATTCATACCAGTTTAAAAAAATTACTACTTTTCATTCAAAGTGGGAGTCAGGTTGGCATGAAGCTGGAATTCTATCCCAGCTTCCAGGGTTTGACTCCCACCCAGGTAAAACCGCAAAAAAATGATCAAAACTGCCTAGTGTGCTTTTAATGACTGGGAGTCGCAAGGCGTACTTAAAAAATGTTTTAAAAAAAGATGAAATATTGGAAGTGACTTTTGCAAATGCTATTTTTTAATTCTTTAGCCAATTCAAGAGCGCCTAAGCCGCCCCTCGCTGGCTTCTGCACCTTTGCCCTCATTACACTCGGTTGATGGGACATGTGCTCAGGTTTTATATAAATAAATTTAAATTGGGTTTGATTTTAAAACATAAGAGTATCAAAAAATGCCCATCAATTTTATTATTTCAAGAAAGATTGTTAGCTATTTTAACATTCTATTTCAGTGACAGAGAGAGTCACATGGCCATGTCTTGGGGATAAAAGGTTTCCAATCCTGAAAGAAAAGAAAAACCAATGTTAAATTCTGATGAAAAAGCCTTAAATACCATTCTCAAGTCTGATCCATTTTAAGTTTTTCTGCTGTTTATATAAAAAATCACACAACCTATACCAGTGAGTATAACACAATAGTTTCATCATCTTTGTAAACAATGGGGCACAGGTAAAGCTCATTACCAGGCATAATTGTCTGTCTCTTCAAGAGCCTTCAGTAATAAATATAGATAGCCCATAAGGATACCAGTTCTATTATTATTTTATCACCTATATCTATCCATATTTGATTAATTAGCCGGGTTCTTGACCATTGAGCTCCTTCCTCTGATGTTGGTATGCGTAACTATCCATATCAACTAGTTATATTTCATTATTTTTGGAAGTAAGATTGTGCGGGATAATTAGACCTTTGTTTTAAGTTCAAGTGTGTAAATTTTACCCTTTTATTTTCAATAAAGTGCTCTGAGCATATTCTTAGACTTTTATTCCATAAGTATACTATCAGAGTGGCACGTGCAATTTTACTGGGTCAATGCTATTCTGCTTGCAAGGTCGCCTTAGGTTAATTTGTGTACGCTCTCAGGGATGTCTACATGAATCACACATTAATTCCTGTTCTCAATCTATTTCAATACAGACATTTCATTACAATTATGATGCTCTAGCTCTCAAAAGTAAAAGAGATACATAAAATAAAAGTAATCTTTGGGCAACATTATAAACAAAGAAATTTAAAGTTAATTATCCAAAGCCATCATTTACCTTTCCCAAGAGTTATCAGAAAGCTTAAACTTCCAGATTCCATTTGAAACTGATGTTCCAGGATTACCTCCATAGAGAATTAGTTCTGATCCGCTGTTGATTGACAACATCTCTGCATCAAGCAATCCAAATTCATTTCCACCCACTTCAGGTGGAATCTCGTCCCATAGAAGGTTTATTTCTGAAGTTCTTGGATTCCAGATTTCCATGCCATTATCAAAGCCACCTAAAATTGCTACAAAGGGAAGTCCATCTCTTCCAAGGATCAATCCGCAACTGCTTGCTATTCTTTCTCTTATCAATGTCTCATTTCGCAGAACAAAGTTTGGCCTGAAAATTATATCAATCAAGTCAAATTAGTTAACTGGTCACTTCATCTTGTTATTCAGTAGTTTAAAATTCCATTAAAGGCAAACTTAAGAATTCTACTTGGGATATATAACAATTTCAAAAAAACTCTCATTCTTATAATCATGCATTTTAGATGTGTGTTTGTTAAAAATATTATTAAGGCAAATAGATTAGATAGTAAACTCACTCAGATGTTGACCAATCATAAGTGTAAATGCTTCTGGGATTTGCACTCCCTCCAATAAAAGCTGTAACATTTTCATCAACCTTTAAAGCAAGACAAAAATATTGTAAGTAATTAGCAAGTGCAGTGATGTGGTCTGGAGAGTGTGTGTGAGATGCGATATGAGAAAACATGCGTTAAAATCCAGAGATGAACGGTCCAAATCAAGAAAAGAATCAACACTAAACTGTTTATTAGTAGAATGGCAGACCTTTATATGGGAGAGACTAGGATAAAAGTTGTGACCGATATCGGGAATCAGAGAAATGAGGTTCTCTGTAGGATTAATGAAAGGTCAGGTGGCAACCCATCTTGAAATGAGGTTTACTGAAGTGTGAGCAACATTGTGTTAATTACTATTAAAATATCATGAAAAGTAAAATATCGAGAAAGAGATTGAATTTAGCAAACCGTGCAGATATAATAATCTGGTGTAGTTTAGACTCAGACGGTGTTGACACCTTTATAAGAGTCCTGTCATACGCATAGATTTATGTCTATGTCCATGGCAGGTTACCATTGTCCTCACTAAGGACGCTTAGTTGATTTTTTCACAATCTGGGCTCAAAAATTGGTGGGATGGCTATGAATCAAATTAAACATGTAACCTTAAATCTCAGTTAGATGCGTATGACCTCTCAACCATGACAACTGTTGAAGAATATTTGGGACATGTTGGGAGAGGGTGTAGTTATGGCATGCTAGGGGAGATTGTGGCAAATGGGGCTGGATTCGATAAACCCATAGAGATATTACAAAGATCGCATGAGTCTGTGAGTTGATGAATCATCACAGAATTTGTTTTATAGTAAAAGAAAGCTTTCTTCAATAACAAAGTAAGATGTACCTGACTGAGAAAAAGGAAAAATATTATGAGTTCAATTCCCGGCAATGGCAGTAATTTTCTCGCAAGATTACAAAAATAATGAACAAGGCGTCCTCATTCAGGGTTATAGTTATTTGCAGAGACTCTTAAAAACATGATTACCTTGAGTTATGAATTGCAGGAGTCTATATTATTTTCATAGTACCCTTATGCAGTCTGAACAAACTTACAAAAGGAGAGACAGAATTTTGGTTATTACCTGAACTACACATTGACCTATAATACCAACTTCTTGAACTGTAGGCCCTTTCTCCCACTTTGAATCAATTCCAGTTAGTTTCTGAGCATTTTGAAGACCATTGTATCCACCAAAAAGAAACCAGCCTTGATCTTGTCTGCTTACACTTGAAGCATATGAAGCAATGTCCATTAAATCATTAGTCTAAATAAAAAATAGACAATTATCAAAAAATTGAATGAAATAAATAAAAAGGGGGTCAGCAGAGCCTAATGGTATGGCAATTGGCTGGGAATTGAACCTAAGGGATTTAACCATCAGTTGTTTATCCCGGGCACCATCCTTTAACCCCTGGATTGGCAAAAAACATTAAAAAGCATCAAATCCCAGTCAAAAAAGGCCTGTAGTTTATCTTATACAAATGGCAGCTTGGCCTTCACTGGTGCATAAAAATTATCTAATTACCCTTTTCCAGTGCTTTAGCTCTCTGTCATAATGAAAACATTTGACATCGTAATCCAACCCAGTCCAGGCACCACAAACGACAGGGTCACCGTTGATGGTTGTTCCAGAATGAAATTCCATGGCCTATTAAAAAACTGAATGGTGATGATTGTCCAGAAATGAAAGAAAAGGTATGAAATCTTTATCATGCGTAGATATTTGGCACTATGAGTTTTTCCGAACAAGTTTTAAAAAAAAATATTGGCTAATCTATAACCTAAGCTAACTCAACCTACAATTATTTTGCATTCCATAATGCACTTGAAAATGGTCTAACATCCAGAACCTCAATTAAGGTGCTCGGAACCACTATAACCCAAGACCTCACATGGACCAAACACATAAAGGAGATACTCAATAAAACTTCTAGAATAATAAATTCAATCAAGCACCTCAGTAGATGGATTACGCCAGATGGACTCCTTAAAATTGTAACATGCAAATACTTTGGCACAGCATACTATGCATCTACGGTGTGGATGGCCACCACCTTAAAGAGTACAGATTGGCAGCTACTGGACAAGCAGCACTACATTGTCCTGAGTTTACAAAGATTGATGTTTTAAATATAGAAGAGAAAACTTAGACAGAATGGCCCAACGTGAAACTCCTAAGGAATGGCCTAACTACGTCACGGCCAGTACATCAATAAATCTCTTGCACCTCCAGAATACACCCCCTGCCAGAAGACTGCTCGAAAGAGGATACATCGATGACAGAAGACCAGGAGATATGATCTTCGCTGAAAATCGGAAAATGGAAAATCAGATGACAAGACTTATCAAACAGGCTTGTTATGCTAAGGCAAATTGTTTCTTAGTAAGTTATTATTGAACTTACCTCTGGCAAAGGTTCAATATAACATTGGGCTCCAGTCTTCCAATTGTATAACTCCACTGACATGAGATGATTTGTTTGATTTCCACCTCCAATCGACAAGTGCCATGTAAAGTCTCAAAAAATATATTGGTTATGTATTGGCATATTCAACAAACCAGTGCCTTACCAGAAAATAATTCAATTTTTGCACATCTATTTACATAAAAATGATTGTTTGTACCTATGTACCCTTTTCACATCCGAACCGCCAGACCAATCTCCACCAAATTTTGCACAGACCTCCCCACCAACTCGGGGAAGGTTCCTAACACAAGCATGACCCCGCCAACCCAACCCCTGAACCCCTGGGCACCCCAAACTCTAAAATGCAAACTGGTCATGGGAGAGAAAACTTTGTGTAACCTAAAATGTCCAGATGAGTGACGTGAGCTCATCAAATGTTTCCCGGGCAGCGCCGGGGCCCAGTTGGCTAGTTTATATATATAAAACCCTAATGTCTGTCCCGTCACACAGGCAGGAAGGGGGTGTGGCATTAAAAAAAATGGTGAGATAAAAGTGGCAAAAAGGGGCTTCAGCTTGCCGCACAAAAACATACTAATATTTGTCACAGCCTCAAATACCAGTTACTGGTTTTATTTCTTAAGTTTTAATTTATTGGACATATCTTGCAAAACTTTGTAAAATGATCTTCAAAGCTAACTTTTTACAATAGCCACCTATGCACCCTCATGTAAATGGCATCTTTATAATGGTTAGTATTTACTATTTCAGTTCTATATATTTTGTGTACTGCTTTGTCGCATTATCCTTGAGTTTCTCTTTGAAAGGATTGTGGTCCAAAACCCTTTCTTACTTTGTATTTCCAAGTGTGTTAGAGACTAGCATACTTAAATCTAATGTATTGGAGAGTCAGTAATGAAATAGATTCATTTGAATGAAGACGTCTTTTACTTTTTTGGTTTGCATTCAATCTATAACCAAAACAAACTGTGAGTCTAACTCATTAAAGACACACTGGTGGTCTTTTTGGGATTTTTTTCCTTTGGTATATCCAGACAAGGGTCGGACTCGGGTTGCCGGGATAGAATTCCGTCTTTAAACTATATGACCACTCTGACTGACTTCTTCTGATATTCAACAAGACTCTTTTGATGATCCATGAATAGAGAATCACCTAGATTTTGCTTGGCCTTACTGCTGCTTTTCTCATTAACTATTGTGTATTTATTCTGATGAGAATATTGGTATAAAGCCTATGATACCTAATAGACTTTTTATTGGTCAACCCCTTGGTTCTGTGATTACTTTATTCTTGGAACCTTTTTGAGCTTATTTTCAGGCAACAAAGCTGAAGGGAAATGATCAATTGTGTTTGTGTGTAGCACAATCTTTGCTATACCACTTTGATAAATGTGAAACAAATTTTTAAAATACCTTCCTCTCCTGTAACCAAAACAATTTGTAAAATCAAAAAGATTCCAGTTTTCCAAATCATTGTGTAAAGCTTGAGCTTCAAGTATATGTTTCTTACTGCAGAGATAAGAAATCTAAACTATATATTTCTTATCATGATAGATATAAAGATTATTGGAATGTTTACTTTTATGAAATAGCAACTATACTTTTGTAACATACGCTCAATAATCGTAATCCCTCTTTGTCTCACTTACCGATATTTTAATGCTCTTGTCACGTTAAAGTCATTTCAATCAGGCTGCCATTAATTGTTTTCATTTCCCACCTAAAGTAGTTCATTTCAAACAGGCTGCCTATCTATCATGCAACCTATCTACCCGAATCTATCGATGAACTAGCTCTCACCTCCTGTGTCAATAAATAGGCTTCTGCGCCTAACCATAGTTATTTTTCAATGATTACTCTTTGATGTAAGATTGTAGGTAAAGGATAATTGGATCTTATTTTGAAGCTTGGTACATAAGTTTTCCCTTTATTTACAATAACACATCTTGAGCATTTTCAAAGAATTTTATTCCATGAGTATACCGTCAGAGAAACACGTTGCAATTATACTGGGTCAATGTTATTCTGTTTATGAGAGCAAATAAGGTTTATTCATAGATACTCTCAGGGAAAGTCTACATTGATTAAAAGAATTGATTATTTAAAAAGATCCTCCCACATTTTTTAATGAAGTTGATTTTTACAAAAAAAAACCTATGTTGAGTAAGACCACAGAAGATTTCAAAATTATTGATATGGTTATACTTAATTTACAAAAAAAAATTAATTAACTAGCAGTAGATGAATTAGTTTTCCTAAGTATGAAAAAAAAACCAGTAACCATGATGGCAAATAAAATTCAACAAAAGAGACTTTTCATGAAAAAAAGTTAATTTGACAAAAAAAGCCACATTAAACCATGGATTTTAGGGGAGGAAGTCATTTTAGCCTATATGTTGGAGAATCCAAGAGCTCCAATAATAAAAATGTCACATTAAATAGTTTGTAATTTTTTTGGACAAATGAAATTTACTTTTTATAAAAAAAGCCCTTAAATTTTTCAATTATAACAATATTATTTAAAATATTTTTTGCAAATATAAAAATATGATTTGAAAATATCATTTTTAGGTGCCTT
>Ga0194133_10010135_pt1 | contig 10661 bp, 6 predicted proteins | sample TA2KigOf40mmetaG_FD_155448 | JGI IMG/M metagenome (GOLD analysis project Ga0194133, IMG submission 155448) | Freshwater microbial communities from Lake Tanganyika, Tanzania - TA2015055 Kigoma Offshore 40m | ecosystem: Environmental > Aquatic > Freshwater > Lake | place: Tanzania: Lake Tanganyika...
TATGAACTGAAATAACTCAAAGAGATCGTGGGAAAAATGTTTTAATGAAATAACAGGTTGTCAAAACTCCATCAGAAGAGCTTCATCCGATTGGACAGCAATCATTTTATGGACCCTCTAAAGAATATGTTGCTTCTCCTTTGATAAAGAGTGGATCTGAAGATTCGGTAAATAATTTTATGGTTAATTAAGTTATTTTTAAATATTTTGTCATTACATAGGTGGAAATCTTAAAAGGGCTCTTGGTTGTCTAACTGGGTTCTTGAAAAGTTTGATGTGATTGAAACGAATGAGCCGAAATAAATACAATAGATTGATGGGCAGACAAACATATCCTTGCCATCTCATTCACACATTTTATTGTAGTCATTTTATAGGAGTAGTTGTGTTGATTTTGGTAAAACCTTAATAGGGTGAATCACAGTTAACTTTGCTTTTTATCCTTTAAGGATCAAGGATCAATTCTTAAGAAGAATCCTACAATGTCAGAACCAAACAAACCTGGTTTGGAAAAGAGATCTATTGGCAGTCGTCTGAATAAATCCAATGTCAAATTGAAGCAAATTAAAAAGAAAAAGTTCGGTATCAACAAGGGTGTTCAACATGCTATCAGGTATTTGAATGCTTTTTGTCACGTGTTTTTTTTAAGTTTGACAAGGAAAATTTCCGTAGAAAACCTTTGAAAAAGTTAGCAGGGCTCAAACTTGTTAAAAAAAGAGCAGTGCTGCACAGAACAAAAAATATTTACAAAAGGAAAAAAATAGCCAAACGTTTGTGCCAGGCAGATGCGAGGTCAGAAAGTGAGCCTTCCAGTCAGCCAGTCAGTATACCTAAGTTAGCCGAAAAGCCAAAAAAATCAGGAAAATTTCAAGTTGCTGAGAGAGATAATGTTAAGGTATCAAATGATTCTTATTCTTTTATTTAACTCAGGCGATTATACATCAGTGACATAAATCAAACTCAAATTTCTAACTTTGCATCTTAGTATTCGATTACTCTGTTTCAAGACCCTGAATTGTCGCTCTCTTTCTAGTACGAAATTCAAAATGGGATGCCAGTCTTCATAATTCGCCGGTCTCCACGGAAGACTGTGATGTCACCAAACAAATATAATGGAACGGTTACCAGAAAAACCCCAGCCAAGCTTTTTAATCCATCGGGTAACCTTTTATCTTTGAATCCACGTTTTGGTTCATTCTTTACACAATTTTTCCATGTTAAGGTGATAATGACTATCTAAAAGGATCACCTATTAGAAAACGTCTTGGACCATGCTTACCAAGTCCAGTCAAGTTTACTCCTTTAGAGCCTGAGAAAGACGAAGAAATTGTGGTTGCTCAAACAGGTATGCCAAACGTAAGAAAAGGTTTGTGTTAAATTAATTTGTTTGTTTTCTTTTGACCAGGAGAAATTATTCAAGGCTTAATAGAATCTCTTGATATTGGTCAAGGAGATGTTGAGTGTGTTGAGTACAATCACTTTGTTACGGAGGATGATTATGCCAATTTAGCGGCAGAAACAGCAATGGAAATGGTGCGTTATGAGTTTTTTCTTAAAATTTCTAATAAATCAAATAAGAGTTAACTGCATAAATTTAGTAAATTTAAACCAATGGAGATGTTTTTGTATTTAAGGATATGTTGAACGCCGAAGATCAAAATGTATCCATTGGAAAAGGATCTCAGGTACAGTGCAAAAAGACTTTTCTTGCAGACAACAAGACCGAAAGTTTTTCTTTTAATTATTGACAGAGGCATCAGAAGCTCCAAGAAATGCTGAAATATATTGTCTCAGATATACCCCCACCAACAGAAGAGGAAATAAATGAAGGTAGAATTTCTCCCAAAGAAAACACCGATGATGATGAAAGCCACATGAATAAGAGGGCCACGAGAACCACTCCACTTAAAGTATTTCCAATATTTGAGAAAGGATTTGTTGACACAACACGTTCAAAAGGTTCTGTCAAAAAGTTAACCCCTATGAATTTTCTGACGCGAACTGAAAAGCATGATGGTTCTCTTACTCAAACTGTCATTGATGCAGGTTGATAAAATAATTTATTGTTATAGATTTTTCTTTTTGATAAATATTTTGATGTATAGGTCAGAAAAAAGTTGGCATTAATCACTGTACAGTGTGTGACTTTATTTACACCATTGGGATCCAAGATGAAGAGCGTATTCATTTGGAGAAGCATAATTTTGTTACAGGAGTGATAAAATTTCCAGGTTATCTAAAATATTTTGAAGTCATTTGATTGGATTTCTGAAACCCCTTTTTAAAAGGTTGGAAAAGTGAGCATTCTCTAGAAGAGTTCGATGATGGAAAAATTGTTGTGTGTTCTGAGGATAACAAAAGGCATTGGTCCAAAGTCAAGGAGATTTTATTAGTAAGCCTTATTTTCAGTGTCTCTTTTTGTCCTTAATTTGCATCCAAATCCACTAGTGTTCTATTAATATATACAATTATTGTATTAATCATTTTACTATTTGCCAGGTTGTGGATAATCAACTTGGAATAAGCAGTGATGACACTCCCATTAGAGATCTTTCCAAGGCCTACATGTTCTTGTCTGATGGATATGTTGCTGGGTTTCTTCTAGCTGAGCCCATTTCTTACAAGTAAGAAATATAGAGGACACAATTCAGCAAATATTCTCGATTATCTGCTATCTTTTTCTTAGAAATGACCTTCTCTCGCTGGCTTCCTCCAAAAATGGAGAAATACCAGTCCTGAACAAGATTCGTGAAAATATGGTTAAAAGAACCTTAGTAGGAATATCAAGGATTTGGGTGTCTGAGAAGTTCCAGGTAAAAAGTTTGTTTAATTTATGAATCAATTTGTATATTTGAAAGCCAAATATTTTCAGCGAAAGAAAGTTGCGACCCGATTAGTCAATGCCATGAGAGATTCTTTTGGTACAGGCAAACGGTTGAAGGCCTCAGAATTTGCCTTTTCACACACTACCTCAAATGGTTATGCTTTTGCAACAAAGTATTTGAAACAGCCAAATTTCATCACTTATACAACCTTAGGAAATAACGGTATCCCAGAATAGCCATGTAAAGCTATTTTTTTCTCTATTCGACTCTTTAAGTTTTTGTTATGACTCTTTGACCTTACTTCTTACAATAGTATTAAAAATTGATATAGTATATTATACTTTTTCACTTCAAAGTCAATAAGTTCTTATTTTTGTAGTTTTGGCATATGAATTCGCTTGAAATTATTTAGAGACTGTGACGTCCCATAGGGTAACCTTTGTTTGATGTTTAGTGATTGATATGGGGCTAAAAGTTTAGGGAACCTACCCCTAAACTTAGGTCACCTTTCATATATTTTATATGTATAAAAATTAATTAACAATTATGATGCAAACCAAACCACGTCGCGGGGCAACATCACGAAATCCAAAAGTAAAAAGGGCATTTGAAGTAATGGAAAATTGGATAGGAAGAATTGTAACATCTAGGATTCACCAGCACAAAATGATATATATCTCGACTCAGAAGTCAATTGAGTACATAGTCTGACTGAACCCAGCTTATCAGTTACTGAAGTTCCATGTGCTCCAGTACTTCTACTTCCTCATTCCAATTGCATTGTGTTAATTAAGATATATGTGTCAATTGGTATGGTATTTAATGGGAAACTTATTCTCTATTTGCATGTCAAAATAATTTTTAATGCTTTTTATAGTAAGTTAAAACTTTTAGCAACATTCAATCTTGGAACCATCATACTCCAATGTTTGATTATGAAAAGCAACAAAGAGATTGTTGGCAGCAGTTATCTTCTTTGTTAGATGGTTTGCCTTTCCCTAGTGGCATTTCTAAATTTGGAGAAAATCTGTACCCAAAAGTGACTGTTGACGAGAAAACTATTGAAAAGCTTTGTCTTTTGGCATGAGAAAAGATTGATATTCTGGTCAAATGTTGAAAATGAACTTATTTCCCATTAAAAAATTAATTTTACCCTTTTTTGTGAACATTGTAGAGTAATAGGTTAATGAAGAGTTTTATGTTGTTCATTATACATGAAACTTTCACAAAATAATGCAATCAAACGAGAATCTTTTCAATCTCCTGTTGAATGGTTGTTATCTGAGGCTTAATTTGAGATCCTTCATTCTGGGTGATTGAGGCAGCAATCACTGGTCGGGATACGCCACAAGCACGTCCTAGGGCTGGAAAAAAAGACTTTTTTAGACCAAATATGTTAAAATCTGACTGCAACAAAAGCTTTCTGAGACCAACCTTGCTTGGATCTCACAAAGACATAAGGTACGTTTTTGTCCTCGCACAAGAGAGGTATGTGGAGTAGAATTTCAAGTGGCTCTGCGTCAGCAGCAAGTACCACGAATTCAGATTGGCCGCGGTTCAAGGTTTTAGTAGCTTCGTTTGCGCCTTTACGCATCTAGAAACAGTCAAGAATTAGTGTCTCATTAATTCAAGAAGGTTTTTAAACAGTCTACCTGCTTATAATTTGTTGCCTGTTGGACAAGATTCAATATCTTTGTAGTCAGAGTAGAATCAGCCAAGGGATAGGCCTTAGGATTCACTTCACCTTCAGCAGTCTGAAAAAAAATTAAATTAAATTTAATGCCTTATATTTTAAAGTCTATTTAAATTTCAAATATTAGTGCTACAGACAAATCCAAAAGGCTTAATTATACTTTAAACCATTTGGAAAAGAGATAAAAAATTACCATTTTAACCCTCTCTGGCTCTTTGCCTTCACTGAGGTAATACGTATTTGGAATGAAAAAACTTTATATAAAAGAAATGTTCTTAGTTTCCCTATTTTTGGGGGACCTTTGCCCTTTTTAAGATGTTAATCTAGATTTAACGCTTCCTCTCAAAACCGACAAAAAGCGTGGGTTTGAAACTTTTGTTGATGTTTGTTTCCAAACGATTTCGTAGATATCTTTGCCTTTGCTGTAATAAACATAACATCGTGTTTAAAATATGAATCGAATCGGAATTCGAACCATAAGTCAAAACTCAATGCCAACTAGAAGATGTGATTCATCAGCTCTGCAGTGAGCATAAGGCTTTCTGTGAATGGGATGCTCACATGACTTTTTTCGAAGTCTTGATCGAACCTTATCCTCAGCGAGTGGTAAGGTTAGGTTAGGGGAAACGTCATGGTATCTCAAAGTTTTGAAGCTAGAGAGCAGAGATTTGGCATACAGACCTCCCATCTAAATGCGACTGAACTGACAAAGGGGATATTTTTAAAGTTTGTGGTGATATGAGAGGGGGCTGAGTGACAGGGTCCTTAATCTAGCTTTTATTACGGACTCAATGTTTGCATGTAAAGTAAACATGTACAAGATGAGACTTCACAAAATGATGCAAAAAAATTTTTTAGCTGATATATTGAAACATTCGAAAATAGAAAAAAAATACATTTTAAAATGCTTGGTTGTATTACAAATGTAATTTTAAAAAAATTCACATTAGATTGGCCATCATACGTATGAAAAAATTATTTGATTCAAGTGAACTGAGTTTCATCGATATATTGATGACGGAATTAAAAATATGTACTTTCTGGAAAATATTTCAATTTTAACTTTGATTGCTTTGGTTTTGTTCTCGTTAAGACTTGGGTATGAAAACTTTTTGCCTCTCGTAAACTTTCATTTTAGCTTCAAGACTTGTCATTTCATCCTCAATATCTCTTTTCCTTTGCCTTATGCGAATGCTGTCAGCTCGAACAGAAAATTTTGAAAGCTCTGCTAGAAGCTCCTGGTGTTGAGATCTCATTGAATTCAAAGCTTCGATCCGCGACTCGTCGTTCAAGCGGACGTGATTTGGGGGGCAATCTGGATCAGGCTTTTCACGCTCTTTTCTATCAGCCTCCTCTTTCCACTGCGATTGCCGTTCTTGTAAGTACTTTGGCACAGATCCAGCCTTATAAGTCTCAGGAAGGGCCAGCGATGGCTTTTTCACGCTCAGCGCTTCTTTCACAGCCTTAAAATTTTGATGAGGTTAAAAAATAACACTTGATATTAGTTAATATAACCAGGGTTTACCTTGACCTCTTTTCTTTTGTTGTGGCCAACGACAGATACACTCTCTATGTTAGCTGAAACATAATCAATGTCGGTGCCTCGAGCCAACACAGAGCTTCTTTCGATCGCATCATCCAAATTGTTAGGGGTCTCACTTCTTGAATTTCGACTGACGCGTGAAACTGACCTGAGGACCTCTGGACTTTCAGGTACGTTATAATGTTGTGGTACATAGCTGGTACGAGAACCTTGTTGAGACCTCAAAAAGAAATAAGTCGAATTTTGAAATTTTATTTTATGTGTATTTAGAGCATTTTTGTTTACCTTAGTTCACCGACGAGAGGTGTTGGGCTTTTCCTCTTCTCTTTATTTACAGAATTCTCAGCTTCAAACTTTCCCCAATGTTTAGAGTCATGCTTTTGAAGCTGTGCTCTAGTTAGGGGTTCCACATAACAGACATTTATTTTGCTAGAAGATAAAGCTCTGCTCAGGGCTTTCTGTTGTTTTGCTTGGTACGATGCCTGAGTTCTCACTGATCCGTCTCGAATGCTTCCTAGATCACTAATCTGATCGCTTGATGCAAATTTTCTCAGATTTCTTTCCATTGTTTGTCTTGTAAGATGTTCCTTGCAAAGTGGTTCAACAGAAAAAATTTCATCCACCAAAAATTGTATTCTTTGTTTTCGCTCCCCAATCGACAAGTCAGAAAATCTTGACGTGGTAGACTTCATTACTGATTGTATTTCAGCATGAAAGCCATCGAAGCTGTCTTCTGGGAGCTTCTCCATAGATCTGGGTTTTCGAAAGGCTGAGCTCACCGATCCAGCATAGCTAGGTACAAAAGGGCCTGTTTTTTGATGACTTAGAAGAAACTTTTTTGATTCTGTTTCTGACATATTTTCAGAACTTTGAAAGGGTTCAGAAGGACCTTTTCCTTCAATGGTCCAGTCATACAAAGTTGGTTGTAATGGATTGTATCCTTTTACACGATCACTGTCTGGGATGGCAAACGCTCTTATTGGCTTTGGTCTTATTCTTTCCTGGCCGATAGACTGATTCCTCTTCTGTCTATCCTTGGACGAGAGCTGCTGGATATGTTTGATGTTGCCTCGGTGAAAGTCTATCGCTGGGGGCTGCACATACTTAGCATCGAACGATCCCCATGGGACATCAGCCATTAAGCCCATGATTTATTAATTTAATACTCACTCACAATCTTGCTTTTGACGACAGACTCGATACGTTACTTTATCTGATATGTGGCTTGAAATCACAAGAGATTCACTTTGATAAACTATTCACAGAATTCCCATGAAAACCAATTTTTTTGTGAGTCATTGATTGTTTATTATTGAAAAATTGGTCTTTGTTCAGATCTGTGCTTTGGCGTAAATATAGTTCCAAAGACATCTAAAATTGCTTACCACTTTGAGCTTTGTATAGCGGAAGATAAGCCGGGGAATACCGGCAACCTCCATCAGGTCGTCAACCTTTTTCGTTTACATCTATAGGCTTACCTCAGGCTCACAAGCATACCAAAGATGGGCCTCGACCCAACACCGACATAGGTGCCCCTCTTGTTATAACCCAAATTTTTTTGACCTGATGAATTGAAAAAATTTCTGACCCTTATTGAGTTGGTCACGGTTGACCTGAGTTTTCGAAATTGTCCTACCCTCTGTCCGTGAACATGGGGACTGGTTTGTTGACACCGAATTTAACTCTGGAGAAAATCTCAAAATTATAAAAAAAACAAATGAGATTTTAAAAGTCAGGGTTTTGCTGATACCTCAGACCAGTTGAGTAACAAAACGTGGATAAAATAATATAAAACATTCATGAACTGCGAGGGTGGAATTTATTTAAAAAATAAAACAACTGCATTTTGAAATTAACTTAATTATAATACCTGATTGAATAAAAGTGATGCAAGTTGCAAAAAAATACTACTGTTCACAACAAATTAAGAAACCGTTAAAACTCATGTAAGGACAATTCTAGTTCGAACAGACTAAGCCTGATAATTTGCTTGATTTTAGTTCCATTTCCAAAAAAGCTTGATTCTAAAGGCTCTTTTGGTTCGGTAGTCACTTTTTGTCTTCTGCTGGGACCAAATTTTGCAAGAACATTTTTATATCCTTCAAAAAAGATATGGATTTTAAGTTGAATTGTTGATAACTGTTTTGCCTTAAACAATACGATCGCTTAAATAACCTGTAATTCAGCTGAAGAAGATGAATGAGGCAATCCTTGGTATGTTTTAAACTCGTGGTTTTTGCAAAATGATTTCAAAGCAGTAGAAGTCAGTTGTCCCCATCGGTAGGGAACCACTGGATCGCAGTCTCCATGGGCCTGCAGGATAGGGACCTAAAAACATGAATTTATGAATCATTTACATTTGTGGAGTAAAACTTAAATAATTCACAAGAAAGGTCAAATTCAAATCGATAGCTCTTAAAAAGTTAATTATATTCTGACATAATGATGTAATTTTTGATGGAGCTTGTCAAAAATACAAATGCAAATCAAACCAAAGAATGAAACTAAAAAATCTGTTTCAATTAGTGACATTTACAAACAGCTATAAAATTTTATACTGACTTTCTCTTGTATATAATTTTCTCTTTAACACATTACATTTTGATTTGAATTATGTGGAACTTTCCAAGTTATCATTTTTCTACCCTTAAGTATTTGCTCGAATGCAAACCCTCAAAAAGATGTAAAGCATTGTATTTGATTAATGGAGTATTGAAATATTTAAATACAAAAACTTACAGTTTTATTTGCTTCCATTGCCGCCCCTGGGAATGACTTATGCAAAGGAAGCCAACAAGACAATGCGATGACACCAGCAAGCTGAAACTTTGCAGTCAGTCCTGTGTATAGTGCCAACGCACCCCCTTGAGAGAATCCACCAAGAACAATTCTGAAACAGTTTTGCTGATTTTTTCAACAGCTTTCTCGAAATCAATTTGAAGTCCCGCCAAGCTACCTTATTAAAAATAAAGTTTTAGTCTGCATAAAATTACCTAGAAGGATCAATTCCAAGAGCAATCTCCTCCTCTATAATTTTTGACACGATGACTTTCGAACTTTCTATTCCTTTTTCGTCTTCAGTTCCGTTTGGATCCAAAGACATCTGCAACAGGAAATATTTCAATCGTTTGAATCATTTTCAAAGGCAAAAAAATGGAATTTCATCATAAAAAGTTGGGCACAAAGCATTTCCTTTCCTTTCAAAACTTAGTCAATATAAAAAAAGCTTACCAAATCAAACCAGGCAGGCATTTCGAATCCTAGTGTAAACACATTTTGCTTTTATTCTTTTTTCCAGCTTTTTAAACTATTTATAAGAATCAACCTGAATTCAAAGTGACTGGTATAGTTCCTGCTGTCGGGCAAATTATTTTGACATGGGATTCACGAATGTCTGCCAATGTTGAGGCCCATCCATGACCAGTGTCACCCTTAATAAGTATAATAAAGTTAAGTTGATGTTTGTGCTACCACCTTGCACACAACTGTCAGAAAATATCTTACAAGTCCGTGCAAAAAGATCAAAGAAGCAGAGTGCTTCCCCCATGGTGAAACAACAACTGGTTTATTCATCTTCTTTTGTTGGCTACTAAAACGTAAGAAAATATTTGCATCAAATAAAACTTCCTGCGAGTAAATTCACACTGAATACTTAATGATGATATCTTTATTCTTACCTTGTCTCTTTGGTATTGAGATCTTTTTGACTTTTGTCAAAGGATGCAGAAAAACGTTGTCCCATAAAAATTGTTACCCAAGAGGCCAACAATAAAACTCAACAAAGCCAGGAAAGAGTTCAATCTTATCTTGGACGGTGTCGAGAAAAATTTATTCCTTAAAATACCGAGAAGAAAGGCAGCCTGAAATTTTTTACCAAAATATGCGACAAAACTTTACAAACTTATTTCCATGGATAAATATGATCCAAGACTCTCCCCATTCGGCTCCACCGATATATATTAATCAACAACTTTGATCAAAGAATCAGCTGAAAATCGAACATCCTTTGCTATCAGCAAAATTTAGTTTGTGTAATTCTTTGTAAAATATGAAAAATCAGTCTCAAACGTAAGAAATATTTTAAGGTGTAAATCATTTCGAAACCAATTAATAGTTCATTTGAAGCTGCTTCCCAAGCAGTCTCTTGAGCACTATTGTTGTAAAATTGGGTCATTCTATGAAGTCAGACTGATTGAATATAGACCTTTCTAAGGGCAATTAATCAATCTTTAACTTTTAATCCCTCCTTTTTTACATTTACAGGTAAAGTAACTTTACAAAAGGTGGGTCTGGCAACCCTCCCCAACCATTTGGGGTAAGGTGACCAGGCGGATTGTCACATCTAAATCTCAAATGATGAAAAACAAGTGAATATTTGGTCATGTGATGAATAAAAAGATAATGATTATATTAATACATTAATGCAAAAACTGCCATCCAGATGATGCTAATACCAAAAGATGAGCCCCCCATAGCAGCTAAGTTGAAGGAAAATGTGGGACTGAATAATAGAACAGGGAAAACGATAACCCTTGACACTTCGAGACTGAAGATTGGGAAACATGCTCTCCAAAATAGGCTGTCGTGTCTCCGAGAAGTC
>Ga0194133_10010136_pt1 | contig 10660 bp, 9 predicted proteins | sample TA2KigOf40mmetaG_FD_155448 | JGI IMG/M metagenome (GOLD analysis project Ga0194133, IMG submission 155448) | Freshwater microbial communities from Lake Tanganyika, Tanzania - TA2015055 Kigoma Offshore 40m | ecosystem: Environmental > Aquatic > Freshwater > Lake | place: Tanzania: Lake Tanganyika...
ATCCGCTTGCACAAGGAGAGGCAGATGTTTTTTTTCGTGGGACTAGGTGTCGTGTTTGGCTGCGTATTCGGCGGCTACATCATGGCCGGCGGGAAGATGGCGCCGATTATCAAGGCGGCGCCGATCGAGGGCTTCATTATTGTGGGCTCGGGTATCGGTGCGCAGCTGATCGCCAACAGTATGCTGATCTTCAAAGGCGGTTTCGGCGGTATCGGGCGCTGTATCGCCGGGCCGAAATGGAAGCCGCAAGATTATCTCGATCTGATTCTGCTGGTCGGCAAGCTGCTCAACGTGATGAAAAAAGAGGGCGCCGTAGCGCTCGAAGCACACGTTGAAAACCCGGACTCCTCAGGTATTTTTGGTGAATATCCCAAGCTCGCCAAAGATCACTCCATCGTTCACATGATCTGCGACACGCTGCGATTAGTGGTGATTGCGCAGGGTAACCTCGATGCGGATGCAGTCGATGATGTGATGAAAAATGCCATCAAGACCCACCATCACGATGAATTGAAATTCCAAGGCATGCTGCAAAACGTGGCCGGTGCGCTCCCCGCGCTGGGTATCGTGGCCTGCGTGTTGGGTGTGGTGAAAACCATGGGTGCGATTGACCAGCCACCGCCTGTACTCGGCGCGTTGATCGGTTCCGCGCTGGTGGGTACCTTCCTTGGGGTGTTCGTGGCCTATGGCGTGTTTGACCCGCTCTCCGCTCGCCTCGGCCAGATCATTGACGAAGAAGGCCAAGTCTACAAAGTCATCAACGAAATGATCGTGCAAACCCTGCGCGGCCACCCCGTGCCGCTGGTGATCGAAGCGGCGCGTAGCGTGATTTCGCATCATAATCAGCCTGGTTTCGCCGAAGTCTTTGACGGACTACGCGGCAAGTAAAAACGTCGCTGGCGTTGTTGTAGGTGTCTTGCCGTACGTCTTGTACTGTCTGCGACACCTACGCCTAGCCAGCAACGTTTTACAAACGTCGTTGGCGTTTTGGTAGCATCTTGCCGTATGTTGTGTACTGCCTGCGACACCTGCGCCTAGCCAGCGACATTTTACAAATGCCGCTGAATTGTTGAGGTCCGTCGCCGCACTTCGGGTGCTGTCTGCGACACCTAAGCTTGGCCAGCGACTTTTTGCCAAAATGGCTGTCGCGGTTCACGCCCTCCTGGTTTTAATTTGCGGCACCCAGCTGCAAGATATTTTCAATTTTGCACCTGACGGAATGTCGACTATTTTCAGGCATGTAGATTGCTTGTTTCGGAGCAACCAGAGGCCGTATCTTTGCCAACGTTGCTACAACTGCAAAGATCGTGGCTTTGAGCTTATGACGAAAGGAGCGGCTATGTACGATCAAGCAAGAATGATTATCGAAACGACAGCCAAAGCGATGGCTGCCAATACGCCGGTATCGCATCAAGGCCGTGGCGCCTCGGACAACGTACAGTCTGTTTGGCGCCGTCATGGCTGGGTACCACCCACCGAACAAGGCAAAGATTTCCGCGCTACGCTTCGTAACACCGCCGACCGCATCGCGCACGTGTATTGATTGTCTCCTCCCTGTTCTTCGGCAACGGAGTTTCGGGTTTTGCCCGCGCATTGCGCGGGCAATTTTTTTGCGGCAGCCAATAAGGGGGGGCTCACCTGAACTAGGCCTTTATTCCGGTTCCAGAAAAGTGCTTGCTTCAATGCGGTAACACTGCATTATTTTATAACCGGAATATCCCTTCAGGAGTACTGCAATGCGACGCTCAGTCGATAACAGTCAACATCTCTCATTGCCTAACCAAGGCACAGCAAAACCCTTGAATACCGGGGCGAATTTCAACCAAAAAAATAATTCAGCCATACCGAGCACGCACCAGCCCGTACTTTCTGGTTTGCCGGAGGATGTCATGATGCAGCTATTGCTGTGGACGATGAAGCAAGATACCTTGGAGACCAGCGCACGAGCTCTACGATGTACATCACATCGATTCAACCAGATGCTTATGTACTATGAGGAAAATGGGTATTACAAGAAATTTCTTGAAGATAGCTATATCGAGCGCTCGAATGAATTCGTTACAAACATTTTTTCATATCCCTGCGAATTCTCAGGGAAAAATTGTATTTCTGATCTCAACGATCTAAAAAAAAATCAATGGTTTAGGGGAAATCTATTACAGATCCGAAAACGGTTACATAAATTTTTTATGTATTGACGATAATTTTAAAGATAAATTTGACGATGAATGGATTAAACAATTTCAGTGTTTTAAAGGTTCGCACTTGCCTGTTGTGGTGTCTTGCGGAACTGCAGGGCTTGAGGTCGTGGCAAAGATTAATCAGGTACTTCCCCCAAAGGTAGCACTGCAGCTCTCCGTCGGTTATGTTGGCGAGCGAGACCATGAGGAAACCATATGCGAAACTTTATCAGCCTTATTTTCTAGTGGGCGCCCGCTAGGGCTTGAGCTTTACCATTACTCGCTCATGCCAAAGCCAGCACAAAAACTGATACTAGAAGCCATGTGCGAGTCAAAAATAATTTCTTACATAAAATTTTCGGACATTGAAACAAATCTTATCTTGGACGAATTAGTGAATAGATGGTCAGACTTTCGCGATGTTCATCTGGTTGTCGTGGAATATGAAACCTTACTTTATTCAAGAATGTACGGTGGACGAGAACCTAACATCGTCAACCGAAAGCTGCTTACAAAGAGTATCGAAAAAATTTCATCACGAGACGATCAGCTGCTACCGCCGATTCCGTTGCTTCTGCAGAGTGTAGATGATGACAATCTCTCAGCTGAACTTTACGGTTCTCAAGCCTCACGCAGCCGTCTTGAGCAACTGAATTTTTTCTTTTTGCAGAACCATGATTTCCCCGACCTTAAAACAGTTGAAGCAATTCAAAATTCATTAAAATCCTTGCCCAAAAAATATGCTGATTACCAGTTGCTATTTAGCTTGACGGGTGATAAACAGGAATTTTCTAAATCCAATACTACGGCACTAAAACCGGCTTCGCCACCTTTGGATTCTGAGGATAGTTCGATTCTTGTGTCGAGTGCGAGTGACTCCGAAGATGAAACGAGTGAACTGAGCGACGAGATAAAAGTAGTTAGTTATTCGAGGCGGGATGCGGCGTTTAGATCAACACAAAATCGAATAAAAACCGTCGCTGATCAGTCAGATGAGGGTGCGCCGAAAAGAAAAATCAAACCTAAAAAAGCGCAGTCCGCCGACAAAACCCGAAGCCGTACCCGGACCGAGCCAGCAAGGAGCGCACCGACGAATCATAAAGAGCCGGCAAGGCGCGTGATGGAATCAACCGAGCCAAAGATTAAAAGGCGAGATCGGTGTGTGATCAGCTAGTGCCTGATGTATAAATCCTGGGGTGCCGGTTCCGGCACCTTTTTTTTGCCGATCGACAAGTAAACTCAGCCTTTTGGGTAGTGATCTCTGATCTTGGTATTATCCGTTCGTTAGCTTGTTTTCCAGATCGATCATATTTAGGAGCCGCCGATGCATCTGCGTCTATCCGCTTTCGTCCTCTTGCTGTGGCTTTGTTCAAGTGCCTTTGCGCAATCGGTTGACTTCATCGAGCCTAAAAATAATGCAACCGTGTCTTCGCCTTTCAAGGTGAAATTTGGTCTGAATGGCATGCAGGTCGCGCCCGCCGGAGAAATGAAGGAGGGCACGGGTCATCACCATTTGCTGATCAATGTCGCCGACATCCCGGAAGGTACGGTCATCCCCATGGACGACCAGCACCGCCACTTCGGCAAGGGCCAAACCGAGACCGAGATGATGCTACCGCCCGGTCCCTACCGTCTCACCATGCAATTTGCCGACGGCGCGCATCGCTCCTATGGCGAGAAAATGCGCAAGACGATTGAGGTGACGGTTAAGTGTCCGCCGACCGACCGCCTCACAACAATTTGCGTGGCAGTGCAGTCGTTGTAAGGTACTTCAACCCGTAGCGCGATTAACCCGGGAATACTTCTCCGGGTTAACCATGCTGAGCGAGTCTTAGACTACACCTAGTATTGTTTTCTGTGCCGCAGATAGTGCTGCTTTCTGGGCCGCGGTGAGTACCGCCTTTTGGCCAGCAGTGATGCTACTCAGTTGTGTATTAGTCATGCCTGCTATCTGAGATGGTGTCATTGAAGGTATTTGCGTAGCCGTGATTGATGCAATCTGGGTGGTAGAGAGGCTCCGTACTTGAGCGGTTGTTAACTGACTTAATGCCGTCGTACTCAAGGTTGGGATCTGGCCGGAAACTGCAGTCGTTGTCAGAGCCAGAAGCTGCGTAAGACGCAAGGCGCGGATCTGCGCAGAGCTCAGCCGATTCAACTGAGTGCTGCTCAATTGAGCTATTTGCTGCGCCGTTAGTGCTTGAACTTGAGTAGGTCGTAGGCCTGGAATAGCAGTGCTGGTGAGGCTATTCAACTGCGTTGGTGTCAACGCGCGAAGTTGGTCGTTAGTGAGCGATGCCACTTGGGCGGTGCTAAGCTGGCTCAGCATCGCGGTGGTAAGTTTCAATGCTGCAGGATTCAATGCAGCGATATCGGCGCTATCTAGTCCCGCTAGCTGACTCGTCGTTATTGCATTCAGCTGTGCCGACTTCAGGCCTCGTAGCTGCGCTGCCGTCAGGCTGCCGATTTGATCAGAACTGAGAGTGCTGAGCGAAGTCGACTGCACGCTCCCAATAGCATTCGGTGCTATCGATGTCAGTTTATTTGCTGTAGCGATCTGACCTATTGCACTAACGTCCAAGAAGCCAGCCTGCGTAGATGTCAAGGCTGAAATAGCTGATAAGGTCAGTTGCCCAAACTGCGTGCTGGAGAGTTTGTTCAGATCAGTAGATGTCGTGAAGCTTCGAATTTGTACCGGCGTTAGCGCCCCGACCTGTGCGCTAGTCATAGATCTCAGCATTGTTGAGGTCAACGATGTCAGTGCGCTCGGATTAAGGGCAGCGATGGTTGCCGTATTCAAGCTGGAGAATTGAGCCGTTCCAAGGTTGGCAAGCTGGCCAGATGAAAGCGCTCTTGCTTGGTCTGCATTCAAGGCTGCTAGCTGTGTGGTCGTCAACAGGCCGAAGTTTGCTGCAGTTAGTGATCCAATTGTGGAGGGTGGTAGCGCCGCAATATCACCCACGTCAATGGCCTGTAGCTGAGCCTCCGTTAACTGGTTTAGCTGAGCCGGTGTCATCGCTCGGATCTGTGCCGAGGTCATTGCACGCAATTGCTCATCCGATAGTCCAGTAAGTTGGGTAGCGCCTAATCCCCTGATCGCATTTGTACTGAGGGCTTGTATCTGCTGCGTAGAAAGCGCTGCGAGTGTGTCACTACTTAGTCCGGAAATTTGAGGTGCGGTCAAAGCATTGATATCTGCAGTTTCCAGGCTGGCGAGTTGATCAGCGTTGAGTACATTGATTTGGTCTGCGCGTAATACCCGAACTTGCGCTGCGGTCAGTCCAGCCAATTGTGTAGTTGTCAGGTTGGCGAACTTCACTGCATCGATTTCTGCGATTGTTGCAGGAGGTACAGTTGCCAGGTCAGTCGCATCAATCGCCTGTAATTGCTCTAATCCAAGTGCCTCGAGTTGAGCCGCATTGAGGTTGCGGATTTGCGCAGACCCCATCGCGCGTAGCTGGTCCTCTGAAAGTGCCTGCATCTGAGGCGCACTGAGGCCTTTGACCGCGATTGGGCTGATCGCCGCAACCTGTGTACTCGTGAGGTTCGATATCGTTGTGTTGTTCAGACCGCCGATCTGAGCAGGCGTCAACGCTGCAATATCAGCGGTCTCAAGTGAGACAATTTGTTCAGCCGAGAGATTGTTGATCTGTCCAGATGTCAATGAGCGTACTTGTGCAGAGGTGAGAGCAACAATTTGACCAGTCGAAAAGCGGGCAACAGCGTTATTGGATATTTGAGCGATGGTCGCATTTGAGATTGCGGCCAGATCGGCCGTCTCGATCGCCTGCATCTGATATTGCGCTAATCCATTCAGTTGAGTTGCGCTAAGTGAGCGCACCTGTACTGATGTCATGGCACGGATTTGGTCCTCAGACAGTGCGTCTAGCTGTGACGTATCCAGGGCAGCGATCGCAGAAGTACTTAGTGATTGTATTTGACTGGTTCCAAGGGTTGAAATTACGCGATCGGTCAGCGCCCTGACTTGGGTGGTTGACAATGCAGCAATATCGCTTGTTTGTATATTTGTGATTTGGTCTTCCGAAAGTCCATTGATCTGGTCATTCGTCATTGACCGCATCTGAGCTGAGGTGATTGCTGCAATTTGTGCCGGCGATAGATTTGCAATTTGTGCCGGTGTTAGTGAGGCGAAAATTGCGGTATCGATCGCGGCAAGATCACCTGTATCAATAGCTTGTAGCTGATAATCAAGCAGCCCATTCAATTGTTCGGAGGTTAGCTTTTGCACTTGTGTCGAACTGAGCCCTTTAACTTGATCTTCGGTCAGGGCACGTAGTTGGTTGGATGTCATTCCCTGAATCGCCTCAGTGTTCAGGCCTGCCATCTGTGTCATCGTGAAGAAGCTCCCGGTTGGCGTCAGAAGCGTGGATACTTGAGCGCTATTAAGGGCCGCAACCTGAGTGTCGGATAGGGCGGCTACTTGCTCCTCGGTGAGACCCGCCAAGTCAGACGATTCGAGGGAAGCGAGCTGTATTGAAGTCAGGCTTCTCAGCTGTGCCGTACCGAGGGCGTTCAGCTGTTGGGCACTCATGCCAACGATTTGATCTGTGCTAAGTGCCTGTACCGATGTCAGACTTAGAAAAGGTACTTGCTCAGGCAGAAGTGATGCCGCTTGATTTACCGACAAACTTACTATCTGACCCGAGCTGAGGCCACTTACTTGTTCAGTATTTAATGCACGTAGTTGATTAGCGGTGAGTTGGCGTACTTGGCCTGAAGCACCCGTCGTCAGGCCTACTAGCTGCTTGGAGCCTAGTGCCACCAATTGTTCACTGCTGATCGAGCTAATCAGTCCAGTTGGTAAGACCGCAAGTTGAGTCGAACTGATTCCGGCCAGAGCCTCTGGCGATATCTTGGAAAGCTGTTCTGCCGTCATGGCGCTGATGGATGTCGTACTCAGCCTGCTGACTGCGGCTGAATCCAGCGCAGCGAAGTCCGCAGTGGTCACCGGCACGAAAGTCGTGGTGGATGTGCTGGAGCTTATGGGAGAAGTTGCCATATCAATCCTCTGATGGGTTGGTGTTGTTAGCGGCGAGTGTGCTTAGTCCATGAATTAATTCGTTTTCGAGTGAACGTACGCGTCGATGATTAAGTTGTTCGGCGAGTGCCGGGGTAAGTTTCATGTCGGGTGCGTGCATTTCGCCATGCGCTAGCGCCACTGCAAGTTTTTCGTATTGATCCAGATCGCGCGCGACCATGGCGCCGGCGTTCAGTGCGTGCAGTACGCTGGACCCCATGCGCGAGACCATGCTGCGCCCGGTCACCGTCAGAATTGGTGTGCCTACACCGACCACGTCATTGGTGGTTGAGCCGCAGTTGTAGGGCCAGGTATCCAGAAACAAATCAGCTACAGATAAATAAACGCGGTACTCCGCATGATGAACGCGCGGGCTGAATCGAATACGCGATATGTCCGCGCCGGCCCGCCGTGCGTAATCCATTAGATGATTGCGTGCACTCGGGTTGTCATCAATCAGCCACAGCAGCGTGTGAGGTGCTCTATTCAAGATGGACAGCCAGCGGTCGAATAACTCGCGGTGAAGCTTGTAGACGTTGCCAAACGATGCCATTACAAACGCATCTGCCGGCAGATCAAACTCCTCACGGCTAGCTGATCGCACCGGTGTGCTAGGTGCGCACAAGGGCAGAAAGCCGCCATCAACGTAGAGCGGCTTCTCCGAGAAATAGGGGCTGTCAGACTCCGGATGGACATGCCGGTCGGTGATCACAAAATCCAACCATGGCATCGCCGTGGTACCAATGAAACCAAGCCAGGTACCTTGCAGTGGCGCCGGGTGAAGCGCGAAGATCCCCGGGCGAGCGCCGTTGGACAGGCCATGCAGATCGATCAGTACATCAATCTCGTCGCTAACAATCAGCTGCGCAGCCTCGCGGTCGCTCAGGCCATGTATCGGTCGTACATGGTCGAATCCATTGAGCAGGCGCAGACGGTGCGCACTACCATCCTCAATACTGAAGTCATAGCCGTAGATCTCGAACCGCTCGCGGTCATGGGTCGACAAGGTATCGGCCAGCAGTAATCCCACAGCGTGTACGCACAGATCACCCGAGACATAGCCAATTCTTATCTTTGCGTGTGGCCAAGGTTGGCGTGGCCCCAGATATTCTTCTTTAAGGCTGTAGGTACGACCAACAAATGCGTGGGAGGTGAGAAGCTGCTGTACCGGATCGTCACTCAGCGCGAGCATGGCTAATGGCGAGGTGGCCATCAGTAAGTCATTCATACTCAGGCCGGGTAGTGTGCGGTAGACCGGCCACATACATGCCTTCTGACGAATATGTACCCAGTGCTGAATCGCTGCAGGTTGTTTCGGGTTGATCAGCAGGCTTTGGTACAGGGCGCGTTCGGCAAGGTCGTAGCACTTATGGTTTTCATGGACGCGTCCGATGTGGTTTAGTGCCAGAGTCACCAACTCATCGGTTGCTTGATCTTGCAGCATGCGTTGGCCGGGTAGCGCTGACCAAACACTCAGCGCTTCGTCGGTTTGACCCATAGCCTCGAGCACGAGGCCAAGGTTGATCACAGCTTGCGGGAAGCCGGGTTGCAACAGAAGGCAGTTGCGATAAGCATTTAGAGCGCCTTCGGGGTCGCCATGGCTTTGTAGCAGCGAGCCCAGATTAAACAACGCCAGGTGGCGTAGCGGCTGGGTCTCATCGGCCAACCAATTTTGATACAGCGCGATGGCAATGGTTTGCTGCCCCGCCTTGCATAGCTGCTCGGTGGCGGCAAACAATTGCCCAAGCGGCAGCTGTCCGCCGTCCCCCTCGGGGCCGGCAGGCAGCGTAAGTTCGGCAACGTCGTGTTGTTCCGCAAGCATGTGCAAATTCCGTCAATCGGGCAATGAATACAAAAGTCGGAAGCGTCTGAGCAAAGTCTGTGCCAAACCAATAAAAATTCTAAAAACAGTAAGTTATGGGGAATGGGTGGTGGGTTACCGTGCTCGATAATCAGGCCGGCGAGGCGCCAGTCGAAAAACCGACAGGTGATACGGCGCACTTAACTAGTAGAGGTGCGACGACTTGTCGCTGAGATGGCCGGGGAGTCACTGCGGCCTTGTGCGAGGTGAGTGGCTGGGTGATCGCGTGGAGGGTGACGGTACAGCCCGTTAGAATCAAATGCCTTGCTCAAGCGCTCTTGATGAAATACACCACGGTCAGCGTTGCACCCACAGCGATGACCAACCGCTTCAACCAAAGCGCAGACAGCTTTCGAGCAAACGCAGCGCCGACGTAACCGCCGATCGCGGCTGTGACTAATGCCACCAACGTGTGTGGCCAGCTGATCGCGCCGGCGATGATGAAGGTGAGGGCGGCGACGGTGTAGTTCATGGCCGAGGTGAGGTTTTTCAGGGCATTGATTTCCTGCATATCGTCGAAGCCCTGAATCGAGAGTGCAGCCAGTGTCAGAATCCCCATGCCGGCACCGAAGAAACCACCATAGATCGCCACCATCAATTGAAACAGCGCACCGCCGATGCTGCCAGGCTTTTCAGACGCCGCGATTCGGAGTCTTTGCTTCAGCCAGCGGATGATGCGACTGACTTGTGCGCTCAGTGCAAACAGCGTGGTCGCGACCAGCAGTAGCCACGGCACCAGCCGCATGAAAGTTTGGTTGGAGATCGCCAGCAGCAGCAAACCACCGAGCAAGCCACCGATCACATACAGTATCGCCAGCAGCACCGCCCACCGACCATGGCGCATCGCTTCGCGCCGGTAAGCCCAGGCACTGGAGATGCTGGCAGGCCACAGGGCTACGGTGTTACTCGCATTCGCAGCGACCGGTGGCACACCGGCGAGCAGCATCGCTGGAAACGAGAAAAACGTACCGCCACCTGCGATGGCATTCATCGCGCCCGCCAAAAAAGCACCCGCGGCAACCAATGCCGCATCAGCAGGGTACATGGTGGGTTTTAAGTTTGTTGAGGCTCAGCCTGGGCGGCGGCCTCGCTGGCGTCGGCGTCTGACTCGGCTTGCTCCGCCGGGGCAGTGGCCTGATCCGCAACATAATCGGCCAGCGATTCTTCCTCGTTCGACTCCGGTTGACCGTCATTCATCAACAGCATCAGTAAATAGATGGCGCCAATCGCCATCGCGGTGATGAGAGTAACCAGCAGAGGGATCAGAAAATCATTGTCCATGGTTGGTCTTTGAGGACTGTGTGAAACACCGGGTTTGTAGGACGTCTCAGATTTTACACAAGTCTCGCAGACGGTAGATTCAGGCGTGAGGATGCGCTGCTTGAACAGACGGGTCTGCGGGCAAGCACGCTGGATCCCGGCCTACGCCGGGATGAGGTTCTTGTTGGCACCGTCCTTGAAAAGCCTCTAGCGCCCGAGATCTTTGGCCGAGGTGCCACCGATACCCCAGTGGGTCTTGGGTACTTCAGAGATCAGGATACGAATTGTCTCTTTCGGTGCGCCAACGGCTTCATGCAAAGCCTG
>Ga0194133_10010138_pt1 | contig 10660 bp, 2 predicted proteins | sample TA2KigOf40mmetaG_FD_155448 | JGI IMG/M metagenome (GOLD analysis project Ga0194133, IMG submission 155448) | Freshwater microbial communities from Lake Tanganyika, Tanzania - TA2015055 Kigoma Offshore 40m | ecosystem: Environmental > Aquatic > Freshwater > Lake | place: Tanzania: Lake Tanganyika...
TGGGTCATCAGGTCGGGTCAATTTTTTGTTTGTCGGGTCGGGTCAGCCATCTTTGGTTTGGGTCTGAGTTTGGAAAATTTCCCCTAAAATTCCAATTTTTTAAATTTTTTCCCTTCGGATCAAAAAATCTCATCGGGTTGGGTCAATAAGTACCCGGGTCAGAGCTGGGTCAGCCCCTTATTTATTACGGGTCAAAAGTATGCTCTGGTCAGGGCCCATCTCTAGCATGGCCTCATCTACAGCCGCTTGGTAGACGTCTCAGCCATTCAGAAAGAAGATTGGAGACAGAAAAAGAAAATCAGAATGACCTTTTAATAATTTTTTTCAATTTTATGCATTTTTATAGACTCTCAACAGCTGTAGGCTGGGGCTGGCAGGTGGTATTCTGAAAACACTGGGTTGCTCCTTTGATAAAGAAAATGGCATTGACCTGTCAGGTTGCTGTCTGACCCAGTCTTTCCTACCAGGTAGGGAGGGTCAATTGCATAGACATTGAATACATAGACCACGCAAGCGACCAAAAATCATAGAGTTGGTTTACCAATAGCTGACGCAGCTAGGCCGCACCGATTCAGCTGTTGGTAAACCATTAATTTACTACTGTGAAAATTCTTCCAGCTACTCAGGCAGATGTGTGTGGTCTATATATTCGATGTCTATGGTCAATTGCACACTCCCTGGTTTGTTACATGCTAGAGCACCTCGAGTAAGCAGACTTTTTTATTGCATAGAAAAGTTAATCACTTTATCTATCTAAATATTTTTTGAGCAAGGAGTTGAGCTTTGAGAATTGTTGCCAAAGTGTTAAACACAACTTGAAATCATTAACCCAAAATTCACAAGAGCCAACCCAAATTGAGACAGTAGACAAAGTGATACATTAAACCATGTGGTAGCAAAACATAAAATGTCCTCTAAAAGGGCCTGAAATGGTTTATTTATTTGGTCATGTCGGTCATGTCAAGTCCAGAGATGCACTTTTGTGTGTATGCTTTTCCTCAAAATATTATTCCTCCGCCTCGACAAAAAAGCTGGTAATAAACTTTGAGCATTCACTCCACATATTTTTAACATTTAAAATAAAATGAATTGATGAGACGTATACGCTAATTGAATTTGTTTAGTAGTTGCTGTGAACCTTTCACAGAATTCTCCTTCTTCTGCAATTGATTCGATTAAATTTAAGTGACTTGAACTATTTTTTTGGTGTCACTATCACACCTAACCCAATAATGTCAACAGATCTATGTGTGGTTTATAAAATGAGATGAAAACAGAAAATGAGGTTGAAATGCTCAACCTCGTGATTAAAGAATAAACTGTAGCCTTTTGGGAAAGCTTGAGTCAAGTCATCTGCCTTTGTTATGCTTTCAAAAAGCTTTCATCTCATTTGCTGATCCAAAACAGTGACTCTGAAAGTGGGTACCTCTTTGATTCAACTCTTACTTTGCTACTTAATAGAAGTGAAACGAGTTTAATTTAGGAGGCCTCTCCTAATGCTAGTATTTCATAAAAAGTAGAACTCTTGGTGAAAATTTTTTGAATGAATCTTTTTTTTCAGAACATACTTTTTTCTCTCTAACCGCAAGAAAAAAGCCTTGATCATATTTACAATTTTGACAGCTTGAAATAAACGTTTCTAAAGGATGAACACCTAACCAGTTTTGATTTAAGCCTCTTAGGGTTGGTGTGTTATTAAAAATGGAAAGTCGAGGAAGTTTTTTTTACAACTTTGATGTAAGTCTAGAAATCCTTTGAGCCTTTTTTTTATAATTTTCGATTCGTAAATTAATGCTTTTACAACACCAAATTGAATTACATATGTTCTGCTTTGTAGCAATAAATCTGAGCTTCGATAACAAGTTGAAGTTTATAAAAAAGGTGCTTTCTTTTCACCGAAAAATTATATTTTTCTATTTATGAAGAGCAATTACTTGTAACTAGTAAAGTGATCAACAAACATCTACCTAGTTTATTTATTGAAGATCGAGGCAACAACCAAAGTTATTAGTCGTTTAACATCACATCTTCCTAAAAAGCTTAGGAATTAGTGACGAGTCCAGGTCAAAATTTTTTGACCCCGGGTCAGGTCAAATTTTTCTAAAAAGGCAGAAACAATTACTTATTTATCGGGTATTTTATTTTTTATTTATTCTGACAAATTTTTTGCATACTTTAATGATATTTCAATTTTTATCATGGATGTCAAAGCATTTATCTCAGCACTCCTTATCTCTTCAGAAGGGGATGGCTACCTCTTAAAAAAGATTGTTTAATATGGGATATATGTGTTAACATTGGCAATGGAGGAATAAATGATATGAAGAGAAAACTGTAGGTGGTAGAGTCATTAATAAAGAGATAAAGATAAAGAGAGCTTGTGTTAAGAACTGATTACTCTAACACCAAATCAAGTGAATGAGAATAGTGTTGACTTTAAGACACTTCGTTTGACTGAAAGTTGTGTCTTATAGTCACTATATTTTCAATTGATAAATGTGAGTAAATGAGTAAAAGAGATAACTCTAATCAAGTATCTGCACAAAAATTAATCCTGACAGAGATTATCACCTCATAGAAATGATTAATTAAGGCAAATCCAGGGGTCAAAGATTTTGCCCTGGCCAGGGATCGAACCCTGTACCTCCCAGTTCTCAGCCAGTTGTCATAACAATTAGCTACAACGACCCCTTATAATGATTTAAAGAAATATGCATATTTGTGATTAGAATATAATATAATAAAATTTATTTCCAATATCATTTTATAAAGATGCATTAATAGGAATAATCTCTACTGGCTAATCCTAGACTAGAAACTTTATTGCCATGAAGACTTTACACTCTTGCACCCTTATTTTTTGGGAGGGAAAAGTCTGGGTTTAGTGCTAAAATACTACCAGCTAACATTTGTCTTAGATGCTCCACCAGGTGGAAAAAACCTCCAATGCAAGAGTGCTGGCAATACCGGAGCCTTATCACTAACAAGCTAGCTAATATCAAATGAACTGTGCTCGGATCTTGATTTTAAAAGTAGTACAGCTGATGTTCAGCTAACCAAAGTTCCATTTCTCTACCACATGCTTCGCGTGGTTGGCAATTGATTTCTTCCCAATCCTGGAAAGGCTCAAGTCAAACAGGGTCAACCGATCCGGATATCTCTCATTGACATATGATCTGATAATAAACTCACAGGCCAGTCTTGTTGGGTTAAGGTCTCTAATGACATTGAAGATAAAAACTGGCATTCTCTTGAATAAAATGGTGTCCATACTTTAAAGGCCCGATTTCTCAAGCAATTTAGATCGGTTAAGTTTAAAATCAAAAACTTTAATCAAAACCCTGATAAGATGGAAATAGAATGATTTTAATTTCGCCTTGAGTAGATATTGACAAATTGCAACACCATGCAGGGGAACAGTATGTAAATTTACTAATGATATGGGCTCTGAACACCTTGAAAATGTCTTTCATTGAGAGATTTTGTCTCAAATACCTTAGCGCAAACATTTGTGATCGACAGCTTTTTGAAGTCTTTTGCAAACAGCTTCATCTCTTACGTTGTCACTTGTGATTCTTATTTGAATCTTTTACGAAATCCAAATCCAAATCTTCATCTCAAAGTAAACAATTAACACTTCAATCTGGCGCAAGCTTGTTACTCTGTGGATGACACTCTTACCTTAATCGTCAAATCTGCTGGCAAAAAGACCCTCGTAAATACAACGATGTTATAACTGTCAGCCACAGAAGATTCGAGAAGCAATCCAAGTGAAGTCACTGACAGAAACAGGGAAATATCTGTTTATTTTAAAGCTTGTTGATAGTCACGAATATAAGTTGAATTTTTGAAAAATAACTTATTTGTAAATATATATTATAACTTTTCAACATGCAAATTTTCTAATATTTTCTCATTTGAAACTGATAAAAGAAGAAAATCAATGATAAAATAGCATTTAGATTATAATTCTCTGATATTCTTTTATAAAAGCAGTAACATATTCAAGATTTGGTTTCTGAAACTGATTGATGTTAGCTTGAATGGAAATCGATTTGAATATTCCCCACAGCTTTCTTTCTCACTTAATTAAATGCTCTTTTCCGAACACATGATCCCTCTTAGAACAAAATTAACTTAGAAATGGTCGTGATTTGAATGGGAAAAACTTTTCTTAACTACATTAGTAATTGCAACAGATTTTTTCGTACCATTAATTTCCTTTGAGAGTTGATTTTGTCAATATTATAGATATTGAATGTAATGCATTTTTAAATTTTAACTAGTTCGAATTTATCAGTTTAAGAACTTTAAGAAAAAGCAAATTTGGTCTTAATGAGTGCTAGAAGTGTTAAAAGAAATAAAATGTAATTTTCATAGCAATTTTTAGCCACTCATGTGTTTGACTTTTTTTGTTACTTATTTCCCAGACCAAATGCTGTTTAGCAGTCTTTTGATAAATATTTCAAAAATTATTTTTGCAGACAACATTTGTAAAAGCTTGCTCTTTCAGAGGGCTTTTTGTAACTTTTTAAAAATATTTTGCTGTAAAACTTTTTATTTCCTGTCCCAGATTTGTTGTCAGAAACTTTTAGCCCCTATCTAGATAAATTTGTGATGAGGAAAAAATTGCCTCATGTGGCTTAAACTGACCAACTGAGTGCTGTCTGAACACTTCAAGCCATGCCAGCCGATTCTCAGGAAAAAGGCTCTTGATTCTACTAAAATAAATTAACAGAATAATTAACACATATGGGGAACTAGTAAGCAAAGTCAATTTGAAAAAAAGACAACAACTCAATAATTCAACATACATTTAGGTATTTTTTTCCTTTTATGAAATATAAATTCCGTGAAACACAGGAAGTTATTACTGTTGCCTAATTCAGGAGAATCTCATGGATACATTTCCTGTTGGAGGAAAGTTGGATGACCATCAGGAAATTTACTCATAATGTAAAAAAAGGACAGCCATTTCCGGTTGTCATTATGAACGTTACAGTTTGAAAGTCACCTTGGCCAGATGATGTTTTTTAAACAAAACTTGATACATCTAAATAAGAACTGATTTTCATACATACTTTTAGAATGATATTGAAAGTAATTTTATACCCATCTTATAGAACTTCAAGAATTAATATTCAGGCATGTGAAGTTGTAACTAAAAACGTGGGGTCGACATGGCCTCATGGGGTCGCCATGGCCTAATGTTTATGACATCTGACTGCAAAATGGGAGGCTGGGGTTCAATCCTTGGTCGGGGCAAATCTTTGACCCCAGGATTTGTCTTTAAATAGTCATCTAATATGATGGTTACCCCAATCAGGATTGATGGTTGTGCAGATCACATGAACAAAAAAACATGATTTAATTATTAAAAACACAAAATAATTACATCAGAAAAATACCATTCCCAAAATTTAACCAGGGATAGTTCAGATGACTGTAGTGTAGGGAACTGTTGTAAAGTATAATACTTCGGCATTAGAAGAATCAGTTCCTCAACCAACTATAAGCTGTCAATCAATCAATACTCTTAGCTGATATTTTCAAATATCCATATAAAAACTGTAATTTTGAAAGTTTGGAAGCATATCAAGCCAAAATGATGCAGGGAATGCCTACTCAATAAAATATTACCAATCTCAGATATGACTTGTTTAAAATTTCACTTCACTCTCTGAATGAAGGCAACATTTGTTTAGTTGTAAGGGTGAGCAAGAAAATTACTTTCCATTTTTGAAGAATCACACATGTTTGTACAAAATGCATTACAAAATGACTTTGATCTAGAAAAGTTCTCCTGAATAGAATTTTATGTTTCCCCTTAAAAGGAACGAGTTTGCAGTTTTTCAGTTGCGATAAGAATGATGCTCTGCCAAGGCAATAGATGCATTCCAAGTTCTGAAGGTGGTTTTATACAAAACCAGGACAGAGAAATTGTAAAGCCAAAAAAGTTAGCCAAGCTTTATCAAAGGTAACTTTTGAACAATGCAAACCTTAATTTTAACCTGATTTCAGGAGTAAGATAAGGGAAAAAAAGAACTTTCATATGATAATTTAAAAAACAAAAAAAGCAATTGTAAATCAGTTCAACACAAACAGTTTTTGAGCAGATTGAGGCTTTGAACTTTTGTCTTTCAACATCTAAATCTTTTAAATCTTGATGGGATTTGTAAACAAAAGTGAGAATCCATTAAGAAAGTTGCTTAAGAGCGAGATTGAAAGAATTTTGGTGTGAATGGCAAAGCGCAAGAAGGACGAACCAGAGGCCCGGGATAATTCTGATCTTCCAAAAAGAATTAGAACTTTCTTAGATCCCAGCTCAAGGTAATTTCACCTGAGTATTTTCAAACGTGAGCAATTAGTCAAAGCTCAATTATTTAAGGTCCTCTGATCCCGCGTTCCGCGTTAAAGAGTCGGAAAGAATCGTCGACGAGATCCTCAAGTCGCCTGTTGTAGTCGCTAAAGTGAGATCAATTTTGAGAAGGCATGCAAAATCCTCACCAAAGGTAGATATTAAATGTTGATCCTTCCTGGGTGAATCGCTAAACATCTCACCTGGGATCCTAGGTAGTCAAAAACGCCTGTGAAATCATCAAGAAAAGGGATTTAGAATTCTCAATCTCGGACTCCAGTTCAGACTCAGAGTCCTCATCCCAATCTGTTCTATCTTTGGCTCCATCTCAATCCCTGTCTAGCAGTTTAACTACTGAAAACACCGACTCTGGTTTTGTGTTTAGACTACTTGAGAAGCACGTTAAACCAATGGAGGTAGATATTGAAGATGGTCATGTCAAGTCAGTAAGGATTGAGGTATAATTTGCGACGAGACTCAATTTTTTGTCATTTGAATTAAGAGTTCAATCTCCTTTTGAAGGTCTTTCGGGTCAATGGTAACCTCTTTGATGGGGTTTTGTGTGACGCAGACCTTATAGATATTTGGAAGTGCCTAGGTGGTGATGCTGACAACATCAAACAGCATGGCAGTGAGGTAGAAACAGGTCGCTGTCTAAAAATCACCTACATTCTTGAAGAACCTGTGAAGTTGATCTCTATCAGTCTACAAGAAGAGTTCAACTTTGAGAAGAAAGGAAAAATCAGAACTGATGTCTTTCGGGCGAGGTTAGTTGATTTTGGGTATCTGGAGTACAATCTTGGAGACCTGGTCCCGATCACTTTCCAAAAGACGTTCTTCAGGGTGAGCACAGAGGAAATGCATGAATGGTTGAAACCTTTTGGTGTCGCTGAAGGTGAATTTAGGTGAGAACAACAAAGTCGACCCCGGGTCGCGTAACTAAATTAGATTTCATGTAAGGTAACACTTACATTGGAAATTTTTCTCTTAATTTTAGCTTCACGATAAGTAAGGAAACTGGGAAAGGAACTGATAGCTATATGGTCAAGGCTCGTCTCGAGAAACACATGCCAGAGATTCTGCCGATAGCTGGAAAGAGGCTCTACATCTCATACCCTGGACAGTTAAGGCAGTGTAGAAAGTGTTTTGAGCAGGGCCATGCCAGTGTTTCATGCACCAAATCGAAGGTTGATTGGCTTGACTATGTTCTCCTGTTGATGAATAGTGGAAACTTTAGGAAAGAGCTATTTGAAGGTTGGAAACCTGCCCTTGATCTGTATCGACCTGATCCACAAGGTGACCTTAGAAACGTCATCAACTTCAACAAACAGAATCAAGCACCTACACCAACACCTGCAGCCCCAGCTGGACAACCAAATCAACCAAACCAACCAAACCAGCCAACAGTAAAGCCCTGGGGTAACCAATCTCCGTGGCAAAACCCTAATCCTTGGCAAAATCAGGGGCAAGGACCGTGGCAAAATCAGGGTAATACTGGCAACCAAGGATCCGGACCTTGGCAAAATTCAAACAACTCAGGAAATCAAGGCTGGCAAAATCAAGGCTGGCAAAATCAAGGCTGGCAAAACCAAGGCTGGACGAGAGGGCGAGGCAGAGGCAGAGGCCGTGGTCGAATCAGTACTCAAAGAAATTTTGGCCCTAATTTCTAATTTCTAGTTTCTGATTTCTAATATCTATTTCCAATTTCTATTTCATTTCAAATTATTGTCCATCTTTTTCCCTCCCACTTTTGATTACAACTATCTACAAAACCGTCGCTCAACCTGTTGCTCAAATCTGTCTAAATTAACACAGTTTCACGCTAATTTGTCTGCTATATTGATTAATTGACGTCGCAAGAATTTGATATCGTTTGCAAGACTGGAATTAGGTTAGAAATAAAAGATAAAGTTGAATTCTAACTATTTATTCATCAAGTTTAATCCAGGGACTTTGAAAATTCACAAATTTAGTTGAATTCTGAGGAGGGTGAACCTTAGATCTTGAATCAATTGAACTCGGTACGAAATTGGAAACCGAGATCCCCCAACTCGGTTCTGATTCTATTTTGAAGGAATCTTAGACATTCCCTCAAGGTCCTGATGTGGTTCTGGAAATAAAAAATTAAATTTAAAACTTCTTGACTATAACCACAGTGGAAAATCGTCCTATACCTGAATGTTAACCAATTCTCTGTGAACTGTATCTGGGAGCAACCCATCGATGATCATACCTAAGGTGGAAGTGAAATGATTCTCCAAAATTCTGATTTTGGCTTTCAATCTTATTTCAGTGACGATCAAACGACGGACGTCGTCAAAATCCTGTAAAAGTAGACAAATAAAGAAAGATTGTGCGATTTCTAGATAACAACAATTAATCAAATTTTACCACTTGATGAGCCATTGTCAAACTTCAATCGAGATAATTAGGCTGAACAAAGTCGAGTTCTTTGCTTGTGATTGTTTTTGTTTGGAATCAATTTCGAGTTCCAGTCTTTTGCGGCATTTGTTTGTTTATCGATTGAGTGCGCACTACCGGAGAAGCCTGGTATCACCTCTTGAATAAATAAGAATCTGCCATCAGGGAACTAAAATTACCTAAACTTATTTAAAATGGAAGAGCTGATAATACTGGCTTGGAATTGTGCCAATGGGGTGGTGCACAAGATGGATGAGGTGACAACATTGGTGAATAAGTTTAGACCGGACATATTGTTTGTCAGTGAGGCTGAAGTTACACCAAACCAGGTTGATAGCATTCAGTTGGCAGGCTATGATGTTGAATTAGCTGACTCTTTGAAACTAGGAAAAGCTAGGCTTGTGGCTTATGTGAAGTCAAGACTATTAGTGCACAGGAAACATGAAATTGAAGGAGATTCTGAGAATTTGATAGTTTTTGAAAACAAAACAATTAGAGTAGCTGGAGTATATAGAGGCTTTAAGAACTACCGTCAACCAGGATTCAACTCTCTTGACTACCTTTTTGATCGACTACAAGAAATTTGTAAGACCTCGAAAGACGTAGTCCTAACAGGGGACTTTAACATCGACCCCGAACGAGACAGCTTCACGCCACAAGGGAAAAAACTTGAAGAGCTTATCATCAACAACCTACTGTTTCAACTAGTAGAATTCAACACCAGGTTTAGAGTGGTACAAAGGCAGACAGGAATGAGTGCAGAAGAATCCAGATTAGACTTGGTCCTATCGAACAGGGTTGAAAATAAAGTGATTCAATCAGAACCCACGACTAGTGATCATGTTCTAGTCTGTACAACAGTCAAGTGTAGTAATGTTAAACCTGTTACAATCAAAAAGACAATACGAGATTGGACAAACTTAACACCTTGCAACGTTGCCAGACTTGCATCGGGAGCACCAGATCCAACTAATCTTGCAGAACTCTCAGATAGTATGGCATACCTACTGGAGAAGTTAGCACCCCCAAGAGTGGTCCGCACTAGGATGCCTGAAAATCTAGTCAATCCAAAAATTGAAAAAATTAAAAAGAGGAGAGATAGGCTATACAGGATGTATAAAATGTCATTGGATGCGCACTACCTATGGAAGGTAAAGCAAGAAAATGTAAAACTAAAGCGCACAATTGCAAAAGAAATGAAAAGGATTTTTGAAAAGAAAGCTCAAGCCTCCAATGGAAAGGGCTTCTGGCAAACCATAAACCAACTACAAGGGAAGATCAAGAAAGATGTAGAATATCTTGAGATAAATGGTGTAATAACAAATGATGATCAACTTAAAGCAAATGGATTTGCAGACTTCTTTGAAGAAAAAATTCTAAAGCTTACATCATCTTTACCACCTATTGAACCTTTTGAAAGGGAGGAATCGAGGCTATCGCATTTTTCAATGGCAGAGCTTGAAAACTCTCTAAAGTTTTACAAGACAAAAATGAGTTCAGGTCCTGATGGAACCCCCATGAGACTTGTGAAATTTTATGCGCAAAAAAGACCTCAGGTTGTGCTTAACATCTTCAACCAAATTCTTGACACCTCATTCCCTGATAGTTGGCGCTTGGCCAGGGTCACTCCAGTGCCTAAAAAGGGTGACCTCACAATCCTTAAAAACTATAGACCTGTTTCAAATTTGACATCAATAAGCAAATTGTTCGAACGCTGTGTCCTACATAGATTGATGAACTTACCCACATTTGATGAGCTGCTTGGAGATCATCAACATGGTTTTAGAGCTGGTCGTTCCACCACGACTTGCTTGTTAAATTTAAAAGACACAATCTGTGAACACCTCGACTCTAAAACCTGTGTCATTGCGTACTCACTAG